>Ga0209480_10001777_pt1 | contig 15456 bp, 14 predicted proteins | sample JI61114C2DNA_FD_187501 | JGI IMG/M metagenome (GOLD analysis project Ga0209480, IMG submission 187501) | Wastewater effluent complex algal communities from Wisconsin, to seasonally profile nutrient transformation and Carbon sequestration -... | ecosystem: Engineered > WWTP > Effluent > Algae...
TGCAAATTCTTCTAAATCTATATCGAAAGTTTCTTCTTCTGAATGATCATCGTTTTCACGGTATACATCTATTTCAAAACCAACGAGTTTAGATGCTAACTTAATGTTCACACCACGTTTACCGATAGCTAACGAAATTTGATCCGGATCTAAGTAAGCTGCAATGCGTTTTTTGTCGTGATTGATATCCAACGACAAGATTTTTGCCGGAGCTAAAGCACGTTGAACCATCAAACTTAAGTTCGTAGTATGATTCAAAATATCGATGTTTTCGTTTCTCAACTCACGCACGATACCGTGGATACGAGAGCCTTTCACGCCCACACATGCACCAACCGGGTCGATACGATCATCGAAAGATTCAACAACTACCTTTGCTTTTTCGCCCGGTTCACGAACGATATTTTTGATGACAATCAAACCATCGAAAATTTCCGGAACCTCTTGCTCTAACAATTTTGCTAAAAACGCAGCATCGGTTCTAGAAAGGATGATAACCGGAGAAGCGTTACGCATATCTACACGTTTCACTACAGCACGAAGCGTTTCGCCTTTTTTGTAGAAATCGGTTCTAATTTGCTCCGATTTTGGCAACAATAATTCGTTACCTTCTTCATCCAACAATAAAATTTCTTTCTTCCACACTTGATAAACCTCAGCGCTAATGATATCGCCAATTCTATCTTTATATTTTTTGTAAGTCTCGTCTTTTTCCAAATCCATGATTCGCGAAACAAGCGTTTGTCTTGCCGCTAAAACACTTCTTCTGCCGAAACTCTCTAACTCAATTTTCTCATATGTTTCTTCACCGATTTCAAAGTCATCTTGAATTTTTTGTGCATCACTGATAGCAATTTGAGTGATTTCGTTTTCTACTTCTCCGTTTTCTACGATTTCACGTCTTTGCCAGATCTCTAAGTCTCCTTTATCGGTGTTTACGATAATGTCGAAATTATCGGTATCGCCATATTTCTTTTTCAATAGTGTGCGAAATACGTCTTCCAGCACCTTCATCATGGTAGAGCGATCAATATTCTTTAAGGATTTGAACTCGCTAAACGAGTCTATCAGTTCCAAACTGTTCATATTAATGTGTTTTGAAGATTTATGAATTTATGTTTTTAAATAATTTTCTATTTCCAGTTAATTTGAATCAATGCGCGTTTGATTTCATCGTACTTCATCGAGAATGGCAATGGCAGATCAACAGGTGCATCGGTTTTCTTTTTCTTTCCTTTTGTTTCCTTTACCACAGGGAGCAGAACAATATGATCATCGTGCACTTCTTCTAAAACGCCCACAACTTCTTTGCCGTCTGTTTTCAAAATTTCGAGTGTTCGTCCGATTCGTCTTTTGTATTGACGAGGAACGCGCAACGGGTTGCTCATGCCCGGTGAAGACACATCGAGCGTATAGTTATCGCTCATGATATCGGCTTCGTCTAACAATCCTCCCAAAAACTTTGAAATTTCAGCGCACTCGTTGATAGAGATGCCGGTGTCGCTATCGGCAAACACTTCAATTTTTTTCTTGCCTTGCACTTTCAGTTCAACAAGAAAAAGATTGCGCTCCTCTAAAAAAGGAACTAACCAGCCTTCTATTTTCGTTTTTATTTCCATGGGCTATAAAAGCGAGAGGGGACTTTCGGTCCCCTCTCTGCGTCTAAATCTGGCGCAAACATACGATTCCTTTTTCGGAAAAGCAAATTTTGTTTACGTTCGTACAACAGGCTAAAACATAGAGATGCTCCACGAACACCACATAACAGTTGCCAAAACCGCCCGATTTTATACGTTAGGCGAACTGAAACCAAACACAGAACGCATATGGATAGTGGTTCATGGCTATCTGCAACGAGCAGAAGACTTTATAAAAATGTTTGATTTCTGGGATGATGGGAAAACCTATATCGTGGCTCCGGAAGCACTAAACAGAAGCTATTTAAAAGGTGGCTACGACAAAACAGGCGCCACTTGGATGACCAAAGACGACCGCGAAAACGAGATTAAAGACTACGTGGCCTATCTTAATCAAGTGTTTCAGACCATTGAAGGCCAGAAACCGAAGCTAGCCTCCATGAATGTGTTGGGCTTTTCGCAAGGCGCTACAACGGTTTCTCGTTGGCTAAATAACAACGCGTTGGACATTCAAGAATTAGTATTATATGCCGGAGAGTTAGGGGCAGAAATGGTGGCAAATCCACAAGACATAAAGCTTTCTGCAAAAACGAAAACCTTTGTTTACGGCACAACCGATCAATATATTACTGCGGAAAAGGTAGAAGCGGTAAATGATTTGTTCACCGCATTAGGTTTTGCGGTTCGTACCTTTGAGGGCGGACATGAGATTAAAAAGTGCGCAATTGGTTATTCTATATAATTTTCTTATTAATTATTTTTATATATTTGGGCTTTAACAAACCAAAAAAAGCACCTTATGAAAAAAACATTTCCTTTTTTTATAGCCATTATTGCTGTTGCGCTACTTTCGGGTTGTGCCAAAGAACGTGATAACTATGACAAGTTTTTAACCACAGGAACGTGGACGCTGAGCTCGGCAACACAAGAGCAAAAGTCTGTTACCAATTACAACTATATTGCATTAGCAACACCAGACAGAACGGAAACGAGTGAAAACAATAATACTATTGCTGATGGGAAAAGCACACAGGTTCAATTTTCTCAAACTGCCTTATTGCCAGGAACCACAACTTTTTCCAGACAAACACAGATAGGTAATTTATCGTGGACTATGAAATTCAACAAAGATGGAACGTATGAATTAACCAGAACATCTCAACGTCTATCGAGCCAAACAGATACCCACATAGGGAATGGTCCGGTAACAAACATAACCGAATCGGCAGAAACCTCAACAGAAACAGGGATGTGGTCTTGGCAAAACAACACGGATACAAAACAAACCTTACTAATCGAAAGTTTTGGCGCTGCATTGAATGTAGATATTTCAAAAAACAGTCTTGCGCTTTCTTTAAAACAAGCATCAACTGGCACAAGCAGAGGTTCGGACGGTTTGGGTCAGTACGATAGAACGAATTCGTCAGACGCGAATTTAGTCTTTAATTTCGCTAAATAATTTTTTAAATAATCCCTAAAAAACAAAAAACATGAAAAAAGTATTTTCAATAATTGTACCCATTGCAGTAATTGCACTTTTGTCGGGTTGTGCTAAAGAACGCGATAACTACGACAAGTATTTAACAAGTGGAACGTGGACCCTTTCTAGCGCTTCTGATTTGGACAAAACGGTAGTGGTAAAAGATTATGTAACAGCAGGAACGCCAACCGTTACATCAACTACCGATAGGGCAACTAACACAAGCGGGGGGAAATCAACAAGAGTGGAGTTAAACCAAACATCACTTTCTCCGGGGTCTACAACTTTTACGCGTAGCACAGAAATCTCTAATTACAGCCTTTCGTTCGAATTTGCAAAAGACGGAACAGTTAAGTACTCTACAAGTACACAAGAGGTATCAACTCAAAACGATACACATTTGGGCAATGGACCTGTTGTAAACTCATCGGCATCACCATCAACTGTTACTTTTACTACAACTTGGACTTGGGGAAATGGAACAGAGACAAAAGAGCAATTGAACATCTATGGTATTGGAATGTTTGATGTTTCAATCAAGAAGGATGCATTGGTTTTAACAAGATCAACCACTTCTAAGGAATCAAGAAACGATAGTGATGGGCTAGGCGATTATGCTTATACAGAAGATAGAACCGAAAGCACAACATATAATTTTGCTAAGTAAAATTAAGTAATAAAAAAAGAAACCCGATGGAATTTCCATCGGGTTTCTTTTTTTTATGTAGTTTATAATTCAGAAGGTGCGATATTTAGGAAGTCGTGCCAATAACCGGCCTTGTAGGGGAAGCGCTCTAGGTAAAGCTTTCTAACTTTTTCAAAGATAAGATGACGCAAATCACCCGTATTTCGGTTTTGTGTGGCAGAAACAAAAATGGCATTTTCATTGGTTCGGGCCATCCACGAATTTTCCAATTCCAGTAACATACTCTTCTTCACATCCAAAGGAAGAAACTCATCGAAGTTCTTGGCTTCGTATAAATCCATTTTGTTGAAAACGATAATCACAGGTTTGTCTTTAGCGCCAATTTCTTCTAAAATAGAATTCACCACATGCATTTGATCTTGAAACGCGGCATGAGAAATATCGACTACATGCAAAAGTATGTCGGCTTCAATAGCTTCATCTAAAGTAGATTTAAAACTTTCCACTAAATGATGCGGCAATTTTCGAATGAATCCAACCGTATCGGAAAGCAAAAACGGAACGGCATTGAAAACTACTTTACGAACGGTAGTATCGAGCGTTGCAAACAACTTGTTTTCGGCAAACACCTCTTCTTTGGCTAGAAGGTTCATGAGTGTTGACTTTCCAACATTCGTGTAACCCACCAATGCTACACGAATCATTTCTGCGCGGTTCTTTCTGCGCACCTCGTTTTGCTTGTCGATTTCCTTCAGTTTCAATTTCAATTGTGAAATTTTCTTTTCCGCAATTCGTCTATCGGTTTCAATTTCTTTTTCTCCGGCACCTTTCATGCCAATTCCCCCTTTTACACGGTCGAGGTGACTCCACATCCCCTTCAAACGGGGTAGCATGTATTGCAATTGCGCTAATTCCACTTGCGTTTTGGCTTGCACAGTTCTGGCGCGTTGTGCAAAAATATCGAGGATGAGCATACTTCGATCCAACACTTTACACTTCACTATCTTTTCGATATTGCGTTGTTGTGAAGGGGAAATTTCGTCATCGATAATTACTAAATCTACGCCAACATTGGCAACATAATTAGCCACTTCTTCCAACTTTCCTTTTCCTAAATAGGTTTTATGGTCGGGGTGTGGCAAGTTTTGCCAAAAACGTTTTACAGTTTCTGCACCGGAGGTTAATGCTAAGAATTCAAGTTCATCTAAGTATTCGCGGGTTTGTTCTTCGTTTTGGGTTTTCGTGGAAATGCCAATAAGAACAGCTCTTTCTATATGTATGGAGGATGTTTCTGTCAATTTCAGTTTGTTTTATTCGCTGTAAATGTAGCATGAATTTCGCAACATGTGTGTTTGAAAACATACAGAAAGCTAATTTCCCGTAACGATTCGAGAAAAACATAAGACAAAAAAGCTATATAAAAATTCAACCAATAAAAATCCTTTACTATATTCATGCCTCAAACCACCAAACTAGATGAAAAAGATTTACGCTCTTTTCTTAACTGCGTTTACATTTATGCAGGGTTACTCGCAAGGAATTGCTAACAACGGACAGTTGGATGATATTTCGGAGTTTACTTCGAAGTTCACAGTACCATTAGTAATGCCCGATGGAACAAAATTGTTTACCGATTTTTATGTGCCAAGAACCAGAGATTCTTTGGTAACAAATATCTTGGGCTACAATATTGAGATTATACCCAAGGGCGCGCAAATTATGTTGTACGATTCGTTGAATGGTCAACCGAATGCAAATCCATACCAATTACCAACAGTATTTACGCGTACCCCTTATGACAAGGGACCTAAAGAAGAGTACTATGCGTTAGGTTCTATTATGTCGATTTTGGGTTATAATTATATGTATCAGGATATGCGCGGTCGCTATTCTTCTGGCGGAATTTACTTTCCAATGTATAGCGATAGTTGGAATAAAAACGGCTATCACCCAAGCTACTCCCACATTTTGGATCCCTATGATTTATCAGATCCAAGAAACAGTAATCGTCATGAAGATGGATATAACTCTGTTAAACAAATCGCCATTATCGATTCTGCCTATATCGCTGAATATGGAGATTCAACAGCGAAAGAAATTTTCTTGAATTATTACAAAGGATATCCGCACACCAACACAAAATTGAACAACGGAAGTATTGGAATGATTGGCGCTTCTGCGCTTGGAAACACACAATTGCAATTGGCTGCAGCGCATAGAATTTTAGATTCTGTACCACAGTTGAAATGTTTGTTGCCAATTGTTGCTACCATCGAACATTATTTGTCGACCGGCTACAACAACGGTGTGTTCAGAAATAGAATTGTAACCGGATGGTTGAAAGGCCAAATTTTTTCCGGAACCGATGATGATTTGAACCCTATAGATGTCGCTACCGGAGCCGGTTACAGAGACAACTCTATTCACTCATCAGCCGATTATAAACTACCACAACCATATACGGTTAATGGCGTAACACGTATTGCACAACAAAATAAATTTGAAGCGGCCAATATTTCCATTGACCACTTTTCAACGGTTCGTTATCCTTGGTATGAAAAGCCAGCCTACACTAACGATCCGATGAGCCCTGCAGGTTTTTACCCGAATTCTGCCGGTCGTGCTGATATGGATGCCAGTGTAGCGTATGTGGATGCACAAGGAGAATCTGTAGATGGAGCAACGCAATTACCTCGTCCGAACTTAACACACAGCCGTTACGAGAATCTTCAAACGCCCGTTCTTCACCTAACAGGATGGTGGGATATTTTTATTGAAGGTCAAATTAGAACATTACAGCTTACACAAGATCACGTTATTGACTCTTTTAAAAATCTTCAAAAAATCATTATTGGGCCATGGGCGCACCAAACTATAGGTAGTAGACTTACAGGGGACCGCCAATATCCTGAGAGTGTGAACGAAATCACGAAAATTGACATTGGAAATGTGAACTTGTCGAATGTAGCATTGGGAACACTTATTAATTCCGACTTAATTACTTGGTTCCGTTATAATTTGAACTATAACACCGACCAAAAAATTGGAGAGCCTAAGTTTGTTATCCGCGCAGGAACAAGATGGCAAGACTTTTTGTTGGGCCACCAAATTAGAATTCCGGCAACGGATTATGTGGTGCCTTTTTCGAAAATGATTAATTTTCTTGCTGGAAAGGGCGAGTTGTCGAACATGAACTATGCAGAACGCGACAATCCGAGCGATACTTCAGAAATATTAAAAGCAATTCCTTTGCCCCTAAAGTTGGGAACGGGAACATTAGGTTTCTCGGATTCGGTTCCGGAAAGCGGAATTCCATTTAGAGATTTCCATAATGTACCAACATTCCGTATGTATATTGCCGGACCGGATGACTCTATTGACCGTGCTGCAGGAGTAACCGGCAACGACAAAGTGGGTAACTTTTGGATGGAGTCGGAACGTTTTCCACCTTGTAAAAACATACGTATGCAAACGATGTATATGCATGCCGATGGTTCATTCACCAACAGTGCCCCTACTACAGACGAAGGCTACCGTGTTTATGTACACGATCCAAACGACCCAATTTTAACCGTAGGTGGTTCGAATATGATTGTGCGTTCACCTGATGGAACAAGAACTTCACAAGGGCAAATGGAATGGACAGATCCTACGAATGCGCCATACACCATGGACAGAGAAGGCGTTTTGAAATTTGTAAGCGAGCCAATAGTAGACTCACTAACAACAATCGGCTATCCGAAAGTGAAAATGTGGGCAAAATCAAATCCTGCAGGCGTTTTGGATGGCAAACCAACGGATACTGATTGGATGATTAGAATTGGCGATCAATTCCCTGATGGCAGAATTTATTTTGTTACAGAAGCTGTAATCAATGCTCGTGCAAGAGATTATGTGAAAACCTTCCTCGATAAAATTGAAACGAGAGATGATTTGGCAACGCCATATCAAAACATCAATTCCGGAGAAGTGTTGGATTACGAATTCCACGGAATTCCTATTGGATATAGCTGGGGTAAAGGCCATAAAGTAGTAGTGTTAATCAGCAGCTCTAACTTTACGCGTTACCAAGTGAATCCAAACTTGCCGATGAATGATGGAGAATTTTTCCGAAGAAATCCGGGCGATGGACAGTCGTATATTTTCAACGGAGTTGAAATGGCGCCACGGGTAGCTGTACAACGCGTTCATTTCTCAGCACAACATCCAACACAAATCGAGTTCCCAATTTTGGACAACACACTAGGCGGATCTTGTGCTTCTTATCAAGGACCTACCTCGGTAAAAACCATTAAAGAATTCGACTTGAATGTAAGTTTGTATCCAAACCCGGCAAACGATCAAATTCACTTGTTTGTGAACAAACCGTCTGATTCACAATATGAGGTAACCATTTCCAATGCCATGGGTGCCGTTATTGAAACGAAACGTTTTGATGATAATGCGATATTCAATGTGAGTGGGTATGCTTCAGGGGTTTATTTTGCTACAGTTCGCGACCTATCCAACAAAAACGGAAATGTAGTGAAGCGCTTTACTCGTCAATAAATAAGACGATATTATAATATGCAGAAGACCATCCATTGCGGTGGTCTTTTCTGTTTTTAGGATTGTTTTTATACTTTTAACTCGATTTAAAATTATATCGGAACATGAGGAATATTGTACTTTTTGGCCCTCCGGGAAGCGGCAAAGGCACACAGGCAACGAACATTATCAATAAATTCGGATTTATTCATTTGTCTACCGGAGATATGCTTCGTGCAGAAATAGCAGGACAAACAAAGTTAGGATTAGAGGCTAAAACCCTTATGGATAGAGGCGATTTAGTTCCGGATGAGGTGGTGATTGGTATGATTGAAAATAAATTAGATAGCAATAAAGACGCGAAAGGCTTTGTATTTGACGGTTTTCCAAGAACAGTAAAGCAAGCAGAAGCATTAGATGCTTTACTTGAATTGCGCACTATTCCTATTCTTAAGGTGTTATCTCTTAAAGTATCGGAAGAAGAGTTGACGAGGAGGATATTAGATAGAGGGAAAACCAGCGGTAGAGCCGATGATCAAAACGAAGAAATCGTAAAGAACCGTGTGGTAGAATACCGCACAAAAACGGCTCCATTAGCCAACTATTACGCAGCACAACACAAACTGGCAGAGATTGCCGGAGAAGGTTCTGTTGACGAGATTTTTGAAGCACTTTGCTTCCAGATAAATAACCTGTAAAACACGCTAATATAGTTTAGCAACCCATGGCTGAGAATTTTATTGATTACGTAAAGATTCACTGTAAGTCCGGTCTTGGTGGCCCCGGTTCATCGCATTTTCGAAGAGAAAAATTTGTGGAGAAAGGCGGACCCGATGGTGGTGACGGAGGTCGTGGAGGTCACGTGATACTGCGCGGGAATAAGCAATTGTGGACGCTGTTACACTTGAAATACAGAAAACACGTAATGGCTGAAGATGGTATGCGTGGCGATAAAGCCTTGCGTTCAGGGAAGGCAGGAGACGATCAAATTTTAGATGTGCCACTTGGAACGGTTGCTCGCGATTTCGAAACGGGTGAAATTATAGGAGAAATCAATGAAGACGGAGAGGAGTTGATTGTGAAGAAAGGCGGACGTGGCGGACATGGAAACGACTTTTTCAAAACGCCTACGAACCAAGCACCTACACATGCTCAACCGGGCGAACCAAACGAAGAAGGCTGGATTGTTATTGAGTTGAAACTATTGGCCGATGTTGGTTTGGTAGGTTTTCCTAATGCCGGAAAATCAACATTGCTGTCTGTTGTTTCGGCTGCAAAACCGGAGATAGCCGATTATGCCTTCACCACTATAACGCCAAATTTGGGTATGGTGGCCTACAAAGATCACCTATCGTTTGTGATGGCCGATATTCCCGGCATTATTGAAGGAGCACATCTCGGAAAAGGCTTAGGCGATCGATTCTTGAAACATATAGAACGCAATGCCTGCTTACTTTTCTTGATTGCTGTGGATGCCGATGATATTGTAGAACAATACAAAATATTATTGAAAGAACTTAAACTCTTCAATCCTGATTTGTTGAACAAACAAAGATTTTTAGCGATAACCAAATCGGATCTAGTAGATAAAGAAATGTTAGAGATGCTCGAAAAAGATTTAAAAGCTAAACTCAAAGGCAGATTGAAAATCGACTTTATTTTCATCTCTTCTGCCACACAATCCAACATCGAAAAGCTAAAAGATGAGTTGTGGAAACGCATTAATGATTAAGTAAATCCTGTTAATTTTTTGAGAAAGAAGAAATTTCCTTTTTTGTTTTCATTCTTTATCGTAATATTGCAATATAAAAATTAAAAATGGGCGCTACAAAAACAGACCATTTCACCGAAAAGCAAAACGCAATATCTGCTATGGCGAAGGCTTTGGGTCATCCGGCACGCGTAGCTATATTAGAATATTTAATGAAAACAGAGGGCTGTATCTGCAGCGATATCGTAAATGAACTTCCTTTGGCACAGCCAACCGTTTCGCAACATTTGAAAGAATTGAAAACTGCAGGATGGATTAAAGGAAACATTGAAGGAAATGCAATTTGCTATTGCATAGACGAAAAAATACTCAGCAAATTACAAGCTTACTTTTCGGGTATGGCATCGAAACTAGAAAAGAAGAAAAACAATTGTTGCTAAAAACTAAAACACTTAAATATGAAACTATCCGCATTTAAAATGGCGCTTGAAAGCCTTACAGAAGTTAACTTTATATTGGAAAATGGAACAATGGTTCCGGAGCATTTTCATGTAACGGAGGTGGGAATGATAACTAAAAACTTTATCGATTGCGGGGGAACCGTTCGCACAGAAAAGGTTGTTAGCTTACAGCTATGGGAAGCGAATGATTTTGACCATAGACTCAAACCACAAAAACTGTTGAACATTATAGCCTTGTCGGAAAAAGCGCTTGGGATAGAAGACCTAGACATTGAAGTGGAATATCAATCAACCACAATTGGTAAATTTGGGTTAAACTTTGATGGAAAGAGTTTTGTGTTAACCTCAAAACAAACAAACTGCTTAGCTTCCGATAAGTGCGGTATTCCAACAGAAAAGCTAAAAGTAAAACTAGAAGAGTTGACAACAACATCATCATCTTGCTGTTCTCCTGGCGGAGGCTGCTGTTAAAATAGAGTTATGTCGGCAAACAACTGTGTACCTGTTCATGAGCGGAAACAACTTGGCTTCCTAGATCGTTTTTTAACGGTTTGGATTTTCTTGGCAATGGCCATTGGCGTGGCGTTGGGTTATTTTGTGCCTTCCATTGCCAATAACATCAATCGCTTGTCGAGCGGAACAACCAATATTCCTTTGGCTGTTGGATTGATATTGATGATGTACCCACCACTCGCAAAGGTTCGCTACGAAAAGATTCCACAACTTTTCAAGAACGTAAAACTATTGTTGCTATCGTTATTTATAACATGGATAATTGCTCCCTTGTTTATGTTTTTGTTGGCTTACGTGTTTTTAAGTAATTACCCGGAATACATGACAGGTCTTATTCTGATTGGTATTGCCCCTTGCATTGCCATGGTAGTGGTGTGGAACGAACTAGCCGATGGAAACAGAGAATATATTGCCGGATTGGTGGGGGTAAACAGCATCTTACAAGTTTTACTGTATTCATTTTATGCCTATTTCTATCTAACGATTGTTCCGCCACTTTTAGGAATGAAGAGTCTTCAGATAGCAATAACGATAGGCCAAATCGCACAAACCGTCTTCATCTATTTAGGAATCCCTTTTTTGGCGGGCATTATAAGCAGATATGGTTTAATTGCACTTAAAGGAGAAGATTGGTTTTTGCAAAAGTTTATACCACGAATTTCTCCCGTCACACTAGTTGCTCTTTTGTTCACAATCGTTTTGATGTTCAGCTTGAAGGGCGCGTTAATTGTACAGATTCCGTTCGATGTAATTCGAGTGGCCATCCCATTAGTTATTTATTTTGCTGTGATGTTTGTGCTCACTTTTCTTTTAGCGAAACGCATGGGAGCCGACTATTCTACCAACACAGCTATAGCCTTTACGGCAACTGGCAATAACTTCGAATTGGCTATAGCCGTTGCCATTGGAGTATTTGGCATAAACTCGGGACAAGCATTTGCCGGGGTGATTGGGCCGTTAGTAGAGGTTCCGGCATTAATAGGGCTAGTACAATTGGCGTTTTGGTTCAAGAAGAAATATTATACTCTACAGCAATGAAAAAGATTTTGGTTTTGTGCACCGGCAATAGTTGTCGAAGTCAGATTGCGGAAGGTTATCTACGACATTTTGCGAGTGATAAAGCTCTCGTTTATAGTGCAGGCATAGAAACACATGGCGTGAATCCTAAAGCCATTGCCACTATGTTGGAGGATGGAATAGATATTTCCAAACACAGCTCAAATCATATTGATGAATATAGCAACATCGATTTTGATTTTGTAATTACGGTATGTGACAATGCAAAAGAACGTTGTCCATATTTTCCAACGCGTGCTATAAAATTCCATTATAATTTTCCTGATCCGGCAAAAGCAATTGGAACAGAAGAAGAAATCGCTCAAGCATTCAGAAAAGTAAGGTTGATGATTCGGGAGTACTGTCAGAAATTTGTGCTCGAAAACGTATCGTAATTTATTCGGAACAGAGCTTTTCGGAACCGTTTTTTGCTAAAAATGCACCCAATTGGTGGGCAGGGAACTAAAAATCTTCCTCCATTTCAATTAAAATCCCTAAATTACAATCTGATTTTCAATGGCATGAAAAACGTTTTTACTCTGTTACTAACCCTCATCGTTAGTTGCTCTTTTGCGCAGGATATCCACTTCTCGCAATATTGGGCAGCTCCGGTAGCCATGAACCCCGCATATACAGGCAAATTCAACGGATTGTTTAGAGCTACTTTCAATTATAGAAACCAGTGGTTCACTATTCCAACAATGAATTCTGGTTCACCTTATCAAACTTTTCAAGCTTCTGTAGATGGTAATGTTTTACCTACCTCATTAGGCAATAATCGATTGGGTGTTGGTGCTATGTTTTTCAACGACAAAGCCGGAAACGGTGCGCTGCAAACCAACACAGGAATGGTTTCTATCGCATATCACCAATCGGTAAGTCAGTACGGCAGATCGCATTTATCATTTGGAATTCAAGCAGGTGTTGTAAACAAACGAATCAATTTTCAAGATTTAATTTTCGAAACACAACTCGATAAATACGGATGGAATCCTTCATTGCCGAATGGCGAGCAATATGGGGGAAAATCTATCTTGTATCCGGATGTTACTATTGGTGCAGCTTTCACGTCAAGACCCAAAGATCGTTTTGCATTTAATTTTGGTTATTCACTCCATCACGTAGCTAGTCCGCGCGAATCATTTATAGGCGACCAAAACAATCGTTTAGCCCGCAGACATGTGGTACAAGGGGGTTGCGAGATTACTGCAGGATATCAAGATCAGTGGACCATTTCACCTGTTTTCTTATTCATGATGCAATCCAATGCACAAATGTATAATTTGGGTGTGGGAGTAAACTATCAAACTACTAATGAAAATATTGGTATTTACGGAGGTGCGTTTTACCGTGTGAAAGACGCAGCAGTATTGAACCTTGGCGTAGATGTTTATAATGCTCGAATTGGTATCAGCTACGACATGAATCATTCTGATTTGCGCGGTGCATCGAAAGCCCAAGGAGCAGTAGAATTAGCCATTGTGTACATCTTTAAGAAACAAAACGACCCGTATATTCAGTATCCAAGTTATTGCCCTAAGTTTTAAGGCAAGTCGTTCACGTCAAATTTTAAATAAGGATTTTCGAATTTCAGATTACTGTAGTGGATAAGTTCCCACTTGCCGTTATAGTATTCAAGAGCAGTCATGTTCTCCACCCAGTCGCCACTGTTCATATAGGTTACAGAACCGTTTTCTGTTTCAATTTCTTTAATCACCGGCAAGTGTATGTGGCCGTTAACTACTACATCATAACCGTTGTCTATGGCTATATTAGCTGCAGCCATTTCGTAGTTATTTAGTTTTTTCACACCGCGCTTTGTTGCATCTTTAATGGCTTTGGTGAAATTGATAGAACCTTTGCCAAACAAGTAACGTAAGCCATTCACAAATTTGTTCAGCAAAATTAAAAGCTCGTAGCCGGTATTACCCAACTTTGCTAACCAACGTGATCCGCGCATGGTAACATCAAAAATATCGCCATGGAAAAACCAATGCGATTTACCGTCTAAATCCAAAATCAACTTGTCTTCCAATTCAATATTTCCTAGCGACATACCACTGTAATTGCGCAATGCTTCATCATGATTCCCGGTAAGCAAATAAATCTTTGTGCCATCGGCTGCCAGCTTGAAAACACGTTGAATCACTTTAGCGTGTGCCTTAGGGAAATAGTAGGTTCTGAATTGCCAGATGTCTACAAAATCGCCATTAATAACAAGTATTTCAGGTTTGATAGACTTTAAATATTTGTTCAATTCTTTTGCTTTACAACCTAGGAAACCTAAGTGCACATCCGAGATAACAGCCACTTTTACAGCACGTTTACTCATAGCTTTAGTTGTTTTTGTAATTCACGTTCCAGTTCGTTTACGCCAATGAATCTACGCAAAATCTTTCCTTCATTATTAAAGAGTACAAGTGTTGGAGTATATATCACAAAATAGGAAGAAGGGGCATCCTTTTTATTTGGCTCTCTTTGAAGTATTACATTGGTCCACGCTAAACGATTGTCCGAAATAATTTTTTTCCATTCTGCTTCTTCATCACTCAAATTGGCAGCGAAAATGGAGAATCCTTTTTTCTTGTAAGTACTGTAAATGCGAGATAATTCGGGCATAGACTCTCTACAATGCTTACAACTTGGTTCCCAAAAAACAAGAAGCGAAAGTTTGTTCTTCTTTATGTTTTCAGAAAGCGACAACAGCGTATTGTTAACGTCTAACCCCATTACCTCAATATAGGGGTTGCCGGGCAATACGCGTTTCACTTCATTCATCTGCGTTTCTAAAACCGGCACTTCTTTTATCCTACTATCGGCCAGTGTTTGGCGAATGAAATACTCCAGTTTTTGTTCTTGATGCACGAGCATGTAGAAATTAAAAATTTGTCTGCGATAGTATTTGTATAGTTCCAAATTCACATTGTTAAGCGAGGCGAGGTATCCTTCAAACTTTTGAAAACTGGCAAAAGAAGTGTCTGAAATCGAAGATACATAGGCCATAAACGTTTCGTCAAAACTCAACTCTTCCAATTGCACGGGGTTGCTCCAATCAATGCTATCCAAAAAATGTTTACGAGTAAATTCAAGTGTGTTATTTTGTTTTGACAAAGCATCAGCAGACGCGAATTGTTTCATTTTGCAAATAACACTTCCTGTAAAAGTATTCGGATAAAAGCCTCGCACTTGTTGCAGTTGCTCAAAGTATTGGCCAAGGAAAAGCTTCAATTGTGGGTGAATGGTATCGGCAGGTAAACCACTGTGAATGGCGCTCATGATTTGAGTTTCGTAATAACCTTTAAACTCTTTGTAAATTTTGTAAGCATCATTCTCTGCCGAGTTTTCAATCCAAATTTTCTGCTTGTCGCCAAGTTCATTTGTAATTTTGATGCTTGGCTCATTAGGCGAAAGCATTATGGTGTAAT
>Ga0209480_10001780_pt1 | contig 15444 bp, 17 predicted proteins | sample JI61114C2DNA_FD_187501 | JGI IMG/M metagenome (GOLD analysis project Ga0209480, IMG submission 187501) | Wastewater effluent complex algal communities from Wisconsin, to seasonally profile nutrient transformation and Carbon sequestration -... | ecosystem: Engineered > WWTP > Effluent > Algae...
TTAATACAAGTTTAATTGTTTATTATCATCCAAAATTTTTAGAAGATATTGGATTCTATGTTCAATTCTATCACGGTATGGATTACTATAACATTTATTTTCAACAACAAATTAGCACAATAAGATTTGGTATAATGACAGAAACTTTACAATTTTAATCATGAATAAAAAAACAATAAAGAAAGTGAACCTTTTTCTATTCAAAAACTTACACAATCATTGCAACATTGTGGCACAACTAAAGAAGAAATTGAAATCATTATTTTAAAAATAAAACCCAATGTTTACGATGGAATTTCATCAAACAAAATATATAAAAAAGTTTATACTTTTTTAAATCAAATGGTATAGACAACAACAAGGTAAAATGTATTATAAATGAAATAAAAAAATTATGTAAATCTCACACTACTTAACCTTATTCGTTGCTTTGTATAATTTATTAGAATTGTTCTACTAAAAGAATCAAGTCTTTATAAAGAAATGTTGCCAACCTATTAATTGTTTTCTAATTTGCAGTATTTGTAGATAGTATGGCTGCGTTGAGCTATAAGAAAACGAATTAGAATAATAACTTAAATCCATTTCATATTACCCCTAAAGTTATCAACACTGCTTATTCAATTAATATTATTTAGTAATTTTAAGATTGCCAAAAACCTTAAAAATTTTCTTTATGATTACTATCTCAGAACATCTAATTGTAACCAAAGAACTAAATGAAGTAGTTTGTAGATATGCACAAAAAGTTCTTTTAAAAGATTTTTTACTTCAATTTACATTTCCAAAAAGTAGAAATGGAAAAATAAAAATCACAACAAATAATATTAATTCATTATTAGAAGAATTAAGTGCTAATCAAGGAGATATTTTTAGAGAGGAAGTATTGAATGTTTTAGATTTCATTGATGACTATAGTTCTAAGTTGGATCAAAATGATAAAACAGCTCTTTATTTTTTGGTTTTAAATGAAAATTATGGGAACTACTTTGAGGACTTTTTGGATAATTTAGAGAGTGAATTAGATAAAGAAAGTTTGTATATAGCATTTGGAAGGCAGCTTGCACGCAAAATTTATAATCCAAAATTTTCTGGATTGGATAAAGATTTGAAGGATTTTTTGCAAGATAAAATTTCTTCATATGCAGATGATGTTGATTTAAGTCACATAAATAAATATACAATCGAACATATTTTAGAAGCTATTGAAAGTCATTCTAATGATATAGGAACATTCGTTATTAGATAATTACTTTAAAACCAGCTTGTAAAACTTGCTGGTTTTCATTTTGTTTTCTTTCCAATATGATTTTTACGTTGTCATGAAGCAAGCCATGTTTTTGATAGCAAAAACCTCCCTTTGGTCGCATGGCTTGGCAGGGTTGCACCCCACACCCTGCTTTCGATTTACTAATTATGGTAGACCAAAATTTCTGTTTGATAATTGTTTATTAAGTTAAAATGGTTTTAGTTTTATCATTTATATTCTATGAATTTTATTATTTTATTTGAAAAAAGTGTTTTTAAACTTAAAATTTTTAAATATTTGATTTACAATGGCTTAGTTTTTTAAAATTTTAAAACATATTAATATTTTTAATATTAACTTCTGAAATATTAAAAATATTAATATAAATTATTGTAATTCAATTACTTATGTTGATAAAATATTTTTTAAAATGCTTGTTTTTATAACTCTAATTTATATTTTTACCACCATATAATTTTATTTTTTTTTACTAAATATTATGGAAATAAAAACCTTAGAATTTAAAGAATTTCATCACGTTAGTTACAGTGATATTGGGAAAAAGTACAAAGATGAATTTAATTCAAATTCTGTGAGATTATCAGAAGTAGAATTAAAATCAATTTTAGCACTGATTTTTTCAATCCAATTTCATTATCCTGTATCATCAAATGATCAGATTGAAAAAGTTAATGATATCTTATATGAAAGACATCGCATCATTAATTTAACCACAAGATTCGGCAGGCAAATGATTGAAAATTTAGATGTCGTTTACTTGGAATGGTTTAATGAATTATTGAATAGAAGATATCATTTATTTGAAATTATAAAAGATATCGAATTAAACAACTTCGTTCACCTAGCTGTGACTGATTATATGTCAATTCGCAAAATTGAATTTGGAAAGTTTTTTTTAAATGAATGGTCGAAATCTATTATTGATACATCATCCTATTATTTCGATTCTTATTCTAGAAATATCAAAAAGTATTTTGAAGATAATCCTGAAAAAATTTGGGTTGTTGCAGAAAAAATTGAAAAAGCTAATCCTAGTTTAACCATAAGGGAGGGATTACTTTTGATATTTACCTTGAAAGAGTATTTTATTAAACCAAATAATTCTATAATGGATTATGCTATTACAAATTATATCGTAAGAGATAACATACACGAATTAAATTTAAAAAGAAGTGTTTACATGTCAACAATTAGAGAAGTTTTAAATCAAAAGTGGAATTTAAACAGAGGTAAAGGAGGACCTAAACTATAATGATAACAGAATATAAATTAGTAGAAGCGTATAAAAAGATTGAGCGATTACCAAAAAGAAAGTATCAAGTAATCCGTGGAGGTAGATATTATGATAAAGAAGAATTAGAATCATTTATTAAAGATTTAGAGGGTGGAACCAAAACATTAGAAGGATTTCGTATCATTATAAAAGAAGAGCTCTCTATGAGAAGAGCATTGATTGTTCTACTTCAGGAAGGATATTACAAATTAAAATGCTATGATGATGTTACAATTGATTTAATTCAGTTGCAAAATAAAGCGAAATCAAGATTCTTAATTGGAAATCGTGATCAAGAAGCTTTAACTTACCCTGAAAGAATTCATCCTAAAAATCCTTGTGCTCGCTATGAGTATAACAAAACAGCCAAAATGCATTATAAGTCAGCTTTGAAAATATTAGTAATTCCAATAAATATTTATTTCATTGATGAAAAAGCATATCAACACCTCAAAATAGTTTACGAAGATGTTTTAATTTGTTAATCTATACCGTACATTTTTTTTTTGTACGTTGTAAGTCATTTTCCATTTTTTACCCACTTAAATTTGTCTTGTTGAACGAATTTAAGTGGGTTTTTTATTTGGAATTCAATTCAATGTTTTAACAATGTAAAATATGAAATTATGGCACGACCAAAAAAGAATTTTGATGAAATTAAATTGCTTCAAATAAATCTAAGAGTGACTTTAAGTGAGCAAGTACAATTAGAAGAAGCTGCAAAAACACATGGTTTAAGTCTGGTTCAATACATCAGAGTAAGAGCATTGAAAAAGCAATTGCCAAAATTTAAAATGACAGTTGCAGATCAAGAATTAGTGATTGAATTAAGTCATATTGGAAACAACATAAACCAAATTACAAAAAAAATCAATCAAGGAAACCCAAATATTGATGACTTAGAAGATTTGCTATTGCTTTTGATGTATAAGTTAAATTACATAAAAATGGAACTTTTAAAGTGATCGCAAAACAGAATAAAGGTAAAGACTTCTACTTTGTTTTAGTTTACAACCAAAACAAAGTAGATAAGGGTGAGGCTATTGTTTTAGATAGCAATATATCATCGGAATCAGTAGTAAATCAAACTAAGGAATTTAATATTGTAAGGCAGCAAAAACCGAATCTATCAAAAGCGGTTTATCACGTGAGTTTGAACTTACCTTACGAAGATTCTAACAAACTGTCTGACGAAAAATTTTCAAACTTAGCCAGAGATTATTTGGAAGGAATGGGATTTGATGAAAATCAGTATATAGTCTACAAGCATTTTGATCAAGATCATTCACATATTCATATAGTTGCCAATAGGGTTAAATTTTCTGGGGAAGTAGTTTCTGATTCACAAGATTACAAGCGAAGTGAAACACTGATTAGAAAACTTGAAAAGAAATACAACTTAACGGAATTAGTTCATAAGGAAGAATCAAATGTGCTTTCTAAAGGTGAAATTGAAAAATGCCTTAGAACAGGCGAAAGCCCTGATCGTTTGGTTTTACAATCTATAATAAATGAGTTGTTAAAACAACACTTAACCATGAATGAGTTTTTTGAAAAACTAAAGGGTAAAAAAATAGGAGTAAAACTGAACAAAAGTTCTACAGGAACGGTATCTGGAATTTCATTCAAATACAACGAAATAACTTATAAAGGAAGTAAAGTCCATCGGAACTTATCATATAATAATATAATTCAAAAACTCAAACCAAATGAACAAGAGCGAATCAATAATCCTATTTCAGCAAATACTGCAGAAATTGGAAAAACTGGAGAAAAAACAGGAAGAATTATCAGACCAACTCAAGAACTCAGCCCAAACTATAGTAGAAAACCAGAAAATTATTTGGGCGAAAGTGAAGCAAATGAAAATCCAAAACCAAGAATAAGATTTAGAAGATAACCATGAAAGCAGAGACTGCATATAGCGTAATACAAGCCCTTCCCGAATCGGAAGTAGCTCGCTTGTACCAAATGCTTGGTGTGCAGTCTCCTTTAAAAGCTAAACCTAATAAAACTAAAAAGAAACTTTTGATTTCTGATGCTGAAGCCACGGAATATCTGTTGAGGAAGTTGAGGAGAAATTTATAATTTATTATTATATCCTTTAAAATAATATGTGGCATATTATTTTTACTTGATAAATTATACTTATATATTTTTTGATATTTATCATTAACTTTATAAGCATAAATTATGCTTAATGACAAATTCAAATAATCAGATATTCTCATTAGAACTTCTAAATAAATATCATTCAAAATTCAAACTTTCAAATACTTCTGATTTAAAAACTAAAAAAGAGGTTATAGAACAATGGATTAAAGAACTCAATTCAGGAAAATTAAACAGTCTAAAGGAAGAAGAAGTCAAGTCAAGATTCATAATAGATATTTTCGGAAAAGTATTAGGATATAAATTTGATCATTCAAAAAAATGGCATTTAAGAGAAGAATCAAAAACAATAAGCAATGGAAAAAAAGCTGATGGTACATTAGGTTATTTTAGCTTTGATAAAACTTTAGACGATGTTAGAGCTGTTATTGAAATTAAAGACGCTAAAACAAATCTTGATACTAAACAAAAAAGAAAGGTAAGTAACACTCCCATTGAACAAGCATTTGGCTATTGTATCGATATGGGTGATAAATGCAATTGGGTAATTGTATCAAATTTCAAAGAAATAAGATTTTACAATAGTCAAGATAATTCTAAATACCAAAGCTACTATTTAGAAAAATTAAATCAAGATGATTTTCTAAGAGAGTTTATCCTGTTATTTCATAAAGACCGTTTAATTTCCTTAACTAATAAATCTCAAACAGATAAACTTTATCAAGCATCATTAAAGCCTTTAATTATTAAGAAACAAAATAATCATATTCTTGATGAAATATATTTCTGCATTAAAAAGTTTGATGGACTTGGCTTTGTAGATCCAAACTATTTATCGACTATTTATCCATTTAACATTTTAAAAAAGCAAGTTTGGCATTATGACAATGGCGAATTATTCACTATAAATAAAGAAATATTTGAACTTATTAATGAGATTAAAATTGATGAAAATAAAATCAATTTTAGTGATAAACTAACTGCTCAACTTTCAAGTTTAAAAATCGAAAATGTACAAGAAAAGATTACTGAAATATTCAAGTTTTTAAGAAAATGTAATATTCATTATCTCACAGCTGTAGAAGATTATCTAAAAATTGGTGAAAACCGAAAAAATACTATTGGTCATAGTTATTTGCATATATTCCCAACATCAGAAGAAGAAAGTAAAACAATAAATCTAAACCTTAATAAAGAAATTGAATGTGATTGTTTAAACTGTAATTACAATAATTTAGATTTTGGAAAATTAGTAAGCAAACTTAAAACCAATCAAGGCAATATTGACTTTTACGATTCAGAGTATGCTTATGGTAATTATTTAGTAGCTTCAAATGATTATAAGATGTCTTACAATATATATAAATACCTAGAAAAATATAAATACAAAGAAAATAAGGGTATTGAATATTTCATCACAAAATTTAATACTAAATATTTGAATGGTCTAATCAGAAGTTATTATTTTGAAGATGATCGAGAAGAAATAATTGAGAACATTAATCATATTGATTTAGATGAAGTAATTTATAACGAGCTAGAATATGAAATTGATGAAGATGTAAAAAAATACCTTATCCAAATAAAAGAAAATAAATTACTAAATCGAGTAAAAGAAGAAATAAGAAAAATAAATTTATCTATTGATAATTTAAAAAGTTTGTATGACAATAGAAGGAAACAATATTCAGGTCCAGATTTGGTAAATAACTTATATCAACAATATATTCTTTTGTATCTTCATGTAAATAGAAACTTTATAATTCAAAATGTTTTTACTGATTACAAAGAAATTACTTCAGAAATGTTTTCCGGGCTTATTCAAAGTTATAAAACTAAAGAAGTAGGTTTAAAATCATTCAATGCTTTTATCATTGTTGAAGCAATTTTAAACATAAATACTGATGAGTTAAAAAGGATAGTAAAAGAAGTTAATTCTTTAAAAATTGAAGAAAATGGTATTAACGATTTAATAGAAATAGTACTCAATTTTCTAAATTCTTTCTATGATGATAGTTCTTTTGCCTTTGACCCCATTAAAAATGATTCATTATCAAAATCTTGCATAAGCTTTCCATTTGAAAACAAATTATGCAGAATTTTTAATAATATTTTTACGTTTCTTAAAATAATAGACCTTACTGAAGAACATATCTCACAAATTGAAAAACCAATTGTGTCCTTTTTGAAATCACAAACAATTCTTAATCATTATACATTAGATTCATTTTGCGAATTCCTAATTGAAAAAGGAAACTTATTTAAAGAAAAACATATAATCGAAATTTTAAATATTGCAGTAGAAAAAGATTGTCCAAGATATAATACTTACGAAAGATTAGTTGAAAACACTTGTAAAACACTTGAAAAAAATCATCCTGATTATAGAATTTTTGATACTTACCTAATACAAAATGCTTTTTCAAATTGTAACACACTTTCATCAAGCAGGTCAAAACTAAGATACTACATAGGGTTTTCAAAAATAGCCAATAGTGAATGTCAGTTATTAATTCAGAACATAATTGATGAGCATTTAGACAAAGAATTCAATTATAATCTATATGAAGACTTGTTGAGAAGAGAAATTTACAATACAAACACAAAAATTATTTTGATCAATATTTAGAGACGGTCTCAAAAATGGCAGGTGGTTCAGTCAAGTTTATTGAAGGTGATTATGAAGTTTTCAATTTTTCATTCATGACTTTTACAATGCTAATCCATAGATTAGAAATTAAGCTTAATCCAAATCAGTCTGACAAATTCAAAAACTTAATTGATTTTGAAAAGTGGCTCTTAAATCCAGATGATTTTGACTACAAACTTTTTAAAGTCTATTGGTTAAAACCAATATCACATAGTAAGTTCTTCTTAACTAAAATTAAAAACAATAAGTATATAAAAACTCATCTAGAAAATGAGTTAAGAAGTGAATTTAATCAAGAACTATCAAATACCTATGTAAAATATTTTATGTAATGGCAAAGAAAAATAGAATCAAAATTCCTCAAGTAAATAAAGTTAGAGCAATTCTTCAGAAAGAAATAAACTCCAAATGTCCTAATTGTGAAAATACAGATGTTGGACACTTTGAAATACATCATATTGACGAAAATCCAGAAAACAATCAAATTGAAAACCTAATTTTACTTTGCCGCATTTGTCATTCTAAAATCACTAAGAAAGATATTCAAATTGATGAAGTCAAAAAATGGAAGAACAATTTAGTAAATAGAAATTCAGATATTCAATTTATATCCGTAACTATTGATAATGAAAATTGTGGATGGGAAGCAATTAAAGGAGCGATAAATGCTTTTGAGGCAGTTCGTTTTAAATCACCATTTCCTATATTAAATTTTACATTTATAAATAATTCAGAGAGAACCATTCTCTTAACTAATATTGAATTAAAAAACCGAAGACTTCCTGTCGGTTTATCAGGTCCACCTATTGAAGTTCCAACAATTCTTAGACCAACAATCAAATATAAAATTAGATTACCTGAAGATGGAGAAACAATAAATACAACTCTAAATGATGAAATCATAATTCCAAAAAATACAGCTTTCAAATTTCAAGTTGAAATTTTTAATGATTATATGGAAAGGTTCATGCCTCCACATAATAAATATGCTATATATTTTAAATTCGGATTTAATAATGATTTTTATATTGATATTCCAAAAATTTTATTGAACTCATCAATGGATTATGAAAAATTAAAACATGTTGGATTAACATAAGTAACATATTATTAGAATGTATAGATTTAGAACTATAGAAAACTTATTAGGCAAAAACAAAGAGCTAGAAAATCAAGAAATCTATTTTGCTGCTCAAGAACAATTAAATGATCCTATGGAAGGATTTTTAGACATCTTTTGGCAGGGAGATAAAATTGTTTGGAATAACCTCTTAAAACACTATTTAATGTGTCTTGAAACTGTATATTTTTCAAATTTATTTGAAATAAAAAAAACTACAATAAGTTTGAATGATATTCCTGTTTACAACCATCAAAATCAACATAGAACAGATAAAAGAAAACAGATGTTTGATGAGATTGAAAAGAAATTTAATAGATTTCAATTTATTAAAAAGCTTCCTGAATATTTATCTAAAAAAAACGAACAAACTCGGAGAAACCAATTATTATGTTATTTGCGAAGTGTCCACATTTATGCGGTTGATTCCATAAGTTTTGTGTATAAAAATCATTCATTTCTTAATCCGCTTTTTCATAAAAAAAAATTTAAAAATCTATCTGATTTTTCAAAAGCTAATATTGAATTAATCAAATTAATAAATTCATACGAAAGCAATAATATTGATGAATTACAATTTGAAAATATTGCTTTAAGTATAACCAATAAAACTTTTCATGAGTATGATTTATTTATTGCTCAAAAAAATAAAGGCACTAATATTAATAACAACTTTAAATTTATATTATATGAATTTTCTGAAGCTTATATTTCAAGATTAGAATCTATTGCATACCCAAAATGGTACACCGCTTGTTTTATGTCTGAATGTAGTAATTCATCAGTTTGGGGACATTATGGAGATAAGCATTCCGGAATATGTTTAAAATTTAAAACGAAAACTGTTGAAAATAAAATTCAATTAGACTTGAATACAATATATGGATGTAATGAAAATGGTGATATTATAGGAATGAGACCCCATACATTTCATAAGGTCAATTATGAAAACAAACATGTTGAAATTGATTTTTTTAAATCATTAGGAAGATTACCAGTATATCAATTAAGATATCAATGGTATACAGACCAAGAAGGAAACATAAGTAGTTGTGCAGATCCTATTAACAAAGATGAAGAAAAAAATAAAGTTTGGTTAGATCATTATTGGTTAAATTTTAAAAATGGTGCAACAACAAAATTAAAAGACTGGGAATATGAAAATGAATATAGATTATTGATAAATGACATGCTACATGACTATGAAACACCTGAAAAAAGAAAATTGAAATATGATTTTATTGATTTAGAAGGAATAATATTTGGAATAAAAACTCCAACTTCCGATAAAATAAAAATCATAGAAATTATAAATCAAAAATGTGAGGAATATGATAGAACTGACTTTCATTTTTATCAAGCATACTATTCCAAAGAAACAGGAAATATTAACTATAAAAAATTAAATCTTAATTTATGATTAAGTGCCAAATAGATCAAAAATGGTTTGAATTCGATTCAGCTTGGGAATCATTAAGTGTATCTTCCTTGGAAATATTTTATGATAAATTCTTTATCAAAGGAAAATTCCACTCAAACGTTCCTCAAAGAATTATTGATGAATATGAAACTGTAGAGTATTTAATGTTTTTTGCCTACAATCATATTGAACTTTATAATGAGGCTTTTAATAAATGTATGAGATTACTTGACGTTGTAGTAAAATTAAAAGCTAAAGAATTACAAATTAATCTAAAATTTGTCAATGGTAGAGAAAAAAATTTAAACCTATTAATCAAAGAAATTTGTTCAACTCAAAATTACAGCTCATTACAAGTAGAATTAGATTGGTTTAGAAAATTAAGAAATATGGAAATGCATCCAGGTGAAGGAAGTTTTTTGGGTCCTTTTTTAAATCACACCTCAAAACTCAAACTATTTGTAAACATCGTTAACTTTTTATTCATAGATGAACAAAAATTAAATGCATTAACTAATACTGAATTTAGTTTAAAAAAAATAATAAAAAGTTTTGACAGTTCTTATTTTACAGCTTTAATTGATAATAAGAAATATTTAATCAAGAGAATAATTAATCATAAAGTTATTTACAATAAATACGATACATCACTAATATTTATACTAGAACCTATTTTAACAGATACCTTTGAATTTGTATCAAAACACGTTGGTAATCCTATAAGAGTACTAATTACAAATTATACTGTAGAATATAACAAAATCATTGGTACTAATGCAAATGGAAGTCATTTTGAATTATTGACTGATAATAAAAAAGAGAATATAATTGTTGTCAATACATTTGAAAACGATTTAAGAAGATTAGAAGATAGAAATAGAATAAATTATGAAATGCATATAGATCATAAAGCATTATTAGATATTATTGATTTAACATATATTCATTCATATGATTAAATATAAATAAAAATTTATACTTTTGTATAATATTATAATGATAATCAAGACATAGGAGTTATATTGGTACTATATTTGATTTATATTAAATAATGAAAAACAAAGTAAACATAGCGACAATTTTTCCCAAACATCTTTTTTGGGATATGGATTATGATAAGTTAAATCTTGAAAAAGATAAAGCTATCATTATCCCAAGAGCTATGTATGCAACAACTCCAGATACTTTTGAGCAAGACATTAAAAGATTAGAGCAATTATATACACCAAGAGTTATTGTAAAATACCTTAAAAACACTAAAGAAAACATCAGTAATAAAGTTTGTGTTAGTGTGGCAAAAAGATATAAAGTAGAACCCTTTCTTCGTTATTCGCTCTAAAATGAGTGCGGTTTCTCCAGCAATTGTAAAAACAATTCTTCAATTACAAAATTTACCATCGTTAGCCAATTTCAGTTTAGCAGGTGGAACAAATTTAGCATTGCAATACAATCATAGAATTTCAGATGATATCGACATATTTTGCGCCGAAATTGTCGGCTTAAATGGTTTTAATAAAATTCAAGAAGAAGTAAAAGCACATTTTGGGAAGAATGCTCGAAATTTTGATAACCCATGTGATATAAATGATCAATATTCTTTTTTAAGATTTTTTATTGACACTGAAGATGGAACAATGATAAAAGTTGATGTTTTACAAAACATGAAACATCTTTTCGAAATTGAAATTATCAATGACATACGATTATTTAGTAAAGCAGATATTGGTTTATACAAGCTAGTTAGTTTGTCCAATCGTTCTACTAAAAAAGACATCTACGATTTAGATTTTATAACAGATGAAATCAAATTAGATACTCTTTATGAAAGTCTAAAAGAGAAAGCTAAAAAATTTGATAAAGAAGAGCATAAAACAATTTTTGATTTAGATGAAAACCAATCTGTTTTAGATAACCTTGAACTACTAATTAGTTTTGACAACATAACAGCCTCTTCAAAATTCCCAACACATACACACGATAATATTAAAATTATGGAAGGTAGTAAAACTTGGGTAGAAGCCAGAATAAGTTGGCGTTCTAAAGTAAGAGAACTTTATAATCATTTAGGGATAGATTTTCCTAAACCAAAGGGGATAAATATTTAATGTAAATATTTATCCCCTTTGTATATCTAATGAATCTTTAATTTCTGCCAATGATTTTTTAAACATAACGTATTAAGTTATTGTTTATTTAATCAAATCACTATAATCTTCTGGTAACTCAGCATCAATATCTCTTAAATATTGTTCAAGTGCTGTCATGGTATTATGACCTGTAATTAAAAGCAATCTACTTTTAGTTTCAAAAGGCGTTAATGTTTTTCTCATTTCACGGTAAATTTTAGTAATAAAGGTATGTCTAAAAGAATAAATACCATATTCCTTACCTAAAGCAAAATAATCCTTATCCCCTTCTTTTGCTTTTTTAGTAAATAAATCTTTTACTTCTTTGAATCTTTTGGTGAAATAATCTCTTCTGTTATCATCAGTGGCTTCCCAACTTGAAGGTATGCCTTTTGGTGTGAACAAAAAATCATTTCCATCGCAATTTGATAAAAAAGATAATTCTTCGATTAGAATATTTGGAATAATTTTTTCTTTCACTAGTTTGTTTTTGGCTTTAACGGTTAATTTTTGCTCTTTTAAATCAATATCTTCCACTTTTAAACGACAAACTTCAATAGGGCGTAAAAAGTTATATGATACAAATTTTATAAACAATAATAAATTAGGATCTGTTTCTTTCAAAAAGGAATAAATACGCTCTAATTTATCTTCTGAATAGCTTTTATTTCGTTTTGGAGGTGCTTTTAGTACTTTTATTTTCGAAATAAAATTTGAAGCAATAACATCATTATCTTCCAATACCTGAAACAATGTACTGATATCAGTTCTGGTGTTGTTTCTATTTCGAGCGCTTGAGGTATCTAAAACCATATTGAGATAATCCAACACAGTTGACTTTTCTACAGAAGTTATAAAACGAAACAAATATCCTTTTTCTTCTAAATACTTCTCAAAACGTTTGATTCTGGATTTAAAACGAATAAATGAATTTTCGGTCATCATATTCTTTTTGATGTCCAATGCGAAAGCAAAGGCTTCTTTAACGGATTTAATTTCGTTTTGTGTGCCTTTTTCGTCATAAGGGTTGTAACCTTCTTTTAAGATTCGAAGCAAATTTCGACGATAGGTTTCTAAAATTTCCATTCGCTCTTCTTTGGTTTTATAGCGATTTACTCCTCCTTTGATAAAGGGTTGTTTTTCTAAAAAACCTGTTTTAGGATTACGAAAAGAGAAATACACAAACCAGTTTTTCTCTAAAGCTTCTTGTTGTTCTGCTTTAGAATATTTGGACCATTTGGTAATCTCAATCCCTCCGGTATAGATTTTAGGTTCGGTGTAATTTCGTTTTGGCTTCAAGGTAAAATCGTTTACGGTTTCGTTTACGATTTGTAAGATACTAAGAATTTTGGACATAAAAAAAAGGTTTTGAAAAGTATTCAAAACCTTTTACTTTAAAGCCTTAGCGGGCTTTTTTCTACTTAGTAGCGGGAACAGGACTCGAACCTGTGACCTTCGGGTTATGAGCCCGACGAGCTGCCTACTGCTCTATCCCGCGATGTGCGTTTGCATTTTCAATAAAATTAGTAGCGGGAACAGGACTCGAACCTGTGACCTTCGGGTTATGAGCCCGACGAGCTACCTACTGCTCTATCCCGCGATTTGTGAGTGCAAAGGTACAATCTTTTTTTAAAATTACAAGACTTTTTTAAAAAATAATGTTTTCTTTCTACTATTTCAGGCGTTATCCCTACCTTTGTACCCATAAATATATTGAAATGGAGCACAGAGCAGGTTATGTAAATATTATTGGAAATCCAAATGTAGGAAAATCAACCCTTATGAATGCGTTTGTAGGCGAGCGTCTTTCTATTATTACATCGAAAGCACAAACTACAAGACACCGTATTCTAGGAATTGTAAATGGAGATGATTTTCAAGTTTTATTTTCAGATACGCCAGGAATTATAAAACCAGCATATGAATTACAAAACTCGATGATGGATTTTGTAAAATCGGCGTTTGAAGATGCAGACATTTTAGTCTATATGGTGGAAATTGGCGAAAAAGAATTAAAAGACGAAGCTTTTTTTAATAAAATTATCCATTCTAAAATACCAGTTTTGTTATTATTAAACAAAATTGATAAATCTAACCAAGAACAACTAGAAGAACAAGTACAAACTTGGAAAGAAAAAGTACCTAATGCAGAACTTTTTCCTATTTCTGCTTTAGAGAATTTTAATGTACAAACTGTTTTTGATAGAATTATCGAATTGCTTCCGGTTTCTCCAGCGTTTTATCCAAAAGATGCGTTAACCGATAAACCAGAACGTTTCTTTGTTAACGAGACCATTCGTGAAAAAATCTTATTGAATTACGATAAAGAAATTCCGTATGCTGTAGAAATTGAAACGGAAGAATTTATCGAAGATGACAACATCATTAGAATTCGTGCCGTAATTATGGTGGAACGCGATACTCAAAAAGGAATCATCATTGGTCACAAAGGTGCTGCTTTAAAACGTGTTGGAATTCAAGCTAGAGAAGATTTAGAGAAATTCTTTGGCAAACAAATTCATTTGGTTACTTATGTTAAAGTAAACAAAGATTGGAGAAGCAGTGCTTATCAATTGAAACGTTTTGGGTATAACCAGAAGTAAGAAGAAAGAAGAAAGAGCAAAGAAGAAAGAGCAAAGATGCCTGGTGAATATTCATCATGTTTTTTTATTCCAAAACCTTATACATCAAATCTTCCAATTCGTGCATTTGTGGCACACCGCGTTCTCTGTTTAAACGTGCCATAAAATAGAGCGAAAACCAAAAAACTACCATGATTCCCATTATACTGAAATCTAAAACCATGGATTGTTTTAGTGACCAATGAGTGTAAGCCATCAAAGCGAAAACTAAAAATAATCCTGCAATGATAAAATGTAGAAACATAAAAAGCGTCCACAACAATTGCTCTGGACCGAATAAGCCTTTTACGATGGTTTTACCTTCATTGGATTCTAATTCCAAATGCAAAAAAGGCGAATAGTATTTTCTTTTTTCTTTACTGAAATAGAAATACAAATGCTCATCGATTATTTTTATTTGATAATCGGCTTTGAGTTCAGTTTTTAGCTGTTTTGCTTTTTCTAAAATTTTATCGACACTATTATTTGATTCGACTTCAAACTTTGGTCGTAGTGCAATACTTTTTTCAGGTTCCATTTCTTATAATTTTAAAGCTAATATATGCAATTTTAACAAATGTTGAACAAATTTCACGCTCTAGCCCAGATAAAAACGGAAACCCCGCAAATTTTTGAACTATTTTTTCTTTTTATTTGGACAGCGACCTTAGAAGCTGACCGAATAAAATTAGAAAAAAAGAGCTAAAATTGTGGAGTTGTAGTGGATAGCTGGAAAAAGCTCCGAAAAAAATCGTACTTTTGCCGATTCAAAATAAGATTATGAATAATATTGTTGCCATTGTAGGAAGACCAAATGTTGGAAAATCCACATTTTTTAACCGTTTAATTCAG
>Ga0209480_10001781_pt1 | contig 15443 bp, 15 predicted proteins | sample JI61114C2DNA_FD_187501 | JGI IMG/M metagenome (GOLD analysis project Ga0209480, IMG submission 187501) | Wastewater effluent complex algal communities from Wisconsin, to seasonally profile nutrient transformation and Carbon sequestration -... | ecosystem: Engineered > WWTP > Effluent > Algae...
GGTCGAGTTGGCCAAGCACCTGGTCGCGCTGGTGCGCGGCCGGCAGGCGCCGCGGCTCGTGTTCATCCTGGGCGCCGGCAGCCTGCGCGGCCCGTCGGGGCGGCTGCACGTGGACGAGCTGTACGACCTGCCGGGCACGGCGTCCTGGATCGCGATCCCCGAGCAGCAGGCGCGCGAGCTCACCTACCTGCGCACCGTCGACGACGTCGACTGGACGGGCGTCTCCCCTTCTCAGGAGTTCGTGGTCGGCCCGGCCGGGCGGCCGGTGCTCGGCGACGACGACCTGCTCGTCGGCCCCGGGGGCGCCTCGCGCGTGACCACCGGGACGCTGGCCGTGGCCGTCCTGGACGAGATCCACGCCCCGGCCCACCCCCGGACGCGCTTCACGGTGCGCGACGAGAACTGCTGATGGCCGACACCCGGAAGTACGAGCCGACGACGGGCGATCCGATCGGGGACGCCGTCCGCGCGGCCCTCGGCGAGACGGTCCGGCCGAACACCCCCGGAAGCTTGCCGGCGGCGTCCACCCCGGTGGCAAAGCCGACGATCGCGACGCTGGGGGCGTACACGTTCAAGGCCGTGCCCAAGCCCGCGCCGACCACGGACGACGACCCGGACGACTGAGCCTGCCCCGTCTGGCAGGATGCCGCGCGTGATGCGACTGGCGGCCGACTTCTACTCGGAGTCACTGGGGATGGGCACCGCGATCACCGTGCTGCTGCCGCAGCGCTCGGACGGCCAGATCGGGCTCGCCGAGCGCACCCGCACCCGGACGCCGGTGCTCTACCTGCTGCACGGGCTCTCGGACGACGACACCATCTGGACGCGCCGCACGGCGATCGAGCGGTACGCCGCCCGGCGCGGCGTCGCGGTCGTCATGCCACAGGCCGCCCGCAGCTTCTACACCGACGAGGTCTACGGGAACCGCTACTGGACGTACCTGTCCGAGGAGCTCCCCGCCCTGGTCAACGCGTCCTTCGGGGTCTCGGACGCCCGCGCGGACACCTTCGTCGCCGGCCTGTCCATGGGCGGCTACGGCGCGATGAAGTGGGCGCTGCGGCAGCCCTGGCGGTTCGCGGCGGCGGCCGCGCTCTCGGGCTCGCTCGACATCGCCAAGCCCGAGCGTGAGGCCGCCGTGCCCGATCTCTTCCGCACCATCTGGGGCGAGGGGCGGCGTCCGGCGAACACGGACGACGACCTTCTGACGCTGCTGGGGAAGGCCGACGTGGCGGCCCTGCCGGCGCTGTGGGTCGGGTGCGGCACCGACGACTTCCTGCTCCCCGACACCCACCGCTTCCTGCACGCGGCCCACGAGCGGGGCGTGCCGGTCGCCTCCGAGTTCCCGCCCGGCGGGCACGAGTGGGAGCTGTGGGACGCCCAGATCGAGCGCGTCCTGGACTGGCTCCCGCTCGCCGACTGAGGACCAGACCCGTCAGGAGTCCTGGGACGCCTCGGGCTCGGCCTGGGTGGGCGCCTCCTGGACCGGGACTACGGGGGCTGCGGGGGCGGCCGGCGGCGGCGTCCCCTGGGCCGGAGGGACGATCACCGGGCGGTGCCTGCGCCGCCACCAGCGGATCGGCAGCCAGACCGCGAGGGCGATCACCGCGAAGGGCAGCAGCGCGCCGAGAACGGTGATCAGGACGCGCAGGGACGTCAGCAGCGCCGCCCAGCCGCCCGACAGCCCTTGCCAGAGCGGGTTCGGGTCGCTGACCGTCTGTGCCGGGCGCAGCGTGACCGTCACCGGCGCCATCGCGACGCTGTCGGCGAGAGCCTGCTGCTGGGCGACCATCGACTCCAACTCGCTCTGCCGTTGAGTGAGCTCGCGCTCGACGGTGGCGATCTCGGTGACGCTCCCGGTCTTGGCCATCAGCGCCTCGATGCGGGCGATGGACTCGCGCAACGTCTTGATGCGGGCCTCGATGTCGACGACCTGCGTGGTGACGTCGGCCGCGGTCACCACCCGGCTGCGGACGTCGCCGAGCTTGCTGAGGGCGTCGAGGGCGTCGTCCAGCTTGGCGCTGGGCACCGACACTATCACCGACGACGGCTGCACGTAGAAGCCGTCCTTCTGCTCGGTGACCACGTTCTCGTTGCTCACGTAGCCGCCGAGCGCCTCGGCCGCGGCCCGGACCTCCTTCGCCGACCTCGCCGGGTCCGTGATGGCGAGGGTCAGCTGGGCGGTGCGCGCGACCTTCCGTTCGGACGCCGACGCCCCCGAGTAGGTGCCGGCTGCCGGGGTGGCGGCGTCCTGGGACTTGGCGTCGCCGCCGGTCCCGACGGGCGCGCCGCCGGCGGCGACCGGCACGTTGGGGACTTCGGACGACGACGGGCTCGCGCACCCGGCGAGCGCGAGGAGAAGGACCGCCGCGGCGACGGCGACGGTGCGGGGCAGTGTGGGCGTCCTCATGCCAGGCAATTACGCCGGACGCCGCCCCTCCGTTGCGAAGGGGCGTGGCCCACACCAACCCCTGACTCTTCGGGGGTACAGGGCGGAGCCGCGTGTGTCGGGCAAGTTGTTTCTCCTTGGTACCTGAACGTTCGTAACACGGCCGTTCTTCGGCTGGGGTAGCGTCGCCTCAACACTCCGGGTGCCGAAGGGCGGGTGGGGAAATGCGTGACACGACGACGTTGTCGGACGCCGGCGTCCCCCTGCCGTCGCTTCTTGCCGGGGCCAGCCCACGAACTCCGGGCCACCGATAGCCTGGAATCGCACCATAACCGCCAGAACAATGGAGAGAACCATGGACCGTAGGACCTTCCTGCTCGGGACCCTCGGAGCGGCCGCCCTTGCCACCACGGGGTGCGTCACCAACAAGGGGACGGCCACCACGTCCGCCGCCACCAGCACCTCCGCCGCGGCCGGCGGCGCGCTCGACAAGATCAAGGCCGCCTGGGTGTACGTCGGCCCGATCAACGACGGCGGCTGGACCGCCGCCCACGACGCCGGCCGCAAGGCCGTCGAGGCCAAGCTCGGCTCCAAGGTCGTCACGACCTACAAGGAGAACGTGCCCGAGGGCCCCGAGGTCGCCACCGTCATGGAGGACCTCGTCAAGGACGGCAACAACATCATCTTCGCGACGTCGTTCGGCTTCGGCGAGGCCATGCTCGCCTCGGCCAAGAAGCACGCCGACGTCAAGTTCATCCACGCGACGGGCGCCTGGCACAACCCGCAGCCGAACTTCGCCACCGCCTACGGCGCCACCGAGGAGGCCAAGTACCTCGCCGGCATGGCCGCGGGCAAGGCCACGAAGACGGGCACGATCGGCTTCGTCGCCCCGTTCCTGATCCCCGAGGTCATCCGCCACATCAACGGCTTCACCCTCGGCGTCCGCTCGGTCAACCCGGCCGCCAAGGTGAAGGTCGTCGAGATCAAGTCCTGGTTCGACCCGGCCAAGGAGCGCCAGGCCGCCGAGTCCCTGATCTCGCAGGGCGCGGACGTCCTCGCCAACGGCGGCGACTCCCCGGCCCCCGGCGAGGCCGCGAAGGCGAAGGGTCTGCCGTGGGTCGGCTACGACTCCGACCAGAGCGCCAACTTCCCCGACATCTGGCTGACGGCCCCCATCTACAACTGGGGCGGCTACTACACCGCCCAGTGCCAGTCCGTCCTCGACGGAACGTGGAAGAAGGAGGACTACTACGGCAGCCTGAAGGACGGCTTCAACCTGCTGGCCCCCTACGGCAAGATCGTCGCCGACGACACCAAGGCCGCCATCGAGGCGAAGAAGGCCGACATCATCGCCGGCAAGTTCGACATCTTCGCGGGCCCGCTGAAGGACAACAAGGGCGCCGACAAGGTGGCCGCCGGCGCGACCATCTCGGCCGACGACCGTCAGTCCATCATGTGGCTCGTTGAGGGCGTGAGCTAGTTGACGCCGGGGGGGACCGGGGCGGACGCCGCCTCGGCCGCCTCCCCCGGACGGCACTCCACCTCCGACGCCGTCAGTGGCGCACACCCGGCCGTGTCCATGCGCGGCATCACGAAGAGATTCGCGGGCGGTGTGGTCGCCAATGACGGCGTCGATCTGGATGTGGCCCCGGGCGAGGTCCACGCACTCCTGGGGGAGAACGGGGCGGGCAAGTCGACGCTCTCCAACGTCCTGACCGGGCTCTACCGCCAGGACGAGGGCACCGTCAGCCTGTTCGGTCAGCCGGTGTCCTTCACGTCCCCCAAGGACGCCATCGCCGCCGGCGTGGCGATGGTCCACCAGCACTTCCGGCTGGTCACCAAGTTCACCGTCGCCGAGAACTTCCTGCTCGGCTCGGGCGGCAACTTCGACGCCAAGCACGCCGCCGAACGCATCACCGCGCTCGGCAAGGAGTACGGCCTCGAGGTCGACCCCAACGCCAACGTGTGGGAGCTGTCGGTCGGCGAGCAGCAGCGCGTCGAGATCCTGAAGGCGCTCGACCGGCGGGCCAAGGTGCTGATCCTGGACGAGCCGACGGCCGTCCTGACGCCCCAGGAGTCGGACGCCCTCTTCGCCACGATGCGCCGCATGGTCGAGGACGGCCGCTCGGTCATCTTCATCTCGCACAAGCTCCAGGAGGTCATGAAGGTCTCCGACCGCGTCACCACCCTGCGCGACGGCAAGACCGTCGGCACGGTCGTCACCAAGGAGACCACCAGCGCCGAGTTGGCCCGCCTGATGGTGGGCCGCAGCGTCGTCTTCAACGAGGACGACATCGAGGACCGGCCCGAGGCCGATCCCGACCGCCTCGTCCTGGACGTGAAGAACCTGTCGGCCGACGGCGTCCGCCCGCAGAGCTCGCCGAAGAACGTCGACCTGCAGGTCCACGCCGGCGAGATCGTTGCGATCTGCGGCGTCTCCGGCAACGGCCAACGCGAGCTCGCGGCGTCCATCTACGGCATCCGCAAGCGCACGTCCGGCACGGTCGCCGTCGACGGCGTCCAGAGCATGGCCAAGGGCCCGCGCGAGTCGACGAAGCTCGGCTTGGCGTTCATCCCGGAGGACCGCCTCAAGACGGGGCTGTCGGCGTCCCTGCCGATCCACGCCAACCTGGCGCTGAAGGGCTACCGGTTCCCGCCGATGAGCTCGGGGCCGTTCCTGAAGCACAAGGTCATGCGCGCCAACGCCGAGGACCTGGTCAAGCGCTACGGCATCAAGACGCCGTCCATCGACACGCCCACCCGGGTGCTGTCGGGCGGCAACGTGCAGAAGGTGCTGCTGGCGCGCGAGATCGGCTCCAAGCCGCACGTGCTCATCGCCTCGACCCCGACCCGCGGCCTGGACGTCGGCGCCATCGAGACCGTGCGTTCGCTGCTGATGGACGCCGCCCGCGGCGGCACCGGCGTCCTGCTGATCACCGAGGACCTGGACGAGGCCATGGCGCTCGCCCACCGCCTCGTCGTGATGTTCGAGGGACGCATCGTCGGCGAGTTCCTGCGCGGCGACTTCGACATCGAGAAGATCGGCCTGCTCATGGGCGGCCACACCGACAAGGATGGTGCGGCATGATCCGGCTCGAACCCCGCCTGACGCGTCCCAAGTGGCTGTCGGTGGCGGTGCCCGTGGGCAGCATCATCGTGGCGGCCATCCTCGGCGCCCTGCTGATCACGCTCAGCGGCAACGACGCCGGCGCCACCTACGGACGCATCGGCGACCGCGCCTTCGGCTCGGTCACGGCCTGGTCGGACACGATCCTGGCCGCGACCCCGCTGCTGCTCACCGGCCTCGCGGCCGCGGCCGCGTTCAAGATGGGCCTGTTCAACATCGGCGGCCAGGGACAGTTCGTCATGGGCGCCGTCGCGGCGTCCGGCGCCGGGCTGCTGCTGGGCGACCTGGGCGGCTTCGTGGCCATCCCGGCGATGATCCTGGCAGGCATGCTCGCGGGCGCCGTCTGGGCGGCCATCCCCGGCTTCTTCAAGACCCGGTTCGGCACCAACGAGGTCATCACGACGCTGATGTTCAACTACATCGCGGCGAACATCGCGTCGTTCCTGATCTTCGGCTCGGAGTCGTTCTGGCGCCTGCTGACCGGCTCCGGCAAGGTCTTCCCCCAAGGCAAGCCCATCGCCGAGGACGCCGTCTGGCCGGCCTTCGGCGGCGGCGGCTTCAACATGCCGCTCGGCTTCATCCTCGGCTGCGTCGCGGCCGTGGCGCTGTGGGCGCTGTACCGCTACACGCGGTTCGGCTTCGAGATCGGCGTCGTGTCCGACTCGCCCGAAGCCGCCCGCTACGCCGGCATCAACGTGCCGCGCACGGGTCTGGCGATCATGACGCTCTCGGGCGCGCTGGCCGGCCTGGGCGGCGCGAGCGACGTCGGCGACATCCGGCACCTGCTCGACCCCAAGGGCCTCGGCCAGACCGGCTACGGCTACACCGGCATCGTGGTGGCGGCGCTCGCGCGCTGGAACCCGATCGCCGTGATCCCGGTGTCGATCCTGCTGGGCGCGCTGGCGAACGCCGGACGCTCGCTGCAGGGCGCCACCTTCCCGGCGGGCCTGGTCGGCACACTGCAGGGCCTGCTGCTGTTCTGCGCGGTGTCCGGCGAGTTCCTGACCCGCTACCGGATCCGGCGGGGCGCGCGGCGTCCGGCCAAGGCCACCGCGGAGGTGATCGGCGCATGAACGAGACCTTCGTCATCGTCATCCTGGTGTCGGCGATCTTCTACGGGACGCCGCTGCTGTTCGCCGCGCTCGGCGAGATCCTGGCGGAGCGCTCCGGCGTCCTGAACCTGGGCGTCGAGGGCATGATGCTGATGGGCGCCGTGGTCGGCTCGGTGATCTCGTCCCGCATGGGCGGGCCGGGCTGGCTCGTCCTGCTGGTCGCGACGCTGGCGTCCATGGTGGCCGGCGCCCTCACCGCCCTGCTGCACGCGTTCGCCACGATCACGCTGCGCGTGAACCAGACGGTCAGCGGCCTGGCGCTCACGATCCTGACCGGCGCGGCCGGCCTGTCGTCGTACCTCGCCAACGTGTGGGAGCTGAAGAACCCGGCGATCCACCAGTTCGCCCGGATCGACGTGCTCGGCCTCAAGGACCTCCCGATCGTCGGCCCGCTGCTGTTCCACCAGACGCTGCTCACCTACCTGTCGTGGGTCGCGGTGGCGGCGTGCAGCTGGTACCTGTTCCGGACGCGCACCGGCCTGAACCTACGGGCCGTCGGCGAGTCCCCGTCCACCGCGGACGCCATGGGCCTCAACGTCGCCCGCACCCGGTACATCCACACCATGGTCGGCGGCGCGTTCGCCGGGCTCGGCGGCATCGCGTTCTCGCTGTCGATCGTCCCGACGTGGGTCGACGGCATGACGGCCGGCAACGGCTGGATCGCCCTCGCGCTGGTCATCTTCGGCTTCTGGCGTCCCGTGTGGACGATGGCGGGCGCGTACCTGTTCGGCGCCCTGTCCAGCCTGAGCCTGATCATGCAGGCGCGCGGGTTCGCGATCCCCCCGGAGATCCTCAACTCGCTGCCGTACGTAATGACGGTCGTGGTGCTCGTGGCGGTGTCGGCGGGCTGGTCCAGCCGCAAGCTCTCCGCCCCGGACGCCCTCGGCACGGCCTACGAACGCGAAGCGCGCTAGCGGACGCCGACGGTTCCACACGCGAGGCGGCCGGCCCCCACCGGGGGTCGGCCGCCTCGCGTTCGTGCGTCAGGGCTTGGGCCAGGGGTTCGCGACGCAGCCGCCGAGGGTGCGTCCCTGGTCGGCCATGACGGGCGCCTTGGCGCCCTTGGTCTTGCAGGTGGTCTCGGACTGGCCGAGGAACAGGCCGGCCTGGTGGTTGATCATGAACGCCCGGTAGTCGGCCAGCGAGGAGTACGTGGGCGTCTTGAAGAACCACCGGTCGGAGTTCAGGACGATGGTGTTGCCGACGCGGCAGTCCCAGGTGGCCTTCGTGGCGGACGCCCCGCAGAGGCTGTCGACCGTCACCGGGGAGGCCAGCACGACGACCAGCTGCCCGGGGGCGTCCGCGGCCACGAGCGCGAAGTTGTTCTTGCCGTAGGACGCCCACCCGCGGGAGTCGTCCAGCGTGGCCTGGACGACGCGCGCGACGGCGTCCGGGTCGGTGGTCAGTGACGTCTCGACGCGGACGGTGTACGCGTTCGTCTTCGTCGCCTTGACCGTCGGGGCGGCCGTGATCGTCGACGAGGCGTACTGACCTGACGCCTTCTGGCCGGACGCGTACACCGACGTCAGCGCCGCGGAGGGGATCGGCGGGTCCGCCGGGTAGGACGCCGTCGCCGATGGCGACGCCCCGGGTGCCGGCTGCACCGGCGTCCCCAGCCCGCGCGCCCCCGCGACCACCAGGCCGAGCACGACGAACCCGGACGCCAGCGCGCCGAGCCCGATCCGTTGCCGCCGAGCGGGAATGCCCAGGGGCGCGTCCTCGCCGTCACCGGGCGGCGTCGAAGGAGTGGTCACGCGCCCACCCTAGTGGAGTGTCGCCTCTAATGGGATGGGTATGTGTGTTTGGGTGTTCTGGTCGATACTTGACCAGGAGGAGTTGACGGCATGCCTCGTCCGAAGGAGTTCACGGTCACCTTGACCGCTGGGGATCGTGCGAAGTTGGCCAAGGTGGTTTCGTCTGGGCGGCATCCTGCCCGGGCTATCACCCGGGCGAGAGTGCTGTTGGCGCTGGACGAGACGCAGGGGCCGGTGTCGGATCGCCGGGTGGTCGCTGAACGCCTGGGCACCTCGGAGTCCACGGTGTATCTGGTCGCGAAGGCGTTCACGACTCAGGCTGGCCGTGTCGAGGACGTGATCACACGCAAGAAGCGGGTCACTCCTCCGGTGGAGCCGAAGGTGACCGGCGACGTGGAGGCCCGGGTGATCGCGTTGGCGTGCAGCCAGCCGCCGGAGGGGCGTCAGCGGTGGACGCTTCGGTTGTTGGAGAGACAGGTGGCCCTGACCGAGGGGATACCGCCGATGGACCACTCCACGATCGGGCGGGTCCTAAAAAGGGGGCGCTTAAGCCTCACCTGAAGGCCTGCTGGACGATCCCACCCCACGCCAACGCGGCGTTCGTGGCCGCGATGGAGGACGTGCTGGGCGTCTACGCCCGCCCTTACGATCCGGCCTTGCCCGTGGTCGTGATGGACGAGAAACCACTCCAATTGCTCGCCGACGCCAGACCCGGCACGCCCGCGGCCCCGGGCAGGGTGGCTCGTCAGGATTCCGAATACATCCGTTGCGGCACCTGCTCGATCTTCGTGTGGGCCGAACCCCTGCGGGGTTGGCGCCGCGCCTACGCCGACTCGACTCGCACTCGGATCGACTGGGCCCACGGCGTCGAACAGTTGCTGACCGTCGACTACCCGGACGCGGACAAGGTCGTGCTGGTCATGGACAACCTCAACACCCACTCGGTCGCCTCCCTCTACCAGGCGTTCCCACCCGAGAAGGCCTACGACCTGGCCGCCAGGTTGGAGATCCACCACACCCCCAAACACGGCTCCTGGCTCAACATCGCCGAGATCGAACTGTCCTGCCTGACCAAGCAATGCCTCGGCAGACGCATCGACGACCTCACCGTCCTCAACGCCGAACTCGCCGCCTGGGCCCGCGCCACGAACGCCGACGAGCGCCAAGTCGAGTGGCGGTTCACCACCAGCGACGCCCGCATCAAACTTCGGCACCTATACCCAACCGTTTAGAAGCGACAGTCTACTAGCGCCTACGAGACGCCGTCCATCCGGACGAACGTGAAGCCCTTCGCCTGGTACCAGTCGATGATGTCGGCGAGCGCGGCGACGGTGTTGCTGCGGTTGGGGCTCACGGCACTGTCGGGCTCGTGCGAGGCCTTGCCGGAGTGCATGAGCACGATCGGGTGGGTCTGCGTGCCGATCTTGGTGGCCGCCGCGACGATGGCCGACGTGGCCGACGAGGTGGTCTTGGAGGGCTGCCGCCAGTCCTCGGTATCGATCGACCACATCACGGCCGTGAGCTTCAGGGGCGCGGTCGCCTTCAGCACGTTGTCGGTGTAGCCGCCCGGCGGGCGGTAGAAGCACACGGGCGCGCCCGTGATGGCCGACAGGGTGTCGTCGGTCCTGGTCAGCTCGGAGGTGAGGTACTTGACCGTCCAGCCGCCGTTGACCGCGGCCGGGTACTGGTGATCCCAGGAGTGGTCGGCCACCAACTGCCCGCCGTCGACGAGGGCCTTGACGATGTCGGGGTTCTCGCTCGCGTTCGCCCCCGTCTCGAAGAACGTGGCCTTGACGTCGTAGCGCTGCAGCACCTTGAGGATCTGCAGGTCGGCGTACGCCGGCCCGTCGTCGAACGTCAGCGCGACGGTCTTGCCCTCCCCGGGCGCCTGCAGCACGAACCCGGACGGGGGCGCCGCGCACTCCGCGGCCGTCGTGCTGCCCGTGGACGCCGACGTCGATTCCGCCGACGTCGGGGCCTCGGACGCCGAGGAGTCGGACGCCGTCGGCGCAGCCGTCTGCGTCGTCAACTGCTGGCTGGACTGCTCCGGCTGGACCTGGGGTCGGGTCTGCGCGGGGGTCTGGGCGCAGGCCGTGAGGGCGAGGACGCCGGCCACGGCCGCCAGTCGGCTCGACCGTCGGCGGGCCCGGGCGGACGTCATGAGGCTCGCTCTGCTGCGACTGAACAACGATCCATCGAGCGCGTCCCCCCGATCGGCGATTGAGTGCCCCAGCCTAGCGGTGCCGGGCGGGCGGCGTCCGAGGTGTCAGACTGGCGTCCATGCCCCACTTCCAGCTCTGCATCATCGGCGCCGGGTCCGGGAACAGCATCATCGACGAGCGGTTCGACGGCTGGTCGGTGGCGCTGGTCGACGACGGCCGGCCCTTCGGAGGCACGTGCCTCAACCACGGCTGCATCCCGACGAAGATGTTCGTCCATCCGGCCGACCTGTGCGCCCTGCCCGCGGACGCCGCCCGCGTCGGCGTCACCATGACGCCCCCGACGGCCGACTTCGCGGCCATCCGCGACCGCATCTTCGGGCGCATCGACCCGATCGCGGCGGGCGGGGAGGCGTGGCGCGCGGCGGCGTCCAACGTGACGCTCTACCGCGAGACCGCACGCTTCGTGGCCCCGAGGACGCTCCAGGTGGGCGACCAGGTCGTGACGGCCGACCGCTTCGTGATCGCCGCGGGCTCCCGGGTCGTCAGGCCGCCGATCGAGGGCCTGGGCGCCCCCGCGGTCGCCGGGCGCGTCCACACCTCGGACACGATCATGCGGATCGACGCCCTGCCGGCGTCCCTGGTGATCGTCGGCGGCGGGTTCGTGGCCGCCGAGTTCGCGCACGTGTTCGCGGCTTTCGGCACCAGGGTCACCGTGCTCGCCCGCGGCGACCGCCTGCTGCGCAAGGAGGACGCCGAGATCTCCCGCCGCTACACCGAGGCGGCGGCGTCCTATGTCGACCTGCGCCTCAACAGTCGCGCGACCAGGGCGGACGCCACCCCCGACGGCGTCCGGCTGACGCTCGAGGGGCCTGACGGGCCGGCGTCCGTCGAGGCTGACCTGGTGCTGATCGCCACCGGACGCCGCCCCAACGGCGACCGCCTCGACGTGACCCGCGCGGGCGTCGAGCTGGACGAGGCCGGCTACGTGGTCGTCGACGAGTTCCAGCGCACCACCGCCGACGGCGTCTGGGCGCTCGGCGACGTCTGCTCCCCCCAGCAGCTCAAGCACGTCGCCAACCACGAGGCGCGGGTGGTGCAGCACAACCTGCTGCATCCCGAGGCGCCCGTGGCGGCCGACCACCGGTTCGTGCCCCATGCCGTCTTCGGACGCCCCCAGGTCGCGTCCGTCGGCCTCACCGAGGACGCCGCCCGCGCCGCCGGGATCGACGTGGCGGTCGCGGTGCAGGAGTACGCCGACGTCGCCTACGGCTGGGCGCTGGAGGATTCGGGCCACTGCTGCAAGCTGGTCGCCGACCGGGCAACGGGGCTCCTCGTCGGCGCGCACCTCATCGGGCCGGAGGCGTCCGTCCTGATCCAGCCGCTGATCCAGGGAATGGGACTAAAGACCGACGTCAAGACCCTTGCCCGGGGGCAATACTGGATCCATCCGTCGCTGGCGGAGGTCGTAGAGAACGCGCTACTTGCGCTCCAGTTGCCAGGGGGGCAGCGATGAAGGGAATCCAGATCCAGGCTGGTCGGACGCTCCGGGGGTCGGGCACGCGGCGCCGCGGCGTCGGCCTGGTGGCGTCGGCCGTCGGGCTGAGCATGCTGGCCGGCTGCGCGCAGGCGCTTCCGGTGGCCACGCCGTCGACGACCAAGGGCACGCCGACGCCGACGGCGGCCGGGTCGTGCCAGGAGGCGGCTGCCAAGCTGACCCCGCCCGAGCGGGCCGGCATGGTCGTCCTCGTGGGCCTGACGGGCGCCCTGGACGCCGCCACGACCGACGTCATCGCCAGGGCCCGCCTCGGCGGAGTGGTCCTGATCGGGCCCTTCAAGACCGGCGTGGCCGGCGTCAAGGGCATCGCGGGCCCGCTCGCGAAGTCCGGTCTGCTCGTCGCCGCCAGCCAGGAGGGCGGCAGCTTCCAGTCGCTGACCGGACCCGGGTTCGACACCATCCCGCCCGCGGGCAAGCAGCCCGTCAACGACGCGGCGACCATGAAGGCCGACTGGGCCACGTGGGGCGGCCAGCTCAAGGACGCCGGCGTCCACCTGAACCTGGCGCCCTCGGCCGACGTGCTGTCCGAGTCCGTCAAGGTGGCCACCCCGCCGGGCGACTGGGAGGATCGGCTCTTCGGCACCGACCCGGGCGTCGTCTCCGGCATCGTCACCACCGCGATCGCGGGCCTGCAGCAGGGCGGCGTCGCGGCGTCCGCCACGCACTTCCCCGGCATGGGCTACCTCGCCGGGGTCGGGGCGGCGACCACCGCCCAGCCGGACACCGTGACGCGGACGACCTCGCAGTCCGTCGAGCCCTACCGGTACGCGGCGTCCGCGGGCGTCGACGTGATCACCGTGTCGACGGCGAACTTCTCGAACTTCGACGACGCCTCCCCGGCAGCCTTCTCGGCCAAGGTCATGACGCTGCTGCGCGACGACGTGAAGTTCGGCGGGGTCATCGCCAGCGAGGACCTGACGTCGAAGTCCGAGACGCTCACGGCCGTGCCGTCCGCCGAACGCTTGCTGCGGTTCGTCAGGGCGGGCGGCGACCTGGCGGTCGTGTCCGACCCGGTCCAGGCCGACGTGATGGTGAAGACCCTCGCGGTGGCGGCGGTGTCCGACAAGCTGGTGGGCGCCCGGCTGCTCGAGGCGAGCGCCAGCGTCCTCGGGCTGCGGGCGAAGGCGGGCCTGGCGACCTGCACGCCGGTGAAGGGCTAGCCGGCTACGGGTCGACCTTCAGTTGGTCCTGCACCTGGCGCGCGACCGTGAGCAGTTCGGGGACGCTGTCGGGGATCGAGGCGTAGTAGACCGACGACGAGGCGTCGCTGATCTTGACCACCTCGAAGATCGCGGTCTCGCCCTTGACCTTCAGGCCGGGGATGTCGAAGGCCAGGTGCGTCTCGATCACCCACGCGTCGTGGCCGTCGACCGTGACGGCCTTGCTGGAGACGTCCGTGCGCTGCACGACGGCGTCGCTGTAGAACTCGGACATCGAGCATTTGGTGATCAGTTCCGTGGCCTCCTTCGGGCTGAAGAAGCCGTCGCCGGCGACCAACTCGGCGACCAGGACGGACGCCACCCAGCTGTGGCTCCCGTCGTAGTTGGGTTCGACCGTCACGGTCTGGACGGTCGCGTCGACGCCGAAGGGCAGCCGCTGCTCGACTTCCGGGGCGCTCCACGGAGAGCCCAGCTGCGGGTACGACAGTTTGCCTCCGTGGACGCGTCCGTCGTTCGGGTGGGACGCCGGCGAGACCGCCGGCATCGAGGCCGTCGGGCACGGGTTCACGGTCGGGTTGCTCGGGGCCGTGGGGTTCAGCGGGTCGACCCCGAAGCCGCGCAGCAGTTGCAGGCCGCCGAAGACCAGCGCCCCGACGACCACGAAGACCGCCAGCAGCCAGCCGACGCTGCGCCAGATGGACGCCGTCGGCTTCGTCGGCCCGGGATACGGGGTGAACCCGGAGGCCCCCGCGTAGGGGTTCGCCGCCGGCGTCCGGGACAGGAGCGGGGAGGCGCCGGTGCTCGGCTGGTGCGCCGCCATCGGCTGGGTGCCCGGGGCGACGCCTTGGGGGCCCGGGGTCGAACTCACCACGGGCGACCACATGGTGCCGTCCCAGAAGCGGTACATCCCCGGCGCGCCGCCTGGATCCGGGTACCAGCCCGCGTTGCTCATGGCGCCATCGTAGGCGGGCTGCCGCGACCGGACGGGACGGCTCAGGCCAGCGGCTCGTGGAACTCGGTCGCGACGGCCGAGCCGGCGGCGTCCAGGTGGGCGACGGCGACGGCGCCGGTGAGCAACGGACGGGGCTCCAGCCCCACGCCCGCGAGCATCACCGGCAGCACCGGACGGTGCCCGCAGACCGCGACGGGTAGGCCGCCGGACGCCGCCTCGGCCAGCCGCGCCATCACCTTCTTGACGGCCTCGTCGCTGGAGAGCGCCGACTCCTCCGAGAGGGCCGCGCGACCGCGGATCCGCAGCCCGGACGCCGCCGCGTACGGCTCGAGGGTCTCCAGGCAGCGGGTCGAGGACGACGACTCGAGGCGTCCGACGCCGTAGGCCGCCAGCAGCGGGACGATCGCGGCGCTCTGCTTGCGGCCGCGCTCGTCCACGGGGCGCTCGGGGTCGGGGCCGCCCCACGACGCGCGCCCGACGGCCTTGCCGTGCCGCACGACGAGCAGCGGCGTGGACGCCGGCAGCGCCAGGGCGCGGTCGACGAGGGCCCGCTCGTCGCCGTAGGTCATCCGCTCCAGGGCCGCGCGCGCGGGCAGCCAGACGACCTTGTCGACCTCGGCGTCCGGACGCCTCGGCACCGACGACACCAGCGCGGCCCGCCAGTAGTGCACCTCCTTGGGTCCCGAGCTCACCGGGTAGCGGATCACCCCGAGCGGCAGCCCGAGGCGCACCGTGGCGCCCGTCTCCTCGAGGGTCTCGCGGGTCGCGCAGGCCGGCAGCGACTCGTCGGCGTGCAGCTTGCCCTTCGGCAGTGACCAGTCGCCGTAGGCGGGCCGGTGCACGAGCAGCACCTTGGGCTCGGCGGCGGCGTCGGCGGCTTCCAGGGCGACGACGCCGGCGGCGATCGTGAGGCGGGGCCCGTTGCTCATCGGTCCCGCTCCGGACGCCGCTGGCCCAGGGCCGCGATCAGGTCGGCCTGGAGGTCGGCCTTCGGCCGCCCGTCGTCGAACAGGGTGTGCTGGGCCCACTCGGTCTCGTCCAGCCACCAGGACGCCGTCGCGTCGTCGAACGCCTTGTCGAACAGCGCCTCGATCCGGGCGATGTGGCGCGGGTTGGTGATCTTGACGAGCGTCTCCACGCGGCGGTCGAGGTTGCGGTGCATCATGTCGGCGCTGCCCAGGCCGACCTTCGGCGTCCCGCCGCCGGCGAACCAGAACAGGCGCGAGTGCTCGAGG
>Ga0209480_10001782_pt1 | contig 15437 bp, 8 predicted proteins | sample JI61114C2DNA_FD_187501 | JGI IMG/M metagenome (GOLD analysis project Ga0209480, IMG submission 187501) | Wastewater effluent complex algal communities from Wisconsin, to seasonally profile nutrient transformation and Carbon sequestration -... | ecosystem: Engineered > WWTP > Effluent > Algae...
CCCGCGCGTGCAGCAGGACTTTGCGGAACGAATGCTCGCGCGGCTCACCGAGCAGGATGGCGTCGGGCAACTGGTCGCCCTGTCGTCCTCAGGGGTTCACCTGTTGCACGACGCCTTGCTCTCGCAATGGGCGCGCCTGCGCTGGTGGCGAGTACCCGACGAGGGGCGTACCATGAGGACCGGACTCTCGCGGCTCCCAGCGGACCCGCCGCGACCGGAGGCCTCCGAGGCGGTCCTCATCGCAGCGGCGCCACAGTCGCGACCGACGCCACCGGCCGAACCTGTGCGCCCGCTCAAGATCGTTCCCTACGCCGATAGCAAACGCGTGATACCACCGGGCTCGCGGTATCAGGCGTTCATACCGCGAACTCCCGAGGAACGGGTTCTGGCCTTGGGCCTGCTGATCCTCGCCGCCAGCCTGGGACTGTTCGCCGTCTACACGTTCTTCACGGCCTCTCAATCGCCGGGCATCCAGACGAGCGCGCTCGCCCCTGCACCTGTTCGGATGGGGCTCGCAGCGGATCTCACCCAGGCGGGCCAGCACGGTGTTGGTAATGGTCAGGATAGCGCCGCGCCGACGAGGTCTGGCGGCGACAGATACCCGTCGAAGATGAGTGACGGGTGAGATGAGCCGAGGGGAGCAAAGGTACCGTGAGCAAGCATAACAGAGCACCGAAGGGCCTGGAGTGTTACGCCTGTAACCAGAGCGCCGTCTCATGGGAGCACGCCCCTCCAAAGGGGTTCTATCCACGACGACAGGAAGTCTACGGGGCACCCAAAGAAAAAGATTACAGACGAGGCCTCATCACGGTTCCATCTTGCGACGAACATAACACAGCCAAGTCTGGCGATGACAATTTTGTGCAGGCTGCCATAATTGTCTTTGCGGCCATCTATGGCAACCACTTCGATCAGATAGAGCCGCACCCGTTCGCTCTCAAGGCGATCCGGCGGGTCCAAAATGGGCCACGGTTGCGCAGAGTGCTTATCGAGAATGCTGAACTCGTCTCTACACCCTATGGTGAGATGATCGCTGTCAAGCCGGAGGTTGAGACCATTCGGAGAACTCTCGAGCTGACCGCGCGTGCCTTATATTACCATGAGCACGACTATCGCCAACGTTGGCCGGGCGCATGCGTAGTAGATAGCCCTCATTTCGTAATGCCGGATCTTTCCGAGGGTCCTCGGTCTCATGCCGTAGACTACATGCTGACGGAGTTCACTGGGATGCACCGTGCAGGGCACAAGGAATTCGAGCTAAGGGGCCCTCACCCAGACGCATTCGCTTATCAGTTTTTGGAGCGCGACGGGATCTGCCTCATGAGGATGACATTCTACGGAGGTTTCCATTTTGTGGCCTACTCCGAGAGGCAACCTTCACCCACATCCGTACCCGAATAACCGCGCGTTCCGATCTCTGTCGGATCGATATCAGCGAGCCAAGTCGACGGTGGCTGTGCCGCTGATGCCAAGGTCGAGTTGGCGCCCCGCTCGGCGATGGTGGCCCTCAACGGAGCCAGAGCGCCAACCGCTTAACATGCGTCGGTCGCCGTGTTTTCCGAGATGGATCGGCTCGGAATCTGGAGTGTCCACGCGTGACCGCGTGGGCGAGGGCGTGGTAGACCCGGCGAAGTGCCGGGTCGCCTGAATCGTCTCTACACATTCGCTCGCTCGGACGAGTCGCGTGCGCTCGAGAATTTTACGACCGAGGCGCTGGCCGCGGCGATCGAGGTCGATCCGCGGCCGCTGCTGCGCGCGCTGCCTACCGCGGTCGCGTTGGCGTCGCCGATTGGGGCCGCCGAGGTGCTGTGCGTGCGTACGCAGGTGCAGGTCGACGGCGGGATCATCGATCTCGTCGTGGAGGTGCTCGTCGACGGCGAGGTACGGAGCCTCTGGATCGAGGTGAAGGCGCATGCGGGGCTGTCCGGCGCGCAGATCGACACCTATTGCAAGACAGCGGCGCAGTGGCACACCGCGCCGAAGCCTGTCGTGATCATGCTGTGCAAGCGGCCGTTGACGCTTGCGGTGCCGACGCTGCGCTGGAATGAGTTGCGCGCGCAGATTTCGGACAAAAGCCCGCTTCATTGGCGTGAATTGCGTACATTTGTGGAGCACCATCGAATGGCCGACGACTTCGATCAACCCGTCACCGCGGCCCAGCTGGACGCGGCCCTCGACGTCCAGGTGCTTCTGCGCCGGACAGCCCGCCTCGCGCACGAGTTCCTGCGCCGGAAGGACCTGCCAAAGCTGTGGGAAGAGTCGAAGTTCCCGGCGACCGAGAAGAAGATCATCGCGGCGATCGCCCTGCAGTTCACCTGCTTCGGTCGCCTCGTGGTCGACAGCAAGCGCCACCCGTGGGTCTGCTTCGGCGTTGACCTTAAGGACGGACCGCAGCTGTCGCTGTGGATCGAGGTGCAGCGCGGCCACGCGGCGCTGTTCAAACTCGCCGAGTCGCTGCCGCCGCCGTGGACCCGCCACCCGCGTGAAGATCCGCCGTGGTTCGGCGCGTCGTTGCCGATCACCGGCGACCTCGATCAGGAGGTCGCCATGGACCAGCTGCGACAATGGGTCCTCGACCTCGAGGCCGCGAAGCTACTCGAGGAACTGCCGAAGTGGCGGCGAAAGCCGGCGGTCGACGAGGATACCGTCGGTTGACGGGTGGTCGCCCTTGCACAGCAACGTCGAAGGTGAACTCGTCGTCGCCGGTTAGAAGGGGGGCCGCGCCCAGGGCGAGCTCGCTGAGAAGCTCGATCGCTCGGAGATGAGTACGGGCCTCGCGCTGGTGCGGACACTCTCGGAGACGGCCCAGCGAGCGGTGTAGCTGCGGCTTATCCCGGCACAGGCGGCGCATCCGGATGACGCCTCGCCCCCCCGCAGCGCCGCCACATGCGGTACGCTGGGCGCCCCATGCTGGGCCGTCCCGGTCGCACATTCGTCCGTGTCCTCCACTCTCGATCGAGGTCGCTATGACAGCGCCGACGTCGCCGGGAGGCGGCGTGCCGGCCGAGCCTCACGTGCCGTCGATCGACGACATCCTCGAGCGGTTTCGATCAGCCTGGAAGGCGCTCTCCGAGCTCGAGGCGGCCGGCGAACAGGCGCTCTCGCGGTCCGAGTCGCTCACCGAGCGCGCCTACCTCGACGCTTCGAAGACGATCGAGGGGGCGGTGACCTGCGCCCTCGTCCGGGCGCGGGCCGGCGGCGACAACCCGGCGCGTCTCAATTTCACCGATGCCCTCACAAAGCTGCGCAAGGCGAGCCCGACGCTCGTCTCGCCGACCTGGGCGGACCAGCTCAAGATCCGCCGGTCGCGTCGGAATCAGATCGAGCACGGGGGCGGCCTGGTGCCAAAGTTCGCCGAGCTCAGGGCGACGCTGCGGGACGCCGAGCGCTTCCTCCTCGAGGTCCTGCACGTCTCGCCGGAGGTGCTCTACCGCGATCTTCCGGGCCAGAAGGTCGAGGACGGCGAGGCGCCGACCTGGCCGCGGATCTTCCACCTTCTCGTCGCACCTGAGGCGCGAGCGCAGGTGTTCGGCGACGCGGTCCACCGCGGCGTTGTCAAGCTACGGGCACAGGAGCGCCACGGCGAGGGCCTGCTTCGAACCCTCGAAGGGGACGCCCTGTCTCTGCTAAATACCGCTGCGCGGGCGCTGTGGGACGCACGGCTCGGTCCGGGCGACCCCTTGCCGGGCTACCACCCGATCGACGACTATCTGCGGATGGAGGCGGATCTGCTCGACGCGGCGCGCGATGGAAGGCCGATCGACGCCGGCAGGCTCCGGTTGCTGACCCGCAGGGTCGGTCTCTGCGAGGCGGCCGGATGGTTTCATCGTGACGAAGGGACGCTAAGGTTCGCTGACGAGATCGTGCCCGCGATGGCCCTCGGCGCGGCGCTGGTGCCGACGCAGGACGCCCTGGTCGATCTGTTGGCGCTGCTCGCCATCGATCCGGCGTGGGGCCTCGCCTTGCAATGCTCGGCGTCGGGCCCGGCCGACCGCGCGTCCGGGTGGCTGCGGCTCCTCCGCGGGTGCGACGACCCGACGACCCTGGTCACCGAGATCGTCGCACATAGCTTCCTCCTCGGCGCACTCCCCCCGGACACCCGGATCGACAACGCGGACCTCGCGGCGTCACGCGACCTCGTGCTCCACGGCCTGGTCCACCTCGGCCCGCGGGGGAACGACGACCCGCTGGCGTGGCAGCTGCCCCCGCGGAGCTTCTGGGCATGCGCCCTATGTCTCGCCTCCGCGTCCGCCACGCTCCGCGAGCGGCTGTCCGACGACCCCGGCCCCATACCCCCACGGCTGGCCCGCCTGGTCGACATGCTCGGCCTGGCCCCCGCATTCCCGGATACGCAGGACACGGCCGCGCTCAAGTCCTTCGCTATGCCGTGGCACGCCCTGCGTGCGCGAAGCCTTACCGGCGCCACGAACGTGCAATTGCAATCGATCGTCCAGCACGCGCCCGTCGCCGAGGCACACCCGATGATCCCGTGGTGCACGTCGCTGATCGCCACCCTCGCGCTGGAGTTCGACGCCGCACCGCTCCTCTGCGACCTCGACCATGGCGGCCTGGGCGGAGTCCTGATCCAGAACCCGGACCACCACGCCGTCTGGATCGATGCTTGGTCGCGGCTCCTGGCGCGCGAGCCGACGCGGGCGCAGAGTCTGTGGGTCCGCGTGCTGCAGGACATGCTCGTGCCTGCCGACGCCAATGCGGCCGGAGATTGGGGCGAGCAGTTGTTTCAGCCGGCACGCGACCTGCTGCGCGCAGCGAAGCTGGAGGACGAGACCCGAGCCGACGTTCGCGCCGGGCTCCTCGGCTGGCAATTCCCCGACCGCGCGACCGTCAGCCATCGACGCCTCTTCAAGTGGGCCGACCTGCGACCTGAGGACTGGCTCGTCGGGCTGGCGGTGTGGAAGGCCCGGCCCTCGCTCGGGTGGATGCTCCTGCGCGACTGCGGGGCGCCGCATTCGATCCTCGCGGAGTGGGCGCTCCACCTCCTCGCTGAGCGCGAGGCGCTACCGCCGGAGCAGCGCAAGGGCCCGTTCGGCGTGATGACCAGCACGAACGTCCGGGTGACCCAGACGGGGCCGTGGAAGGCCGCGTTCGACGAGGCGCGCGCGTGCCTCGAGTGGCTCCTCGACAACGGCGACCGCGACGCCGTCGCGTGCATCGCCGACGCCGCGCTCGCCCCGCCCGGCCAGCGCGCCGCCTTTGACCCGCCATTCGTGAAGTCGAAGGTCAATCTGTGGTTCACCCTGTCCCAGGTGCTTTGGCAGCGCGTCGTGCGACGGGACAGTGGGCGCGAGGTGCTCTACCAGCGGATCACCGACGGCAAGTACATCGGGAGCCACTCGTGGCCAAATTTCGACTGGCAGTGGGTCGTCGATGCGGTCGCGCAGGACGAGGCCCTGCTCGCCCGCGAGGCACCGCGCATCTTCGCGGCGTACGTGGGCTACTGCAGCGTCGCCTGGGAGGCGAACGCGACCCGGCACGACCAGCCGTGGGAACACCCCCCAGCGAACGTCTGGGTCGCCGCGCACACGCTGATGCTCACCCTCGCGGCCATGCACGGCATCATGGTCCTCGACGGGTGGACGCGGGTAGTGACGCGATACGCCGCCGAGATGCCGCGCTTCGGCCCGCACCTGGCGAGCGTCTATGCGGCGCTTGCGGAGCGGCACCCAGACGAATCTCAGGCAGCCGCGGTCGACCTGACGGACAACGTCCTCGCGGCGATGTGCGTCGACGGTGCGGAACTGTTCTGGACGACATGGCTGCGCATGGGCGGCGGGCCCGAATTCGTCGAGCGGATCGAACACCTGCGCGTCGCGGATCTCGGCACGGGCGTGATCCTCGCGCTCTCGGCAAGCAACGCCGCGGCCTTGGCGGAGAAGCTGCGGGAGCCCCGTTATTTCGCGCCGTTCCTGCGCGCGACCCGAGATCCTTCGATCTACCGCGACGACTCGCTCCGCAAGGCCCTGTGGGAGAGCCCGCGCGAGGTCCGCGACCTCGAGCCCCTGATGTACGAACCACCGGGGCCGTGGCTCGCCGCCTTCCTGGAATTCAGCGTGCGCTGGCCAGAGGCGACCCGGACCGCGGCGTACGTGGCCTTCGCACGATACGCCAGCGATCCGGAGGTCCGCGGACGGTGCTTGGCGTGCCTCGACGAGGTCAGCGCACCGCGACGTTCGCCTGATATCCTGCTCGCGTGACCGCGGGCCTCACGCCCCGGGCCTCGGGCGCAGGCCTCCATGACGAGGCAAGGGTCGCACCGGGGTGATTTGTCAATCCTCGACGGTTTATGCCATCATCGCGCGTCGATGCCGCCATCCTCGGAGCAGACCAGCACGCCTCTGGAGGCGCTGCACACTCTCGTGGTCGAGCTCTTCGGGGCCGACGAGTTTCGCCGCTGGCTCCGCCGGGGCCCTGCTGCTGACATCGTCCCCGAGCTCCCGGGCGAGTCAGCCGCGGATGCTGTCGTCGTCGACGCCGCCCTTGTGGCCCTCAGGCGGCGCGGACAGATTGACGCGGCGTTCTTCGCCAGGCTGACGACCGCGCGCCCGCGAAGGAGCGACGCGATCGCGGCCGTCGCGGTGCGGTGGGGAGAGCCCGAGCTGGCCCCAGCCGAGCCATCCCGATCCCCATCGTCCCCCCCACCGTCGACCGGCACCCCGAAGGCGAATTCCCGTGAGCCTGGGCTGTCGAGCCGCACGGGCGCCGCGGCGGCGGCGGCGCCGCGAGAGACCGTCCTCGCATCGTGGATCCATGTCTCCGACCTCCACTTCGGGCATGGAGACGCTGGCCACCAGTGGAACCAGCAGAGCGTGCTCGCGGCCCTCCTCGCCGACGCGCAGGCGCTCGTCCGGGAAGTCGTGGTCCCACCACCCGGCTTCATCTTCGTGACCGGCGACATCGCCTTCTCGGGCGGCGCACGGACGCCGGTGGCCGGTAAGGCCGAATACATGCTGGCCGCGCAGTGGCTCGGGCAGCTCCAGAAGGTCCTTGAGATCCCGACCGAGCGGGTCTTCATGGTCCCGGGCAACCACGATGTCGACCGCAAGGTCGATGCTGATGTTCGACGCCTACTCCAATTGGCTCGCGCCGGCCATGAGACTATCGACGAGATTCTGCAGGCACCCCGCGAGCTCGATCGCCTGCGCGGACGGATGGCCCGCTACCTCGCATTCGCTGCCGGCTTCGGCTTGCCCGCCCGCGAGCGCTGCCATGGTGGCCTGTGGTGGCGCCAGCGCGTCGAGCTCGAGGAGGGCGTGTCGCTGCGTATCTGCGGCCTGAACACCGCGCTGCTCAGCGTCGATGACCAGGATCAGGGCAAGCTGCGCATCAGCCAGCGCCAGCTCTCGGAGCTCTTCCTGCCGACGCCCGGCGAGCTCGAGCTCGCCGTGGTCCTCGGCCATCACCCGCCGACCGGGAAATGGCTCGCAGACGAGAAGGAGCTCCAGGGGCAGCTCGATCGCCACGGCGCGATCCACCTCTTCGGACACCTCCACGAGGCCGACTCTGAGCAAGCGAGCCGCGGCTGGGGCCCCGGTGGGGTGCGGATCGCAGCCGGGGCGGCCCACGCGGAGGCCGGGGCGGCTGGTTCGCCGCCGGTCGGTCACGGGTATAACTTCGGCGCGCTGGTGGCGCTTGGCTCCGGCGACCTCGTGGTGCGGATATGGCCGCGGCGGTGGTCCACTCGGACCCCTCGCTTCGTCGCCGACGTCGACAACACGCCCGATCGCCGCGAGCACGCCGAGCACCCGCTGCCCGCGAAGTACCGGATCCACCGTCCACCGCCGACGCCGGGCCTCCACCCGGGCGAGGTCCTCGGTGATCGCTACCGCCTCGTCGCGGATGTTGGCCAGGGGGGCGTCGGTCAAGTCTGGCGGGCGAGCGACCTCCGAAGCGGCGACACGGTCGCAGTCAAGGTCCTGAATCCTGACGGGGCGGAGCCCGATCCGGGGCGCCGTGCGGTTTTCTTCCGCGGCGCGCAGGCGGTGGCGAACCTCAAACACCCGGCGATCGCTCGCGTCCGCGATCCGCGACCGGACCCGGAGAAGAAGTACGGTGCGTACGACTTCTATGTGATGGACTTCATCGCCGCGCCGAACCTCAGCGCCGCATTCAAGCGGGCGCCACGCTCAGACGCTGAGACGCTCGAGATCCTGCTGGCGATCGGCGAGGGCATCGCCGCCGCTCACCAGAAGCGGGTGATCCACCGCGACTTAAAGCCCAGCAACATCCTTCGAGATCCCGCGACCGGGCAGGTCTTCATCATCGACTTCGACACCGCGAAGGACCTCGGCAATCTGACGATGACGCGTTCAGGCGAGGGGTTCGCTAGCGCGTACTACACCGCGCCCGAGGTGCTGATGAGCCTCAACCCGCCGCCCGGTGGAGCACCTCCACCGGACGAGCGAGCCGACATCTTTAGCCTGGCGGTGATCGGCGTGTTCTTGCGGACGGGACGCGACCCGACGCACTTTTTCATGCCCGAGGTGATCGAAAGGATCGAGTGCGCCCAAGGGCTGAAGGACGTGCTGGCGAAGGGGTGCACCCACTCGGCCGCGAAGCGGTATGCGTCGGTGGGCGAGATGCTGGCGGCGCTGCGGCGGCTTCAGGCCTCCTATGATGTGCAGACGACGGAGGCGCCACCACCACGACAGGGCCCCGGCGTCGGCAGTACACCGCCACCGCCACCACTACCCCGGAGCCCAGGCGTCGGCAACGTACTGCCAGAACCCGTGGAGCCATCCTCGAGAGCAACAACTCGAGCCCATGAAGCGAGCGCAGGAAGTTCCACCAGACTTGCACCGGTTCATCCGGTTATTGAGGTCGAGCGACCGCCCCCGACTGCCGTTGGGCAACTGCCCCCTGCGATGCCTGCGTCCGCTGTCGCAGGCTCGCAGGCCCCTGCTCCTTTTGAACAGCCTGAGCCGGTGGCAGCACCCGAGGTAATCCGACAGCAGAATGCGTCGAATCGAAAGCGTGCTCAGGTGTTCTTGACAGGATTCGTAGCCGTAGTAGCGATTGCACTTGTAGTCACTATCTTGCGATACCCCAGCGATTCGTCGGACTCATTACCGGAGCCCCATCAGGCGGTGAATTTTACCCCCCCACCCAAATCGGGACCTGAGACAGGGTTCGCCGAGCCAGAGCCTCAACAGTCGGTGAATTCTATCCCCCCACCCAAATCGGGACCTGAGACAGGGCTCGCCGAGCCTTCCGAGTTGGCGACCGCACGTGCCGTTTTGAGAACACTTGGTGACAATCAGGCGCGGTCGGCTATCACAGCTCTACAAGAGCTTACCGCTAAACGAAGCAAAGATTCTGAATACGTGCAGATGGTCAACCGGGCTACGTTGCTTCAAGCAGAGTTGATTCTCCAGCAAGTCCTTTCAGCCCACATCGCGCTTTCGCTCGTGCCCAACTATAGCGAAGCGCAACTCATTGTTCAGCGCGACGACGTGTCGGCAGCTAGCATCTTGCTGACTAGCTCTGAACCAACGAGCGATCCCGCACACTTTCGCCACCTCCAGATATTATTAGCGCTCGCGTCGGGCGCCGAGCCCGATCTGTCGTCATCCGACTCACAAGAGGATAAGGCGCTGGTCCTCGCAGCGCCCCTATGGGGGAGCGGCCCCAGTCAGGCTGCGGATCTGCAGGGTTTGATTGAGACAATCGAACATTTGCCATCGCCTCCTGCGCTTCATCGGTCCGTACTCGCAATGGCATATCTGCGCAGCGGCGCCGGGAATGGGCAGGAAGCGAAGGCATTCGACATTTTGAAGGATATTTTGGACGATACCCCTGACATGTTGGCCGCCCATGCCGTACGGGCGGAACTAGATCGGAGATCTGGCAAAACACCTGCCGCAAAGCGCAGCCATGTCGCTTTGAAGAAAGTTGATGTGCTCTTTGATTCAGTGATGGATGCGAAAGTCCAAGTTGGAAAACGGCTGTCCTCCAGACGGCAGGCCGCCTCCTGTAAGGCTCCTTGTCGCATTCCTCTTGCTCCAGGGAGCTACCAAGTGTTGGCAGTCTTGGAATCTGCGAGTACGCATTGTTTCTTACGTGTAGAGCAGGGTAAGCCGCTTCATGTACGCCTTGGGCTGTCACATGGAATTACGAATTGGGAGGAGTATGGGGACGATGCATTGATGTCCATCCCTTCCAAAAGGGAAAGCTACATGTGTATCACTAGCCCTCAGAGATCTCCTTGAACCGACTCATGAGCTTGGTTGAGCCAGATCGAGAATTGGCGGGAACAGGCACCCGGATATCGCGGGGCGCGCGACGCGGGCATTTTCGCCCATCATCTTACAGCATGCCCTCCCTGAGCGACCTACCGGAGCTCGACGTGCTGGAGGCCGCGCTGACGCAGCAAATACCGCCACGTCTAGCGCCGCAACAAGTCTCGAGGATCGAGGGGCGGTCGACGGTTGGGAGCGCGATGCAGGAGCGTGGCGCAAACTGTGGGCCGGGCGCGGGGTGCGGGCCGGCGAGCGAGCATCCGGGCGATTTTCAGAAGGGCACCCGCAGCTCGTCGCCGCAGGTGCGGCAACAGGTCCGCACGAAGGTGGGTCGTGGCTTCTCCAGGATTTCTCCTGGCCTGGGGTACCCGGGTGGGCACTCCAGCGGACTCTCAGACTCTCGATTCCTGCGTATAACCGCGCTGTCAGGCGAGCGGGAGCGAACGGGGTGTTTCCGAACGCGGGATTCTCGGGAATTCGGGGTCTGAGAGCCGGCTAGAGGGCCGTTTGGGGCGCGCTAAGCCGCAAGATCGCCGTTGAAGTCGAAGACCGAGCTGCCGGTCGCCGCGGACGAGCAGTCCTTGGTCTGCTTGATCCACAGGAAGGTGTCCTTGCCGGCGACGTTGGGGTCGAGCAGCTTCTTGCCGTCGAAGACCGCGTAGCCGATGCCGCCGGCGACCGCGACGTCCGGGGTGCCGTCGCCGTTGAAGTCGGCGATCGTCGGCGGGCCGCCGCCGACGGTGTTGCCGGCCGAGCCGGCCGGACACAGCGCCGGGGACAGCGCCCCGTTGATGTCGATCGGCGCGCGAAGGATCAGCGCGCCCTTGGGCTGCATCGGGTCGTAGCGCCAGATGTACAGGTGGTGCTTCAGCAGCGCGCCGCCGTTGGCGATCACCGCGATCTCCGGGTAGCCGTCGAGGTCGAGGTCCGCGACCGCGGCGAAGCGGCCCTCGAGGCCGGTCTCCGCCATCACGCCGCCGCCGGCGTTGAAGACCCCGACCGGGTGCACGATGTCGAGCTCGCCGTCGACGTTGATGTCGGCGGCGTGGGCCTCGTTGCCGGCCTTGAGCGGGGCCTCGAGCGCCCCGGTGGCGCCGTCGAGGAGGCCGCCGGTGACCAGCACCTCGGCGTTGCCGTCGCCGTCGAGGTCGGTGATCGTCGGCTGCACGCAGCCGAGCACGTTGGCGGTGATCCACAGCTCGGCGCCGGCGGCGTCGAGGGCCCGGACCCGGCCGCTCGTCGTGCAGGTGACGATCTCGTTGCCGGGCTTGCCGTCGATGTCACCGCCGGCGACCTCGCGACCCGGGTTGACCGGGTCGTCGACGAACTTCACCGCCCACTTCTCGACGATCTGCCCGTTGATGATCGAGATCGCCCGGGTCGTCCCGTTGCCGTTGTAGTTGCCGGCCTCGAAGGTGTTGAACACGATCTCCGGGATGTCCCGCTCGTCGACGATGTCGTCGCAGTTGTCGTCGTCGAGCTGGATGACGATCGGCGCCATCATCACGTCGCCCTTGTCCCAGTGGTACTTCATCGCCGGCTCGAAGCCGCCGACCGGCATGTACTCGCACTTCGTCAGGCAGGTGATCGGCTCGCCCTCCTTCGGCTCCTCGCCCTCCTCGCACTTCGGCGGCTCCGGCAGGCACTTGCCCGTCTTCAGCGACACTCCCCCCTGACACATCTCCCCGCCGCCCATCTCCGGGTCCCCGAGGCTGTACTCGCAGTACTCGCCGTCGCCGCACTCGCTGGCGTCGATGCACTCCGCCCCCGGCGTCTCGCACTGGTTGAACGAGCACACCTGCTCCCCGGGACAGCACACGCCGTCGCAGGCCAGGTCCTCCGGGCAACACTCGGCGCCGAGGCACACCCCTCCCTCCTCCGCGCAATCGGCCGGGCACACCGGGCCGCCGGTGCTGGTCCCCGACCCGCTCGCGTCGCTGCTCCCCCCGCTGCTGTCCGCACCGGTCGGCTCGCCGGTGCTCGAGGTCCCGCCGACGCTGTCGGTCGCGCCGCCGGTCGGGGCGCCCGTCGAGCTGCCCTCGCCGGCGCCGCTGCTGCTGCTGCTCGCCGCGCTCGAGCTGCCGACCGTCGCCGCGTCGGTGCCCGCGCTCGCGTCCGTCGCGCTCGCTCCCGGGCCGCCGTCGTCGCCGCAGCCCGCCAGAAGGATGCCCACCCCGAGCGCCGTACCCCAGTTGCTTCGCGTCGTCCCAAGCATGTCCGGCCACCGTAGAGGCTTGCCTTGGCGCACGCAAGCCGCGTGGCCCGGCGGCCTGCACGTGCGGAAGAAGGACCGAGGCGCGGATCCTGGCCCGGCGGCCAGAATTGCGCGCCTGGGGCTTCCGCAACCCGGCCAGTTGCGATAGATGCCGCTGCATGACGAAGGCGGCGAGATCGGAGCGGGGCTTGTTCGGCACCCTGGTGATCCTCGTCGGCGGCGGGTGCCTGCTCGTGGCCCTGCTCGGCGTGTTCAATACCGCCTTCGAGCTGAAGCTCGCGCTGTCGGTGTCGGGCACCAACACGCCGCTGCCCGACTCCTACGACGTGGTCGCCGGGGTCGCGGCGGCCGGCGTGCTGCTGATCGGGCTGGCGCTGTTCGGCCGCCTCGTGCGCGACAAGTTCGCCGCGGCGAAGGGCAAGCCGCTGGTTCGGGTCGGCATCATCCTCGGCGCGCTGGCCCTGCTCGCCCTCGTCGGCCGCGGGCTCCAGATCCTCGCGCTGACGCAGACCTACGGGAGCATGCTCGCGTACTACGCGACCGACGGCGACCTCGCGGACGTCAAGGCCGAGCTCGCCAGGGGCCCGGACAAGGAGGCCCTCGACGCCGCGGTCGGCCGCGCCGGGCAATACAACAACGCCGCCGCGCTGGCCCTGCTGCTCGAGGCTGGCGCCGACCTGCGCGACTCGAGCGAGACCGAGGAGCGGCGCCGCTGCGCGCTCATGGGCCGCAGCTTCGACTTCATCAAGACGGCGATCGACCACGGCGTCAAGCCCGACGCCTGCCCCAGGGGTGAGACGGCGGTCTACGAGGCCGTGCGCTTCGGCGAGGACGACGCGGAGGTCGCCAGGATCGTCGCGCTCCTGCTCTCCGCGGGCTGGTCCGCCACCGCCGCGCCCGAGTACGACAAGCAGACCCCGAAGGACCTCGCCGCCCAGAAGAAGTGGACGGCCACGCTCGAGGCGCTCGCGGCCGCGCCGAAGTAGGTCGCGAGGTCGCGCGATCGCGTGTCATCGCGCGCCCGGGCGTCATCGCGTGTCATCGCGTGATAGCGTCGTCCGCTCGACATGCCGACACGACGATGGATGATGCACACGGGTCTCGGAGCCGCACTGCTGGCGCTCGGGGCGTGTTCGGGGAGCGACGCCGACGACACGGCCGGCGCCACGCCCGGCACGACGGCGACGACCGCCGCGGAGCCGACGAGCAGCGCGAGTGGTCCGAGCAGCGAGAGCGGCGAGACGGCGGAGACCGGCGCAGCGCCCACCACCGGCGACACGAGCGCGACGAGCACCACCGGCGCGACCGGCACCGAGAGCACGACCGGCACCGGCGAGACCGACCCCTCGAGCACCGGCGACCCGCCGGAGCCGGACCCCCGCCTGGAGGCGCTGGTCCGGTACGCCCCGCGGGTATGGATGCACCCGGACGAGCCCTACTTCCCGTCGTCCGTCGAGTTCGCGTTCCCTTACATGACCCGCTTCGCCGACGGCGACGGCAACCACTGGGTCCGCTCGACCGCGGCGCTGGACAGCCCCTCCGACACCCTGCCCTTCTTCGGCGGCGACCTCGACGGCGCGCCGGTGTACGCGTTCTACGCCGACAAGGGCAGCAACATCGTCGACCTCGTCTATTTCTTCTACTATCCCTATAACCGCGGCAAGGAGGTGGTCGACACGATCTGGGGCAACCACGTCGGCGACTGGGAGCACATCACCGTGCGGCTGACGCGGCTCCCCGACCAGACCCTGACGCCGGTCCAGGCCTACCTCTCGGCCCACAGCTTCGGCGGCGTCTACGAGTGGGCCGACGTCGAGCGCTTCGAGGACACCCACCCGGTCGTCTATTCGGCCTGGGGCTCGCACGGGGTGTGGAGCGCCCCCGGCGACCACGTGTACATGTCGATCGGCGAGGAATTGCTCGGGGTCTGCGTCACGATCGTATGCACCGACCTGACCGATGAGACAGCCGCGGGGATCGCCTGGGACACCTGGGAGAACGTCGCCGGCTTCGACTTCGTCGCCAAGGAGGGCCTCGCGGGCGCGGCCTGGCCGGTGTGGATGAGCGACGCCTTCCAGGACCCCGGGGCGGCCCCGGCGACCGCGCCCGGCGGCGGCCCGATCTTCCGCTGGGGCAACGAGGAGGACTGCTCGACCCTCGGCGTCGACATCAGCGACCTGATCGGCGTCTGCCGCCTGGAAGACGGCCCGACCGGGCCGATCTCGAAGGACGTGTGGGGGCCCGAGCTGCAGTAGCGCCCGCGAACGGGCTCCGCGCTCTCAGGGCCGATCAGCCGACGTTTAGCACGGTGACTTCGAGGCGGCGCAGCGCCGCGAGGATGCGGCTGCGGCCCACCGGGTTGGCGGTGTGCACGAACAGCTCGAGCGGCACGCGGCGGCCCTCCGCGTGCGCCCTCTCGAGCCAGCACGCGACGTCGTACCCGGTCGTGGCGGCGCCGAGGTCATGATCGAGGCTGACCGCCAGGACCTCGCGCGTCTCCAGCAGCGCGATGCACTCCTCGGCGCTGCGCACGACCAACCAGGTCTCCGGCTCCGGCAGCCCTGGCACGCCCGCTGGCACCCGCTCGTCGTCGAGGAACACGCGCATACTCGCCAGACTATCACGTCCTCGAGTCGACCGCCTGCGCGGATTGGGCTCCGAGCTTGTCCCGGTGGATATACTCGAATGCTCGCGGGGCCATATCGTTGGAGTCACCGCCGGGCGCTTCGCGGCCGGTGGGACGGAGGATGGCGCCGAGGCGGTGGAGGCGGGCCACCAGCTCCTGGTGGTCGTCGTTCTCCGGCCAGGCTCTACCTGCGCGCTCGACCTTGCGCGCGTGACGGAGCACGGCGGCCCGGGCCTCGGTCGTGCGGACCCGACCGGCGAGGGTGAGCAATCGGTCCATCAGACGGATCAGCACGTAAGGCGTACTCGCGGCGTTCTGGCGCATGGGATCAAAGGCGGCG
>Ga0209480_10001785_pt1 | contig 15428 bp, 10 predicted proteins | sample JI61114C2DNA_FD_187501 | JGI IMG/M metagenome (GOLD analysis project Ga0209480, IMG submission 187501) | Wastewater effluent complex algal communities from Wisconsin, to seasonally profile nutrient transformation and Carbon sequestration -... | ecosystem: Engineered > WWTP > Effluent > Algae...
CATCTGTGGAAGTGGAGCGTGCTCAAGACGCTGCCGCTATGCCTCGTGTTCGGTTTGATCGAGCTCGCCTTCCTCAGTGCGAATCTCGTGAAGTTCTTCGATGGCGGCTGGTTCCCGCTCGCCGTTGGCGCAGGCATTTTCATCGTCATGACCACTTGGGCCACCGGTCGCAAGCTCGTGCGTGCCTCCATGGAACGCAGCGCCATCTCGCAGGAGATGCTCATCGAAAGCCTCGCGAGTGGTAAGGTCATCAAAGTGCCCGGCACCGCCATTTTCATGACCAGCACACACGGACGCACACCCGTCGCGCTGCTGCACAGCCTGAAACATTACCAAGCCATCCATCAACGCGTCATCTTCATGACGCTGACCACCGAAGACGAGCCCTGGGTGCCACCGAGCCGTCGCGTCGAAGTCGAAAAGCTCGGCGAGAACTTCTGGCGAGTCACCGGACGTTTCGGCTTCATGCAAAAGCCCAACGTCCCGCGTTTGTTGCGCCAATGCGCCGCGCACGACCTCGATGTCGATCCCGAAAAAGCCACCTTCTTCCTCGGTCGCGAAATCATCATCCCCAGCAAAGCCCCCGGCATGGCCAAATGGCGCGAGCACCTCTTCTCCTTCGCCAGCAAGCTCGCCCAGCAACCCGCGACGTATTTCCAGATTCCCGTTGGGCGGGTGATCGAGCTGGGGCAACAAGTGGAGATATAAGCTGTCATGAACGCATCAACTCAAAACAAACCAGCCTCCCGCATGCCTGTGCATGTCGTCGGGCAGTTTAGCTGGGGGCTGACGATTCTTTTTGTGCTCGCCTCGGTGTGTTGGGTGCTGTTGCCTTACACGGGCTCCACGTTTTCCGCGTTGGTGTTTTTGCTGGCCATCGTGCTGGCGGGGACGCGTTGGAATCGCGGGCCGGTGCTGGCGATGGGCGTGGTGAGTGCGCTGGTGTGGAATTTCATCTTCATCCCGCCTCGGTTCACCTTCCACATCGAGAAACCGGAGGACGTGGTCATGTTTGCGATGTTCTTCGTCGTCGCACTGAGCATGGGGCATCTCATCACGCAGCTCCGCGAGCGTGAATCGGCGCTGGAGCAGCATCATGCCGAACGCGAGCAATTACTTGAGGCCAAACATCGCGCGGAGTTGCTCGCGGAGTCTGAGCGGTTGCACCGCACGCTGCTCGACAGCGTTTCGCACGAGCTGAAAACGCCCATCGCCATCATCCGCACCGCACTCGATGGCCTCGGCCAGGGCAATCCCTACGCGACGGAGATCGAGACGGCCAACCGACGCCTCCAGCGCATCGTGGAGAATTTTTTGGAGATGACCCGCGTCGAGTCCGAGGCGCTGAAACCGCGCCCCGACTGGTGCGAGGTCATCGACGTGCTCGATCAGGCCCGGAAGCCTCTGGAACGCGAGCTTGCCGCGCATCCGTTGAACCTCAGCGGCATCGCCGACATGCCGCTGGTGATGCTGGACAGCCGCCTGCTCGCGCAGGCACTCGGCAATGTGCTGCACAATGCCACGCTCCATGCGCCAGCGAACACGCCGGTCGATGTCACGGCCATGCTGGCGGGTGGTTCGCTGGAGCTTCGCGTCCGCGATCACGGCCCCGGTTTGCCTTTGGGCAGCGAGGAGTATCTGTTCGACAAGTTTTACCGCGCTCCCGATTCACCCGCAGGTGGCACCGGTCTCGGTCTCGCCATCTCGCGCGGCTTGATGCGGGCCATGAAAGGCGACATCGAAGCGCACAATCATCCTGAAGGCGGCGCGGAGTTCACGCTGCGTCTGCCGGTGAAAACCCGAACTGCCTGAGCCATGAGCAAAGCCCTGATCATCGACGACGAGCAACAGATGCGGCGCCTGCTGCGCATGGTGCTGGAATCACGCGGCTACGCGGTCTGCGAGTCTGCTGATGGCCAGCTCGGCCTGCAAGAAGCCGCGTTTCATCGACCCGATGTCGTGCTGCTCGATCTCGGCCTTCCCGGCATGAGCGGCATCGAGGTGCTGAAACGCCTGCGCGAGTGGACAGACGTGCCCGTGCTCATCCTCAGTGTGCGCGATCAAGAAACCGTGAAGGTCGAGGCCCTCGAACTCGGAGCCGACGACTACGTCACCAAACCCTTCGGCACCGCCGAGCTGCTGGCGCGGCTCGATGTCATCCAGCGCCGCCGTTTCACGCGGCAGAGCCCTGAAATCATCGCCGGAGCCTTGAAACTCGATCTCCTCCATCACGAGGCCACATTGGCCGATGCGCCGGTCAAACTCACCCCCACCGAGTTCGCGCTGCTCAAAGTGCTTGCCGAGCACGCGGGGCGCATCGTGACGCAGAACCAGATCGTGAAGCAGGTCTGGGCCGGGCAGCAGAGTGATCAAAGTGAAGGCTTGCGGGTCCACATCAACCACCTGCGCAAAAAGCTCGGCGACTCCGGTCCCCGCATCGTGAACGAGCCGGGGATCGGATATCGCCTTGAGTCGGAGTAGCCGATGCTGTCAGAGAGTGATCACCTAATCGTCTGAATCTCCGGTGGCGTGGCGGCGGCTTTTCGTGACAATGCGCGCCCGCATGACTCGCAAAACTCCTGAACAACTCCGCTCCTGGCGCTGGTATGGCCGTGATGAACTTCGCTCTTTTGGACATCGCTCACGGGCGAAACAGGCGGGCTGGGGGGCTGAGGATTATGTCGGGAAGCCAGTGATCGGCATTTTGAATACCTGGTCGGAACAAAACTCCTGCCACATGCACCTGAAGCTGACGGCAGATGCGGTGCGGCGTGGCATTCTCCAGGCTGGCGGGCATCCGATGGAGATCCCGGTGCTCTCGGCTGGTGAGATGTTGACGAAACCGACGGCGATGTTTCATCGCAACCTGCTTGCGATGGAAACCGAGGAAGTGCTGCGGGCAAATCCTCTCGATGGCGCAGTGTTGCTTGGCGGTTGTGACAAATCCACACCGGGCCTCCTGATGGGCGCTTTCAGCATGGACATCCCGGTCATCTACATGCCCTGCGGCCCGATGATGAAGGGTAACTGGCGTGGCGAGACGCTCGGCAGCGGCAGCGATGTCTGGAAGTATTGGGATGAAAAACGCGCGGGTAATCTGAGCTGGGAGCAGTGGTGCGAGATCGAGGACGGCATCTCTCGCGGCCCGGGTCATTGCATGACGATGGGCACCGCCTCCACGCTCACGGCTTTGGCGGAGACGCTCGGCCTTTGCATCCCCGGCGCGTCCTCCATCCCGGCGGTGGATAGCGCGCATCTGCGCATCGCGGCGGAGGCTGGCAGACAGATCATCGAGAACGTGTGGCATGACTTGAAGCCCTCGCAGATCGTCACGGAGCGCTCGTTTGATAATGCCATCGCGGTCGATATGGCGCTCGGTGGCAGCACAAATGCCATCGTGCATCTCATCGCCATGGCTGGACGACTCGGCATCAAGCTGCCGCTGGAGAAATTCGACGAGATCAGCCGTCGCGTGCCGCTGCTAGCGAACATGCGCCCGGCGGGCAAGTATTTGATGGAAGAGTTCTATCTGGCGGGCGGCATCAAGGCGCTGTTGAACGGCATGAGTTCACTGCTCGACATGAACGCGCTGACCATCACTGGCAAGACGATGGGCGAAAACGTCGCTGGCTGTGAGATCTACAATCTCGATGTCATCCGCCTGCCGGACAATGCCATCCAGCCCGATGGCGGCACCGCCATCCTGCGCGGCAATCTTTGCCCCGACGGAGCCGTGATCAAACACGCCGCTGCCACGCCAGAACTCTGCCAGCACACCGGCCCAGCGCTCGTGTTCGACAGCTACCCGGAGATGAAGGCAAAGATCGACGACATGGATCTCGACGTGACCAAAGACACCGTGCTCATCCTGCGCAATGCCGGTCCGGTGGGTGCTCCAGGCATGCCCGAGTGGGGCCAGCTCCCCATACCGAAGAAGCTCATCCTGCAAGGCATCCGCGACATGGTGCGCCTGAGCGACTGCCGCATGTCCGGCACCAGCTACGGAGCCTGCGCCCTGCACATCGCGCCCGAGTCCGCCATCGGTGGCCCGCTCGCTTTGGTGCAAAATGGCGACCTCATCGAGCTGGATGTGCCGAACCGAAAGCTGCACCTCCACGTCAGCGATGAAGAGCTGGCCAAACGCCGCGCCGCCTGGAAGCCAGCACCACCACGCTACCACCGTGGCTATGCGAAGCTCTTCGTCGATCACGTCACACAGGCGAACGAAGGTGCCGACTTTGACTTCCTCCAGCACGGCCCCGCCGTGCCCGAGCCGGAGATTTTCTGAGGCGTCATCCATCCGTGTGACACGCCAGCCTTGCCAGTTGGCAAACACAGCCTAAAACAGACCGCATGTCGCGTCTCGCATGGTATGTCCATCGGCTCCGGGCCATGAGCCCCGGAGAGGTGGCGCACCGCTTGGGAGATCGCTGGCGGGCTTTGACTCAAAAAAGCTTCCTGCGCCAGATCAGCAGTTTTGACCCCGGTCCCGTGGATGAAAAAGTGCCGCGCCTGCCTGAGCGAGCGACCGCACCTGCGGCCCTGCGCATCCAGCTCGCCGATGATGTCAAAACTCTTCTGCTCGGCGAATGGCAGCTCTTCGGCTGGAAGCAGGTGGAAGTGGGTGCACCACCGTGCTGGCATCGTGATCCGGCCTGCGGCGTAGTGATCTCTCACGATACCCCTGCACGAAACCTCGACTACCGCCGCCTGCCGGATCTGGCGGATGCCCGCAGCATCTGGGAGATCAATCGCTGGAGTGAGATGACACGGCTGGCGATGCATGGCTGGCTCAATCATGATGCCAATGCCATCCGCGCCGCCCAGCTATGGCTGGAGGACTGGTGCGAGCGCAACCCACCGGGCATCGGCATCAACTGGACAAGCCCGCTGGAGGTTGCCCTGCGTCTCATCAACTTCACCTGGTTTGATGCTCTCGTCACCGCATGGGCGGCGGAACAGTCGGCTCGCGGTCTCTCGCTTCGAGATCATCAGGCGGTGTTGCGCAGGCGCATCCTGCCCGTCCATGCCGCGTGGTGCTGGCGGCATCGGTCCACCGGTTCCTCAGCTAACAACCATTTGTTGGGCGAACTCACGGCCCTTGTCGTGGCCGTCTCGCGCTGGCCTGCTTTGGCAAAGATCTCATGCAGCGCTGAAACGGCCTGGGACATGCTCGGGCACGAGGTGCTGCGCCAGTTTTCCACAGATGGCGGCTCACACGAGCAGGCGCTGCACTACCATGCCTTCGCCTTTGATCTCGCCTGGCAGGCAGCTCGTGCAGTGGGCTGCCGTGCTGGTGAGGTGCATGATCGTCTGGCCCTTGCGGCACGCTTCCTTCTGGCCATGGGCCACGGCACGGAGCCATGGGATTTCGGTGACAGTGACGATGCCATCGTCGTGCCGCTGATGCTGCGTCGTGACCAGGCGGCGGAAGAAACTCGCGCCTGGCTGGTGGGTGACGATTGCGCGCTGCGCTGGTGGCTGGGCACGCCTCCGATGGTGGTCACCAAAGCGCATACGACAGGCCTCACCGTGCATGAGTGGCAGCCGTTTGCTGTTTCAGGTTATGCCGCGCTGCGCTCGCATGGCTGGGTGGCGCGGCTGGATGCCTCACCGCTCGGCTTTGGTCCACTCGCTGCGCATGGTCATGCTGATGCGCTGCATGTGTCGATCTGGGATGGTCCTCATGCCCTGCTCATTGATCCAGGCACGGGCGGTTATCATGGTCACGCTGAACTTCGTGCGGAGCTGGCGGCCTGGTCGGCACACAATGGACCGCTGCCTGATCCCGCCGGATTTAAGACACCGCGTCGCATCGGCCCTTTTCTGCAAACCCGACATCATGCCGTGCCAAAACTCATCGTCGAAGGCAGTGCGGCGCTGGCGCGTTTTGAACACGAGGGACATGCGTTTCAGCGGCAGGTGCGCCGTCAGGAGGACCATCTGGAGATCCGCGACACGGAAGATTATCGCCGACCCTTTTCCGTGGCCTGGACGCTGCCACCAGGCACGGAAATCAAGCCGCTGCCATCAGGCCAGGACACAAGCTTCATCCTCACTCGTGCCGGTAAATCCTGGCTCCTGAGTCTCCAGTCCGCAGAGGCACAAATCACTCTGGAGGAGAGACGCGTTTCACCCGCCTACGGCCAGATCGAGACGGCCAGCGTCATTGCCATTCAGCGGATCAAAGCCGGATTGGTGACGAAGATTCATCGCCTGGACTGATCCACACGCATTCCAGTCTTGCACAATCGATCATCTGCCGTTCTGATCGCCCCCAGCCGTGATGCACTCTGACTTCTTCCACCCCGAAAAACTGCTGGCCGTCGGCCCTGCCGCGAAGATTTACCGGGGCACCGAAACAGCGACGGGCCAAAAAGTGCTGATCAAAGCACTGCTGGAAAATCACGAAGCCTCGCATCCGCTGGATCGCGAAAGGCTGCAAATGCTGGCGCCAGCACTCATGCAGATGCGGCATCCGCAAATCGCCGGACTGATCACGCTGCTACCCACCGAGGAAGAGTTTGCGTTGGTTTATGAGTTTATGCCGGGCATCAGCGGGCGTGCACTGCCCCAGGAGAGGCAGCTCAGTGCCGCCGATGTCCGCGCGCTGGCGGTGCAATTGCTGAACGCTCTGCTCGTGGGTGAGCATCTGCGCCAGCCACATGGAGATGTGAAGCCGAGCAATCTCATTATCGCCGATCATCCGGGTGGAGGATTATTTCTCCAAGTGCAGGACTGGGGACTCACGCTGGCCCGTGAGCATCCCGCGCCGGAGACGATGTGGTTCGCCGCACCTGAGAGGCTGTATGGCGTGCCTGCCAGCTCTCAAAGCGACCTGTTCACGGCGGCAGCGAGCCTCTTTTACTTTGCCACCGGCACAGCTCCGGCGCAGGGCAGCACGGTGGATGAGATCATGGCGGAGTGGCACAGCTTCGATCTGCGAGGTTCGCTTTCCGTGGTGCGGCCGGACATTGATCAGCCTTTGGCCGACTGGCTTTCGTGGCTGTTCCAGCCCGACCCCGCCCAACGTGCCCCCTCCGTGGCTTATGCGCTGGATGCGCTTATGCGCACGATGCAGACCGGCTTCGTCTATCATCCGCAGCCTGCGCCTCAGATGGCTCCAGGCACTGTCACCGGACCACTTGTCACCGGCGGTCCGAGCGCTGCCATGCCACGAGCCGCCGCACCGAAACCGCCGCAGACGGGTGCGATCTCGAAGCCCGGTCCTGCTGCTCCGAAACCGCCCGGCTCAGCCACTGGCGCACTGCCACGATCCGCCGGCTCCGTGACTGGTGTCATGGCGCGTCCGGCAGCGAAGCCTGGCGACAGCGCCACGGCTCTTGATACAGCCAAACCAACTGTGCCATCCAAGTCACGTATCAGCACGAAGGGAGTGGTCGCTGTCGTACTGAACCTCGCGGCGATTAGTTTCGCGCTGTGGTTCCTCGGGCCATCCTCTGCGGATGGCTGGAAGTCATTGTTTTCCCCTGCGGTCGATGAAGCCGAGGCGGTTGAAACCAAGGCCACTGCGGCTGAGGGAGCTGGTCTGAAAGCACGTCAGGTGTGGGTGAGCATGAAGGGCAAAGCGATCTTGAATCTCGCTGAAGTACAGATCTTCAGCGGTGCGGAAAACATCGCCTTCCAAGGCGAGGCCACGCAAAACAGTGAGGAGTGGGGCGGCAAAGCCGAGCGTGCGATCGATGGCAACACGGATGGCGACTTTGACAAAGGCAGCGTGACGCACACGCACGGCCAGGGCAAAGACCCGCAGTGGAAGCTCAAGTTCCCACGCGATGTCACGCTGAATACCATCATTCTTTGGAACCGCACGGGTGACAAATATGCTGACCGTCTCAAGAACTTCACTGTCTCTGTCCGCAATGAGCAGGACAAGGTTTTATGGGAAAAGACCATCAAGGAAACTCCCAAGCCGCGCGTGAAGCTGGTCGTCGGGGAGTGAGTGATTTAATCTCCGCTCTTCGGATCAAAGGCATCGCGCAGTCCATCGCCGAGGAAGTTTAGCGCGAGCAAACTGAGCGACATCAGCACGGCGGGGAAGGCAAGCAGCCACCATTTGCTCTCGATGGGATTGATGACCTGCGCGCCATCTTTGAGCAGGGAGCCCCAGCTCGCGGCGGGGTCTTCGATGCCGAGGCCGAGGAAGCTGAGGAAGGATTCATCCAGGATGACGGCGGGGATCGTCAGCGTGAGGTAGGTGAGGATGATCGTGCTGAGATTCGGCAGGAGGTGCTTCTTTAAAATCTGCCAGGGGCTCTGACCCATCGCGCGCGCGGCGGTGACGAAGGTCAGCTCCCGCAGCACCAGCACCTGCCCGCGGATGATGCGCGCCATGGTCAGCCACTCCACGAGGCCGAGGCTGAGGATCATGACGACGATCTTTGAGTAGGGCATCAGGTAGCGTGCGGCAGTCTCCACGCTGCTCCAGCCGGACTGCTGCGCGCTGAGGCGGAGGCCATCGAGCCAGTCTTTAAACATGCCATCAAAAGCGGCGATGAAGATCATGATGAAGAGGATGCGCGGCACGGCGTAGAGCAGATCGACCACACGCATCATCAGCGCATCCACACGGCCGCCGATGAAGCCGCTGATCATGCCGTAAAGCGTGCCGATGATGAGGGAGATGCCCGCACCAACGATGCCAACACCGAGCGAGACCTGCGCGCCGGTGAGGAGTCGATAAAAGAGATCCTGCCCGTTTTTATCCGTGCCGCAAAGGTGCGTCACGGGCGCATCAGCACCCGCAGACATGGGCGGCAGGAAGGCACCGTTGCTTGTCGTCTTCAGCGCCGCAGGCAGGAAGAACGGCACGGTGAAGGCGAGCAACACGATGACGGCCAGGAAGACGAGCGAGATCATCGCGGGCCGGTTCCGGCGCACGATGTCCCAGCCATCGGGGCGGGTGAGAGCGGAGGTTTTCGGCGCGTCAGGCATGGAGTCGGATGCGCTTGTCGAGGACGCTGTAGAGCAGGTCCACGATGAGGTTGAAGACGATGAGCAGCGTGCAATAGACGATCACGGCGCCGCAGAGCGGGAAGACATCGCGATTCTGGATGGAGTTCACAAAGATGCTGCCCGCGCCGGAGATATTGAAGACCGTCTCGACGATCATCGAGCCCGTGAGCAGATGCGCGGCGAGCGGCCCGAGATAGGTCACCACGGGCAGGATGGCGACCTTCAGCGCATGGCGTGTGAGAGCCTGTGTTTCCGTGAGACCCTTGGCTTTCGCAGTGCGGAGGAAGTCACTCTTCATCACGTCGAGCAGGCTGTTTCTCATCAAACGCGCGACGTAGGCGATGTAAGGCGCGGAGAGGCAAATCGCAGGCAGCACGAGATGCGAAACATCGCCCCAGCCTCCGACCGGCAGCCAACGCAGCCAGAGCGCGAAGATGGCAATCAAGAACGGCCCGGTGATGAAGCTCGGGATCGAGATGGCGACGAGCGCCCCAAACATCGCCGCCCAGTCGATGGCGGTGTCACGCCGCATCGCCGCCAGCGCGCCGAGCAGCACACCAAGAGTGCTCGCAATGACGAAAGCGATGCCGCCCAGCTTCAGCGATGACGGCATCTTCTGCGCCAGGATCTCCGCCACACTCCAGTCGCGATACTTCGTGGACACACGCAGATCGAGCCGCGCCAGATCGCCGAGGTAGGAGGTGTACTGCTGCCAGAGCGTGCCGTTGAGTTTGTACTTCTCCTGAAGCGCCTGCTCGACCTTCGCGGAGCCGCCTTTCTCACGATCAAACGGCCCGCCGGGCAGCAGGCGAGTCAGCATAAAGGTGAGTGACACCGCGAAGAACAGCACGAGGAAGCTGCTCAAAAGACGGCGCAGGAGGAAGGAAGGCATTCGGGGAGAGTGGCGGCGCATTAATGCCCGCGAATGCTCATGAATAAAGACTTTTGCAGACTCAGGCCTGCGCCACAGCTTTTTGGATGATTCTCAAAGAGAGCTTGCAGGATCACCGCCGCTGATGCGTATGAACGTGCCTGTTTTTGATACCGAAAACCATGAACACCCCGCCCAACTCATCCCGCCGTTCCTTCCTGACCCACGCCGCTGGCGCTGTGGCAGCTCCTTTCATCCTGCCTTCCCGCGTGTGGTCGGCGGAAACAGCGCCGAACTCCCGCATCAACATCGGCTTCATAGGCATGGGCAAGATGAACAGCGGCCACCTCGGCAACTTCCTTGGCCGTGAGAGCGTGAATGTCGCCGCTGTCTGCGATGTGGATACAAACCGCCGCAACAATGCCAAGGCCACCGTCGAGAAACGCTACGGCGAGAAAAAAGACGGCAGCTACAAGGGCTGCGATGCCTATGGCGACTTCCGCGAGCTGCTCGCCCGCAAGGACATCGATGCCGTCGTCGTCGCCACGCCTGACCATTGGCATGCCTACATCGGCATCGCCGCCGTGAAGGCTGGCAAGGACGTCTATGGTGAAAAGCCGCTGACCCACAATGTCCACGAAGCCCTCACGCTCACCAAAGCAGTGCGTGACAGCGGCCGCATCTTCCAGACCGGCTCCCAGCAGCGCTCCAGCAAGGAATTCCGTGTCGCCTGCGAGCTCGTCCGCAACGGCGTCATCGGCGAGATCAAGACCATCACCACCTCCTTTGGCGATCCGGCTCCCGTTTATAATCTGGCTGAAGAGCCCGCCGAGCCCGGCCTCGACTGGGATCGCTGGTGCGGTCCGGGCCCGCTGAAGCCCTACAGCAGCGTGCTTAGCCCCCGTGGCGTCCACAATCACTTCCCCGCCTGGCGCATGACGCGCGAGTTCGGCGGCGGCATGATCACCGACTGGGGCGCGCATCATATCGACATCGCCCAGTGGGGCCTCGGCATGGATGAAAGCGGCCCCGTCGAAGTCCGCAGCGCCGGGCCTGACAAAAAGCGTGGCGCGCAACTCGTCTATGCGAATGGCGTCGTGCTCACCCATGGCGAAGGCAAAGGCGTCTCCTTCTATGGCACCGAGGGCGAGATCCATGTGAATCGCGGCAAGTTCGAGCTCATCATCGGCGGCAAAAAAGTCCACGGCTTCATGGACAAGGAGAAGGACAAAGGCACCTCCCTCGACCGCGAGGTCGTGCTCTCCGAGCGCGAGTTCCTGAAGGACGCCAAGGTGAAGCTCTACGAGAGCAAGAACCATCACGACGACTGGCTGAACAGCATCAAAACGCGCGAGCGCCCCATCTGCGATGTCGCCGTCGGTGCCACCACCGTCATCTCCTGCCATCTGATGAACATGTCCTACTACAGCGGCACCAGCTTCAAGTGGAACCCCACCGACCGCACCTTCGCCGAAGGCGGCGATCCGAAGTGGCTCACCCGCGACTACCGCGGCGAGTGGGTGGTCTGATTCATCACCAAGCCCCGCGCTTGAAACCCACAAGGCGGCCTCGAAAGGGGCCGCCTTTTTTCAATGATCACTGCTCCGCCAGATAGCGGTGATGCTGCTTCACCAGTGGTGTCGGGAAGAGCACGGCCACGCCGATGGTGACAAATGTCCCCAGGGTGATGCGCCAGGGGAAGGAGAGCACGAAGGGCTCTGTGATGCCGAGTCTCTGCTGGATGCCGAGCACGTTGCTCAACAGCAGCACGGCCAGGATGCCGCAGCTCATGGCGATGATGTTTCCTGCATCACTGCCGCGTGTCTTGGTCAACACGGCGACGAGAAAGACTCCAAGCAGCGAACCAAAGGTGAAACCAAGGATGCCGAGCACGAGCGGGAGGATTTCCACCTTCGGATTGTGCGCCATGAACCAGGCGGTGACGACACCGACGATGATGATGAGCAGGGCAAAAAGCACCGTGCTCCAGCGTAGCACGCGCACCTGCTGCGCATCCGTGGCATCGGCCCCGAGGCGCGGCAGGATGAAGTCGCGCGAAAGGCTGGTGGCCAGCGCATTCAGCGCGGTGCTGAGGGAGCCCATGGCGGTGGCGAGGATGCCTGCGGTGACGAGGCCGCGCATTCCGGCGGGCATTTCGTTCATGATGAAGAAGGGGAAGACCTCGCGTGTCTCGGCGGGCAGCAGCGGATTCGGATGCGCCTTGTAGAAGGCATTCAACATGACGCCGATGAGGATGAAGGCGGAGACGAGCGGGAGATCAATGATGCCGGAGAGGATGGTGGCAAAGGCACTCTGGCGGCGGTTTTTCGCCGTCAACATGCGCTGCACGGTGTCCTGGTCGATGCCGTGTGTGCTCATGGTGACAAAGGTGCTGCCGATGATGGCCGCCCAGATGGTGTATTCACTGGTGAGCACGCCTTTGAGCCAGATCCAGGCCCCGCCCTCGGCGGGCTTGGCGAAGTCGAAGAACACGGGGCTCTTGATCGTCTCGGCCACCGTGTCCCAGCCACCGGGAATTTTGCCAAGAAGATAGGGAATGGTGAAGCCGAGCGAGGCCACGAGCACGCCGACCTGGATGAAGTCCGTCCAGATGACGGCGCGGATGCCACCCACGGAGGTGTAGATGGCTGTCAGCAGTGTCACCACCACCACGGCACCTGCGTAGAGCCAGAACTTCGTGTCCGCATCCACCACCGCGCCGCCTTTCCACATGGCGACTGCCAGCACGAGAATGATGGCGGAGACATACAGGCGTGTGCCCATGGCCAGCACTCGTGTGACCATGAAGGTGATGGAGGCAAACTTCCTCGTCATGGCTCCGAACCGCGTCTCCAGATACTCGTAGAGCGAGATGACGCCGTGTTTGTAGAAGATCGGGATGAAAAGGAAGCTGACGATGATGCGCGCCATCACCGTGCCGATGGCAAACTGCGCGTAGCTCCAGTTTTGTCGGCTGTAGCCAGCCTCTGGTGCACCGAGGAAGGTGGCTGCACTGATCTCCGCCGCCAGGATGGAGGCCAGCACCGCCCACCAGGCGATCTGTCGGTCGCCCAATGTAAAGCCTTCCACGTTGCCGCTTTTGCTCCGCTGGGAGAGACCGATGCCGAGGATGATGCCGAAGTAGGCGAGAATGACGAGCGCGTCGAAGAGGTATGCCATGCCGCCAAGTATGGAGCGCCTCTCGCCCATGCGCCAAGATATATCTGGAAGCAGTCAGCCCACGGAACGTAGAATGAGCCGCCATGAAAACCGCCCTTTCCCTGTTCCTTCCCCTGCTGCTCCTCGCTGCCTGCAAACCCGCGACCGATACGCCACTGGCTTCCGCTTCTGCGAAATCCGGCAAACCGCAGGTCTATGTGGCGAACTACCCTCTGAAATACTTCGCCGAGCGCATCGGCGGCGATGCCATCGAGGTCAAATTTCCCGCGCCAGGCGATGAAGATCCCGTCTTCTGGCAGCCGGACGATGCCGCTGTGGCCGGCTTTCAAAGTGCCGACCTCATCCTCATGAATGGTGCCACTTACTCGAAGTGGGCGGAGAAGGTCACGCTGCCGCAATCGAAGCTCGTGGACACTTCTGCTGGCTTCAAAGCGCAGTTCATCGAGATCAAAGCAGACGCCACGCACAGCCACGGCCCCGGCGGCGAACACAGCCACAGCGGCACTGCCTTCACGACCTGGATCGACTTCCAGCAGGCCATCCAGCAGGCCGAGGCCGTCTCCAAAGCGCTAACCAAGTTCGCTCTCGATACCGAGAAGAACTTCGCCACGCTGAAGGCCGAACTCGAGGCGCTCGATGCGCGCTTGCTTGCCGTGGGCAAACGCATCGCCAATGCGCCGCTCGTCGCCTCGCATCCTGTGTATCATTACTTTGCCCGACGGTATGCGCTGAACGTTAGGCCCGTGCTCTGGGAGCCCGAGACCGTGCCTGATGACAAGGCCATGGAGGAGCTCAAAGGCATCCTCGCCACGCATCCGGCCAAGTGGATGATCTGGGAGGGTGATCCCGCCAAAGACAGCGTCGCCAAGCTGGAAGCCATCGGCGTGAAAAGCGTGACGTTTGATCCCTGCGGCAACTTCCCAGAAGGCGGCAATTTCATGACCGTGATGAAGGCCAATGTGGAGGCGTTTGAGAAGGCCTTTCCATGAGCCTCTAGGGATGGGTGAATCGAATTTCGTTTTCGAGACCCCCATGTTAAAAGAATTTCTGAAATTGTATTTGACCGTTTAAAGCTCTGTGGCACACTCCGCCACCTTCAACCCAATCCATGAACTACCATCTGACATCACCTGCAATCATCCAAGCGCTCTCCGAGCGTCGCGGGATTGTTCTGTGTGGCCAGTTTGGAAGAATGGTCATGACCCAGGCATTAAAAGGCCTTGATTGGAGCAACCCGAGCCCGGAGGCACGCGAGCAGAGGCAGCTATGAGCTGCATGGCACAATAAGCCAGCTTTTCCCAGAGAAAGCCCTGCTCGCCCGAAATGGCAGCAGGGCTTTTTTGTGGCCCGATTCATCCCCGACACCTTTTCTTTCCCGACCCATTGATTTCTCTCCCAACCTAGACGGTTGAATCCCCAGCACGAAAAACCCCGGCACCTGTTTGCAGCAGATGCCGGGGCGGCAGCCAGCCTTGGCAGACTCCCGGAGGAGCCGATTTGAATGACCGAAGCGTGACCTGATCACAGGCTCGCACCACCCCTCCCAGATGTCAAGAATGACGACCCACCAAATGCGCATAGTTCCTAGGCTAAAGCTTCGGGATCAGGGGGATTATTGTCTCGATTTCACATCACGAAACGGCTTCCCGGAAGGTGTGCCATAAACACCGAAACATCCGCCGTGAAACAACCTGCGGGTGCGACGCCAGCGATGAGCTAAACCTCATCCCGTGCGTGGCAGCGGTGTTCGTTCTTTTATGGTTGGTCATCACAGTATGACCAGCCATGAAAGGGCACAGAGCGCAGGTGGAGATGGATAGGTTGCGTGGGTTCGGGGGAATCCGCTAACGGTGGCATGACCGCCTCTGTGCCCTTTCATGGTTGGACAACTCCTCCAATAAAAGCGGCGGCGGTAGATCGCTAAAGAGGCGACCTGGGCTGTAACCCCAGTGCTCTTCGGAGCCAGCACGGAGCATTACCGTGACGCCGCACCAGTTTCAAAATCCAGGGAGAGCCAGCGCTCCAGCAAGTCTCATAAGCCTGCTACGCCGGTGCAACTCCGGCCCCTGGGTCCATTTTCCAAAGGTCCGTTAGCTCAGTCAGTCAGAGCAACCGCTTGTCGAGCGGAAGGTCGCGGGAGCGTAGCCCGCACGGACCGCCAGTTTCAAGGGGCTCGTAGTGTAGAAGGCGCACAGTTGGTTTGCACCCAGCGAGAGACGGAGCGTTACCGTCCGAGTCCACCAGTTTCAGAAGCCCACAAGGTGTAACGGAGAGTCTGCACGCGCCGCTTCTAACGGTGGAGGTTCCAGGTTCGAGTCCTGGTGTGGGTGCCATTTTCAAAGACGGAGCACGTCCGGCATAGACGAGGAAACGGTCCCGAAAACCGCTGCGCCCCCAAAGC
>Ga0209480_10001787_pt1 | contig 15423 bp, 7 predicted proteins | sample JI61114C2DNA_FD_187501 | JGI IMG/M metagenome (GOLD analysis project Ga0209480, IMG submission 187501) | Wastewater effluent complex algal communities from Wisconsin, to seasonally profile nutrient transformation and Carbon sequestration -... | ecosystem: Engineered > WWTP > Effluent > Algae...
TGGGGGTGAACGATGCGCGCCGCGAGGCGGCCCTCCTGGGCGAAGTAGCGGATCGCCTCGGTGTCGCCTCGAAGGCTTTTGTAGAGGATCTTGACCGCCACCTCGCTCTTGGTCTCGCGGTCCAGTGCCCGGTATACGGCCGCGGTCGCCCCGAAGCCGATCGCCGCGAGCAGCTCGAAGCGCTTGCACAGCACCTGGCCGGTGTCGTCCTCGACGCGTGCGTCCGACATATACGCGATGCAGATGTCGGGATCGGCCTTGGCCTTGGGCGGGGTCCACAGGACGTCCATGATCAAAACTCCAGGCGCATACGGAAGCCGAGGCTCGCGCCGAGGGTGGGGGTGAACGCGAGGCGACGAGGCGCGCGGCGCTGCTGTGCGTCGACCACGAGCAGGGTGACCCCGGTGATTAATGAGGCGCCGGCGAGGCTGCCGGCCACGATGGCGCGGCGGTTGCTGGCATCGCCGATCGCGTCCAACCTCTCGATCTCGTGGAGCCGATCATCAGGCACCGGCGCTGGCACCGAGCCGATCAACGCGTCGCGGCTGCGCTGGTTCAGCTCGCCGATCGCCAGCTCCACGGCGCTCCAGGCCCCGAATCCGAGGCTCAGGGCGAAGAGCGTCCAGCCGGAGGGGCGCAGCCCGGCCCGGATCTTCGAGGGCGGTGGGGGCGCGACCGCGAGGGCCTGAGCCTGGGCCGCCGCTGGTTCGGGCTCGGGCTCCGGCGTTGGCTCCGGCGCGGGCTCGGGCTCTTTCTCCCTGCAACTCCGACCGTCGAGATCGTTGCGGGCGGCGTTCAAGAGCTCGAGGGCGTCCTTGCGATCGGCGGGGCGCTGGGGGGCGGGGTAGTGCTGATCGAGGTAATTGAGGAACCGAATGAACAGGCGGATCTCGTTGCAGAGGTGCTTGACCTCGCCGGTCTGGGCGTAGGCGTCACGAAACGAGTAGTGGGCGTCGAATGCCATCACCGATCGGGCCTCCATGGCCTCGGGAAGATCGGGGAGCGCGTTGTATGCGGCCAGACAGCGCTCGGCGGCCAGGGCGTGCTGCTTCGCCTTGCGGTGCTTGAGGCAGGCGGCTTGCTCGCGAAAAGACAGCTGCTCCGGCCCGGCGAGGGCCTGCGTCGACGAGGTACCGCCCGCGACAAACACAGCGACGGCCAGGGCGCGGCTGAGCACGGAGGACCCATTCATGGCGCCTAACCTACCCCGGGCTCGTCGCCGTTGCCAAGGCGATGCACCGATAATTCACGTGACAGCGGGCCAGGATGGGTCTAGCCTGGCGACATGAGGACTGAACTTGCCCAATGGGTTAGGAAAAGCTGCGGTGGAACCGGCGCTGTCGCGCTGACCGCGCTTGCCGCGTGCTACCAGCGCACGCCCTACCCGGAGTGCTGGGTCTACTCGCCCGAGTGCGTGTACGAGAGCGCCGACGAGGGCGGCTCCAGCCAAGGAACGTCGTCCATGCCGACGAGCGAGCCGTTCCCGGCCGGCAGTACAGGCACGGATAGCGGCGACGCGACCGGGGCCAGCTCCGGCGAGGCGGGAGCCAGTTCAGGCGAGAGCAGCACGGGGACCACGGGCCCCGAGGTGCAGGCGCCGCCGACGATCCTGGGCATGACCCTGAGCCCCGGGCCGGGTACGCCGGGATCGTGCGTCCTGCAGTCGGCCGGGCCCGTGACCGTGACCGTCCAGGTCGAGGATGCCGCCGAGGTCTGGATGAACGTCGATGACGGCGAGGCGATCGCGCTCGAGGTGGTTGAGGGCGAAGGGACCCAGTTTGTCGGAGAGATCGCCGTGCTCGGCGAGTCGTGGAACGGGATGCACGCGGTATCGGCGGTCGCCAAGAGCGGCGAACTGGTGAGCGCGCCGTGGCCCGACACGTTCACGGTGGATGCTCCCCCGGGCGGGTCGGAGGCGTGGCTCGACAAGAGTGTCCTGACCCCGAGCTACGGGAACGCGGTCGCGGTTGATGCCCAGGGCGATGTCTTCGAGCTGTTCACGTACTCGGGGAACCAGGGCGGACGCTGTATGCTTCGGCGGAGAGACGCACTTGGCACGGTCCTGTGGGCCGATGATGCCCGCCCCCTCGCGGCCGGCGTGACTTGCGAAGGCCAGGACCTGAAGGTCGCCCCCGACGGCACGCTCTGGGTGCTGGTCAACACCTTCGTGCAGAGCGCGTGGCGGTGGGAGCTGTGGCACGTCAACGCCGAGGGGACCCCCCTCGAGGCCAAGCCGCAGATCGGGAGCCCGAAGCACCGCGGGGCTGGCCTGGACGTGAGCACGGCTGGCGAGGTGCTGGTGTGCGGGACGCGGCCGGGGCCGCTCCAGGCCGGCGACGCATGGGTCCGGTATCAGCCAATCGTGGGCGACGGCTGGACTGTGCCGTGGGACTACGTGCCACCTGAACTTCAGCCGAACACCGTCGATGAGCGCGTCAAAGACTGCGCGTTCGTGGAGGAGCGCATCGTCGTGGTCGGCGAGGCGTTCGGCAAGGTCATTCAAAATGAGATCAAGGATTCCGCTCGCGGTTTCGTCCTGGAGCTCGGCCGCAACTCGATCAGGCAGGCAGAGACGATCACGACGACGGGACCCGGTTGGCAGAGCGGCCATGAGGCGGTCGCACCGGACGGCTCCGGTGGGTACGTGGCGGTCGGGTACACCTGCGACGCGAAGGTCGTTCCTTGCACGCCGACGCAGGGCGTGGTGCGATGGTTCTCGCTCGGCGGCACCGAGATCTGGACAGAGCCAGTGGATAAAGCGCAAAAGCTCGTGGATGTCGCGCTCAGTCCCGGCGGTTACGTCGTGGTCGCGGCCCAGGCGAAAGAGCAAGCTACGGGCATCCTCGTGCAAGCATGGAATGTCGGTAAGGGTACCCCGCTATGGAAATACCAGGGGGCACCGAGCGCGATGCAGATGGCGTCCGGCGTCGCCGTCGGGCCGTATGCTCCGGTGTACGGGGTCGGCTTCTACCTCGAGGCCAACAACGTGCTCGCCTCGGGCGTCGTCAAGCTGCATCCGCTCTAGCCGGGGACGAACAGGCTACAGGCATCGATCGCCATCTTCGCGGCCTTGTCAAAGGCCGGGCCGTAGTCCTTGAGGGTCAGGTGCTCCAGCCGACTGTACGGGAATGACGGGATCAGGTCGCACAGGCGGATGTCTGGGTCCGTGTTCGGAAGGCAGTCATCCCCGCTGATGATCCCGAGGGCGACGATGGCGCTCTCGTTACCCTGCTTGGCGTCGACGACGGCCTGCCGCCACTGCTGCCAGGTCCCTTTTGACTTGTTTAGGTCTACCGCGGAGTCCTCGGGCCCAATCATGGTAAGCATCAGGAGGGCATCGGGGCGGAGGAAGCCCTCGTTGCAGCCGCCGGGGCCGTTGAGCTCCGGGCTGACCGCGCCGACCAGGGCGTCGCCCATCTTGTTGAAGCCGTAGGTGCCGACGCGGGCGAGGCACTCGAAGAGGCCCGGCGTGTCCAGGTCTTCGGCGGTCATGTAGCGGTGCTCATCGAGCCCGCACGGGACGTTCTCGGTGTAGGGGCCCGCGTTATAGACGGTCCCGGCGCCCATGGTCTCGTCGCATATGGAGGGAGAGTAGGTGCACGGGTAGCCGGGCGCGACGTCGCAGGGTCCGTTGCACTGGTCGAGGCACTTCTCCACCGTCCACTTCTCTTCGCTGTCGACGACCATGATGTGAACGTCGAAGGCATCGAACTGGCCGCGGATGGTGTCGATGAACTTCGGGAACGCCTTGATGAAATTCTCCTGAGACTCCCACATGACTCCGGTACGCGAAATGACGAAGAGGAAGTCGATCTTGCCCTTGCAGCCCTTCGATGGGTCGCCGAAGTCGGGCTGCATGCCCATGTCCGGGATGGCGGCGTCCGTAGTCGAAGAGCCCGAGTTACCTTCCGCGGAGCCGCTACTAGTCGAGCTGCTCGACGATCCGGCGATGGTCGAGCTCGCTTCGCCCGAGCTCGTGTCGTCCGGACGCGAAGTCACGCTGGGGGTTGTGGTGAAGCTTGTCGTCGTCGCGCCGGGTCCGTTGCAGGCTAGGCCGACGAGAGCGGCGGCGGCGACGAGGGTGCGCGGGACCATGGCGCCTGAGTTTAGCGCGAAGACGCGCCGAGGCCAAGCGCATAGGGTTGTCGCCGAACGTCGTGCAGCCTGGCCCTGGTTTTCTTGCAGCCGCCGAGTCGAGTGCGATGGCCTCAAGTTGGAGGCTCCCCGGTGTCGTCGATGCTGAGCTTGTGGCAGAGGACGGCTTCCTCGAAGCCCAGGCGATCCGTGTTCATGCCCGCCTCTAGGAGCTGACAGATCGGCGTGTATGAGACTGCGGCAGGCACGTCGACGGCGACGAGCCTGCCATAAACCTCCACATCGCACCCCAGGGCTTTGAGCTCGGCACACAGCTTGGAAACCTCGGCTTCATCGTGGACGATGGCGCGGATGAGGCTGTTACCCGACGGTTGAGCGAGCGCCTCGACGAAGAGCTCACCGTCGATCTCTTTCGCGGTCACGACATCACCCACTGCGGCCCCGCGGGCGTAGAATGGAATGTTGTCGATCTTGTAGGAGCCGTCCGGCTGCCGGATGGCCCAGACGCTCTCGACATCGACCGGCGGATAGCCGTCTGGATCTCGCTCGAGACGAAACAGGACCTTGACGAGGGTGTCATCGGTGGTGCCGGTCATTTGTCGCTCTTCTCGCGGTTGCAGGTCCGGCAGAGTAGCTGCCCGTTGCTCGGATCGCCATTCCCTCGCTTGACCTTCGGGATGATGTGGTCGTGCTGCCACTCGTTATTCGGGGGTGTTACGCCCTTCATGCTCTTCTGTGGCTGAACCACAGGGGTCCGACAGTTCTGGCACAGGGTCGTTCCATTGTTCTGGGCGCGGTTGTTGTCCTGGATGTCCACTCGGTCACGAGCACGAAAGTCCCGGCCAGCACGAGGTCCGTCCGCGGTGCCCAGATTTTGTGTGGTGCTCGCAGGCCGCGGGGCTGAGCCAAGTTCGCGGGCTGCGCCACTGGCCGCCCGCTCGCTGGAACGGGCGGCATCGGCGGCGCGGTCGGAGCCGCGGAGCCAGCGATAGCCGTCCTTGACGTCGCCGACGCTGATCGGGAGGTATTCGCTGCCGAGCGAGATGGCCGACAGGACGCGTGCGCCGAAGGTCGACTCGCTGCCCACGAGGATCGACACGTCCTCGACGACGCTGGCGGCCTCGTCGACCTTGTCGGCGCCTTTGAAGATCCATTTTCCGGCCTTGTAGATCGTCGATAGCCAACCGTGGCCGGTCGGATCGATGTGCTGGACCGGGTTGTTGCCGGCGTAGCGGTAGAGGTTGCGCTCGCCGGGGCGCTCGAGGTTCGCGGCGGGGTTGAGGAGGTAGTACGGGTCGGGCGCGGTCCAGCGGCCGAGCGCCGGGAGGTAGTGGCGAGCGCCGAGCACGACGGCGCCGGAGCGCGGGGTGTCCTCGGCGCCGGTGAAGCGGTAGTTTGGGCCTGCTGCACCGGCGGCGCGCCAGGTGAGCGAGGGGGTGCCAAATGGGTCGTGGGCGTCGCGGGCGATGGGCTCGCCCTGGTGATCGAGGATGAGGGCGGCGCTGCCGAGGCGGTCGCTGACGTGGTAGCGGGTGTGATCGTCGGGGAGCAGCGGGCGGGCGATGTCGCCGTCGCCGTGGCAGCTCACCGCAGCGACGACGAACAGCGCGAACTGGCCGGCGAGGCGCATCGGCCGGTTGTGGGCGGGCAGGGACGATGCCTTGCGACGGCCGATGCGGAGGAGCGCGAGGGCGACGAGCAGAAGCGCACCCAGGGCCGTGGCCGAACGTGGTGTCGCGTCGCCGGTCTCGGGGAGTTCTGCAGTGCTCTCGGCCAGGCGCTCGCCGTTCCACAGGATCCACCGGACGAGCTGGCCGTCGCGGACCTCGACTTGTTTGGAGAAGTAGAGGGTCTCGTGCGCGAGGCTGCCGCTCGCGGTGTAGTCGCGGCGGATCGCCTCGGTGCCCGCGTGATCGTAGATATGCTCGGTGCGCGCTCCGTTTTCGGCGGTGAACGACTGCACGCGGCCCTGGGGGTCGGTTCGCCAGGTGCCCGCGGGGACCGGCCCTGTGCCGGCGACGTTGGCGAGGTGGCCGGCGGCGTCGTAGGCGAAGGTCTGGCCGCGCGCGGCTGTGACGGCGTGCGGCTGCGGGCCGTCGTAGCTGTAGGCTGCGTCGTCGTTGTGGGTGATGTTCTCGTCGTCGGCGTAGGCCCAGGTTTGGGTTCCGTAGGGGCCCTGTGCCCGAGTGAGGCGGCGAAGATCGTCGTAGGTGAAGCGCTGCGACTGGTCGGCGGTGCGGTGGTCTCGGGTTTGCGCGAGCAGGCCAGCGGCGTCGTAGGTGTGTGTGATGTGGAGGAGGTCGACGGTGTTTTGGGTGATGCGGTGGGCTTGCAGGCGGCCGGTTTGGTCGAGCATGCGGGTGGTGCGGACGCCGTTGGCGAGCTCGTGGGTGGTCCAGCGGCCGCGCGGGTCGTAGGTGGCAGTGGTGACCCAGCCGGCGAGCGGTGTCTCGAGGCCGCGGGCGGTGTAGTCGCGCGTCAGCTCGGCGCCGTCGGGGAAGATTTCGCGGACGATGCGGTCCTGGGCGTCGTATTCGGTGCGCTGCGAGAACGTGACCGGGCCGTTGTGCGCGGCGAACTGACGGGTCACGCGGATGATGCGGCCGCGGTTGTCGTGGTCGAAGTCGATGCGGCCGGCGGCGTCCTCGACGGCGGTGAGCTTGCCGCGGCTGTACGTTGCGGTGGAGTCCTGGCCGCGGTCGTAGGTGTAGCGGGCCTCGCTGGTGATTTTTCCGGTTGGATCGAGCGCGCGCTCGGTGAGCACGCGGCCGATGCGGTCGTGAGTCCAGGTGACGCGGGCTCCGGTGGCGTCGCGGCGCTCGGTGAGGTGGCCGGTGGCGTCGAAGATCTGTTGGAGGGTGCCGGCGTCGGGCGCATTGATGCGAAGAAGGCGGCCGGCGCCGTCGTAGGTGTAGCGGCTGGCATGGCCGGCCGGGTCGATGTGGGCGCGCAGGCGGCCGGCGGCGTCGTGCTCGTAGCGGTGCGTGATGCTGCGGTCGGGGAGGATCGCCGTCTGGGCGATTAATTGGCCCAGACCGTCGAATTCCTGGCGTTCGGGGGTGCTGCTGTACGGCGGCGCGGGGTGGATGTCTTCGTGGTCGAATTGATTTTGGGCGAGCGGGCTGTAGCGGGTGAGGTTATCGAAGCCGTCGGCGTCGTGGGTCGCGGTGATGCGGCCGAGCGCGTCGCGCCAGGTTTGTGTGCGCGGCGATGCGGCGGGTAGTGCGACGTGAATCCCCGGTTTGAGGGCGGCGGCCGGTAGGGGCACGCCCTCGATATTCTCGGCGACGGTACCCGCGGCGTCGTAGATCTGGCCCTCGGCGAGCACGGCGGAGGTGCCGGTATCATCGGCGATGAGGCGGGCTTGCGGTCGGCCGAGGCCGTCGAGCTGCGTGACCTCGAGGTCGATGCCGTCCTCGCCGCTGATGCGGCGCCGCTCGGTGAGGATCGCTGGGCGCTCGGTGCTGCCGTCGAGAAAATAACGGTAGCGAATCGTCGGGCGCTCGGCGGTGTCGCCGGGCTGGATCTCAGCGGTGAGGCGGCCGAGGCCGTCGTACGTGGCCTCGGAGGTCGCGCCGTTCGGGGTCGTGACGGTGAACGGGTGGCCGTGGCGTGGATCCCAGGTGGCGGTGGTGACCAGCGCGCCGTCGTCGAGGACGAGACGCTCCTCCGTGGGAAATAGTCCGGCAGCGTCGTAGCGGCGCTCGAGTGTGCCGCCCTTTGCATCGCGGATCCGCGTGGTGTTGCCGTGCGCGTCGTAGGTCTGGCGCAGCGAGGGGAGCCAATTGTTGCCGTCGGTCCAGGTCTCGGCGCGGGCGACCAGGCCGCGGCGGGCGACCAGTCCCAGTACGAGACCCTGCTCTGGCTCGCCGTCGTAGTAGGTGCGGGTCGCGGAGACCTGGATGCCGTCGCCGTCGGTCACAATGATTTCGGCGGCGAGGTTTCTGGGGCCGTCGGGGTCGGTTGGTTCGGCGTAGGTGGTCGTGGTAATGCGCTCGTCGCCGGGGAGGTCGCCGCCGGATTTTTGGTCGACGCGGCCTAGGGCGCGCTCCTCGATGATGTTGCCGGCGGGGTCGTGATCCCATTCGGTGCGCACGCGGACGGCAGCGTCCTCGGGGCCGTGCTCGATGTGGAAAATGTCGGTCGCGGAGCGCCGCGTCTTGCGGACGCCCGGCGCGAGGGTTTCGGCCTCGAGCGTGTGAATTTCGCGGACGAGGGGGCCGTCCGGGTCGGAGGTTATTTCTTCGAGGAGCTGGAGGCCGGCGGCCTCGTCTGCGCGGCCGAGGTCGTAGCGGCGCGTGGTGATCGTTGTGGGCGTGTAATGGTCGCCGTCGCGTGTGTGCATGTGCTCGGCGAAGCCGCGCAACTCGCCGCGGACGGGGTCGTGCCAGCCGTCGCGCGGGTGGTATTTCGTGATCCGCGTCCAGGTGGCACCGTCGCTCTCGATGGTGGCCACCAGCACGAGGGCGGGCGCGGGCGGTGTGCTGGGCCAGGGCGCACCGGCGGCCGCATCCGCGGCGGCGAGTTGCGCCGCCGGCTGATAATTCATGGCCACGCGGTAGCCGAGGCCATTTTCCTGCGCCTGCAGGAGCCCGGGGCGCTGCACGATCGGCGAGAAATAGCGCCAGGGTTGGGAGCCGTCGGTGTCGACGCGCAGGAGATCGATACTCCCGCTGCCGTCGACGTCGCTCAGGATAATGATTTCGTCGGCCTCCAGCGTGGGCCAGGGGTGCGTACCGGCCGGGGCATAAGCGCCGTCCAGCTGGTTGATCCACAGGCCGATCTCGTTGTGGCCGATGCGGACGAGGTCGGCGGCGCCGTCTCCATTGATGTCGGCGAGCTCCCAGCGGCCCTGCTCCGACATTTCGGGGACGCCGACCATTTCGGTCGCGTCCTCGAAAAAGCCGAAGCCGGCGCTCGGGGCCACGAGGATGCGGCGCTCGCTCGGCAGGATGCGCGCGAGGTCGGGGAGACGGTCGCCGTCCAGGTCGGCGAGCTGGACGCCCGGCTCGCCGAGGCGCAGACCGGCGGGCGGCGGTGGGACAGCCTCGGCGGGGTGAAATCCCGGGCCGTCCCAGCGCTGCAGCCAGACCCACCCGTCGCCGTCGTCGTGGCGCAGGATGTCGATCCGGCCGTCCAGGTTCAGATCCACGAGCGCGACGCGCGGATCGGTGAGCTCGAAGCTGACGTCGAGCGCCAGGGCAGCGGAATTATTAAAGGGGGCCGTGCCGCCGCCGAGAAATATAAGGGCGTCGCCCTGGCCCGGCCGGTCGAGCAGGTCTTGCACGCCGTCGCCGGTCATGTCGGCGAAGCGCGCGGTGGGCCCGATCGCGGCGGCTGGGGCATTTTTTAGGGCGAGCCAGGGGCCGAGCGTCTGCCCGCCGATGTTTTTGCGGTGTCGCCAGGCGCCAGGTTGGCCCTCGAGCAGGTCCGGGAGCGCGTCGCCGTCCACGTCGACCCAGGCGCGGCCCTCGGCGGTGGGGTCGAGGGCGGGCGCGTCGGCGAGGTCGAAGCGCTCCAGCGTGGCGCCGGGGGCCGTGTACTCGAAGCGCAGGGTCGGGAGGGCGGTGCCGTCGGCGGCGACGGTGGCGATCTCGGTGAGCTGGCTGCTTGGGACGGCGGGCGAGCGGGTGTAGCGGAGCTGGGTGGTGCGTACAGGGGCGCCCGCAGCCTCGGTGCGGATGGTCGCCAGCCGGTGGCCGAGCGCGACGCGAAAACCGGGCGCGCGGGTGATCACCGGGTCGGGGCGTGGCTCGTAGTCAAAATGCACCGCGGCGGCGCCGTCGTTCCAGGCGATGCGGACGAGCAGCGGCGCGTCGCTGCCGTCCTGGTGCGCGTGGGTGAACTCGATGCGGTTGCCGTGCGGATCGACGACCGCGGACAGCTCCAGGCGGAAAATGTCCTCGCCGCGCGCGAGGCGGGCATCCGCGGTCAGGCCGAAAAGATATTGGGCGCCGTCGACGGTGCGCGCGACCATGCTGCCGTCGGGCAGTTCTTTAATTTCGACCGGCGGGCCCTGTTCGATCCGCTGGCGAAATATGCCCGGCGCGACGGAGACGAGTTCCTCGCCGTCGCCGAGATTTTTCAGGGTCCAGGGGTCGGCGCCGTCGTGGCGGGGGACGCCCCTGCGGAGCGACCGCTCGAACGCCGGGAGGTGCAGCGACCAGCCGAGGCCGAGCACGTCCGCGCCGGTGCCGGGGTGGTAGTGAAGCGCCAGCTCGGGCGCGAGGCCGGCGCGGCCGGGCGGGACCTCCAGGGGGAAGGACAGCCCGGGGAGGCCGCTCGCCGGGCTGACCTCGTAGCCGGCGCCGAAGCCCTCGATCGAGGCGGGGCCGCGCGGGAGGTTGATGGCGGTGGCCAGCGTGGCGCTGGTGTCGGCGTGGGCAGAAATGGGGACGCCGAGGGCGAGCGCGGCGGCGAGGAGGCGGGGAAAAAATGGGTGGCGCATGGCGATCACGGTCTGGCGGGGCGCAGCTCGGCGACGCAGGGAGCCGCGGCGAGAAGGCGGGGCAAATGGAGGAGGGGGTCACGCCGCGGGCTGCGGCGAGCGGTGGCCGGCACCGCGGGTTGCGGCGGGCGAGAAAAAAAGATTTCGGGTGGCGTGCGGACTGAAATCCCCAGCGCATCAGGCCGAGCCGACGGGTCAGGCCAACAGACCCGACGGACCAGACCCGACGTCCGCCCGCGGCGCGCTGAACCTGGCGGGTGCGGCGAACATGTTCGGCGCGGTGTTCTTCGCGGAGCCCTTTTTTCCCGCCCGGATACTGGATCGACGCGGGACAGATAGGGGACGTACGCTCGCGTATGCGGGACGTACGCTCGCGTTATGCGGGACGTACGCTCGCGTTTTGCGGGACGTACGCGCGGCGTACGAGGGACATCGGCGAGACATTCGTGGAGCGTTCGCTCGGATTTCCTGCACGCCATGGGAACCGACATCCAAAGCGGCACCCTGGCCGACACCTGAATCGCGATGCGAACCGGCACGTGAACCGCGAGGCGAGCCGATACCCGAACCGGCATGCGAACCGACACCCGGTCGCCAATGCATGAGGCGCGACCAAGACCCGCCTGCGGTCCTGTCCGGCGCCCTCGCAGCTCGCACCCGCGCGGACCCTCGGGCATGCCACCGCGAGTTCGCCGAACATGCCCGGCGCGGTTTGGCCCGACCTGGAGGACAGGCACAAATGTTCGATGGTCGAGTTTGAGCACGTCGTGTTGCATGACAATTTCCGCCCGGGATTTTTGGCGGCGGGTGGATCGCCAGCAGAGATCGAAAATGATCCCAGGTGAGTGCGAGCGCGCCGGGACTTGCGGCGCTTCAGGAGGCGTCGCGGGTGCGCGGTGATCGTCGCGGTCGGGCTGTGCGCTCGATCCTGCCGACCATGGTCCGGGCCGACAGCGTGAGCATGTCGCCGGAGGTGAACGCGACCTGCACGGCGCCGTGGGGCCAGACCTGGACCATGAACACGCAGCTTCGGATCGTGCGATCCGGGAGCGAGACGATGATCGTGGCGAGGCCGGGCTGCAGGGCGGAGGCGGGGATGATCTGTGCGGTGGTCATGGTGTCATCCGCAGCTCGGGGTGAAGGTGCCCTGGCCCGCCGGCTCGATCGTGCCGGCGCGGTGATGCAGGCGCAGCACGACGTCGGAGACGTGCGCGAGGTCGAGATCCAAATTGGCGGGCGCCTGTGTTGGCGGCGGGATCGTCAGCGTCCACTGCTCGCCGTGCACGGGCCAGGCGGCGTAGCCCGCGTTCGGGCCTGCCGTGCCCCATTCGTTCACGCCGGCCTGAATGACGAGCTGCTCGCGCTCGAAGCTGTAGGGCACGTAGGCCGACCATTGCGGCAGGTCGGCGCCGTCGCAGCGGCGTACCCCCGCGAGGCCCTGGCGGGTCAGCAAAACCTCGGCCTCCTTGTCGCCGAGAAAATCGCCGACGAGCTTGACCTCGATTTTGTCGATCCGGTCGTCGCACAGCCAGCTTGAAAACAGGGCGTGCTCGAAGGCCGAGAGCGCAAAGGGCAGCGCCACGGCGCCGTCGGCCTGGCGGTGCAAGGGGTCTTGCAGGAGCGCGGCGAATTGCTCGGCGGGGGTCGCGGGGCTGCCGTCGACGTCCGGGATATCCGTCGTCATGCCGAAGAGGTCGGCGCGCAGGCTGACCTCGGTGACGTAGGGCTGGCCGTAGCCGTGCTCGAGGCGATAATCCTCCGCGATCCCGGCGAGGCAGGTCATCAGGGCCATGATGTCCTCGGGCGAGCGCGCCGCGGCCAGTGTGTCGCGTAGCGCCGGCAGCTCTTGATTCAGCTCGTACTCGAGGGCGCGCAGCGCGAGGTACACCCGGCGGATCGTCCGCTCGCGCGCCGGCAGGACGCGGCCGGCGGCCTCGAGGCGGGCTTGCAGGAAATGCGGGCGCGTCAGGGCGTTGTCGGGGCTGTCCTCGATCATCAGGCCCAGGGTGCGGGCCCGGTCCTGGGCGAGCGCGCCAACCTCCTGAAAGGCGCTTCCGATGGAGGTCATGGCGGTGCGCTGCGCCAGCTCGGCCTCCTCGGTCTCGATCTGGAGGAGCAGGCCCTCGGCCCGAATGTTTTTGATCAGCGCGACCGACGAGGCGCGCTGGACCTCGAGATCGCTGCTGCGGATCGCCGCGTCGATCTCGGCGTTGATCGTCATGATCTCCTGGCCCTCGGCCCGCTGGAGCTCGTCGCGCGCGCTTTGCAGGCCCGCCTGCCCGAGCACGCTCTGGCACTGGTTTTCGGTCGTCGTCTCCAGGCTCGCCAGCTTGGCATCGCACTCCACCCCGGCGGCGACGAGGCCGGCGACGTTGGGGATCGTGACGCCGAGGACCGTCGGACCCGAGGTGATCTGGGCGACCATCGCGCTCGCACAGCCGGCCTGGAGGGCCTCGGTCTCGGCGCGGCTGTTGTCGCGGATGCGGCCGCACTCGGCCATCGCCTCGGCCTGTTCCACGGTGGAGCGCTGCTCGCCGTACTGGTCCTGGACCTGGAAGATGCGACCGTGGGCCGCCTCGATCGCGGCGCCGAGGTCGAGCTGAATCTCGATCACACGGGCGAAGCGCTCCTCCTCGACTGCGATCGCATATAAATTGTTTTCGCCGGCCTGGGCGGCGTGGCGGATGCGCAGACCGGCCGCCTGCGCGGCCGCCCGGAGCTCGGCGATCTGCCCGCCCTGCTCGCCGCAGGTCGCCAGCGCGGGCGTGGTCTTGCCGGGGAGGCTTCCACACAATGCGCGCAGCTTGGCGTCGTACTCGGTCGCAATCTGCAGCTGGGTGGCGGCGAGCGTGTGGGTCTTCTGTTCGTAGTCGCGGGCCTTTTGCCAGGCATCGGCGGCGACCTGCGCGAACTGGGCGATCTCGTCGGTGGCGAGCGCCTGGACGGCGTCGAAGTTGCTGCGGCCCTTGGCGATGTCGTCCGGGCTGAGCGCGAGCGGGACGTAGGCCGTGGGGTAGCCGAAGGGTGTCGTGTCGGGCGCAAGCTCGTCGTCGACCGTGGCGAGCCCTTGCAGCGCCGGGCCGAGCGCGTGCAGGCCGGGCACGGCCGCCGGGCGATCGGCGAGGCGCGCGTGCAACTCGGCGCTGGCGGCATGCATGGCGATCGCGGCGAGGCGCACGGCGGCGCGCACGTCGTGGGGGTTTTGGCCGGCGCGATGGGCCAGCCGGGCCCACTGGGCGGTGGTCCGCGCGAAGTCGGCGGCGAGCTGCAGGGGCGCCAGGTGGGCCTTGGCCGTCGGCTGTTTAAGTTTGGCGTCCTCGATCCACTGGAGCGCGGCGGGATAGGCCGGCGCGAGCGTCGGGGCCAGCGCGGCGGCGAGGCGCTCGCGATCCGCGGTCAGGATCGTCAGCTCGCGCGCGAAGGCGTCGGCGAGCGGCTCGCCGACCTTGCCCTTGAAGGCGAATGCGGTGTCGATCTGCGCCTCGGTCGTCAGCAGGCCGGCGGCGAGGGCCTCGTCCGCCGCGAAGATGGCCGCGAGGCTGCGAAACAGGTCGCCCGCGGGACCGGCCTTCTGGGCTGGCCCCCGGCGGACTAGCGCGTGGGCGCAGTGTAGCGCGGCGATATCCAGGCAGGCCCGGCCCTCGTTGTTGTACACGGGCGGCTCCGCGGCGCAGTCGTCCCATGTCCACGCGCCCGTCGGCGGCTTCACGTCGCCGCTGCCGTGCAACGCGGCGAGCACGGGCACGAGGTTGAACCCGGCGGCCCGAAGCGCCCCGCCGCATGCATACATATCATTGGCCGAGCAGGTCCCGGCCGCGCAGGTCTCACACGCGAGCGAGGGCCCCGGTAGTGTAGCGACGGTGCCGAAATCGACGCCGAGGTCGTCGCACGCCGCCGCGTCGAGGTCCGGCGGTGCGAGCCAGGTCGGCGCCGTCGCGTCCTTGGGCGTGAAGTCGGGCGGGTAGACGAGGCCCGTGAGCGGGCCCCGATAATGCAGCGTGAAGGCGCCCTGGACCTGGACCGGCGCGCTGCGCAGGCCCGTGATCGTCTCGGTCGCGGTGCCTGTGAGACCTGTGGTGCTGCGCTTGCCGGTCAGCACCAGCTCGCGGCCCAGCTCGCGCGCGAGCGGGCTGTGGCGCCAGCTACCGGCCGCCAGGCGGTCGCGTAGCACCAGCGAGAGGTCGCCGGCCGTGTTCCAGGTGCCGGTCAGCGCCAGGGGCTGTGGCCACAGGAGGCTCGCATCGTCGTCGACCTGGCCGACGATCGTGCCGTCGTCGCGAAAGTCGAGATTGAGGGCGAGGCTGCTGCTCGCGAGACTGAAGCCATCGAGGTCGAAGCTCACGGCGCCGCGGAAGTACCCGGCCTCGGGCAGCGCATCGAGCGTGATCGCCCACAGGAGGGCCCCGCCGCTGGTGATGATCTGGACCGGCAGCACGCGATCGGCAGGCGCCGGCGCGGTGCGATCGACGTCCACCACCAGCTCGACCGCTTCGCCCGGCTCGAGCGTGGCGACCGCGGTGTCCAGCGTCAGCGTCGGGTTGGCGGCCGCGAGGCGATAGGTCAGCGGCGCGGCGCCATCGTTGTGCAGCATGGTACGGGCCTGGGTCTCCCCGAGCGCGAGCACGGTGCGCGGCTCGGTGAGCACCGGCGCGCCCGCGTGCGCATTCAGGGGGTCCTCGCCCTGGGCCGCGCAGCGGCCATGCGGGTCGCAGACCTCGTCGGTGTCGCATGCGAAGGCGTCAGGACAGCCGGCGACGCAGATCCGCAGCTGGCAAAAGGTGTCCATGCCGCAGTCCGCGTCGAGCAGACAGGGCGCGCCGGGCGAGCCGGGGCGCTCGTCGGACGGCAGCGGGAGATCGGGGTCGACGTCAGGGTCGTGG
>Ga0209480_10001788_pt1 | contig 15413 bp, 13 predicted proteins | sample JI61114C2DNA_FD_187501 | JGI IMG/M metagenome (GOLD analysis project Ga0209480, IMG submission 187501) | Wastewater effluent complex algal communities from Wisconsin, to seasonally profile nutrient transformation and Carbon sequestration -... | ecosystem: Engineered > WWTP > Effluent > Algae...
AACGATTTTGAGGAAATTTTCGCACTTTGCGATAAAGTCGGCGTTTTGGCAAACGGTGAAATCCAACAATTTGATGTTCCGCGCAAAGTTTATGAAAATCCTGTAAATATGGAAGTTGCAAACCTTGCGGGCAGAAATAATCTAATACGTGCACGGCGGCTTTCATCTACGAAGATCGAAACGCCGGAATTTATGACTTTGGACGGTGAACATCGAATTTTTGCCGATAAAACCGAAAAAAACGCACTCGGCGCGATCAGTCAAAACATTTGTTTAGCCATTCGTCCCGAACATATTTCAATTTCCTTCGGCGCATCTTTTCCCGAAGATAACTTGCTCAAAGCAACGATCACCGAAATAAATTTCCAAGGCGCAACCACGCTTATCAAACTCGATGCCAACGGTTTATCGCTTTGTGCATTGGTTTTGAGATTGGTCGGCTTAAACATCGGCGACGAATGTATGGTCGGATTGCCGCCGGATAGAATTTTAGTTCTAAAAGATTAAAAGTTTAAAAGTGAAAAGGTGAAAAAGTTTGGTTGTATTTATTCAACTTCCTTTTCACCTTTTCACTTTTTAACTTTTTCACCTTAAAAGTTCGGAACTAAAATTACCTGCACACGGCGATTTTTTGCACGATTGATGTTTGTCGTATTCGGAGCAACAGGCAAACTTGCGCCGTAACCTTTGGCTTCGATTCTGTCGGAAGAAACTCCAGAAGTTTTCAGTTTTTCCATCAAAACATTTGCACGTTCCTGTGTTAAATATTCAAGTTCGTCCGGCGTTCCTTTGTTGTCGGTATGCGATTCTATAGCAATTTTATAATCTGTCGAATTTGCTAAAACCTCGCCTAATTGCGCGACTTTCGGCTCGCCTGCGGGTGAAAAAAGACTGACGCGCGTTGAAGTCCACCAATTTTCGGCAAGCGTCAAAACAATTCCGCGTTCGGTTTTCGTAACTGTTCCGAAACGCTTCAAAGATTGCATCAAAACTCCTTGAGTCGAATTGAGACGATTAATTCTTTCGCGTTCTTCCTGCTGTTTGACGGCGGCATTTTGTTCGCCTTCGATTCTCGCAAGTTTCACTTTCACATCTTCGGCTTCGGTTCTCGATTTGTTTAATTCTTCGCGCAAACGAGCGTTTTCGTCGCGTAGATCTTGTATTTGACTTTGATAATTTTGCACATCGCGTTCGGCAAGCTCGCGGCGGCGAATTTCTTCGTTTAATTCAGCGCGAATCTCGCCTGTTTTGCTATCAGCATTCGCGGCTTTGCGTTCCAATTCGCGGATTTCCGAGTTGCGTTCGGTTTCTTTATCGCGAATTTGACGGGCTTCTTTTCGAGCAAATGCCGTATCTTCGGCTTTAACCGCCGCGCTGATCGCTTTTCTCGACATTACGTCAATTTCTTCTTCACTTCGTTTCGCGTCCCAAGCGCGTTCGGCGTTTTGCAAAAGCGTTTCGGCTTCCTGCAATTCGACAGTCGCATAAGTTTGCGCTCCGGCAAATTTCGCCAACGCAAGTGCTTGTTTAGCTTGTAAAAGTGCCGAAGGAGTTTTTGAATAATCAACTTCGGCGATTTGCGGCGTTCGCGCGTCGGAGAAATAATCGCTCGAATTGCCCAAATATGAAACAACTGCGGTTGTCGCCAAAACTTTTCCGCTCGCTGCATAAGGACTGACATTTTCGAGCATCACTTGACGCGACGGACGGCGCACGAGAAAATGCGGTTCAGCCGTAATGACCAGCGCAAACGTCTGAAGCGGCGTAGTTACGGCAATTTTCGAATCAAACTCGAAAAATCCGCGACGACGAATTTCGCCCAAATTATCAACTCCGCCGTCGGGCGAAATTGCCCATAAAACATAAGTTGCATAACCTGCGCCGAGTTCAAAAGGACGCGGCATTTTTGAAATTGAAAGTTCGATTTCCGTGCCGTTTTTGCTTGTTCGTTTAATTTTCCCTTCGCCTTTCATACGCGGATAACGCGTCGTGCCGCGAAATTGCAAATTAACGAGTTCGTCAAGCGGATAAGTTACAGCAGTTGTTTGTCGTCCGATGTCTTTTTGAGCAAAAGCGGAAACCGACGATAGAAAAAGTAAAATTATTGCAGGAATTATCTTTAAAGCGTTTGTTTTCATCATTATTTATTTCTCCGAAAGTTTTGACACTTTCAAAAAGATGCCATATTTTAACCTAACGTTGCAAATTCTTAGTCGGAGCGCAGGCATCTTGCCTGCCCGCGCCTTCGAGTATAACGAGAAAGGGCGCGAAACGCCGCTCGTTAAATAAATTTGATTTCACAATAAGTATTTACCGTTCTTGCTTCGCGCGAACGGTGCGGGCAAGATGCCCGCACTCCGACTTTTTGACTTTGCCGATAATTGGTTTCTTTAGTATATTCATTGTTTTACCTGCGAATGAAAGATTTCAAAAGACTTCTCAAATATCTTCGACCGCATTTGCGGCTTTTCGTTTTTGCTGTTGTGGCGATGGTTTTTGTTGCGCTTTTTGAAACATCGCTCGGCGCGTTGATTACGCCGATTTTCAATCTTGCGTTTAATCTCGGCGAGGTCGGAAATTCGGCGACTTTGTTTAATATTCACAAACTTATTCCGCAAGATGATTGGTATTCTAAATGGTTTGCGATTTCCCTTTTGCTTCTCGCATTTACGATCGGCGGCGGAATTGCCGAATATTTTTCGTCATATTTGATGGCAAAGATCGGACAATCGGCGATCTTGGATTTGCGCCAAGAGCTTTATTCACATCTTTTAAAGCAACCGGCTGCGTTTTTTCAAAAACATCGGACGAATTTTCTCGTCGCCAGATTAGTTACCAGCGCGGCGGCGATCGAATATGCCGTTGCAGGAAATTTACGCGATGTTTTGCGCGAAAGTTTCAATTTGATCTTCTTTTTGAGCGCGGCTTTTTATTACAATTGGCGTTTAATGTTGGGCGCAATGATAATCGCACCGATTATCGCCGGATTGACTTCGAAATTCAGTAAATCTCTGCGAAAATTCGCTCAAGAATCTTTTGAAGGCAACAAAGAATTAACCGACACGGCGCAAGAATCTTTGTCGAATTATCCGATCGTTACGGCTTATCGCGCCGAAGAACGTGAAAAATCGCGTTTTAGAAAAGTCGCCGAAAAAATCGCTCGAGCAAATCTTCGTTCGGGCAGAATCGCGGCACTTTCGCCGCCGACGATAACGACGATCGGCGTTTTCGCAATTATTACACTTTTATATTTCGGTTTTCGTGAAATTCACACCGGAAAAATGGACGCGGCGCAATTTTTTACGTTTTTGTTTTTCCTTTTTCGCAGTTACGATCCGATGCGAAAAATCTCGCGACAGCATAACGAACTTTCAAAAGCATTTGCCGCCGCACGCGATGTTTGGGACGTTTTGGACGACACCGAAGCCTTGCCCGAAAAAGAAAATGCCGTCGAGTTGAAATCCTTGCAAAATAAAATTGCTTTGAAAAATGTTTCGTTCGATTACGGCACGGAAAAATCGATCATTCAAGATTTCAATTTGGAAATTGCAAAAGGCGAAATGGTTGCGCTGGTCGGCGAAAGCGGCGGCGGAAAATCTTCGTTAATAAAATTGGTTCAAAGACTTTACGATCCGACGGCAGGCGCGATTTTGTGGGACGAAACCGATCTGCGCGACGCAAAACTTTCGAGTTTGAAACAACAAATCGCGCTCGTAACGCAAGAAACCGTTTTGTTTAACGACACCGTTCGATACAATATTTCCTACGGCAATCCGAACGCCACGGACGAAGAAGTTTCAGAAGCGGCGCGAATCGCGTTTGCCGACGATTTTATCCGCGAATTACCTGAAGGTTATGACACTTTGGTCGGCGAACGCGGCATTTTCCTGAGCGGCGGACAACGCCAACGAATCGCGATTGCGCGTGCCGTGTTGGTTAATGCGCCGGTTTTAATTTTAGACGAAGCAACATCTGCGCTCGATGCCGAAAGCGAAAGATTAGTTCAAAAAGCTCTCGCGAATTTGATGAAAAACAAAACGTCGATCGTCATCGCGCACAGACTTTCAACTGTCCGCAAAGCCGATAAAATCGTCGTAATGGAACGCGGACAGATCAAACAAACCGGAACGCACAGCGAACTTTTGCAAAAAGGCGGAATTTACAAACGGCTTTACGAATTACAGTTTGCCGAAGAAGAAATATTAGAATCAAATATATGAAATCAATGACCGGATTCGGACGCGGGCAAGTTTCGAGTGAAAATTTTGCCGTTTCCGTTGAAATTAAAACAGTAAATAATCGTTTTTTAGATATGAATTTGCGGCTTTCGCAAGAACTTCAAACGCTCGAAGCAGATTTGAAACGAATAATTCAGTCGCGGCTTTCACGCGGAAGAATCGACGTGAATTTTCAATATGAACGCACAGATGAATTGGTTTACGAACTAAATCGTCCGTTAATTGCAGGTTATTTGGCGGCGATGAAACAGATGCAAGATGAATTTTCCTTGTCCGGCGAACCTGATCTGAATGTCATTGCGCGTTTGCCGAATGCGCTTCAGCCGAAAAAGGAAGATTTGAATGTCGAATTTGCCGACGCAATTAAAAAATCGTTGGAAATTGCTTTGGACGAACTCGAAAAAATGCGCGAAGTCGAAGGCGAATCTTTGAAAACAGAGTTATTTTTTCGTCTTAACGAAATCGAAAATCGTCTGCCGCGCATCGAATCCGAAAGCGCGATAGTTGCCGACGAATATCAAGTGCGTTTAACGAAAAAACTCAACGATTTTCTTGCCAAAAGCGATTCTCAGATCGAAATCGACCAAGCCAGACTCGCACAAGAAGTTGCGTATCTTGCCGACAGAAGCGATATTTCCGAAGAAATTATGCGCCTCAGAAGTCATATCGAACATTTTCGAAATATCTCCGACGGCGAAAAAGATACAGGCAAACAACTCGATTTTTTAACGCAAGAATTAAACCGCGAAGCCAACACGATCGCATCAAAAACCAATAATTTGATCGTCAAAGAATCAGCACTTGCGATCAAAAGCGAGATCGAAAAAATTCGCGAACAAGTTCAGAATGTCGAATAAATCAGACTTTGATTTAAAATAAAAATGTCCGCCTTTTTTGGAGCGGACATTTTTTTATGTGAAAAACTTTTTTTTATTAATTGTCACCATTACAAGTTCGACCGATTCCGGGACAGTTTCGTTCGATTCCGTAGGACACATTCAACTCGCCGTGTCCGACGTAAGTTTCATTGACACCATTTTCCTGAATCAAGATACGATACTGTTTCAAGCCGCTATTGAAAGTATAAGTCGGAACCGGAATTTCCACATAAGTTCCATCCGGTGAAACATTTAACACAGGTTTTTCACCATCAAGAACGTAATCTTCACCATCAACCCGCCGATAATACAAAGCAGTCAAATCTGATGCTTCAAAACTTTTGAAGTTGGCAAAATCTCCGGTGCTTTTAATGCGAATACCTGTCAAGCTATCTGATGGCACATAAGTTAACGGATGAAAACCGCTTCCAACGGCGACCGCAGTCGGTTCAACCAAGAAAGTAATTACAACGTTCCACTTACAACTTAGTTTATGAACGCTTTTATCACTCGCAGAAAAAGCAAACGGATTTGACAGCGGCGCACTGCATCGGCTTTGATTCGGGGCGATTCTAGCGTTCCAAAGTGCCGGAATAACCGCATTTGCCGCATCGTAAATTCCACCGCCGTCAGTTGGAACAAATCCGCCGCCTTGTGCAAATTCTGTAACTGTTCCCGTTGTTCCTGCTGATCCTGCCGGAGTTGTTGTTTTCAAATTTACCGCGATATTCGGATTTGGAATACTGAAAGGCAAAGGAATTCCGAAAAGATGGACTTTTGCACGAGTTTTTACTCTGAATGCACCTTGTGGAACCGGACGATTGCCGCAGTTTATTGTGGCTCCCGCAAAAACTAACATCATCACTAAAATTAAATATTTTTTCATTTTTTTTTCGCTTACTCCTTTTATTGAATTCCAATCATTGAAACCATATCGCCACCTGCCATCATATTTTTTGAATTGATGTAAACATCAACAATATCAAGCATTTGCGCAGCTTTGACACTTTCCGTATCAACTGCTAAAACTGTCGAAGTCGAGGCTGAAGAACCGGGAAAAGGTTGCGTTACAGACGTTCCCATGCTGGTTGTAAATTCTGCCGGCGTTACCATAAATGCGTCGTTATCAACTTTTTGCGAAATTGTCGCCGTAAAAACCGCAAATGCTTCCAAATCTGTCATCGGACCGCTAACTGACACCAAATCAGGCATTACACGATTCAAAAAAGTTCTGACAACTTTTACTTGCTCGACGTTTGTTTGAGCATAAGCCGGAGCATTTGCTTGTGTCGCAAGTGTATTAACAGAGTCAACAATATTTGTTTCGTCAATCGCACTTGCGCCATTTAAATGTGCGGTTGCAACTTGGGCAATAGTCGTTGATTGCAGTTCTCGCGGAATATACAGCACCGATAAATTATCAATTATCAAACCTGCAATTTCTTCCGATTTTTCATAATCAGGGCTTAAATTATTATCTTTTGCTCTTTGATTTATCGCATTGAAATCTAACCCTTGGCTGGTTTGAGCATTTGTCGAAGTCGGTTTGAATACTTTGTTTGAGATTCCACCGAATATTGCCAAACTCAAAGTTATCGCAATTCCTAAAATTAAAATTGTTTTCTTTTGTTTCATTTTCAACTCTCCTTTTTAATTAGTTCAAATAACTTCTAAGCGATTACATAACTCAGATTTGAAATGACAAATCTGAACATTTTTTTAAATCACTAATTGTTATCAAATTAATCATAAGAGTTGAGCTGGAAGGAAGTCTTGAAAATTTCTAAATTTATTCTAAAAAATTCTTAAAATGTAGATTTTGATCGTTTTATTGAAGGTTTAGACCAATGAGAATATCTTGGAATCTTTTATCTTTCATAACGGACGAGAAACGCGGATCGATTTTAAGAAGTCCGAGATTCGTATTTCTTTCCGCTAAGGCTTGGTTCAGATACAAAAACAATTTATCAATGTCGCCGATACTTCCATAAACCGCCGCAACATCGGTTGAATCAGCTTGCAAATTTGTTTGACCTAAAACATCTGTAAGAATTGTCTCGGCTTGATCTTTTTTTCCCCAAATGCCGTAAATATAAGCTTTATTTAACAAAGTTTCTGCTGAATATCTTAGCTCAATGGCTTTTTCAATTTTTTCCAAAGCATTTTCAAATGCGCCTAGTTGAGCATAACTTAACGCAATAAAAAATAATGAAGTTACAGATTTATCATCAAATTCTAATAATTCCTCGGCTTGAATTATTGCTTTATTGTAATCGCCCGAATGAAAAAAAATTCTTGTCAAATTATCATTAAAATACATCGAAGTCGGGTCAAGTTCCGTTGCTTTTCTTCCCCAATTCAAGGCTTCTTCAAATTTGCCGAAATATAAACAGATACAACTTTCCCAATAATAAACTCCCGGATCGCTCGGATTTAGTTCAAATGCTTTAATTAAAGACTTTTCGGCTTCGTCAAATTTCATTTCGAACATCACTTCCATAGCGACCTTCAAAACATAAACTTCGGAAAGACAATCATCCGCATACATCGCAAATTGCAGAGCTTTTTTGGCTTCGGCAAAGGCTTTGTCACGTTTCATCAGATTATGATTATGCAGCGAAACATAAACGCGCCCGATTCCGACATACGCGAGCGCATAATTCGGCTCGATTTTCACGGCTTCTTGAAAAAATTTTAAGGCTTGAAATAAAACATCTTCAGGTTTCTTTTTGGTCGTGCGCGATTCTAAAACAAATTTTCCGCGAAAATAAAGTTTTTGCGCTTTGGCACTTATTTCATTTGCGCCAATCTCACCCGAATCTGCACCGACATTGAGTTTGAGTTTTAATTTTTCGGCAATTCTTGTCGCAATTCGGCTTTTTACTTTGAAAATATCGTCGGCTTCGAAGGTTTGTTCCGTTCCCCAAATACAAGTTTTGTCTTTGGCATTTATCAATTCTACGACAATTTCTACTTTGCCTTTATATTCTGAAATATGTCCGGTCAAAAGTTTATCGGCATCTAAAAGAAAACCGATTTCTTGTAGTTCGAGTTCGGATTTTCTGAATTTTTCAGTTGCACTATAAGCTAAAACCTTTAGATTCTGTATTTGCGAAAGTTCACTGATCAAACTTCGCGTAATCCCGTCAGCCAAATATTCGTTGTCCGGTTGTGATTCTTTAAAGGTGAAGGGCAAAACGGCAAGTGCTAATTTCTCTTCGGGCAAAGGCTTTTTTCTTGTTTTGAATTGCTCTCTGAAATCTTGAACCGAATCAATTTCCTCGATCGGTGCAACGAAACTGTAGCCTCTGCCCGAAATTGTTCTGATGAATTTGGCTTCACCTTTTTTTTCATGCAAAACGCGGCGTAAAGCCGAAATATGAACCGCTAAATTACTTTCTTCGACAAAACTATCCGACCAAACTGCTTCAAGAAGGGCATCTTTTTCAATAACTTCTCCATTTCTTTCGACCAAATATAAAAGAATGTCAAAAGCTCTGGAACTCAAAGTAACGTTTTGATTTTGATAAAAAAATTGACGTTTATTTGCGTCCAATAAAAAATCTTCTATCTTGTAGAGTTTCGTCATAAATTTAAATCAATTGTTGTGGTTTAATTATACAATACTTTGTTTATTTACCTATTACAGATTGAGAGAATTGACCGCAAATTAATTAGCGATTAACATTTACGATTTATGTTAGGAAATTTAATTATTATCAGCGCACCGTCGGGCGGCGGAAAAGGCACTTTGATCAAGGAAATCATGAAAAATGTGCCGCAAATCGGTTATTCTGTTTCTTACACGACGCGCGCAATGCGCGAAGGCGAAGAAAACGGAAGGCATTATTATTTTGTGAGCCGCGAAACATTTAAAGAATTGATCGAAGCCGACGAGTTTTTGGAATATGCCGAAGTTCACGGAAATTTTTACGGAACTTCGATCAAACAAATTACGGGCGAAACCAATCTCGGGCGAGATATTATTCTTGAAATTGACGTGCAAGGTGCGGAAAATGTCAGAAAAAAAATGCCCGATGCTGTCAGTATTTTTATTTTGCCGCCGTCTTTTGAGGTTTTGAAAGCGCGTTTAACTTCTCGTGCGACCGAAAAACAAGAAGATTTGACTTTGCGTTTGGAAAATTCTTTCGGCGAAGTAAATCGTTACACGGAATTTGAATATATTGTCATAAACGACAACGTCGAACGTGCCGCAGGCGATTTGGAACGAATAATTTTAGCGGAAAGATTGCGTGGCATTAGACAAATGGGGCAAATTCAAGCTATTCTTGATAGTTTCGATGTATCGAATATCGAAACCACTGGAGACTAGATAATTATATGGCAGATAAGAACGAAGAGTTTGAAACTGAAATCAACGACAACGAAGAAATTATTAACCAACCGCCGCCCGAAATCGATTCAAAATATCGAATGATAATTCTTGCCGCACAACGCAGCAAACAATTACAACGCGGCGCAAATCCGCGCGTCGATGCAGATCCGCGCAAAATGAAATCAACCCGCATCGCTCTGCGCGAAATTGATGAAAAGAAAGTAAATTTCGAGATCTTAAATTAATTGTCCGTCCAAAGTTTGAAGTTAAAATTTCAAACTTTGGACTAACGAATTTCCTTCCACTGACGAAATTTTTGCTCCATTTCACGGGCTTCGCGTTCAAACGGTATTTCAAAATAAGCCATCGACCGCGAAAAAGAATCGTATTTTTTCATTTTCCGCAAATTCCGCCAATAATCTCGAAAATAAATCAACAAGAATTTAAAGAAACCTTCGCGCTTATATTGCAAAACGTGGGCAATTTCGTGAACGGTTAATGATTCGTCGAGCCTTAATTTATCAGTTTCACTTCGCCAAAAATTTTCGGGGAAAATAAAAATACGCTTGCCGATCGTAATTCCTTCGATTTTCATCATTCGTGTCAGAAGATGCGTGAACTTTCCGCCGTAAAATAAAATTTCAGGCAATATAAAATTTTCGTTTTTAAGTTCTTGCCGAAAAAAATCTTCGATTTTTCGGTGCGATCTTTCTGACAGTTTCATAAAAAATAAAAAGCCGTAAAATTTACGGCTTTTTTTCTAAATTCAGATAAAAAAAACTTCTATTTATTTAGATTCTTTCCCGTGTTGCTGATGGCTTCGCCAACCGAATCAACAGTATCCGAAACACCTCGCTTGAATTTTCCCCAAGTTTCCTGCGTTTCGCCTTCCGCATTTTGAACTTCGCCTTCAGCTTCTAAATCTCGGTCGCCGGTTACTTCGCCGACTTTATCTTTAATCGTTCCTTTAACTTGTTCCCATTTGCCTTCTGCTTCATCTTTGTTTGGTATTGACATTATTAATTTCTCCTTAAAATCAAATTATGTATCGTTTTAAGACAACAATTACATATTTCTCTCAAATAGCAATTAACATTCCAAAAAATCCGCAATCCCAAATCCTAAATCCCAAATCGAACTACATTCCTTTGTAATTCGGACCGCCGCCGCCTTCGGGCGTTACCCAATTGATAATTTGATAAGGATCGGCGATGTCGCAAGTTTTGCAATGAACGCAATTTGAAAAATTGACCTTAATTTCGCGTCTGCCATTTTTTTCTTCCATTTCATAAACCGCCGCCGGACAAAAACGCTGACAAGGATTGCCGTATTCTTCGGCGCAAGTCGTCGCGCAGATTTCAGTATCGAGAATATGCAGATGCGAAGGCTGATCTTCATCGTGTGCTACGCCTGCGTGAAAAACGTCCGTAACCTTATCAAAAGTCAACTGTTTATCAAATTTAAGGTCAGGATAACGCTGTGCCGAATTGTCGCCTTTGTAATTAAAATCTTCGAGCATTTCCATCCGTTCATAACCTGCAACGTGATGTTCTTTAGGCATAAATCCCCAAGCAAGTCCGCCTGTCGCAAACTGCAATCCGGTATTTATCAACGCCGACCAGCGACCTTTTTGAAATGCGCCGTGAAAATTTCTGACGGGATGAAGCTCGTCGTAAATCCAACTCATATTTACTTTTTCGGTGTAATTTTTGAGAGTTTTCGACGTAAAATCATCGTGGTCAAAAGCCATAATGATCGTTTCTGCCGCGAGCATTCCCGATTTCATCGCAGTATGAATTCCCTTGATTCTTTGTCCATTCAAAAACGAAGCGCAATCACCGACGAGCAAAACGCCGTCCGCATAAAGCTGCGGCATCGTGTTCCAACCGCCCGCGTTGATCGTTTTCGCGCCGTATTTCAGCATTTTTCCGCCTGCAAGAACTTCGGCAACTGCCGGATGAGTTTTAAATTTCTGAAATTCGGCGTGCGGATCGATCAACGGATCTTTGTAATCCAAACCCGTAACGTAACCGATCGAAACGACGTTATTTTTCATTCCATAAATCCAACCGCCGCCGTAAGTATCCGTATCAGAAGGAAATCCGAGCGTGTGAACGACTTTTCCTTCATCAAAATTCCCTGCCGGAACTTCCCAGAGTTCTTTAACGCCGATCGAAAAAACTTGCGGTTCTTTGCCTTCGTTCAAACCCAAACGGCGCGTTAATTGTTTCGACAACGAACCGCGTGAACCTTCGCCCAAAACGGTAACTTTCGCTAAAAGATCAACGCCAGGCTCGAAATTCCCTTTCGGTTTGCCGTCTTTGTCAATTCCTTTGTCGCCTGTGCGAACGCCGATAACTCTTTCATTTTCATCATATAGAACTTCTGACGCGGGAAATTCGGGGAAAATATTTATTCCGGCTTCTTCGCATTTTTCCGCCATCCATTCGCAAACACGGCTGAGCGAAGCGATATATTTTCCTTTATTTTTCAAAGGCGGCGGAACGATCGGCGCATTGATTTTACGATTTTCCATCAGATACCAAAACGCATCTTCCGTAACGACCGTATCGATCGGACAACCTTGTTCGAGAAAATCCGGCATCAATTCGCGCAAAGCCAGCGCGTCCATCACCGCGCCCGACAAAATATGCGCTCCAACAAACGAACCTTTTTCCACGATTCCGATCTCGATTTCGCCGATTTCTTTGCCGATCTTTCTTCCGAGTTTAACGAGTTCATCATGTTCGGCAATCGAATTTTTCAAATGCAAAGCCGCCGCCAAATTTGCCGGACCTGCGCCGACAAACAAAACATCCATCTCAAGCTGTTCGCGTTCTATCATTTTTTTATTTTTTGTTCTGAGTTCCAACTTCAGTTGGCGAATCGCGTGCAAAGCATCGCGGTTTTAACTTCGATTAAAATCAAATTTTCCAACTTCAAGCAACTGTTTCGCTTCGCTGACAGTTGCCACCAACTGAAGTTGGAACTCAGAACGATTTTTCAATTTATGAATACTTATTCAGTTGTTTAAATTATATCAATTTTTACGAAGTTGTCGAAAACAGGAAAAAATTTATTTCATTTTTCTAATTATTGATGTATTTTAATGTTTATGAGCAAAAATCAAACCGATACTTTACCGCTTCGTTTAATTATAATTGGAAGCATTTTGCTTGCGTTGCCTGCTTTATACGGCACAATGTTCTTATTTATTTTTGCCGCCGAAGCGATAACAAAACCGTATAATGCGGAAGGCTCGTCAAATTTGCTCGGAATTTTATATCCGCTTCCGGCGATAATCGGATTTTTATTGCTTGGCGGTTATATTTGGACAGCAATTCGCAAACGATTTATAAATTGGTTTTGGTGGATTTCGGCAATTTTTAATTTGCTCATAACTTTGCTCAGCGGCGGATTTCTCGTAAAAATGGCTTACGAAAACATTCGGACATCAGCATCACCTAATATATTGGCTTTGTTGTTTTTTCTCTTCCCGCTTTGGACGCTTTTCGTAACGATTGCGTCGGTAAAATACGCATTTTACAAACCGCAAACCGAAAGTTTGGATTTGCCCTAAGATGTTATCCAAATTCAACGAAAATCTTTTACGAATCGGTTTGATTGTCGTCATATCTTTATTTTTTGGCTGTTCAAATAAAACTCAAAATCAACCGAGACAAATCCACGAAATGCCGCCGAAAATCCTTTGGGCGTGGGAACGTCCCGAAGATTTGCGTTTTTTGGACGTGAAAAATTTCGGCGTGGCTTTTTTAGCGCAGACTTTGTTTTTGGAACAAGAAGAAATTGTTTATAAACCTCGAAAACAACCGTTAAAACTCGCGCCCGAAACTTATCTGATCGCCGTAACGCGCATTGAAACGAGCCGCGATAATTCAAAACGTCCTGTTTTATCGGACGAACAGAAAAATAAAGTTGTAAATTACATCAAAAAAACGCTAGAATTACCGAATATCAAAGCAGTTCAGATTGATTTTGATGCGCTCTCCTCGGAAAGAAATTTTTATCGCAATTTAGTAAACGATTTAAAGAAAAATTTGCCCGAAAACTTTCCTCTTTCGATAACGGCTTTGAGTTCGTGGTGCGTCGGCGATGCTTGGTTTAACGATTTTCCGATTGACGAAGCCGTCCCGATGGCGTTCGATATGGGCGCAGACGACAAGACGATTCGTGATTTTTTAAGCCGCGACAATGATTGGAACGAACCGCTTTGCCGCGCAAGTTACGGAATCTCGATCGATGAACCTTTGCGCGTAAATTTTAAGCCGAATCGCCGTTTTTACTATTTCAAATCAAAGGCTTGGAGCGCAGGAGATTTGGAAAGAATTAAATGACTGGAGCGCAAGCATCCTTGCTTGCGATACTTTTTATATAAATTAGATAATAGTTTTATTTCCTGTAAATTTTCGATACAACACGCAAGCAAGGATGCTTGCGCTCCAATCAAAAAATTATGAAAAACATTACCCGTTTTGCCATTTCCGCTTTTTTACTTTTTGCATTTTTATCGGTGAATCTTTCGCCCGTTTTGGCTTGCGGACCGTTCACGCTTTCGCCGGTTTTTAGTTTGGAAAAGCATCCTGATTTTCCGCTTGCCGAATTTACTAACGGCAAAACGGGCATAGTTCCCGATTCGTTCGGCTTTATGTCTTTGGTCGTTTTTTATCGGCATTTGAGCAGCACGAATTTATCAAAATCTGAACAAACACAGACAGTTACGGCGATGGAAAACGAGATCTTCTATCGTTCGGCGAATACTTCTGCAAACGGCGAAACTCCGAATTATTACGCGGATTGGGCAAAAGTGCGGGCGAAAGTTACCAACGAAGAACGCAACGTCGAAACCGAAAAACAAATTGCCGACAGTTACACTTATTTTACGAATTGTTTGCCCGATGCTTTCGGAAATGCCGCGAAAACTTTGGAAGCGCGAATCTCGAAACACGGCAATAACGACAACGCAAAAGAATGGGTAAAAGGTCAAGACGCGGTTTTCGCAAATTGTGAAACGGCAACAAGTTTACCGCAAACGTTGGGCGCAAATTCGCCCGAATGGCTGCAAAAAGACCGCGCATATCAAATCGCCGCCGCGCTTTTTTATCAGGGAAAATTGACCGAAGCGCGTGAAAATTTCGAAAAGATCGGTGCAGATGAAAATTCTGTTTGGAAAAATACGGCTCGGCTCGTCGCGGCTCGGACTTTTATTCGTCAAGCAAGTTTTATCGAAATTCCCGAAGATGCGGCGGCGAAAATCAAAGCCGAAAATGACAAAAAAGAACTTTTGGGCAAGGCTTCTGACGCGCTCGATAAAATTACGAAAGATAATTCGATGCGCGAATTTCACGAATCGGCGAAACGTCTGCTCGGTTTGGTCAAATTTCGGATGATTCCCGCCGAACGCCGCGCAGATTTGGCAAATGTTTTGGCAAATCCGGTCGAGAATTCTAATTTTTACAACGATTTGATCGATTACGAATTACTCGTCAGCCGCATCGCTTACCAAGCCGAAGAAAAAGGCATGGAACTCGACCGAATCGAAGCCGAAAAAGCGAAGAAAGAATACGATTATAACTACAAATTAAAGCTCCGTGACGTTCCCCAAGAGCAACGGCTCGATGATTTGACCGATTGGCTTTTTACATATAAATCCGCTGACGGTTTCGTGCATGCTTCTGAAATGTGGAAATCAACCGGACGAATTCAATGGCTTGTTGCGGCAATTTCAAAAACTGATAAAACAACTCCGCAACTCTCGCAAATGTTGAGCGAAGCCGATAAAATTTCAAAAAATTCGCCTGCGTTTGCTACAGTTCGTTATCATCAAATTCGCCTTTTGCTCGAAACAAATAAACGCGCTGATGCTAAGCAAAAACTCGATGAAATCATCAACAACGTGAAAGATTTACCGCTTTCGACGCAAAACAAATTTTTCGCGCAACG
>Ga0209480_10001789_pt1 | contig 15402 bp, 9 predicted proteins | sample JI61114C2DNA_FD_187501 | JGI IMG/M metagenome (GOLD analysis project Ga0209480, IMG submission 187501) | Wastewater effluent complex algal communities from Wisconsin, to seasonally profile nutrient transformation and Carbon sequestration -... | ecosystem: Engineered > WWTP > Effluent > Algae...
CCCGTAGCGAAAAGTACCAAGGTGAATGGAGCAGCAGTCCGGCAAGTGCGGGCAGTGCTAACAGGCTGCGGCGTATTGCACGCGCAAGTCTGGATCGCTGAGCCAGATCGTAGGTCCGATCCGCATCGGATTTGGCCGAGGTGATCAGCAAGCGTTCGCGCAGCTCGGTATTGAATTGGCGCAGGAACATGGCTTCAGGCGCAGCATCCACATCGCTCTTTTCCATCACGTTCCCAGAGCTGAGGCCCACCTCCATGAACGGTCGGTGAAACGTGTCGTACCGCAACCACAGCGGTAGCACCTGCACATCCAGGTCGCTCTGCCAAGCGCGATAAGCGATACGGGCGGTACCCTTTCCCAAGGGCCTTAGGCCGGGTTCATTCTCCGAGTTCCCTTCAGCGAACAACAGCACGGATCCACCATGCTCAAGGTCTTCTTGCGCCTGAAGAAAACTGTCCTCCGTACGTTTCAATTCCCCGCGTCCTTCGCTCATCCGGTAGATCGGGATCATGAACAATGCGCGTAAAATTTTCGCCGCTCGCGGGTTTCGGAACGCATCGCCGCGCGCTAAAAAGCGCATGCGGTGGGGCAGGTGCGTGGCGATCACCAAGGCATCGAAGAACGAGTTGGGATGGTTGCTGGCCAAAATGAGCACAGCATTCGCCGCAGGCGCGGAACGCACATCCACCCGGATACGACCGCAATACAAGTGCAGCGCCGCCCTTACGCTCGCCCTCAGCGCCACGTACATCCGCGTTCATTCAGCAAGGCCATGCTCCAAAGATGATGAACCACCGCGACTCAAGACTCCTGACTCAGGACTCGTCTTTGTGGATGCTGTGCCTCTGTGGTGAACCTTCTCCGACTCCACACTCACTTCTGCTCATTCAAGTTCCAATCGTAGTTCATGTAGCTCAGTTCCGCGTTGGCATCCATCTTCACCTTGCTGTATTGGTTGATGAAATCAATCACAGTTCCTTGCTTTTTGAAATCACCACTGAACCAGGAGAAGATCTTGGAGAGCTCGGATTTATCCTTCGAGACCCTGTTGTAATTCGGGTTATTGATGAACTTTCGCGCTTGGTCGTCCAATTGCTCCTGCACGCGCTCCCCGGTAAAAGCCTCGTTGCGCAACGGCGGGCAGCTAATTGATGCACAGTTGATCGCGAAGTGGATCCGCGGCTCATCCAACTTCCCGCGCAGCACCTTGTTCTCCACATCATCCAAGCTGTACTCCTTGTCGCCGATATTGAATTTCGTGCTCGTCCAAACGGTATGCACTAAAGGCACGCTTACGGAAGGGTTGAGGTCTTTGATGCTCTTCACCGGGTAGTTGTCCACGATAAGCTGCACCGTGAAAGCGTTATAGGTGTTGATCCAAAATGCGAGTTGGTCATTCTTGCTCCAATTATCCGCTGGTGGGGTGCTGCTTAGCGATTTGCAATAGGCGTGCAGCTTGTCCTTTTCCTTCACCAGGCCCTTGTAATCGACCAATCCGTCATGCATATGGCCTTGGAGCAGTTCGTTCCAACTGCTGTGCATGTTTGCGGGAGGGGTGGGCGCAGGGTGCGACTCCGGGGAAGTAAAAGCAGCCAAAGTGAAGAAGCATGCCAAAGCAATGGCGGCTGTGAGAGCGGAAGTGATCTTCGTAGGGTTCATGGTTGAATTGGTCGAATTAAGTGAACAGCGGGTAATGCCTTATCGTATCGGTCGCCAAGTCCCCCGGAAAACTGACAACCATGAAAAACCATTCAACTGTCGTGCCAAGCGCTTATCGGGCAAAGTTGCTTGCCTGTCGAATTCTACGCCGGCTGAGTTGCGGCCCGGATAGCTTCGCCACCGCTTTGGTTGCATCTGACCACTGTTTTGACCACCGGATTCCCAAAATGTCCACCATGCGCATCAAGCCCATCATTTCCGTTTTTACCTTGGCAGCGACGTTGTTGCTCTCCATTCCTGCGTTCAGCGAAGTACCGACCGGCCTCAATGCCGTAGTGGACTTAGGTCTTACATACGGGGTGGATGCCAGCAACGGATCGGCGGAGGTGCGAACGGCCTATGATAATATCACCGCCGTACGCGCCGCATTCCCCGCGTGGACGGCCCGTTGGGAAGAGGATGGCAAAAATATCGACGACCTCCTTTCCCTGTCCGTGTTCACTTGTGCTTGGAACGATGCCGTGGCGCGTTATGCCCGCTTGGCCGGTGCTACGCTCACCATCGAGGTTCCAGCCGGTCAATACCGCGTGGACCACACCTTGTATGTGATGAACGGAGGTGCGCATGGCGTGATGGACGGAGGAACGCAATTGGTGATGGACCGGATGCAATGGGTGGGTAATGGCGATGCCATGTTGCAAATTTGGCCCGGCACGGCTGCAAACGGTTCAATTAAGCTATCAGAATTGGCATTTTCAGCACCCGCGATGTTCGCAGGTGCGCCCGTAGCGGGCATCCGCTTGGCTTGGCCCGGTGAGCCGGTTTCGGTGCAGCGCGTGTCACTCACCGGCTTCTCCGGCATTGCTATTGAAGTGGACGGCTCTAAAGCCACGGATCTGCGGGACTTGCAGTTGACCGGCAACGGCTCCGGTATCGCTTTGCTGGGTTGCACCGGCAATGAACATTTCGCAGAGAACATTACCGGCTCCGCCAACGGTACTTGGTTCCAAAACGGGCCATTGGGCAGTGTGTCACCATCAAACACGTGGAAGATCACATCGGTGAACGCAACAACGGATGCCCGTTCAGTTGAGGGCCGGTTGTTCAGCTCAATTGGTGCCGTTCAGGTGGAGATCAACGGTGTGCGCATGACCGGAGGTAATGCAATGGCATGGATCGAAGCATCCAACGCCGATCAACGCTCGCGCATCAGCGGTAAGGACATCTTTCTGAGTGAAAACGGACGGGAGTTGCTTTATGACCTGGACCTTAGAGCTTCCTACAACACATTCGGAAGAACGGCAAAGCCCTTCAACTTTTGCTGGACGCCCGGCGCAACTCCAGGCGCTTTACCGGAACAGTGCGGCGACTCTCCGGTCGTTGCCCGCGAACAATCGGCTGACACCGCATTCTACGGCAATACACTCAAATCCAGTGGTGCGTCCATCGTCATAGGCGCAGTTAGCGGCTCACCGCTCACCAACCTGCAATGGGGCTACAACACCAGCGGACTGTTTTCCATGGCTGCCGGTAACGATACGGCTCTTCAAAACCGCATCGGCGAATTAGGCCCGAAGACGCTGCGTTTTCCGGGTGGAACGCTCGCCAATTTTTACCATCCTACCGGTTTGGGCTATGGGCTCCGCCAGCAGGATGTAAACCAGGTAAGCGGCACTACCGTTTTCGGGAATATCAACGACAGTTATTTAGGCGAACAGGCCGACATTGCTGCGGGCAAGGTTTCGGGCAACTACATCAATGAAATGATCCAGCTCGCGCAAGCGAACAACAGTTCAGTGCTTTACGTAGCCAACTTGTTCACCGGTACGGTCAATGAAATGGTCTCCGGCATTCAAGCTTTCATCAATGCAGGCGTGCAGGTCACCGGAGTGGAATTGGGCAACGAGGCTCATCTGAAAGCCTATCAATCGCGCTTCGGCACCGTGGAGAATTACTTGCAGGTGGCTCAGCCTTATGCCGCTGCCATTACAGCGAATTTCCCGGGCATGAGCATCGGTCTCGACGCTTATCCACCGGGTATCCTGAAAGACTTGGGGCCCGGTGGCACGCAAAATGCCTACGATTGGAACGTAGCATGCAGCAATGCATCCTTCGGCAATGCCTTGATCATTCATTGCTATAGCCGCCCGCCCGCGTGCAACCAAAGTGGTGTAACGGCCAACTTCAACTGTGGAGCGGAGTTCAGCCAGACCTATGCAAACGACAAACTACCGCCCGCATTAACGGAACTGGCTTCCTTGGGCAACAAGAAGATCTGGATCACGGAGTGGAACATCGACGGTAACTATTCCCACTACGGCAACTCCGTGGCCCAATCCATGTTCTATGCGGACATGTGCTTTTCCATGGCCAACGAGCCCAAAGTGACCGTAAGCACCTACCACAACCTGCTTTCGTATGATGATGGGTATAACGTGGTGAAGCGCGGATGGGAAGTGCATGATCCACAGATCAACTACTACACCGGCCGGCTCTTCTCGGATTTCTACGTTTCCGGCAACCAGCCACAAGAGGTAACCGTCACAGGGTTGAACGGTGTTCGCGCCTTCGCTTTCGTGGCTTCCAATGGAAAGCAGCATCTGTACATGATCAACCGTTCCGGAGCGGCAATGGATCTGTCCGCCTTCCAAGGCAATGCCACCAATGTGGCATTCACTACGCTAGGTAGCTCGGATATCGCCGAGGGTTCAGGTTCCAACAGTGCACGGCCTAATGGCAATGTGCTCCCGCAGAACGGCACTGCCGCCGTGATCTCTGATGTTATGCTGCCGCCTTACGGAATAGCGCATCTTTCTTGGACCCCGGGTTCAGGCACGCAGCCTCCGCCAAATTCGCTGGTCTGGAAATCCACCTTCTCCGGCAACGACGGTTGTTTGTTAAAGGCCACCGTAGGTAGCGATATTTCCCAATCCAACAGTTCGCGTTGCGCGAACGTTAGCGGTGGAAAGGTGACCACCCTGAACAATTCAGCTTTCCCCGTTTCGGTAAATGTTTCCAAAGTGGTGCTCATGGGTGTCACTTTCAGTAACGTGAGCCCCGGATATTGGATCAATGGGCGTGTGTTCTTCAATGGCGCTTCAGGCCAGATCAAAGATTCCGTCACTGGCGAAGTATTGGGCAACGTGGTGGCGGGTGTGCGCTACAACCAGCTTGTGCTCGATTTTGGCCAGTCCGTCCCGCTCAGTTCGCTCATTGGCAAACCCAATGGCGGCAACACTACAGCACCCATGACCATCGAGGCCATGAAGTTGTTGCCTTAAGAAACGCGCCTGCGCGAAAAGGCAAGCGCAAGCCGGTCCGGAAATTTTTCGGACCGGCTTGTTGCGTTTATCGGGGTGGCAACCTACGGGCATCAGCCAGGTCGAACTGCCAAAGGGGAAATCGCGATAAATGCACCTCCTGTCACCATTTCACCGTGTACGCGCCTTCAAATGCATGCATCCCCCAGCGGAACATCAAGGTGTTCCGATGGAAGCACGAACGGCAACCCCAAAACCTCCCGGTAAAGAACATAGTACGAGCAGCCAATCATCGCACGTTAGGCAGTCCGCCGCCGGGAAGTGGCTTTGGCGGCGCAACACCTCGCAACTGACACGGACAACTAAAAACTCAGAACACGATCTTCTGCCGACGTATCCGCGTGCGGTACTTTTTGTTGCGGCTGCGGTTCTTGAAGATCTTATAGTGCAGCTGCGCCTTGAAAAAGATATACCCGTCGTTGTGGTTGGAATAGCCCCGCTGCTGGCCGGTACTTGTCTGGCCCGCTACATCGCCTAAACTGGGGTCGCTTAAGTATGCTGCTATAGGCCCGTGCTCATCTTCAAGCGCTTGTTTGTCATAGTATACGCCGCTCACATCATCAATATAGTCAGTAAAGGTCTTGGTATACTGGAGTTCCAGGCCGATGGTGGTGGTTTTATTCAATGCTTTCCGCACGCCCACGCCCATGGGGATGCAGATCTGGGTGAGGGAGTATTCCTCCGGCCCGTCCGGCAGCCCTTGGCCTTCCGTTCCCAATGGCCGCAATTCGATCAGTTCCCCGTTAAAGTTGGTCTTCGGGTTGAAATGGAAACCGCCAATGCCGACGAAGCCATATAGGCCCATGCGCGTAGGCCGCATGCCCTTCACACCGCGGAGGTCATAGACGTGGCCGGGCTGCTCCTGATAAGGCATCACCTCCAAGCAGACCTGTGCTTCGATGATCGAAGAGCGGAAGCTCAGGTTCCGGTTCTGGCGGAAAGGATCCGTGGTGAGGTTGTCGTTGCCGGCCAAAATACCGTAGGTGCCTTCAGCCCGTATAGCGATGGCTTTGGCCACGTAGTAACGGTATGCAAAGCTCAGCGCGGGCTTGGTCTGGCTGAATTCCAGATCCCACACGAAAGGGGAACCAATGGCATTACGCCCGCCGAGTTCACCCAGGAAATTCGTTACGCCCAGTCCCAAGCTCAGTTCCTGGCGATGCGTCTTCCAGTAACTCGCGTTCCGGTAGTACTGTGCCTGGCTGAGAGTGGACGCAGCGCATGCAAGGATGAAAAGCGCTTTGCGCGTTGCCGTGGTGGGAGCTGCCATGGGGGGTGCGTGCCAAATATAGGCGGTTCGGCCAATGCGCAGTGAAAAGGCCCGGCTTCCGATTAACGATCACATGCTGAAAGGGTTGCCTGAAAGCTACCCTATTTGCCGCATTCCCAAGGCCGGAAAGCCGCCCATGCTGCCACGATCCCTGCGCAAACGGAGACGTTCAGCGAATGTTTGGTACCGCCTTGCGGAATGCTCACTACACCGTCGCAAGCGGTGATCACCTCCGGGGAAACGCCATTGAGCTCATTACCCAGCACTAAGGCAATGCCCGCGCTGGCTACCGGTTCCCAGTTCGTTAGGGATATGGCATGTTCGGTCAGTTCAACGGCCCAAACCTGCCAGCCAGCCGCCCGCAACTGTTCAACCGCCGACACGGCATCGGCATGGTGTGTCCAGAGCACAGTGGAAGTGGCGCCCAGCGCGGTCTTCTCGATCTCACGGTGCGGGGGCAACGGCGTGAAGCCGCACAAGTCCAGCCCGTCCAAAGCGAAAGCATCCGCCGTGCGGAACACCGAGCCCACATTGTGCCTACTGCGCAGGTCGTCCAACACGAAACGTACCTTTCTTTTTTCCGCAGCGCGGAATACATCCGGTGCCAACCGGCCCAATTCATCAGGCAACAACTTGCGGTCAATGTTGGGCATATTCACGATCGTTGAAAAAGGATGGCACTTTCGGGGGTAAAGGACGGAAAAGTAGCGGTACATTTCGGGCTGCCCGGACCGGATCCGGGAAGAATGAACCAACAATGAGCAAGGCCGCCCGCACCGAAACCCCGCTGATGCGGCAGTACGGCAGCATCAAGGCCCAATACCCGGATGCGATCCTGTTGTTCCGCGTGGGCGATTTCTACGAGACTTTCCTTCAGGATGCGGTGCTGGCAGCGGGCGTGCTGGGCATCACCCTCACCAAGCGCAACAATGGCGAAGGCGTGATCGAACTGGCAGGCTTTCCGCATCATTCCCTGGATACCTACCTGCCCAAGTTGGTGCGTGCCGGGCACCGCGTGGCCATTTGCGACCAGCTCGAAGACCCCAAGCTCACCAAGACCATCGTGAAACGTGGCGTCACGGAAGTGGCCACGCCCGGCGTTTCTTATTCGGACGGTGTCGTCGACGGCCGCACGAACAACTGGCTGGCCGCGCTGTGCGGCGAGGGCGATCGTTTCGGTGTGGCCTTCGTGGATGTCACCACCGGCGAATTCGTAGCAGGGGAAGGCCCCCGCGCCGCCATGGCCAAGGCGCTGGAAAGCCATGCGCCCAGTGAATTGCTCTACCCGCGCGGGTCCAAGCTGCCGTTCATCACGGAGGAATTGAAGCGCTGGCACGGATTTCCGCTGGAACCCTGGGCATTCACCGACGATTTTGCGCAGGAACGGCTCACGCGTCAATTCAACACGCTCGGCCTGAAAGGCTTCGGCATCGACGGCCTCCACCTCGCACAGCGCGCGGCTGGCGCGGTGTTGCACTACCTCAGTGAAACGCACCACCACCGGCTGGGCCACGTGCGAAGCATTTCCAAGCTGGCGCAGGAAGGCCGCGTTTGGCTGGACCGGTTCACCGTACGCAATTTGGAACTGGTGGCCCCGGTGAATGAGGGCGGCCGCACCTTGCTTTCGGCCCTGGACAAGTGTGAAACGCCCATGGGCGCGCGGCTTCTGCGTCGTTGGTTGCTATCACCGTTGGTAGAAAAAGAAGCGATCAACGCCAGGCTCGATCAAGTGGAAGCATTCGTTGCGGAAAAAGCGCTGCGCGAAACCGTCGGACCCCACCTGCGCGCTGTAGGCGACTTGGAACGCTTGGTAGCGAAATGCGCCGTGGGCCGAGTAAACCCGCGCGAATTGCTGCAAGTGGCCCGCGCCATCGAAGCCGCCCGCACCGTTCAAACCACACTTAAGGAAGGCAAAGTCACTTTGGCGGACGTGAGTGCAAGTTGGAAGGTGCCGCAAAAACTGGCGGACCACATCAACGCCAGCATCGAGGCCGAAACACCCGTGAACATTCAGAAAGGAGGCGTAATGCGCACCGGCGTGGATGCCGACCTTGACGAGCTTCGGCACATAACCACCCACGCCAAGGAATTGTTGCTGGAAGTGCAGCGGCGCGAAGTGGAGCGCACCGGCATCAGTTCGCTGAAAGTGGGCTACAACAACGTGTTCGGTTACTACCTCGAAGTGCGTCACACCCATCGGGAAAAAGTGCCGCCGGAATGGGTGCGCAAGCAAACGCTTACCGGTGCGGAACGCTACATCACCGACGAGCTGAAGGCGCTGGAAGAGCGCATCCTCAGCGCGGAGGAACGCATTTTGTCGTTGGAAGCAAAGCTCTTCGGCGACGTGGTGGCACGGGTTTGCGAGGATATTGCCGACCTGCAATCGCTCGCCGCCAACGTGGCTGCGCTCGATGTGCTGCGCGGTTTTGCCATGCAAGCCGTAGCATGGAACTACGCGCGGCCGGTGATGGATGAAAGCGCCGCGCTCACCATCACGGCGGGCCGGCATCCCGTGATCGAGCAACAACTTCCGCCGGGCGAAATGTATGTGGCGAACGACCTCATTCTTGATCCGGAGGATGCGCAATTACTGGTGATCACCGGCCCCAACATGAGCGGAAAATCCGCGCTGTTGCGGCAAACAGCGCTCATCGTGCTAATGGCGCAGTGCGGCAGCTTCGTACCCGCCCAAGCAGCGCACATCGGCCTGGTGGACCGCGTGTTCACACGCGTAGGAGCCAGCGACAACCTCACCACGGGGGAAAGCACCTTCATGGTGGAAATGAACGAGACCGCCAGCATCCTAAATAACCTCAGTGCGCGCAGCCTGCTGCTGATGGACGAGATCGGCCGCGGCACCAGCACCTACGATGGCATTTCCATCGCTTGGTCCATTGCCGAATTCCTGCACGAGCATCCCGTGCGCCCAAAGACGCTTTTCGCCACGCACTACCACGAAATGAACGACATGGCGGAGACCTTTCCCCGCATCCGCAATGCCAACGTGGCCGTGCGCGAGGCCGATGGCAAAGTGCTTTTCCTGCGGAAGCTCGTCCCCGGCGGCAGCGACCGCAGCTTCGGTATCCACGTAGCCCGCATGGCCGGCATGCCGGAGCAAGTGGTGAAGCGCGCGGAAAAGGTGCTGCACCATTTGGAACAGACCCATTCAGGAGACCTTGGAGAAGACTTCCCCGGTGAGAAGAAGGAAATTGGTCCTGCAGTACCCAAGCCAGCCACCGGAAGCCTCGGCCGCGAGCCGCAACTCAGCTTTTTTCAACTGGACGACCCCGCGCTGGAAGGCATCCGCGATGAGTTGGAGGCCATCGACATCAATACGCTCACGCCTGTTGAGGCCCTCATGAAGCTCAATGAGATCAAGCGTATGGCCGGGGCGGGGAAGGCGCGGTTGCACAAAGCGTGAGTGAAAAACCAGCAGGTGTTGGACGGATCATGGAGACGGTTATATTTGCAGCCCTCAAGCGAGAGTAGCTCAGTTGGTAGAGCACGACCTTGCCAAGGTCGGGGTCGCGGGTTCGAGTCCCGTTTCTCGCTCAAAATGCCCTTCTTACGGAGGGCATTTTCGTTTTAGCACGCTGGGTTCCAATCATAAAATTTGGTTCCAAGTGTGGTCATAATTGGCCGAATTCCGTCGGCGAACGGCATTCCATTGTATGATTGTGTGGTTATCTGATCTTCTCATCGGCACGGATTGCGTTCTTTTGCAGCCCCTCCCGCCCGGGTGGTGAAATGGTAGACACGAGGGACTTAAAATCCCTTGGTCCGTAAGGGCCGTGCGGGTTCAAGTCCCGCCTCGGGCACTGTTTTCGCAGAAAAGCCACGTTATGTAGTCGCCGCGGCCCCTGCGGATTTATTCCCCATGCGCACCCGGATCGCCCCGACTCCCAGCGGCTTTCTGCATGCAGGAAATGGCGCAGCGTTTCTATTAGCTCAGAAACTGGCCCGTGAGGCCGGAGGCAAACTGCTCCTTCGGATCGATGATCTTGATATTGAACGGGTGCGGCCGGAATACGTGGAGGACATCTTTCAAACGTTGGAGTGGCTGGACATCGCGTGGAATGAAGGCCCGAAGGATGCCGAAGAGCTAAGGCGCTTATGGTCCCAACAGTACCGTTTGGTTGAGTACCTGAAATTGTTGGATAACCTGCGCGAAACTGGCGACCTCTACGCATGCTCGTGTTCCCGCAAGGAGGTTTCGGACCGCACGGGTACCACGGAATACGATGGACATTGCAGGAATCGCAACGTGGACTTGGACACGCCTGAAGTTGCATGGCGGCTGCGGCTTCCGGAAGGGAAGGAGGTGAACATGAAATCCTGGCCGGATGGAAAAAGAGTGAAGCTCGCGCTCGCGCCTTCAGATCCCGTGGTGCTGCAACGCAATGGCCGACCAGCCTACCACATAGCTTCCCTAGCCGACGATCTGCATTTCAACATCGACACAATAGTGCGCGGAACCGACCTGCTGGCCTCCACGGCCATTCAGCTCCACATCGCGCAACTGCTGGGCCTATCAGCCTTTGGTGAAGTGCTTTTCCTGCACCATCCGCTGCAAGTCGGCGATCACGGTAAAAAGTTGTCCAAGTCCGCAGGTGCCACATCGCTGCGCCACCAGCGTAAAAGCGGCCAAAGCCCGGAAGCCGTACATGCCTTAGCGGAACAATTCCTCGCGAGATTCTTGGCAGGGTCACACAAGTAGTTCAAGCATCGTCCGTCGGAGGCGCACCCGCTCGGGTTTTTCCCGAGTGGGTCTCGGCATAAGGCCTCCGGCCTGTCGTTCACGCATCCATTCGGGTTTTTCCCGAGTGGGGCTCTACTTCCCCGCCCGGAACGGATAAGCCGGATAGGGCAACGGCGTAAGCTGCCGGCCTTTGCGGATCACCAAATTCAACCGCGCCAAATGCTCCAGATCCCGTTGCAAGGTTTTAGGCGAAAGCCGGGCATACAGTAGTGCCAGCTCCGGGTCCAAGCGCAAAACCTGCGCGGTCCGGAGCGGTTCGGCATGGGCCATTAAAGCCTTGGCGAGGGTGATCTGGCGCCGTCCGGCCTCGGTGTTGTCCGGGTCCACCAAAGGGGCCAGGCCGGCATGTGCGATGGCCTCGGCTTGTGCGCGCTGTACCTCATCCCACAGCGCACGTAGACCTTCGGCGAAGCCCCTCGCCATGTACGCGATGTAGGGCGCAACATCCCCGCCCGGACGAGCGGCTTGCCGCAATTGCCGCTCATGCTCACTGCGGGTGGCGGCGGCGTGCATCACCAGGCGGTGCGCCGCTGCCGCAGGCACCCCGGCTCCCAGCAGAAGCTGGTGGCTGAGCAAGCGGGCGGTACGGCCATTTCCCTCCGCAAAAGGCGCAGTCCAATGGAAATACAGTTGTGCCAAAATGGCGCGGATTATTGCGAATGGGATGCGCTCCTCTTCATACTCGGAAGTGAATGTCGGTCCACTGAGCCATTCGGCAGTCCGTTCGAGCAAGTGCCCTATTTCTTCCGGCGGAACGGCATCCAACTTACCCAAGCGGACACTTCGATATTCTCCGGCAGCGACTCCCGATCCGGACGGCAGTTCCTTCAGCACCTGGGCGTTCATCACCTGAACGGTCCACGGTCCCATGTCCCGGTCGCCGGCCTTGGCGCGTGCCTCGGTCCATTGCACGGCCTTTACCAAGTTGAGCAGTTCGCGGCCCAAGTAGATCTGTGAAGGGGGGAGTTGGAAAGTGCCTTCCAAGAGCCGGTCCAGGTGGTCTTCGCTCAGCGTGTTGCCTTCCATCGCGGCGTTCGCCACCACACCGTGAAGCAGTGAAACATAGCCGATCATCTCGGCCTCCTTCGCCCCCAAGGCTACTGTATTGAGCCGGGTACAAAGCGTCGCAGCCTCGCCTAAAAGCAGCCACGCCGCGCGAGGCAGGTGCTGGGGCTCCCAACGGAAGGAAATCCAAGGATGTGACTGCTCGTAGGACCGCATTGATGTCGTAAAGATCGTTGAGGCTAATGCGTTGAGATTGAGTTCAGACAAAACGATATCCACGATGGAATGTCCATTTGGTTGTCCGGTGCGATGTCCGTTCTACGAAAAGGACACGAAAACGGTTATTTTCAACAGTTAGGAACGAAAAATAAGCGTTGCGGCAACGAAAGTCAGGCCGCCCAGATCAGCACCATCAGGCTGAAGAAAAGCGCCGCGGCGCCCAACGCCATGCCGGCGATAGCGAACCCTTTTCCGCGGTGCTCACGGTCGCGGCATTGGCGGCTGCCGATCATTCCCAAAGCGAAGGAAATGGCCCCGCCGATCAGCAGCAAATAGATGCTTTGGCTGGCGACCCCGATCACCACGGTGGCGATCGCCAAGGGCAGCGAAGCGATGGCTTTCGCGTTCCATCGATGGTCCTGTTCGGTGTAATAAGATGTATCCGGCCCAGCGATGTAAACTTCCTGATTTGTTAAAACTTCAGAGCTCAAGGCGTTGGATCCCCTTGCCGTTTGAGAGGCAGCTGGCCCCGACAAAAAAGCAAATGCAACGGTCGCTGTTGATGCCTCTGCCACATCCGCAACCAGATCAGAAACGATGCTATCAACAGCAAAAGCGAACGGCTTTGGCGAATTTGCCTTTCGCGCTGATCGCGCCATTTTGGCGGATTCGTTAACACTACCCGTAGCCTGAACTTCGCCATGTTTGTTCAGCCACCCATAACGCGCCGAATCCCGGGGAGCAGAGCACCCCAAAGCCAACCCAACGAGGGCAAAAAAGGGGAGGAGCACAGAGCGGCGCACGGCGAAAACTACCGGCCACAACCAAGCCTCGGACAACACCCTTCAACCGGAAATCAACCGCCCACCATGGAAAGCTTTGTGGAATGGGAAGGGCAGTTCTCTTGCGACCGGGCTTGCTCTTTGTTACCGCAACCACGCCTTGGGGCGCTTCGTGTCCTTCGTGGTACAACCCGTTGCGCATTTCGTTGCGAACGTAGCGGTCGTTGCGGTTAGCTCGCATTGCTTCGCGTCCAAGTGCCGCAGGCACGCCTTAGCGTCCTTCGTGTCCTTCGTGCTACAAAACGTTGCGTATCCGTTGCGTCGTAGCGCCGTTGCGGTTAAACGCTCAGCAAAACGTTGGGTTCCTCTGCGCCTCTGCGCCTCCGCGTCCAGTTTCTTCGTGTCCGCTGTGGCCCCTGAGCGCAGTCGAAGGGTGCCTTCGTGGTGAAAAACTCAAACCAACCGGAAAGCATCTCCATCAAAAAGCCCTAAGTCGCTCATTTTCAGGTGCGGGATCACCAGCAACGCCATGAAGCTCAGCGTCATGTAAGGCGCACCGAGCGTTGAGCCCAATGCCTTTGCCTGCGCATCGATCTTTGAGTAGGCCTTAGCCACTTCGTAGGCATCGGCATCGGACATGATCCCGGCCACGGGCAACGCCAAAACGTTGGTTTTACCACCTTCTGCCAAGCTCACACCGCCGCGCGCCGCGATCACCAAATTGATGGCCGCGCAGAGGTCTTCATCGTTGGTGCCGACCGCCACGATGTTGTGGCTGTCGTGCGCCACACTGCCGGCTATCGCTCCGGTTTTCAGCCCGAAATTCTTGATCCAGCCGATTGCAGGCTTCGCATCCTTGTAGCGGTTCACCACGGCGATTTTCAGAATATCGCGAGAAGTGTCAGCTACGAAATGGCCGTTCTCCACCTTGCCGGGCATCTCTTCCTTTCCGGTGATCAATTGGCCGTCCAACGCAGTGATCACCAGCAGCTCATTCTTGGTCGCGGGGACGGCAAAATCCTGCGGCTTCTTCGGAGTGCATTGGAAACGGTTCGGCTGTTCTTCTTTCACCTTCGGGATCATGCTCTTGCCGTTCTCCGCCACCAGCACGCCATCGAGGTAGGTGTAGCGCACACGGAAATTCACAAGGTCCTCCACCACGATCAGGTCCGCCGGGTCGCCTTCGCGCAGCCTGCCGATGGGCAATTTGTAATGCTCCACCGGATTCACGCAGGCAGCCTGCAGCACGTTGTACACGTCGATTCCCTTGGCCACGGCCCGCGCGCACAGCACGTTGATGTGGTTCTCCACCAAACTGTCCGGGTGCTTGTCGTCGCTGCAGAACATCATCTCGTCCGGATGGTCGCGCAGCAGGTCGATCAAGGCTTCGAAGTTCTTCGCGGCGCTGCCCTCGCGGATCAGGATCTTCATGCCGTGCTTCAGTTTGTCCTGGGCTTCCTCAGCCGTGAAACACTCATGGTCCGTGCTGATGCCGGCGGCGATATAGCGCCGGGCATCTTCGCCGCGAAGTCCGGGCGCATGCCCGTCCACGGGCTTTCCGAGGCGGTGCGCATGCGCGATCTTTTTCAGCACCTCCGCATCGCCGTGCAGCACGCCGGGGAAGTTCATCATTTCGCTGAGGTAAAGCACTTCCGGCTTCTCCAGCAACGCACCTACTTGTTCCGCATCGATGGCATCACCGGCGGTCTCGAACACGGTGGCGGGCACGCAGCTCGGCGCACCGAAGTAGAAATGGAACGGCGTTTTCTTGCCGTTGGCGATCATGAACTCCACGCCTTCCACGCCCAGCACATTGCCGATCTCGTGCGGATCGCTCACCGTGGCCACCGTGCCGTGCGTCACCGCCAAACGCGCGAACTCGCTTGGGATCAGCATGCTGCTTTCCACATGCACGTGCGCATCCACGAATCCCGGCAGGATGAAGCCCTGCACCAGTTCGTTCAATTCCGTGATACGCGCGATCCGCCCGTCCGCGATCACCACCTCCGCAGCATACATGCGGCGGCCGCGGATGTCAACGAGGTTGCCCTTGATGGTTGTGTTGGCCATGGGGGCAAAGTAAGGGTAGGGGAGTTAGTCGTTGCGAACAGTCAGGCACATCCACAGTGATACTTCACCCCAAAATCAATCCGGTCCGCGCTTGTAGCGCGCACCATGCGAGGTCGGCGCTTTTGGCGCCACAATTACAAGTGTCGGTCAGCACTTCAGGGAACCTGTAAGAACCTCGAACCGATGGCACACGCGCTTATCATTCGCGTCAGCCAAGGCGTGACGAAAGGCAGCTACCCGTAGGTAACTGCCTGAGGAACAACGCAGGATGACCGAATGATAACGCTTGCCCGAAGGGTCGCCACGAAGTGGCGATGA
>Ga0209480_10001790_pt1 | contig 15401 bp, 12 predicted proteins | sample JI61114C2DNA_FD_187501 | JGI IMG/M metagenome (GOLD analysis project Ga0209480, IMG submission 187501) | Wastewater effluent complex algal communities from Wisconsin, to seasonally profile nutrient transformation and Carbon sequestration -... | ecosystem: Engineered > WWTP > Effluent > Algae...
CCAAGGACCATCGACCGGTTCGAAGTATGAAAAGACCGCCACCACGCGCTCACGCTCCAACGCCTTTGAGCACGACCAGTCGCGATTGCAGGAGCGGATCAAGCAGAACGAGGGCGTGGTGCAGTACGAGCACCGTGCGGGCAATCCCGGCGACCGGCAATTGCACCTGCTCATCGGCGTGGACCCGGAGCGCTTCGACAGCTTCTACGTGGCCGTGCAGTCCATCGGGCGCATCCGTTCCACGGAGGTTACCAAGGTGGACAAGACGAACGAATACCGGCAACTCAACGCGAAGAAGGCCTCGCTCGAAAAGACGCTTGTTTCCCTGAACGAACTCAAGACCAAGAGCGGCGACATCGATGAGTACGTCACGTTGCACGAGAAGATCCGCAGCATCGAATCAGAGCTTCAAGGGTTGGGTGTTGAGCTCGGCAACTTCGACACGGAGAACGAGTTCTGCTCGGTGCGATTCTCCCTTTACGAAGGCGCCACGGAACGCAAGGTCAGCTTGGCCCAACGCCTGAAAGCCGCGCTCGAATGGACCTTGGAATTCTATGCGATCGCGATCGTGTGCATCGTGGGCGTCGCCCTCGCGAGCCTGGTCATCGTGCTCTTGGTGGACCGGTTGCGGCGCATGCTCGGCACGGGCGACTGAGCGCCGCCCTCAGTCGTTGGTGGCCTTCTCTACCTCCGCCTTCAGCTCATCAAGGGCTTTCTTCACCCACTTCGTTTCGCCCAATGCGGGTATTACCATCGGTGCGAAAGCGCGCAATGGACCGACCAACACCGACTCCTTTTGCACCTCCAGGGACGGCGCCCATGCGCTGTCGTGCTTGGCGAAAAGAACGTTGAGCACCACGCTCAGCAGGAAGGCTTTGCGCACCGCACCGAAAACCAGCCCGCCCAACTGGTTCGGAATGCTGAGTTGCGCCACATCGATGACTTTGGTGAGGGCGATGCCGATAAAGTGCAACACCAGAACGATCAGCACCAGTGTGATCATGAACGACACAGCCTCGTTCTGCTGCTGCAAGCCGAGCCAAGCCGCCACATCGTGGTTGAAGTGGATGGCCCCCCAAATACCGAGCACCAGTCCGATCAGCGCACAGACCTCCCGCACAAGGCCCTTCATGAAGCCGCGCACCGCTGCGAAACCGAGCAGCGCGAGCAGGACGTAGTCGACCCAGTTCATCCGCCACAAGTGTATCCGAGAAGCCCCAAAGCGTTCCTCCGCACCATGCTCACTTGTTCACCGGTACACTTGCACCGTGGACCTCGCATTCGAAAAACGCTGGCGCGACCTGCTGAAGAAGATGGAAGCGCGCTTCCAAGGGCCGGTGGACCTGAACGCATTGATCTTCTTGATCGGCGTTCAAGAGCTCGGCCAGCACGCACGCGAATTCAAGAAGGACGAGAAGATGGCCCTGATGCACATCGCCGTCTGCGTGCTACTGACGCCTTTCGGCTACTACAAGGAGCTGGGCCGTGATGCGGACGGGTGGCCCCACTTCGAGCGGGTGAAAGACCTGCCGCCCTTGGACGCAAAAGAGCAGGAACGGCTGATGAAAGAGGCGATACTGGGGTACTTCGACGAAACCAAGAGTGATGAGTAGCGAGTGCTGCTGGTCGGAGCCAGCACTCGCCACTCGTCACTGAATACTCGCTACTTTCAGTTCACGGGCGTCAGCACCACCGTCTCGTTGTTCTCCTCCTCTTCGAGGATCTTGATGATGCCCTCGCCCACCGCGCTGTCCTTGAAGCTCACGATGTCCAGCACGGCGAACCCGGCTTGTCCTTGCTTGTACTGGTCGGTGTAGTCGAACTCCACCACACCCTTGGCATCGGTCAGGCCTTCCCGCACCAACCGGCTCGGATCACCGACCGGGTAGGCCAAGTTGGCGAAGAGCTTCACGTAAGCACTGTCCACCGGGCGTCCGCCGGTATCCACCACCGTGATGATGGCGATGGTGTCCTTTTCCTTGTTGCAGGAAGAGGTGACCGGGAGGAAGATCGCTGCGACGAGCGAGCACAGCAGGACCTGTCGGATCATGGGATGGCGGTGGGTTAGTTTTGGCCACTGAAAGCGACCGGCCCTGGTAAGAGGCCCCCAAAAATAGCAGCATCGGCCAATGTCCGCACGTTCCACGCTCCACCTCATCCCCGGACTACTGGCGTTTCTATTGATGCCTGTTGACCTCGCTGCCCAGGCAACCGGGAGCCCGAAGCGCCCCATGGTGGAGGTGAACACCACCATGGGACGGATGGTTATCGCCTTGTACAACGAGACCCCGGAGCACCGGGACAATTTCCTGCGGCTGGTCAACGAACACTACTATGACAGTACGCTCTTCAATCGGGTAGTGCCCGGGGCCATGCTCCTTGCTGGCGATCCGGCCAGCCGGAATGCGGACGACCGGAACAAAGTGCTGGGCCTTGGAGGGCCGGGTAACACGTTGGCCCCGGAGATCCGGCCGAGCATCGTTCACACCAAGGGCGCGCTCGGCATGGCAAGGGACGAGACACATCCGGCCTCGGAAAAGCGCAGTCATGGGGCCTTCTTCTACCTCGTTCACGGCCAGGATTGGACGCCCACCGAGTTGCGGCTGGTGGAGCAGAAGCGGGCGCTGCAGGATCCAGAACGCGCCACGCCCTACACCCCGGAACAGCTTCGCGCCTACTCCACTAACGGCGGTGCGCCCCGGATGGATGGCGAATACACCGTGTTCGGCCAGGTGATCGAAGGGCTGGACGTGATCGACCGGATCGCTGCCCTGCCCTGTGATGGCCGCGACCGCCCACTTACCGATGTGCGCATGTGGATGCGCGTACTCCCATGAGCTTGAAAGAGAGGATAGAAGCGCTGGAGGCCGAGGTGGCCGCCGCCGTGGCCCGCAGCGCCGAAGAGGTGGAGAAATTCCGGGTGGCCACGCTCGGCCGGAACGGTTCGGTTACCGCCTTGTTCGATGAGTTCAAACAGGTGGCTTCCGAAGAGAAGCGCGAGTTCGGGCAGCGCATGAACAAGTTGAAGCAGTCCGCCCAAGCCCGCTGGGAAGAGCTGAAAGCCTCTTTGGACCAGGGCGATGCGGAAACGCCCTCGACCGTGGATCCCACACGGCCAGCGCTGACCGAAGGTGTGGGCAGCCTGCATCCCATCACGATCATCCGCCAGCGCATCATCGATGTCTTCGCTCGCATCGGCTACACGGTGAGCCAAGGGCCCGAGATCGAGGACGATCACCACAACTTCAGCGCGCTGAACTTCGCACCGGACCATCCCGCGCGGGACATGCAGGACACCTTTTTCGTGGACCTGGGAGCGGATATGGCGCTACGCACCCACACGAGCAGCGTTCAAGTGCGCGTCATGGAGAGCTCGAAGCCTCCGATCCGCACGATCTCCCCCGGGCGCGTGTACAGGAACGAAGCCATCAGCGCGCGAGCGCACTGCATGTTCCACCAAGTGGAAGGACTTTACGTGGACAAGGGCGTGAGTTTCGCTGAGCTCAAAGGCACACTGGCCTACTTCGCCAAGAGCATGTTCGGACCGGATGTGACCATCCGCATGCGTCCGAGCTATTTCCCTTTCACCGAACCCAGCGCCGAGGTGGACATGAGCTGCACCATCTGCATGGGCAAGGGCTGCAACGTGTGCAAACACAGCGGCTGGGTCGAGATCATGGGCTGCGGCATGGTGGATCCCGCTGTACTGACCAATTGCGGCATCGACCCCGACGTGTATTCCGGCTTCGCGTTCGGTATGGGCGTGGAGCGGGTCGCACAGCTCATCTATCGCGTACCGGATCTCCGGCTGTATTGGGAGAACGATGTGCGATTCCTGGAGCAGTTCTCGGACGGTGCCTTCCGGGGCTGAGCAACGCGAAGTGGAATGGAACCCGCGCTGAAGACCGACGTCCTCATCGTGGGTGCCGGTCCTGGCGGTTGTTCCGCGGCACTTTCACTGGGCAAGCGTGGTGTGAGATCGCTTCTCGTTGACAAAGCCGTCTTCCCGCGCGACAAAGTGTGCGGTGATGCCCTGAGCGGAAAGGTGATGCGTGTGCTGGACCGGCTGGCCCCCGATGTCGGCGAGCGGTTACGTGCCGATGCGCGCCAACTGCCCAGCTGGGGAGTGACGTTCACAGCGCCCAGCGGCCGGAGCTTGCGCGTGCCCTTCAGCAGGAATACCGGTGAAGGCGTTGCGCCCGGATCGATCATGCCACGGCTCGACTTCGATGCGCTGCTGATCGAAAAGGTCCGCTCTTCGCCAGGCATCGATCTGATGGAAGGCACGAACCTGAACGTGTTCCAGCGAACAGCGACCGGCTGGTCGGCGAGCGACACGGCGAAGTGCATCAACATCGAGGCGCGCCTTGTCATCGCTGCAGACGGCGCGAACTCCCACTTCGCCCGGCATGTCGCCGGGATCGAGCTCGAGCCGCGCCACCATTGCGCCGGTGTGCGAGCGTACTACGCCGGGGTAACGGGTTTGGACGCGCAAGGCTTCATCGAGCTTATCTTCTTGAAGGAACTGCTCCCGGGTTACCTCTGGATCTTTCCGCTGCCGGATGGACGGGCGAACGTCGGGCTCGGGCTGCGTTCGGATGTGGTGCGCAAACGGAAGACGGACCTGAAAGCGCTGCTGAGATCGCTCATCGCCGAACATCCGGATCTGAAGGACCGCTTCGCGAAGGCGACCATCGAAGGTGCGGTCAAGGGCCTTGGATTGCCATTGGCCAGCAAACGCCACCAGTTGAGCGGAGATGGCTACCTGCTCGTAGGAGATGCGGGCCACCTGATCGACCCCTTCACCGGGGAAGGGATCAGCCATGCGATGATCAGTGGCATGCACGCGGGGGATGTCGCAGCGGAAGCGCTGGCACGAACGGAAGGGCGCCCGACGGCATCCATGTTGGAAGACTACGACCAGCGGGTTTGGCGACGGCTCGGCAAGGAGCTTTCTATCAGCACGCGGCTCCAGCAGCTTGCGGACGTACCGTGGTTGTTCAACTTGGTGGTCGACCGCGCTGCAAAAAACCCGGCCTTGGCCGATACGATCAGCAGCATGTTCAACGACCTGGACATGCGTGCCCGGTTGCGGCAACCCTCCTTCTACCTGAAGCTTCTATTCGGCTAGGCCTTTTGTCCAGCTTGTCGCAATTCGGCGAGCTGCTCGTTCATCCACTCCCGCGCATCGACTTCCTGGTTGAAGACCTCCAGCCTGAACATCGGCGGGAAGTACGCCGCATAGAGGCGCGCCATGGTTTCCATCATCAAGGCTTCGGAAACAAGCGCCACGGCACGAAGTCCTTCGGAACTCTCGTTCGCGCGATAGTGGTCCACGCCGATCGCGGCGATGTCCAGCTCCGCATCCGGCGGCACAATTACCAGCACGCACAAGGGGTCCGTGCCGCAAAGTCGCACGCGTTCACGCATGATGTCCGCTACACAGGCCACATCGATGCGGATACCGGGTTTCAGCCGGATCTCCAGCAGGTCAGAGGCCGCGCGCGTGAACCAAGCGTGCTCGGTTTCCAAGGAGTTCGCCATCCTGTGGGAGAGTCAGGTGGTTGATCGGCGCAAATGTGGGCTATCCGACGGACCTGATCCATGGCGCACCGAACCATAGAGCCCGATCCGGTCCGGTTGCCAACATCCTGGCAGTTGACAAGCTGATCGATGAGCGGTTGACATGGCCGGCACGAGCCGGGTAATTTGCCCGACCAAACCGGCCCTCCCATGCTTCGAACCTTTACCCTCCCTATCGCACTCTCCTTGGCCTTCGCGCTCCCTGCCCAGATCCAGATCGGCCAGAACGAAATGCCACATGCCGGGGATGAACTGAACCGAACGCGCGCAAACAACAGCTTCAACATCGACTATGGCACCACGGGGCCGGATCACGAATGGGACTTCACCGACCTCACCGCGGCAGGTGAGGACATCACCGCCTACCAGAGCGTGGCCTCCACGAATTTCGTGTATGCCATCGCCTACGCGGACGTTTTCTTCAATGCGAACCGAGCGAACCACGCAAAGGCCGGCGTTGACATCGCCTTCAATCAATTATTGCCGATCGACAACCCATACACCTTCCTCTACCACAGCGCGACGGTGTACCGCAAGGTGGGCTTCGGCGTGGAGCTTTCCGGCATTCCGGTACCCATCATTTTCAATTCGCCCGACGTGGTGTATGAGTTGCCGCTCGACTATGGTGACGTGAGCGCATCCGGTTCCGGTTATGAGTTGAACATACCGACACTCGCGTACTACGGGTATTCCCAAGAGCGCGACAACGAGGTGGACGGATGGGGCACGATCGCCACGCCGGCCGGTTCGTTCGACGTGCTGCGCGTGAAGACCACCATCGCCGGGCATGACACCATCAACCTGGACACGTTGAGCCTCGGCTTCAACATCGACCGACCGCTCGTGCATGAGTACAAGTGGCTCGCGCAGGACCTGCGTGTTCCCGTACTGCAGATCAACACAACGGAGCTCTTCGGCACAGAGGTGGTAACGGAGATCTTCTACTACGACCTTCCACATACCATCGAAGTGGTGCAGCCCTTGGCCGCCACGCTTTGCCCCGGTGCTGAGTTCGAATTGCCCTACGAAGCCACGGGCAGCTACAACCCCGGCGGCTTCTTCGTGCCTTCCAATGAATTCATCGCAGAGCTCTCCGATGCGAACGGGGACTTCTCCAACCCGACGTTCCTCGCCCAAGAGACCACCACGGAATCCGGCACGATCACGGTCACCATCCCGCTCAACACGCCTCCCGGCACCGGCTACCGCATCCGCGTGAACTCCAACAGCCCGGCCTATACGGGTGCTGACAACGGCTTTGACATCACCATCGATGGTGCTGCGCCTTCAGCGGTGATCTCGGCCGCCGGCCCCACGGAATTCTGCGGAGGAGGATCCGTTACGCTCACGGCTGAGCCGATCGCCGGTAGCTACCAATGGCGACTGGACGGCACGGATATCGACGGGGCGGATGGCTCATCATTCGAGGCGACCGCTTCCGGCGACTACACATTGGCCGTGACGAACGCTTGCGGCGCGGACTCCTCCGAGGCGATCACGGTGACCGTCGGCGCCGCTCCTGAATACGCATTCGATCAACCCGCATACTTGTCATGCGATGGTTCACCCTTGACCATCACCGCGATCGACAACTCAGGACAGACAGACCTGGTGTACGAGTGGTTCCTGAATGATTTGGTCCTCTCGGGGGAGGATGGATCGACCCTGCTGGCCGCCGAGGCCGGCAACTATTCACTGAGCGTTACCAACACAGTGACCGGTTGCAGCTACAGCGCGGCGGCTGTCGAAGTGGCTATCAACCAGATAAGCACGCCAGTGGTGAGCGCCGATGGTCCGCTCTCCTTCTGCCCCGGAGGCTCGGTCAACTTGAGCGTGGAGGAAGTGCCCGGCGTCAGCTACCAGTGGTCGGTTGATGGGGCGGCCATCGATGGCGCGAGCGGGCCTGGACTCGCTGTGGCCACGGCCGGTTCCTACACCGTGGCCGGCACCAGCAGCGGTTGCTCGTCGGCGTCGTCGGCCGCTGTGGTCGTTACGATCGAAGCTGCGCCGGATACGGCGGTGATCACGGCCATCGACGGCACTGCGTTCTGCTCCGGCGGGTCGGTAACGCTGGATGCGGGCAACGACCCTGACCTCAGCTACCAGTGGAGCCTGAACGGTACCGAACTCGATGGCGAGACGGGCGCCCAACTCGTCGCCAGTGCACCCGGCGATTACACGGTGACCGTTTCGACGGGCGCGGGTTGTTCGGCCACTTCCACCACCACCGCCATCATGGAGAACCCGCTGCCCGCACAGCCCGTGATCACACAGGTCGGTGATCAGCTGACGACCACCGGGGACGGCACGTTCCAGTGGTTGTTCGCCGGCAACGCGATCGATGGCGCAACGGATACGACCTATTTGCCCGCTGAGAACGGCAACTACAACGTGACCATCACCGACGCGAACGGATGCTCCAGCACTTCGGACGCCTTTGCGTACATCAGCACCGGTATCGTTCAGCATGGCGGAGAAGGCTTCGGGCTGTATCCGAACCCGACGAGCGGTCTTGTCTGGTTGAAGTTGCCCGCATTGGCGAGCGGCGCGCGCATCAACGTACTGGACGCGACCGGCCATACCGTGATCGACCGTTCGATCACGTCCGGCAACACGACGCTGGAACTGCAGGATCAGCAGGCCGGTCTCTACTTCGTGCGCTTGCTCACTGGCGGTGTACCGACGATCGTTCGCCTCATAGTGAACTGATACTGACAAGTACAGGAACTCGGAACGGCCGGAGCACGCGCTCCGGCCGTTCTCTTGTGCAGGCGGGATCACTGTCCACGGCACCGCTTCCGGAGCGGAGGATCTCTTCACGCTGTTCCAACAACCAAGCACAGGCTTCCTCTTCCCCGGCGAAGATCCGGAGGCGGAAGAGTCGAGGGAAGCAGGAGAAGAGAGCTCCGATACCATCCCGGCCACGTTGTCCTGCGCAACCACGGCCAGGGCCATCGGGGTCCTTGCGGCGCTCCGGGGCGAAGTGGTCGGATGTTGTGATGCGCACTTCGAAGTCCACATCACGTGGCATCACGCTGAGCGTGGGACAGGGTTCTTCGCCGAGCAGCGGGAGGGGCCCCCGCTTGTTCTCCCGGGATCCCGCCCGGTCCGACTTCGCTCCGTGATGGAACCGCTGCTTCTAGTAGCCGGGGGACGACCAGGCCGCATCTCCGCGAGCCGGGTGATGATAACGCGCGGGTATTCTCCGGAGCCCATGGTCCGAAAATACGCGCTTATCGGCGCAACGCGTTCAGCCCTTGCTGCGCTCCCGCGTTGCGGGGATCCAGCTGGAGAGCGCGTTCCCAGCTGGAACGCGCGGCGGCCGTATCACCGGCGGTAAAGCAGGCTCCGCCGAGGTTGTACCAAGCATCCGTTTTGTCAGGTCCGTAGCGAACGGCTTTGGTCAGCGCGGCGACCGATGTGGTCAGGTCATGCTCGGTACCGGCCTTCAATCCTTTGCGGTAGTAATGGTCGAACAAGAGCGCGTCGTAGTTCTTCAGCATCGTGTTCTCCGGCTCTATCGTGCGTGCCCGGTCCCACGTCCCTTCCGCTGCAGAAATGCTGTCAAGAATGAAGTATGCGGCTCCCCGGTTCAGCAGCACGGGCAGGTAGTCCGGAACGATGCTGTCAGCGCGCGCGAAGAACACCAGTGCCCGTGATGCGAGTCCATGCTGTGCATTCTTGTCCGGAAGGGTCTGGCTTTTCCGGATGCAGGCGATACCGGCATAGGTGTTCGCCCGTGCGCTACGGGAAGAGACCAGCACATCATGGAGCAACAGGTCATCGCGATCCCGCCAATCCGCATTGCGATCCAGCGTGAGCCAAGCTTGTGGCAGACATAACAGCGCCATGATCGAAGCGGCGACGGTGATACCGCGTCCGTTCAGCATTCCAGCGGAAAACAGACCCCTTCTCCCCAACTCGACCACAGCGATGATGAACGGCAGGCTCGCTTGGTAGAGGAAGCGCTCGGCCATGGGCGCACCGATGTTGAAGAAGAGGTTCGAGACCAAGAGCACGGTGGCCAGGAAAAACGCGGCGCACCAGCCGAAGAGGTCACGCCGCACCAATGCGCGGATGCTCGGCACGGCCATGAGCACCACGAGCGCAGCACCCGCCCACACCAGCGGATCTCCGAAGTCGCGGTAGGGCACTTGAGCGAACGAGTAGTCATAGGTGAGCGGGTGTGGCCACACGAGCAGCCCCAGGTAGCTGATGAAAACGGACAGGATGGTCGCGAGCTTCTGGTCCGTTGCCGCCAGGATGTACGGGTTGTCAAGCACGCCTGGAACCTCTTGCATACGCGAGCCGATCAGTAACAACCGCAACCCCACATAGGCCACGGCGACCAGGCCGAGCGGCCAGCAATCCCGCAACGCCAGCCTCCAAGACTTATCGCCGAAGGTGAACAACGCCAACGGCGCGATGGCCAGCAATACGATCCCGTTCTCCTTCGAGAGCAAGGCCAGCACATAGCAACCAGCGGCCTTCCAACGGTTCATGTCCGAACCTTCCTTGAGCAGATACCCGAACGTAAGCAGCACGAACAGCAGCGACAGGATCTCGTCCCGGCTCTTGATGTTCGCCACGACTTCCGTGTGTACGGGATGAACGACGAAGAGCAGTGTGGCCGCCAGCGCCGCCAGCGGATGCCCTTGGAAGACCGCGCGCCGTAACAATCTCAGGAGCACCACCGCTGTGAGGCCGTACAGCAGCACATTGATCAGATGGTGCGCGAACGGTTCCATCCCGAAGAAGGACACCTCGAAGGCGAACATCATCAGGGAAAGCGGGCGGTACCGGCCACCGCTGAGGTAGGCGCTCTCACCCAGCGTGCCGTGGAAACTGTCGCGGGAAAGGATATCAGGGATGCCGCGGATGCCCTTCTGCACGTAGGCGTTGTCCTGGAGCACAAGACCGTCGTCCAGCACGAATCCATGGCCGAGCGTGTTCGCGTAAAGGGCGAGGGCCGAGACGAACACCAGCACTGCCTGTGTTCGTGCATCCGTCAGCCGCATCAACAAGGTTTTCGGTTCCGCCCGCTTGGCCATGGCTCCGAAGATGCGAGGTCGGCGCGGACCGGCAATGGTTCACCACACCCAACCCACACGCACATCGAAGGCATCAGCCACGTGCCGGTGGGCTTTCAGCGTATAAGCGACCAGCAGGTGATCTCCGAACCGGTACATCAATTGGTAGCGCTGGTAAACGATGTCGGTCCTGCGCAAAGGAGCGACCTCCACTTCCCGCGAAGGATTGTACAGATAACCACCCACCAGCACTCCGAAGCGTACGCGACCGACGAGCAACTCCGGTCCGGTCAGAAAAGCGCCCTTCCATGCGCTGCGATCATCACCGGCACGATCGAGCGCCGCACGTGTGAATCCGTCATGGACCACCTCTATACCAGCGGAGAGCATTGACATTCGACCCGTGCGATAGCTGGTGATCCCGCTAGCACCGGCCAAGATGGTCCGCTCGGTCCCGTATCCATCGACGGCCGGTGTGTTCTTGATCGTACCGCTGAGCATGGCGCAGGTCGACCTCCGCCGCTCGTTGCGCCAGCCATCATCACGCACCGGTCGGGTGATCCTCTTTGGACTTGGGGTGTACACCGCGCCAAGGCTCCACGTCGGGTAGTTCATGCCCTTGTTGGGCTCCTTCATACCCGCGTTGGAGATGTGGTTGAAGTTGAAGCTGCCACGCCCTTCCCAATTCGGTGAGAACCGGTAGCCGAGGTTCGCGCACACCATGCCGGTGAAACTGAGCGGCGTGCTGAAGAAGAGGTTCGCCGGGTTGGACTCCGCATCATACACCTTGTTCAACCAAGCGAAGCCGACGCCCAGCCGCACCGAGCCGTGGAGGCGGTCCTGCGCACGGATCATGGGTTCCACGAACGGCGTGAGGCTGATCACCCGTCCAAGGACTTCCGGGTTGTCGAAATCAATGCAATGCAGGGCGAACCCGCGGCGCGCGACCAAGCCTGTGCGCCGGGTGAACCGCTCATCCGCAAGGGTCCAGAAGAGATCGATCTCCGCGCCATACGGGGTGGAGTTGGCCACGTCCACGAGTTTGCGCGAGTGGGCGATGATGAAGCCGCTGTGGGCGGAGGCCGAAAGGCTCCACGGCGCGCGGGAAGGCGCCGCGTCTTGAGCGGCACAGCCCATTACAAGCAGCGCCACCCCGATCATGGTCTGGATCCTCTTGAGCATGTCCGATCACGAAGTTGGCATGTATCCGGGAAACCGGACAGGTATTCCGGTTCATTGCCGCAGACTTACTTTGCTCGCACCACTCAGTCTGAACATGGCCAAGAAGAAGTCCCCCTCGCGCCTTGGTGAGAAACCCACCCCGCGGAAAGGCGCTACGAAGAAGAGAACTATCGCCCGCGCTGGCACGCAAGCGCAAAGGAAACTCGCTGCAAAAGCGCCTTCGGTCCGCCCCAAGGCCAAGCTCGCCCCTGCGAAGAAGGTTGTGAAGCGTCCAGCCAAAAAGAAGCCCGCCAACCTCCTGAAGGGCATCAGCGACATCCGCCGCTTCTTCTACCGCAACGAAACGCCGATCTACTTCATCAGCGCCACCAACTTCAACCTCCTCGGTGCTGACGAGTGGATAAAGGGCTTCAAGTTCATCACCTACATCGATTGCTTCGATGGGCTGCATCCGAACCTGATGAGCCCACGCACCGAGGAGCCGCACGAGGAGTTCCAGAGCATTGAGGACATCAACAACTACCTGCTCACGCACAGCGAGGTGCGCGATTACATCGAGCAGCGCAAAACGAACGGGAAGAACGGCAAGGCGCTGTTCCTGATGTTCGATGAGAAGACGGAGGCGCTGGCAAAGAAGGCGGGACTGGAAGTGATCTTCCCACCCGCCAAACTGCGTAGCTGGCTGGACAACAAGGTCAACACGAACCGCGTGGCCGAGAAGGCCGGCGTGCCCTGCGTGCCCTATGTGCTGCATCCGGTGAAGAACTTCGAGCACCTGATGCAGGTGGCTGCGAAGGGCAGGCTGGGAAACGACCTGGTGGTGCAAACGCCTTACGGTGATAGCGGACACACCACCTTCTTCATCAAGACCAAGGGGGACTACGCCAAGTACGCCAAGGAGATCGAGGCGGAGAAGGAGTGCAAGATCATGAAACGCATCAACTGTCGCGGTGCGGCCATGGAAGCCTGCGTTACGCGGCACGGCACCATCGTGGCGCCGTTGATGACGGAGCTCGTGGGCTTCAAGGAACTCACGCCCTACAAAGGCGGCTGGTGCGGCAACGAGATCTACAGCGACACCTTCACGGACAAGATCCGGGCGAAGGCACGGCGTTACGCGAAGAAGTTCGGCGATCAATTGTTGAAGGAAGGCTACAAGGGCTACTTCGAGCTGGACTACCTCATCGACCAGGACAATGGCGAGATCTACCTCGGTGAACTGAACCCGCGCGTAACGGGGGCCAGCAGCATCACCAACCACGCGGTCTTCGCGCTCAGCGATATGCCGCTGCACCTCTTCCACACGCTGGAATGGATGAACGTGCCGTACGAGATCAGCGTGAACGCGCTGAACCGCCGCTGGTCCAAGCCGGAGAACATCGACACATGGGGCCAGATGGTGATCAAGTACACCACCGACGATGTGCAACGCGTGACCGACGCGCCCCGCAGCGGCATTTGGCGTATGCGCGATGACGGCAGCATCTACTTCTGGCGCATGGACACGCACCGTCGCTACGTGGAGAAGGACAACGAGGCCTTCTTCCTCCGCATCACGCGCCCCGGCGATTGGTTCTACGAAGGCGCCGACATGGGCATCCTGGTGATGCGCGGCCGCATGATGACCGACGACTTCCAACTGACCGAGAGGTCGAAAAAGTGGCTCGCGGCGATCCGCTCACAGTTCAAGAGCATGGCCCCGGGCGCGCATGGCACCAACGGGCATGAGCATTTGTTGGAGATCGGCGGGTTCAAAATGATGTGAGGAAGGGCGCAGAGCATGTACGTACACCTGAAGCTTGTGAGGGAGCCGTGGCCGAGTGAGCGCTGGCAGACCTTTTTTGACCGGGCCTGGCCCTTGTTCAAGATCTGGTACGAGAGCGAAGGCTTGGAAAAACGTCCGGACCTGGCGACCTGTCGCAGCGTGCTGGAGCTGCACATGCCGGAGCTGATCCCGGTGTACAACAGCCTCTGCCGCCTCGCGAACAATGATGATGTGGCCTGCCGCTTCCTGAGCATGTGGTGCCCGCCACCCTACATGGCCGGTTGCTCACAGGTCGCCTGGACCAAGGGCTCGCCCACGCTGATCCGCAACTACGATTTCGACCCGCGCTACTTCGACGGTCGCATGCGTTACAGCCAATACGTGAAGCCGGTGATCGGCATCCAGGACAGTGGTTGGGGTCTGCTCGACGGCATGAACGCTGACGGCCTGGCCGTCGCCCTGGCGTTCGGTGGAAGAAAAGTCTGGGGTTCGGGCTTCGGCATCCCGTTGGTGATCCGGTACGTTCTGGAGACCTGCAGCACCACGGACGAGGCCTGCGACGTACTGAGGCGCATCCCGGTGCATATGGGCTACAACGTCACCGTGGTGGACAAGAGCGGCAAATACGCCACGGTGTACATGAACCACGACCGGCCGGCACAGGTGATCTACCAGGCCGTGGCGTGCAATCACCAGCACCAAGTGGAATGGGACGAGTACGCCGCATTCACGAACACCATCGAGCGCAAGCACTTCCTGGAGCACAGCATCGCCAACCCGAAGCAGACACGGGCGGGTATGATCAAACAATTCCTGAAACCGCCCCTGTACAGCCAGCAATACCTGCGCGGCTTCGGCACCCTCTACACCGCCGCCTATGACGTGGCCAAAGGCCGGGTACAGGTGATCTGGCCGGAGAAGCAGGTGGAGGCGAGCTTCACGCGCTTCGAGGAGCAAGAGGTGCAGGTGGTGCTGCTGCGGCCGGTGGGGAGGTATCTGGCCAAATAGATGTGAGGTGTGAGTGCGGAGGTGTGAAGGGTGAAGGGGTCTACCTCACAGATAACACTTCACTCCTCACACATTTCAGGCGGATACTTTTGTCCCATGTCCCAGACTTTGACCGTCCCGACCGCGCTCGTCTCCCCCGCCAACCTCATCAACGGCACCTGGTCCTTCGAGGGCGACGGCACCTTCAACACCGTCATCGATAAATACAACGGTGACCACTTGGCCCGCATCCCGCATGCCACGGAAGCGCAGATGGAAGAAGCCATCGCCGCCGCCTACGCGAGCCGCGAAGCCGTCCGCATGCTGAGCGCCGGAGAGCGCAGTTCGAAGTTGGAAGCGCTCGCCGCATTGATCGCGAAGCACGAAGAGGAGCTGGCAATGCTCATCGTGAAAGAAGGCGGCAAACCCATCGGCTACGCGAAAGCGGAGATCGCACGGTGCATCACAACGGTCCGCACGGCTGCCGCGGAAGCCCTGCGCTTCACGGGCGAAAGCGTGGCGTTGGACTACGGCGCAGGTGCGGGTAAAACAGCTTTCACGAAGCGCTTTCCCATCGGCGTCATCGCCGCGATCACTCCGTTCAACTTCCCGCTGAATCTGGTCTTACACAAGGTTGCCCCGGCCATGGCTGTTGGATGTCCGGTTGTGCTGAAACCTGCTCCACAAGCGCCGCTGAGCGCATTGGCCTTGGCCAAGCTCATCGAAGATGTGGGTTGGCCGAAAGGTGCATTCAGCGTTTTGATGTGCGGCGTTCCGGTCGCGGAGAAGTTGGTGAAGGACGAGCGTGTGGCCATGCTCAGCTTCACCGGAAGCGACAAGGTGGGCTGGCATTT
>Ga0209480_10001794_pt1 | contig 15386 bp, 12 predicted proteins | sample JI61114C2DNA_FD_187501 | JGI IMG/M metagenome (GOLD analysis project Ga0209480, IMG submission 187501) | Wastewater effluent complex algal communities from Wisconsin, to seasonally profile nutrient transformation and Carbon sequestration -... | ecosystem: Engineered > WWTP > Effluent > Algae...
CGTTCATTCGCATTCGAAGCGCTATCTTGCGCTTCTCCTTTTGTTGTTCAGGCTTAAGCTTACGGGCATCTTCTTTATCCATACGAAAATCATACTATAAATGCCCTATCAATTTGCCGGGTTAATAAGTGCATCACCCACAGCAGGTGCAGCACTAGCCAAAATGCCTGTCGAACCAAGCCCGGATATCTTGCTGCTCATTCCTATTAACAAACCAAAATGCGGGCATTGGGTTTGACTGACACAAGATTGGATCAAATCGCCAAAAGTTGAAAATTCGATTATGTTGTCTGGATTGTGGAAAAAAGCGATTGACAGCCCAAATGGTTTGGGTACGGCGTCAGGGTCAATCCCGAATTTTTTTAGGAGATCAGGCAGGCTATAGAGCGAACCTATCCGAGCCTCACCCGGATTGAGGTGGGTAAGATTGACTGGCGACTTTTCTAGCATTATTGAATTGATTTCAGGGCGAAAATCTGTCGTTTATTGACAATAAATAGTCGTAATTCGTACATGTTGAGTTTTCCACAAATCATCCAATGATTGGACACCGCCTTCGATTTATGCTAAATGGGTTGGTAACAGTCGCTTTAAGGACGTATCCAAGGGATCGCTGGAAAATTCGCGCCAGGAAACTCTGGCATGACCCCTATCGCACCACACAACTTTTTTGGCAAACACAAGCGAGTGGATTTTTCATCGAAATTTCTGGTTGACCGCAATGAATCCGTCTCCATCCATCAGGAGTTGTTATCCATTGAGGGATTGCCTGTGCGTCGTCATATCGCTGTCTTAGAACTCAAATAGCATTACGCCAATCCAGGATATTTATCCTAAGATAATCCAGAAGAGCCTCTCGTTTGACGCAAGGAAAGGAATCTGCAATGAGTAGCAATATGGCACCGAATGTTTGCGCCGTAGGCACCCCCGGCCGACGCAAGGTCTACAGTATGTGCGGCATGTGTGCGGTGCGCTGCCCGGTGGAGGTAACGGTCGAAGATGGCCGTGTTGCTTGGTTGCAGGGCAACCCGAACGACAAACTACTGGGTGCCAGCTTGTGCGCCAAGGGGGCTGCCGGCATTGCCTTCGAAAACGATGACCAGCGTCCACAGACACCACTGATCCGCAGTGGCCCGCGCGGTAGCGGCCAGTGGCGACGTGCATCGTGGGACGAGGCGCTTGACTACATTGCCGACAAGCTCAAGGAAACGATTGAGGCCGATGGTCCAAGAGGGATTGCGCTGTCCGATCGCGGTGGCTTATTCGCTGACCTGACCAAGACCTTCGTCAAGGCGCTGGGGTCACCTAACTACTTCAACCATGACGCTACCTGTGCGGGGAATGTTCACAACGCCGCACGCTCAATCATTGGTTTCAGCCCCACCGGGCTGATTCCGGATTTCAAGAACACCAAGCATCTCGTGCTCTACGGTCGCAATATCGTCGAGTCACTGGTGGTCAAGGAGGCCAAGGCCTTCATGGCTGCAATCGCCAACGGCATGCAGTGCACTTACATCGATCCGCGTGCCAGCATCACCGCCTGTAAGGCCACTCGATATTGGCAGGTACGACCAAACAGCGACTATGCGCTTAACCTTGCACTGATCCATGAAATTCTGAAACGCGAAATATACGACAAGGATTTCGTCGAGCGCTTCGTGGTCGGTATGGACGAACTGCGCGAAGCAGTCAAAGACACCACGCCAGAATGGCAGGCATCGCACACCGGGATCAGTGCCGAGCAGTTACGCGACTTTGTCACCGAAATCGGCACTCAGGCGCCACACGTGATCTTTAATCCGGGCTGGATGACCGCGCGGCACAAGCAGTCATTCTATGTCAGCCGCACGACGCTGATTTTGAATGCGCTGATGGGTAATATGGAAATCCCCGGCGGCTTCGTGATTGCCAAGCCTCCCGAATATTATGGCCGCAAGAGCCTGAAAACACTGGCTGCTCGCGTACCGGCAGTTACTGAGCCACGGGTTGATGGTGCCGGCACCGATCGGCCAACCTGGGACCCTGCTATCGGCATGTTGCACCAGCTGTTTGCTGCGATGGAAACCGAGCAGCCGTACCGGGTTAGTGCCTACATCGCTTACCGCCATGACCCGCTGACTGCCATGCCCGATGCCGAGGCAATGAAGCGGGCGATGGACAAACTGAAACTGCTGGTTTCCATCGACGTACGCTATTCCGAGACGGGTTGGTATTCTGATGTGATTCTTCCTGAGTCAACCTACCTGGAACGCGCCAATATCCTGACCCAGATGCCTGGTTCTGTGCCGGTGTTTCTCATGCGCGACCAAGCCATTGCGCCGCGTTTCGACAGTCGCCCCGCCTGGTGGATTTTCCGAGAACTTTTGCACCGCTTGGGTATCAAGGAAGCGCTCGACTTCGAGACGATAGAAGAGTTGTGGAACTACCAACTTGAGGGCACGGCGGTGACCGTAGCCGAAATGCGCGAGGAAGGCATTGTCAGCCTGGCCGCAGAGCCCAAACTGACGCCGCGCGATGCGCTGAAATTCCCGACACCTTCCGGCAAGATCGAGATCACTAGCGATCTTTTGAATGAGGCTGGCCTGCTGAGTTTTCCACCCTATGAAACCAAGGCGGCACCCAGCGGAGATCGCTTTAACCTGCTTTTCGGGCGACCGCCGGTGCTGGCTCACGGCCAGTCACTGAACAACCCGCTACTCAACGAACTCGCCCCGGAGCAGGTGCTCTGGATTCACCCCGAACGCGCCGCGCCACTTGGCATTGCCGATGGCGACGAGGTGGAAATTACAGGCGGGGGTAAGTATTCCGGCTGCCTTAAGGCCAAGGTAACCCAGTGGATTCATCGCGATGCAGTATTCATGCTGCACGGCTACGGTGCAACGGTGCCACTTGCCACCCGAGCCCTCGGCGTCGGCGTTGCCGATCAGCGCCTGCAAGAAGGCAAGCTCTATGACTTCGATCCGGCAGGTGGTGGCTGTGCCCTGACAAAAACAATCGTCCAGATTAAACGCCGTGTGACGGGAGGTAGCAAGTCATGAGTAAATACATGTTGCGTCACGACGAGGCCAATTGCATCGGCTGCCAGGCCTGCGAAGTGCACTGCAAAACCAACAAGAACCTCGGCCCAGGCCCGTCACCATGCAAGATCATTAGCACCGGCCCGATTGATGTTGGCGGTCAACCACGAATTCGCCACGTTTTTATGCCCTGTTTCCATTGTGAAGAGGCGTGGTGCATGAAGACCTGTCCGACTGGCGCCATGCAGCGGCGCGAAAAGGATGGCATTGTCTTCGTCGAAGTTAGTCTATGCATCGGTTGTAAAAGTTGCATCACGGCTTGCCCGTGGGGAACGCCGCAGTGGGATCCGGCAACACGCAAGGTGGTCAAATGCGACTATTGCAAGGATCGCCTTGACGTCGGCCTGCAGCCCGCCTGCGTGACTAAATGCGTCACTGGCTGCTTGTCATTTGGTGTCGCCAACGAAGTGCCTGATCCGCGTCGCGAACGCTACGCTCGATTCATCGTCGCTGAATCGTCGGGTAGCGTCTAAGGAGTGGCCATGAGCGAAAACCAAACCCCGATGTTGCCGAGTTGGCTTGACGTGGATGCCGCCGCCCTTGCTGGCACTGTCGCTCCGGCAGCAAACCTAAATGCCGCACTTCCGGGGCTGGCCAACGCTCAGTCCCTGTCACCGTTTCAACGCTTGCAACGGGTTCAGCTTTCGGGGCTGACTGAATGCGGGGCTGCAGCTGAACCGATCTACATGGCGTGGCGTCGCTTTATGCGCGGCAACGGCCCATCCGTGCTGGTCATAGACGCGACCTCATTTGACGTACGCGCGCAAGGTTCTGGGGCCGTGCTGGATCGCGCCCCCTGGTTGGTTGCCGAAGGCATCCTGATTGCATTGGGCCTACGCGACAGCCTGACGATTGAGTTGCGCCTTCCGGCTGAATTGCTGGGTCACGAAGCCGCATTCCTCAACGCCGCCGACGCTATTCGGTCCCTTGCCAATATTCAGGTTGCGCAACGGAAAATCGAGGTCAAGCGTAACTGCCTGCCGAGTTGCTGGGCCGATGAAGTGCCTGGCGAAGCATCCGAACTGGTTCATTCTCCGGAAACCTGGGCCAGGATCGCGTTGCTTTTTGCTGGCTCGCAAGACCTTGATGCGTCGCTGCTGACGCTACGCCGTGGCATCAAACAACGTGGCTTGGTTGAGTTTAAACGAACAGGCAATCTGCGGTCCCTGATCGAGGCTTGGGGTGGCGGCATCGAGGTTGAGGGTACTGATCCAGTCTTGGTTTTCGATGATGGTCTTGGCGGATTTCTGCCTCTATCCAAGGCGGACCTGTCCTGCGAACCACTAACACTTTCGGTAGCAGGCATCACGCCGGCGCCTGCTAGTTTGATGGTGATGGCCGATGGTGTTTGTGTCGTCAAGCAAACCCGCCGCGCCCTTTATCGCCACTGGAAACTGGCTGAAGGCCAACCAGCCGCCGTGCGAGGTTTGCTGGCACGCGTCGCACGGCTGACGACGGAGATCACCTTGGGGCGTGGTGACGCAGGTCATCTCGCAGCGCTGGAAGAGCAAGCGCTCAATCTGACGATTCAGGGCTTGGCTGCGGGGTGGACCTTGGGAAGTTCTTTGCGCCACTTCCGCCGGCAGTGGGAACAACATGTCCGTGGCGAGTCTTGCCCAGAAGGCTTATGTCTGGTGCGCAACCCTGCGCCCTGCCATAGCACCTGCCCAGCCAATATCGACATCCCGAGTTTTATGGCTCACCTTGGAAATGGTGACTACGAGTCCACCATCAAGGTTATCCGGCAAGACAACCCATTGCCGTTGACTTGCGGTCTGGTCTGTCCAGCACCCTGCGAATCCGCCTGTGTTCGCAGCAGCAGTGATGGCGCTGTGTTCATCCGTCCGCTGAAGGCCAAGGCAGCGGAACACTGCCTGGCTAATGGGGGCTATCCCAAACCTGAACTGGCACCGGATACGGGTAAGCGGATCGGCATCGTCGGCTCCGGTCCGGCAGGTCTTACGGCCGCCTATTTTCTTCGCACCTATGGGCATCAGGTTGAAATTTTCGAGGCGCAAGAACATGCCGGCGGGATGCTGCGCTACGGCATTCCTGCTTATCGCCTGCCACCCGAGTTGCTTGAGCAGGAACTTGACCAAATCCGGGTGCTGGGTATTCCGATTCACACGAACGTCAAACTTGATAGCCTTGATGAACTGCGTAAAAGCAACGATGCCGTCTTCCTTGGACTAGGCACGCAAACTGCGCGTCTATTGCCGATACCCGGCGCACACCATCCCTTCGTAATGGGGGGTATTGATTTCCTGCGTGCTGTGCGTAGTGGAGAAACGGTACAAGTCGGGCCACGGGTGGTTGTCATCGGTGGTGGTAACGTCGCTATTGATGTGGCGTTGACCGCGTTGCGGCAAGGGGCCAGAAGCGTTGAACTGGTGGCGCTGGAGAAGCGCCGCGACATGCCGGCCAGTCCGCACGAAATTGAAGCGGCGGCGGCCGAGGGCGTTCAGTTGCGCCCGGGCTGGGGGCCACTGCGCATCGAAGAGGAGGGCGAGGCTGTTTTTCAATTCTGTGAACAGGTCAAGGACGCCAGCGGCCGCTTTGATCCGAAATTTGATGCCTCTCGCCTACTGACACTGGAAGCGGATCATGTGATTCTCGCCACCGGCCAGGGGACTGACCTGACCATACTTGAGGGGAGTGGTATTGAAAGCCTGCGCGGTTTCATTGCCGCCAACCCGAAAACGCTGATGACCAATGTCCCGGGCGTCTTTGCCGGGGGCGATGGGCAGCAAGGCCCGCGTACCGCCGTCGAGGCGATCCGTGCGGGCAAAATCGCTGCCGCTTCGATCGATGCCTGGCTGCGCGGCAGCACCATGAACGCAGAGATCGGCAAAGCGATTAAACGTGCCGATGTGACGCCGCTGGTGGTCGATGCGCACGATCGCACTTATCGACGGCGTGCCTCAATGCCTGAAAAGAGTGTCGAGGAAGTTCTTGGCAATGGTAACTATGTGCGCATCGAAGAGGGCTTGACCGACGAGATGGTTCAAGGTGAAGTTCGCCGCTGCCTGCGTTGCGATACCTGTATCGGCTGCGGCCTGTGTATGGTGGCGTGCAGCGAGATGGGGATTGAGGCGCTGCGTATGGGGGAGACCAAGGCCGGTCGCCTCGCTTACTTTGACTTCACCCGTGCGGCAGACTTATGTATTGGCTGCGGAGCATGTACTCAGGTTTGTCCGACGGGGGCGATCCGCATTGAGGATATGGATGATTTACGACGCACGATTATTACCGGCACGGTGGTTTGTGAACAGCCTCTTGTTATTTACAAAGAGCCCGGCATTCCGGCCCAGACGCCAGCCCATCGCAACTACATTCGCCAGCGGCTACCCGCCCACATGGCCGCCCATCTGGATCGTGAGATCAGTCCGTTATCTGCTCGGCAGCGGGGTGATCGTCCTGAAATAACGCCACCCCATGCCGTTCAAGGAAATGCCGGATGAAAACCCAGGCTGAACGGGGCTTTTCTCAAGCGTACGAGCGCCTGAATGACTGATTTGCTCAACATCTCGTTGATGATTTCGTTGGTCATCTTTATGGCAGGCAACCTGCTGGATATGGGATTAAGGCTGAAGCTGGGGACAGCGCTGGTTGGCTTGCGAAACGGGCGCTTTGTATTTCTGAGCTTGCTGTGGTGCTTCGTGCTGGGCCCTGCCATTGCCTACGGACTGACTCGGGTGATCCCGCTGGAAGCGCCCTACGCCTTGGGCCTCGTCCTGATCGGCATGACGCCTTGTGCGCCATTTCTTCCGATGATGGTGGACCGGGCACGCGGCGATATGGGTTACACCGCCAGTTTCATGCTGCTGGCCTCCGTCGGTATGGTCGCTTACATGCCATTCGCGGTTCCGCTACTGGCCGATGGACTGAGCGTCAGCGCTTGGATGATCGCCAAACCCTTGGTGGCGGTTGTGCTCTTACCTCTGGTGATCGGCATGCTCATTCTGAGGGGCTCCAATGCCCTTGCCACTCGCCTGCAACCGGTGGTTAAAAAAATAACCGGGCTTGCGACGATCATCATGCTCGGGCTGTGTGTCGTCATCTACGGTGAGAGCTTTATCGGATCGGTCGGGAGCTATGCCACCCTTGCGCAGATCCTTTTTTACGCCATTATTACGGGTGGTTCTTACGCGCTTTCCTATGGCTTGCCGAATGACCGGAAGAGCGTGTTAAGTCTGGGCGTTTGCACGCGCAATCTCGGGGCGGCTTTTGCGCCGCTGTTTGCCGTCGCCGGTACTGACGAGCGCGCTATCGTCATGGTCGCGCTCGGGGTACCCTTGCAGACGATAGCGGCATTTATCGCGGCTAGCGTTTTCGCTCGGCGCAATGTGAAGTCTTATTCTTGATTGGAGATAAAAATGAAACAGAAAATCTTATCGACACTGGTGCTCGGTTTGTGTCTGAGTTCCCTGGCTGCTGCTCAGCAATACGTCTACCCGGCGAAGGGGCAATCGCCATCGCAGCAGAAGAGTGATGAGTCGGCCTGCTACACTTGGGCGGTACAGCAGACCGGTGTCGACCCGGCAAACCCCGCCCCACAAGCTGCTCAGCCAGCAACCACGGCCACCGGCACAGCGCCCGGTGCGGGTGCCCGAGGTGCCGTGCGCGGTGCCGTGGTGGGTGAGATTGTCGGTGGTGATGCCGGCGCCGGGGCGGCGGCTGGCGCAGTTGCCGCACGTGGCCAAAGTCGACGGCAGAATGCATCAGCCCAACAACAACAGCAGGCCACCAGCCAACAACAACAGAGCGCATTCGCAAAGGCCCGAGCTGTGTGTCTTGAAGGACGGGGCTACTCAGTTAAGTGAAAGTCGCTGCGCCTGCTGATTTGATCGAAATTGCAACCCAGACAATAAAAACTGTTACCAGGGATTAAAAGATGTCCAAGAAATCAGATGCCACAAGCGAGATGATCGCTGGCATAAATGCCCCCATGCAAACTTTGGGGACCGTCGGCGAGTACATGACCGACGCCCTTCAGCGGAGCATTCTTTACTGCGACCTGATGCGTCGAAGCAATGAGCAAGATGATAAACACAAGGCTCAGGAAGTCCCCCACGTACTGAACTTCGACGCAAAACTGATTCTCGATGCTCGCACCTTTAAACGGCCAGCCAATTACCTGCTAGTCCGCATCAAAGCACCGAAAGACGTCACCCTGGACCTGCAAAAGCGTCCCTTCGTGGTCGTTGACCCGCGCGCCGGGCACGGGCCGGGCATTGGCGGTTTCAAAGCTGACAGCGAAATTGGCATGGCGATGCGCGCCGGGCATCCTTGCTACTTCGTGGGCTTTACACCTGAGCCCATGCCGGGCCAGACGATCGAAGACATCATGCAGGCTGAAGCTGTGTTCCTGGAGAAGGTTATTGCGCTGCACCCCGAGGCTGAAGGTAAGCCTTGCGTCATCGGCAATTGTCAGGCCGGCTGGGCAGTTATGATGCTGGCTGCATTGCGGCCGGAATTATTCGGTCCGATCATCGTTGCTGGCTCACCACTGTCGTACTGGGCAGGTGTCGTCGGCGAAAATCCGATGCGCTACACCGGTGGACTTGCCGGTGGCAGCTGGATCACTGCACTCACCAGCGACCTCGGGAAAGGAAAATTTGCCGGCGCTCATCTAGTCAAGAATTTCGAGAATCTCAATCCAGCCAACACCCTTTGGAGCAAGAGCTACGATATTTGGTCAAACGTCGATGCAGGGAGTCAGCGTTTTTTGGAGTTTGAAAAATGGTGGGGTGGTCACGTCAATCTCAACGCTGAAGAAATCCAGTGGATCGTCGATCAACTCTTCGTCGGAAATAAGTTGGCGAGCGCCGAAATCGTTACCCGTGAAGGTGAGCGTATTGACCTGCGCAACATTCGTTCGCCGATCATCTGTTTTTGTTCGAAGGGCGACAACATTACGCCACCGCAACAAGCGCTGGGCTGGATCAACGATCTTTACGCCAAGGATGATGACATCCGCGCCTGTGGCCAAACAATCATCTACGCCATTCACGAGAGTGTCGGCCACCTCGGTATTTTCGTCTCGGGCGGCGTCGCCAAGAAAGAGCATCAGGAATTTACGTCCAATATCGATTTGATCGATGTCTTGCCGCCCGGCCTCTATGAGGCAGTGATGACACCTAAAACTGATGATGTTGCGAATTCGGCACTTGTCACCGGTGACTGGGTCGTGCGCTTCGAGCCGCGTACCATGGACGACATCCGGGAAATCGTTAAGCCCAGCGTTGAGAACGATCGTCTCTTCGCCACGGTAAAGGGGGTGTCTGAGATCAATCTCGGCCTCTACCAGAGCTTCTTTCAGCCCCTTGTCCGAGCGGCCTTGGACAGCCCGGCAAACGCGTGGATTAAACAGTTCAGTCCTCCCCCTCTGAATATGGATCCATTTTCTGACAAAAATCCGATGATGCGGCAAGTCGCCCAGATGGCTGACCAAATCCGCCAGCAGCGCCAGCCGGTATCACCTGACAATCCGTTGCTTCAGTGGCAAGCAAAAATGTCCGAAGGAATTGTTGCTGCCCTCGATAGCTACCGTGATCTGCGCGACAAAAGCATGGAGCAAATCTTTCTGGCGACCTACAGCTCCCCGCTGTTGCAAGCGCTGGTTGGACTCCCCGCCGCAGGCGAATCGCCGCGTAAACGGCCTGACATGGACCCTGAGCGACTCGCATTTATCGAGAGCCGCATCGCCGAACTCAAAGCGCGTATTGCTGAAGGTGGCCTGCGCGAGGCGGCAATCCGCAGCCTGATTTACATCGGTATGGGCGGGGAGGGCGTCGACGAACGTGCTTTTAACGAGCTACGCAATATTCGCGCTGAAAACGATGCTTTGCCGCTGGAGGCGTTCAAGCAAATTCTGCGTGAGCAGTTCTTTGGGCTAAAACTCGATCGCGATGCAGCCATGGCAGCCATCCCCGCAATGTTGCCAGCCGATCAGGCTCAGCGTAGTAAAGCTCTGGAGGCGATCCGTCGCACGGTTAAAGCAACTGGCGAAGTCAGTGGAGAGCGTGCGAAACGCTTGGCTGAGGTTGAAAAACTGTTTGCTGCGGTCAACCCTGAAAATTCACAAAAAAGCAGTTCCGGCAAAGCCCGTTGAGCGATTTTGAGATTAAGGAGCACTAATGGAACGCAAGCACGAGAAATACGAACGCCTGATCGCTCGCTGTAAAGCGATTTTGCCCACCGCGACCGCTGTCGCCCATCCATGCGACGAAAGCTCACTCAGAGGGGCGGTTGAGGCGGCAGAAATGGGTATTCTGCAGCCGATTCTGGTCGGCCCGCGCGCCAAGATTGAAGCCGTTGCGGCCCAGTGCCAGCTTGATATCTCGAAATACGAACTAGTCGATGCACCGCACAGCGTCGCCGCAGCAGAAATGGCGGTGCAGCTGGCACGCGAAGGCAGGGCGGAGATGCTGATGAAGGGCAGCCTGCATACAGATGAATTGATGGCTGCAGTGGTGCGCAGCGGCACTGGCTTACGGACTGCACGACGCATCAGCCATGCCTTTATCATGGATGTGCCCAGCCTTGACCGGGCGATCATTGTGACCGATGCGGCAATCAATATTTTCCCAACCCTCAAAGACAAAATGCACATTGTTCAGAACGCCATTGATCTGGCCCACGCCTTGGGCATGCCACAGCCAAAAGTGGCGATCCTGTCGGCGATGGAAACGGTAAATCCCGACGTGCCGTCGACCGTAGAGGCTGCCGCACTATGCAAGATGGCCGACCGAAAGCAGATTACGGGTGGCCTGCTTGATGGGCCGCTGGCACTGGATAACGCCATCGACCTCAATGCGGCCAAAATCAAAAAAATCGATTCGCCAGTGGCGGGGATGGCTGACATTTTGGTAGCACCGGACCTGGAGGCCGGCAACATGCTGGCCAAGAGTCTAAGCTTCATGGCCAACGCAGATGCAGCGGGTATCGTACTCGGCGCCCGGGTGCCGATTATTCTGACCAGCCGTGCCGATTCGGTGATGACGCGGCTGGCTTCGTGCGCGGTAGCAGCGCTGGTTGCTCAATCTCGTCGTGAGAATGCCGGCAAGGTGACATCCTGATCGCTTGACATGAGCGGTTGCCGAGGTCCGCAGAGGACCTCGGTTTTTATCCCATTGAGCGCCAAGTCAAAGTTGCACGGACGATGGCGTGATGATCAGTTCAGATTCGGATCGACGAGATACGCAACGCCGCCCCAGTTGGCCTGGACGGCGTAACCCTTTTCGCTGACCTGATACACGGTAATGTAAGGATTAAACGAGTATTGCTTGTTCGCCGTGCCCATCGTGGCAGAAGCGGCCACATCGCCCCCGGCAGTATCGCCCACCTTGAACTGGGCCAGCGCCGCCTCACTCTTGAAGACGAATATCTGATAGAGATTTTGATAACCAATGCCAGGGCCGACCCCGGCCCGGGCAGTCAGCATGAACGTGTGCTTGGCGGCTTTCTTGTCGAAAAGCACGCCCTTGCCGTGGGCCTCGACCAACACGACGGCATTGACCGTACTGATGTTGAAGACGGCGAAACCGGGTGCCGACTCAATTTCTGCCTTGGCACCGGGATTCTCGGCATAGAGTTTTTCGAGCGCGACTTTCGACATGTCCATGATTTGCTGACGACGTTTAAGAACCTCAGCGCTACTCAGTTTTTCCTTTTCAGGAGATTTCGGGGTGCCTTGAGAGGTCTGGCAGCCTGCGGTAAACAGGGCTGTACTAACCAGAAGCAGCGGCAAAAGGCGAGATTTATACATTTAGTTTTCCAAGGTAAGAGACTGCACGGTAAAACTTGAGTTTGTACGCAATCGGCTTAGTCTTTGCAAGCCGTCAAATCCAGCCAGACATGCACCGTTCCTTCTGATGTTTTTGTCGTCATCGGCCAGCCACAGCGCTCAAAAACATTGAGCATCGCATTGTTGCGCGGCAGTACCTCGGCGATAAAGGCCTTTACCCCGGCAGCCACAGCAATCCTGCCGAGATGCTTCATCAGTCGCCCGGCAATGCCGAGCCGATGAAAGTCTTCCTCAACAATGAACGCTACTTCGGCAGCACCTTCTCCATCGAGCACATAGGTGCCAGAAGCAATGACAATTTCCTTATCGTCGTGCATTGTGGTGCACAGGAGAATGACTCGGTTGATGAAGTCAGTTTCCTGAAAGCGCTTGATTTCCGCCGGTGAAATTTCTTTCTTTGGGCCGAAAAAACGCAGATAAATCGAGTCCGGATCGAGCTCCTTGAAGGCATCGACAATCCGCTCGATATCATCCGGGCGTGATGCCCGAAAACACACTTCAAGGCCGTTCCTTAACGTTTCCGTTTCAGCGTACTGACTGGCGTTGATCATGATGTGGCAGCTCCTGATGATTTCATTGCCTGAAAACGTTCAATGGCGGCGCGGGTATTGAATAGCATCCGCTCACGCCCCAATCGTTCAGCCAGTGCGGTGTGGCGGACAACCTCCAGCACACCCGGATTTAATCCGGCCAACCAAAGCGTGATCCCATTCTCGCTATGGCGAGATTCACCGTCGATCAACATTTGTAGCGCCGAATATTCGATATCCGGCACCCGGCTCATGTCAAGAACCAGTATCTTGGGTTGATATTGCGCCAAGAGCGTCTTGATTTGTTCCGCGACTGACTGAGCATTAACGAAAAACAGACGGCCTTCCGGACGAAGAATCAGCATGCCCTCAAAAATTTCGTCATCCGGATGTTCCGGCGACAAGGGGCGCAAGACATCCGCGCCGCGTTTACGCCCGATGACATGCACTCTGGGATGTGCGGTCTGGCTGGACAAGCCAATCAGGGAAACAATAATGGCAACGACAATGCCCTGCAAGGTGCCAAAAATCAGCACGCCCAGGCAGGCGGCTGCGGCCCAGCGAAACTCCATTGTCCGGACCTGACGGATTGCGCGAAACTCAGCCGGCTGGATCAGACCGACAGAATAGACGATGACGACTGCGGCCAGCGTGGCATTGGGTAACAAGCCGAGTAGGGGTGCAAGAAACAGCATGGTAGCTGCCGCCGTACCTGCCGTCACCAGTGCTGATTTTTGTGTAAGACCGCCGGCTGCGCGGACCACTGCAGTCTGCGAGGTTCCACCGCCGGCTGGCATGGCGCCGAACAGTGCGCCACCGAGATTAGCGGCACCGCTGGCCAACAACTCACGATTGGCGTTGATCGGCGGTTCGGTTGGTCCAGCAAAGGCACGGCCGGCGGCAATGGATTCGGTAAAACTCATCAGGGCAATACCCACCGCCCCGGGTAATAGTTGCGCAACCAGATCGAGATCGGGCATCGTCAGCGACGGCAATCCCTTGGGAATGAGACCAACCACATTGACACTATCACCGCCAAAACCGAAGAACCACGAAGCTGCGATGCCGCCCCCAACAGCCACCAAAGGGGCTGGTGAATGCGGCCACAAGCGCTCCATGCCGATCAGCACCACCAAGGTAGCAGCGGCCACCGCAAGCGTCATCAGCGAGGTATCGGGGATGTGTTGGGCAATACTGATTGCATCGTTAAAGAAGCCTTGCTTGGTGATGTGAATACCGAGCAGCTTGGGTACCTGATCGAGCACAATGACCAATCCTATTCCCGCCTTGAAACCGGTCAGCACCGGGCTGGAAATGAAGTTGGCGACGAAGCCAAGGCGCAGTAGCGAAGCCAGAATCAGAATCGCGCCTGTCAACGCGGAGAGGGTGGCGACAGCGGTTAGCAGTTTGGCCGGGTCGCCATCCGGCACGACGATGCCGAGTTGCGTTGCCGCCAAAATGGCCAGTGTGGTCGTTGAACTGACACTCAGTACCCGCGATGAGCCCAGTAGGGCGTAGATGATCATCGGGATGAAGGCAGTGTACAAACCGACCGCAACCGGTAACCCGGCTACCGTGGCGTAGGCCATTGCCTTGGGTAGCACGACAGCTGCAGCGGTAAGACCGGCGATGATATCGGGACGCAAAGTCGCCTGGCCTTGTGCTGCGGGCGTCGGGCTATGACTTGTCATTAGAGGATGCTCTCACGATCAGGGTGTTGGGAAGGCGAGTCCTGCATCGCCGCCTGCAAGGCACGCACTGTGATGGCGGCAAAAAGCGCAGTTAGCATAACGCCGTGAAAACCAATGGCAATAGCCAAGATACGAGATATCCCATGCTTGGGCACTAAGTCCCCATAGCCTACGGTCAACCCGGTAACGAAGGCAAAATAGATACCTTCAAATAGTCTCCAACCCTCAATCCTTGCAATGAGCAGTCCAAGGACAACCACCAGGCCAAGTAGTAAGGAAAATATCGGCCAGACGACCCGGGTAGCACTCCAAAGCGCCTTGTAAAAGTGAAGACGCAGCGATTTCGTTGGACTCATGACAGTTTCCCGGGGCGCACACAGCTAAACAAGAAGTCGGTCGGTATTGGCAAAGATAGACTGGAAAAGTTTCAGCATGATGCCCTCCTATCCAGGTTGCGGAAGCGAATCAATAACGTTCCTCGACGTGGTCAACCGGGTGTTTTGCGGCCTCTGCCTCGCTAACCTTCCGTTTCGGCAAACTCACCTTGGCGCGCTTCACCGTTTTGTAGGGCACGCGTTTCAAGATCTCGCTGATGATATTCAGTCGCGCCTTTTTCTTATCGTCCGACTGAGCCACGATCCATGGCGCCCATTCGCTGTGTGTGAATTTAAACATGTCGTCACGGGCCTCGGTGTATTCATCCCATTTCGAGTAGGACTTGAGATCCATTTCCGTGAGTTTCCAGACTTTCCGGCCATCTTCTATGCGTGCTTGAAGGCGACGTGTTTGTTCGTCCGGACTGACATCGAGCCAGAACTTAAGCAGGATCACACCCGAATCAACGATAGCGCGCTCAACGGGTGGGGCCATTTTTAGAAAATGCTGGACGGTCTTCTCGTCGCAGAAGCCCATTACGCGTTCGACGCCAGCACGGTTGTACCAGCTGCGATCAAAAATAACGATTTCGCCAGCAGACGGCAAATGCGGCATGTAACGCTGGATGTACATCTGGCTTTTTTCGCGGTCACTCGGCGCCGGCAACGCAATAACGCGAAAGATGCGCGGACTGACACGCTCGGTAAGAGCCTTGATTGTGCCGCCTTTGCCGGCAGTATCACGCCCCTCGAAAATGATGACGATCTTTTGGCCGGTGTGAGTCACCCATTCCTGAAGCTTGACGAGCTCGATGTGCAATTTTTTGAGTTCGGCATCGTAAGTTTTGGTGCCTAGCTTTTCATCTTTAGGCAGATCAGTTACGGATTTTTTGGGCAGCGCAACA
>Ga0209480_10001797_pt1 | contig 15373 bp, 13 predicted proteins | sample JI61114C2DNA_FD_187501 | JGI IMG/M metagenome (GOLD analysis project Ga0209480, IMG submission 187501) | Wastewater effluent complex algal communities from Wisconsin, to seasonally profile nutrient transformation and Carbon sequestration -... | ecosystem: Engineered > WWTP > Effluent > Algae...
GAATTAAAGAAAAAGCACTTGTAGTTAAAAAATACAAAGAAAAAACAGTCGTATCAAAATCATACAATTTCACGTCTCGAGGAAAAACTCCTATAACAACATCCAAGTATTTTAAACATTATGTAATCGTACGGTATCCAATAAGTGATAGTAAAAATGAATTATTAGAATTATTTAATAAAAACAATCATGTTTTAAGTTTTTTAACAAAAGAAAGCTTTGATGCTTTTAATGAAGGTGAAACAATAGATATTATTCATTATCAAAGAAACAATAACGAACATATCCTTTTAGCGTTTGAAGTAGAGAATCCACCATTTTTTAATTCTCATTATTATTTGTTTATTATTTTAGGATTTATTATTTCTTTATTAGTCTATAGAAAACTATAATTCAATACTAAAATCCTCAAATCTCTTGTATCTTGCATCTTGATTCTCTTGTCTATACATGAACGCATCAACACAAAATACAGTCAACTTTTTGTCTAAACTCACTCTCAAAAGAGTTTGGAATATGTGTTTGATTTACATTTCATTTTATCTTACAAAATTCCTAAAAAAACCGATTCAACTCGGCATGCCGTTTTCTATTTCGTTTGAGCCAACAACTTCGTGCAATTTGCGTTGTCCGGAATGTCCAAGTGGTTTGCGTTCATTTACACGAGAAACAGGAATGCTGGAACAGGATTTCTTCAAAAAAACGATTGATGAAATTGCTGATAAATTAATTTATTTGACTTTTTATTTTCAAGGTGAACCATACTTGCATAAGAACTTTTTAGATATGGTTTCGTATGCAAGAAAAAAGAAAATCTATACATCAACCTCAACAAACGCACACTATTTAACAGATGCGATGTCGAAAAAAACAATAGAATCTGGTTTAGATAGATTGATTATTTCAATTGACGGCACAACACAAGAAACGTATCAAAGTTATCGTGTTGGTGGACAATTATCAAAAGTAATTGAAGGTGCAAAAAACATTGTGAAATGGAAAAAAGAGTTGAACGCAAAAACTCCATATATCATTTTTCAATTTTTAGTAGTAAAGCCAAATGAACATCAAATTGACGACTTAAAATTATTGGCGAAAGAAATTGGCGTTGATGAAGTAATCTTAAAAACTGCTCAAGTGTATGATTATAAATATGGCAACGAATTAATTCCTGAAAACGAACAATATTCTCGTTATAAAAAAAACAATGATGGTACTTATTCTATTAAAAATAGTTTAGAAAATAATTGCTGGAAATTGTGGCATAGCTGCGTAATTACTTGGGACGGCAAGGTGGTTCCGTGTTGTTTTGATAAAGATGCGCAATATCAATTAGGTGATTTGCAAACACATTCGTTTTCTACTATTTGGAACAATGATTTGTATAAAGATTTCAGAGTAAAACTAGTAAAAGGTCGAAAAGAAATTGATATCTGCACTAATTGCAGTGAAGGCTGCGAAGTGAATTTAAGCGCTGATTAATCAAGCTTTTACGTTGAATCTAGTTCAGAACTTTTACTCAACTAACTAATAATCAAATTCCTTACTTCACCAAAGCCAAGTTGTTTGTCTCCTTTTTTGCAAACTGCACTTAGTATGGTTGTGTCTCCATCAAGTAAAAAGGTTCGCTGCTCATCACCAATATTTATTGACTCTTTGCCGTTCCATGTTAATTCTAACAAGCTACCAAAGCTTGTTTTTTCTTTACCAGATATGGTTCCTGTTCCTAATAAATCACCAACTCTTAAATTACAACCATTTACTGTATGATGTGCTATTTGTTGTTCCATTGTCCAGTATAAATATTTAGAGTTCGTAACAGCAACTGTTGCTTTGTTTTGTTTTGCTGTTTCTATTACAAATGAAATTTCTATATCGAAATTTAATCTTTTTTCTTCTATCAAATACGGCAACACAGCTTGTGTTTGTGTTGGTGCTTCTGTGTAGAATTGTTGTAATGCTTCCATCGTTACTATCCATGGTGAAATAGCCGTTGCAAAATTTTTCCCTAAGAATGGTCCTAATGGTTGATATTCCCAACGTTGAATATCTCGTGCTGAAAAATCATTTAATAAGACTGCACCAAATACGTGCTCATTCGCATTTTTGATATCGATTGGTTCGCCTAAATTATTAGATTTTCCAATAATAAAACCTAATTCAATTTCTATATCTAATGTAATACAAGGTGAATACACAACGTCTTCACCTTTGAGAACTTGTCCGTAAGGTCTTTTTATATTTTGATTTGTTGAGATGATAGACGAGCTTCTACCATGATAAGCAATCGGCATATGTTTCCAGTTGGGCAATAATGGATCCATCGTTGGCCTAAACATTTTTCCTACATTACTTGCATGTTCTTCAGAAGAATAGAAATCGGTGTAATCACCAATTTTTACAGGCAAATACATGGTAGCTTCGCTTTGTAGAAAAAGAAATTTATCGTGATTAACTTTATAAAAATCTGAATCTTCAATCAGCAAATCTTGAATTTTTTTTCTCACAAAAGACCATATATCTTTACCTAACGCAATAAAATCATTTAACGAATCTTGATTAAAGATGTTAGAATGTATCTTATCTTCGAAAAAACTGTGCTCAAACAACACAGATAAATCAATAATATAATTTCCTATTGCAACGCCTGCACGTTTGTGTTTTGCAGGTGTTGAGAAAATACCAAACGGTAAATTATAAATAGTAAAATGAGAGTTTGAATCGATTTGTATATTCATATTTTTTGTTTTATTTTAACACATAGAAATATAGTTTTTTTTACTAAAGCAAATTGGAATGTAGTTTATTTAAAGATAGATTAGATATACAGTAGTTTATTCATCAAAGATGAATAACTATTCTTTCCTATATTCTTCTTTTATTCCATGTTTTGCTATGTATCTATGTGTTTAATTTTTAATTATTTAAATTATCTTGTATTTTTTTAGTTATTCTTTCAATGTGTTGAATATCTTTTTCTGTTAGATTGTTCCATCCTTGTTTTCTAAACTCAATTACTATTGGCAATAGTTTTTGAATTAATGCTTTTCCTTTTTTACTTAATGAAATATTGAATTTACGTCTATCTTCTTTACATTCTTCACGTAATACCATTTCTTTTTTAATCAATAGCTCAATAATACGTGTAATTGTTGGTGCATCTTTAGCGCATTTCTCACATAATTCTACTTGATTTTGTGTGCCATGTTGTTGCAACTCTAACAAAACTACCCATTGGTCAACGGTAATATCTACGCCAATATCATTGAACTTGCGTTGCAATTCGAGCTTTATTTTTTTTGCTGTTGATTCAAGTATAAATCCGTAGTTAAAGTTCATTTCTAAAATGTAATAATGAAATAATTTATCAATGTAATAATGAGTAACAATAATTATTTAATTGCTTCATTGTTACATTATTTAATTAAAGCGTACCGCGTTTTTCTTGTTCTCTTTCAATAGACTCAAACAGTGCTTTAAAATTTCCTGCGCCAAAACCTTTCGCACCCATACGTTGTATGATTTCAAAAAACAAGGTTGGTCTGTCTTCTACTGGTTTGGTGAAAATCTGCAATAAATAACCGTCTTCATCAGCATCTACTAGTATTGCCAGCTTTTCTAATATTGCAATATCTTCTTTCATCATACTCATATGTTCTCCTAAGCGTGCTGGAATTTCTTCGTAATATGTGTGTGGTGGTGCACTTAAAAATTCCACGCCTCGAGCGCGTAATTGTGTAACCGTTGAGATGATATCATCTGTAGCAACAGCAATGTGTTGCACACCTGAACCTTCATAAAAATCAAGATATTCTTCTATTTGCGATTTCTTTTTTCCTTCTGCTGGTTCATTAATAGGAAACTTAATTCTACCGTTTCCATTGCTCATTACTTTACTCATGAGCGCTGAATATTCTGTGTGAATTTGTTTATCATCAAAAGATAAGAAGTTGACAAAACCCATCACATCTTCATACCATTTCACCCAAGTATTCATTTCGTTCCAGCCAACATTTCCAACCATGTGATCGATAAATTTTAAGCCAACAGAAGTTGGATTATAATCGGATTTCCATTCCTGATAGCCAGGCAAAAATGTGCCGTTATAATTTTTGCGTTCCACAAAAACATGAACGGTTTCGCCATATGTATAAATTCCAGAACGCACCACTTCACCAAACTCATCTTTTTCTACGGTTGGCTGCATGAACGGTTTTGCACCTCGTTTGGTGGTTTCTTCAAACGATTTCGTAGCATCTTCTACCCAAAGTGCAATCACTTTAACACCATCGCCGTGTTTGGCTAAATGTGTATTGATTGGTGAATCAGAAGTTAATGGTGTGGTGAGCACTAATCTTATTTTATCTTGTTTTAAAACATAAGATGCTTTATCACGCACACCTGTTTCCAAACCTGCATATGCTAAGGATTGAAAGCCGAACGCTGTTTTATAAAAGTGTGCCGCTTGCTTTGCATTTCCTACATAAAACTCGACATAGTCGGTTCCTAATAACGGTAAAAAATCCTGCGCACCGTCGAAGATTTTTTCGAGACCGTATTCTACATTTTTAATTTCTGTTGACATATTTTTCTGATTTTTTTTTAGAACACTGATTGAACTGATTTTTATATCACAGAGATACACGGAGTTTTCACTGAGTTCTTTGTGCTATTTATTTCCATTTTAATTTTTATTATTCAAAGTGCTTTGTTTTATTGATGTTATTAGTTTATAATTAATTTCATTTGTTTTCGTTTTCTATTCTTGATATTTCTTTATTTAATTCTTCTAATAATTGTTGTTCCGTTGGTAAATATAATTTATACTGACTTGCAATAATTGTTTTATTATTTTCTGGCAATGTGATTTTTACAACTGCATTGTTTTTTTCTGCACACAATAAAATTCCAATTGTTGGATTCTCAAAATCAGTTTTTTCAATTCTATCGTAGTAGTTTACATACATTTGCAATTGACCTATATCTTGATGTGTGAGTTTATCTGTTTTGATTTCTATAATTACAAAACATTGCATCAGACGATTGTAAAAAACTAAATCTATAAAAAAATCATCGCCATCAATATGAATTCTTTTTTGCCTTGCTACAAATGCAAATCCATTTCCGAGTTCTAATAGAAAATCTTGTAAATGTGTGATAATGGCTTGTTCGATATCTTTTTCGTAATAGGCAGCTTCTCTTTTTAAACCCAAAAATTCTAGGCACATTGGATCTTTAATAATCTCTTTGGCGTCGGTAATATCTTTCTCTTTTTTGGCTACAGCTAATACACTTTCTACATCATTGCTTAATAATAATCGCTCAAAAAGATTGCTATAAATTTGTCGTTCCATTTGGCGAACCGACCAATTGTTTTTCACCGTTTCAGCAATATAAAACTCTCTTTTATCTTGATTATCAATGCGTAATAAAATTTTATAATGTGACCAGCTCAATTGCGAATACAGTGTATTCGCAATTGGAAAAATGCGATAAAACTGTCTGATTAGTTCTAATTGGCGAATAGAAAAACCGCTACCATATTCTGGTTCTAATTGTTCGGCTAATAGTTTTATTAAATACGTGCCATATTCTGCTCGTTCTTTTTCTTGTTGTTCTTCTTCAAAAATGCGTTTGCCAATTGTCCAATACATCACCGTTCGTTCGTTATCTACTGCACGAATAGCTTTATCTCTTGATGTAGAGATAATTGATTTTATTTCGGTGAGTATGTTTTTATTTGTAAGCATTAATTAAGATGATAATTAGCTAATTTGGTAATTTGATGGTAAGTTTGTTTTTATCCATTCGGTCCAATACGAACTATTCTTCCGTCTTCAAATTCTACAATATATTCGTGTTCTATATCAGATATAAAATTATATGCTATTCTGAAAGAATTATCGTTAAGTTCATCTTCTTTAGAAACATAAATAGTTTCTAATTTATACATGTTTATTATTTTATTTTTTTTAGCTGGATTGGGAAATAGTTCTTCTAAATCATTTTTAGAAATTTTATACGAACTTGCACCTTCAATGTAATAAGAATAACTTTCTTTATAATCATTATATAAAGCAATCTGAATTGTATCATTTAATTCATAAATTTTATCCAAAATATTTTTAAGTTGTATTTTTTGCTTTTCTGTTGGGTTTGTTTGTAAAGAATCTAAATCATAATAGACTGAAATAGAATCATAGTCGTATAAAATATTTTCAGTAACGAAATTTCTTTTTTTGCTATTTTGATTATTGTTATTTGATAAAAATGAACATGCAACTATTGATACTAGTATCAAAATCAAGAAAGAATATTTTATTTTAATTTTCATTATCAAATTCGCTAATTATCAAATTATCTCTTTATTCTACCCAACTTTTATAATATTTTCCATCGTCTATTTTCATGGCTTCTTCTGTTACCATTAATGGTCTGAAAGTATCTATCATCACCGCTAATTCCTGTGTTTCTTTTTGTCCGATGCTACGTTCCATTGCGCCAGGTGCCGGTCCGTGCGGAATGCCTTTCGGATGCAAGGTGATATGACCTTGTTCGATATTATTTCTGCTCATAAAATCACCATCTACATAATACAATAATTCATCGCTATCTATATTACTATGGTTATACGGTGCTGGTATTGCTTGCGGATGATAGTCGTACAACCTTGGCACAAACGAGCAAACCACCAATGCATTGGTTTCAAACGTTTGGTGAACTGGTGGTGGTTGATGCACACGACCTGTTATAGGTTCAAAATTATGAATGCTAAATCCAAATGGAAAATTATAGCCATCCCAACCAACGACATCAAACGGATGCGTTGCATATACAAACTCGTGCAGCACATTTTGTTTTTTTATTTTGATGGTGAAATCGCCTTTTTCATCGTGTGTTTCTAACTGAGTTGGCAACTTAAAATCTCGTTCGCAAAATGGTGCATGTTCCAACAGTTGACCAGACGAACTCTTATATCGTTTAGGTGTAAAAATCGGTGCAAAAGATTCCATGTACAATAAGCGGTTATCTTCTGAATCAAATTCTATTTGATAAATCATACCACGTGGAATGATGAGATAATCGCCGTACTCAAATGGAATATTTCCCATAAATGTGCGCAAGGCTCCACTTCCTTTATGAATAAAAATCATTTCATCTGCATCGGCATTTTTATAAAAATAAGTAGTTAAAGATTTACGTGGTGCAGCCAAACCAATAGTACAATCGTTGTTTACAAAAAGTGTTTTTCTGCTGTCTAAAAAATCATCTTCTGGTAAAATATTAAATCCTTTTAGCAACAATGATTTTATATTTTTCTCAACAGCAATTTTTGGTGTGACATCTTTAGAAGACAAGATTTCTTTTACTTGTGTTGGTCGATGTGTGTGATATAACAAAGAAGAATGATTATTGAAACCTTCCGTGCCGAACAATTGTTCGTAGTAAAAATTTCCTGCATCACTTTTAAAAACGGTATGTCGCTTTTGTGGTATTTTTCCGAGTTTGTGATAGATTGGCATATTAGTTCGTATTAAGTATTGAGTATTGAGTATTGCGAAATATCTCATTACGCAATACGCTGTACTCAGTACGGTTAAGAAAGTTCTTCAATAGCAATTTGCAATGCATTTCTTGAAATAAATCTATTGTTATTATCTTTTTGATGTACTTTTTCTAATGCTTTATAAATTACTTTTGAAACATCTTGAAAAATGGCATCGTCTGTAATTTTTACATTTTTACCCATCAAAAAAGCAAATACTCTAGCCATGCCACAATTCGCAATAAAATCTGGTATCACCGCAAGTGTGGCATCTGCTTTATTTAATATCTTACCATAAAAAATTTCCGGATCGTTAAACGGTACATTAGCACCAGAAGAAATCACTTCGACACCTGCTTTAATCAGTTCATCTAAATTGTGTTCATTTACAAAACGCGAACCTGCACATGGAACAAAAATATCTGTTTTCGTTTTCCAGAACTCGGTTTGTGCTTGCTCAAACGGAATTAAATTTGGATGTGTAAGTTTGTTGTTTTTTCTATTTAAAAAGAGCTTTTTGATTTGTTCAAAATCCAAACCATCTTCATCTATCAAAGCGCCTGTAATATCAATGATTGCTGTAATCTTCACGCCTTGTTGTGCTAAAAAATAAGCTGCAGCTGCACCAACGTTTCCGAAACCTTGTATAGTTGCTTTTTTGCCTTCTAAGTTTTCATTTTTATAGAGTTGATAATAATGTTTTACCGATTCTGCTACACCATATCCTGTAATCATATCAGCTACTAAATAACCTTCTTTTTTAGATGGTGTATAATCTTCATCTTCAATTAATTTAGAAACTCCAACTCGTAATTGTCCAATTTTATTGATTTTATCACGTTCTTTTGGATGATAATGACCATTTACAATACCTTCTTGCGGATGCCAAATACCATATTCTTCAGTAATTGGAATTACTTCATGAATTTCATCTACATTCATATCGCCACCTGTTCCGTAGTAGCTTTTCAATATTGGTGCAACTGCTTTAAACCAGCGTTCTAATACTTCCTTTTTGCGTGGATCGTTTGGATCGAAATTGATACCTGATTTGGCACCACCAATATCTGGTCCTGAAACGGAAAATTTAATTTCCATGGTTTTTGCTAATGAAACTACTTCATGTTTAGTTAAACCTTTTCGCATACGAGTACCACCACCAGCTGCGCCTCCACGCAAAGAATTGATGACTAACCAACCTTGTGCATCGGTTTTAGAATCGCTCCATTCAAAGACGATTTCCGGTGTTTTTTCTTCAAATGGTTTTATAAAATCTGACATAGTAGATATGAAAATTAAGATTTCTGAATTGAGATTTATAAAATAAAGATACAAAATTAGTTGTTATAGCAACTAATTTTGTATCAAAAATAATTTTTTTTAGGATGTCTGAATGCAGACAACTTTTGCGTTAGTGATGTAAGTAGAAATACTTTTAAGCGTTTCTAACTTTTCTAAAGTTTAAATCTTTAGAAAAGTTAATACGTGGCAAGAAGATTACTCAAGTTTTTTAATTTATATTATTGTGTTCGTGAGTTCGCTTCGCTAAATTACAACGAACAGCGCGACTTTTGCGAAAACACCTTAAAATAGTCTAAAATAATTTTTGCAAACGAAACGTCCTAATAATTGAAATAAAAACAAGATATTTGTACTTATGTTTAAATGGATTTTCTTACAGTTATTTAAGTTAAAAGGTTGGAAGCTGAACACCAACACTATTTACAATTACAAGCAATCTGTAGTGATTGCAGCACCGCACACTTCCAATTGGGACGGTGTTTTAATGGTGGCAGCTTTTGATATTATGAAATTGCCTATTAAGTTTACACTAAAAAAAGAATGGTTTCGTTTCCCATTTGGAAAAATTGCTCGTGCTATGGGTGGCATTGCTATTGACAGAACACCTAAAAAAGCTGGTGAAGCAAGGCCAAGTATGACGGAAGCCATTGCCAATCTTTTTAAAGAAAATGAGATTTTACATATTGCATTTACACCAGAAGGAACGCGCTCGTTAAGAACGGAATGGAAAATGGGTTTTTATCATGCAGCAAAAATGGCAAATGTGCCCATTTTATTAGGTTATTTAGATTATAAAGATAAAATTGCTGGAATTGGAAAAGTGATTATTCCATCCGATAATATGGAGCAGGATTTGCGAGAAATTATGGCATTTTATAAAGATATTTCTGGCTGTCATCCTGAAAAATTTAGTGTTGATTTAAGGTACATTTAAGAGTAACAAGTTATAAGTAGTAAGTAGTAAGGAAAAAAGTTAGTTATTTTACTTTTACCTTTGCGCTTTAATTATAAGATATGCTTAAAATAATTTCTCGATTAATTTTATTGGTTAAAGGTTGGACGTATAATGTAGATGCGCTAAAAACTTTAGATAAATGTGTGTTGATTGTTGCACCACACACATCTGCTTGGGACATGGCAATTGGCAAAGCTATATTTGTATTGGCAAAAGTTCCTGCAAAAATTGCAATAAAAAAAGAAGCTTTTTTCTGGCCATTGAATTGGTTTTTGCGCTATTTAGGTGGCTTTCCTATTGACAGAACTCCTAAGGATGGCACCAAGCAGCGTTTAAGTTTGGTAGATGCTTTAGTAAATTCTGTAAAGAAAGAAAAGAAAATTTGTTTAGTCATAACTCCTGAAGGTTCGCGTGGAAAACGCAAACAGTGGAAAACAGGATTTTATCATATTGCTGTAAAAGCAAATGTGCCAATTGCTTTAGGTTATTTAGATTTTGATGTGAAAGAAGGCATCGTAGATAAGATTTTTTATCCAACTGGTGACATAGATAAAGATATGCGTGAAATAATGGATTACTATAAAGACAAAACACATTTAGGAAAATATCCGAATAGATGTGTAACAGATGAACGTTGGAGTTAAACACAGATTTAGCTGATTTTCTTGACCGAAATGATTTTAATTGCTCTTTAAATTAAACCAAATTCTGTTGCTTGTTTGATTAAAATAGCGCTGTTATTTACTTTAAATTTTTCTAATAAATGTTTACGATGTGTATCAACTGTTGTTGGACTGATAAACAACTGTTTTCCAATATCGTTACTGGTTAATCCTTGAGCTAATAATTGCAAAATTTCTTTTTCTCTTCGTGTAAGAATTGGCTTATTCGTACCGTTTTCTTTAATGCTTTCTGCAGCTTCTTTTGCTAAATATTGCTTATGTTGTATAACTGTTTGAATAGCTTCCAGCATTTCTTCTTTAGTAGCATTTTTTAAAAGATAACCGCTTGCACCATTATCCAGCATTTTTAAGATGTAGCTGTTTTGATTAAACGTACTCAATGCAATTACTTTTATAGTTGGATATAACGTTTTAATTTCTTTGCAAATATCAATTCCGCTTTTGTCTGGCAAATTAATATCTAAAAAAATCACATCTGGAAGCATGCGCTGCAAAAAAGTCATGCAGCTTTGTGCATTCTGTGCATGTCCGATGATATTGATTGCAGTTTCATTTTTCATTAAAGAAACAATGCCTTCAATAATCATATAATGATCATCAACAATAAATAATTTTACAGATTTCATGCTAGTGGTATTTCAATAATTACAGAAGTCCCATTTTTTTCATTTGAATCTACATGTATTTTTCCTTTTAGATAAGTAATTCTGTTTTGAATATTCGTCCAACCTGCACCTTTAAAGTTATTGATATTTTGCACATCAAAACCTTTACCATTATCTTCTACGGTGATGTGTAATATATTATTTTCGTTTGCTATTTGTACAATACTTTGTGTTGCTTCTGCATGTTTCATGGAATTGTTAATGAGTTCTTGTATGACTCTGTAGACCGTAATGCTAACATTAGTTTCTGTATTATAATTATTCATTCCAAAAGAAGAATAATTGATATTCAATTTTCCGGTATTGGATATCGATGTACAATAATCTTTCAAGGCAGTATCCAACCCAAATTTTATAAGATTTTCCGGCATCATATTGTGTGCCACACGGCGAAGTTCTTGTATGCCTGAATCCAGCATATCGACGGTTCGTTCAAACGACGTAGCGTTTTCTGAACTTAAAAATACATTTTCTTTCATATTGTTGAGTGAATATTTTACACCAGATAACAATCCACCTAAGCCATCATGCAAGTCTTTGGCAATTCTGCTGCGTTCATCTTCTTGTCCTTTTAAAATAGATTCTGTGGCTTGTAATTGTTTTTCTTTTTCGAGGGCAATTATTTTTTGTTGCTGATTTTTTTTCTCATTTTCTAGTAGCAAATTTTTGTTCTTTTGGTATTTGCTGAAAAAATAAAACAAGAGTAAACTTGCAGTTAATATTATAGCTAAAATAGTGAGCCAGGTATTTCGTTTCTTAATTTGTTGCTCTTGTTTTAGTATTTCATTTTCTTTTTTCTGAGTTTCATATTTTGTTTCGAGGTCAAGTGCAAATTGTTTAAGTTCGTCAGAAAAAACAGCTTCTTGTATAGAGTCAGATTTATAGAAATACAACTCGCCATTTTTTATATCACCTTTTAAATAATACAGCTTGGAATACAATTCATATAATGACATAATTGCGTCAACATTACTATCTTGTTTGGCAATTGCAATACCATCCATGATATACTTTTCTGCTTCATCAAAATTATTTGTACAAATTTGATAACAGGCATTTGATAGCTGTTGATAGGCAATCATACCTTTATCTTCATCAATCCCAAATTCTGCGATAGATTTATTCATATCATGTACACGTGGTAACATAGACTTTAAATCGCCTTTTTTATACATTGACAATATGATATTTACATTGCCCATTACTACATTTAAATGATGATCCTTTTCTTTCCCAATTTTAATTTGTTGGTCGTAATAATATATTGCACTGTCTAACATATATAAACTAGAATAAGAAACTGCAGTATTATTCATGTTTAATAAAAGCGCATAAGTATTATTATATCGTTTCGCCAATTCAATTCCTTTTAATCCAAATTCAATAGCTTTTCTGTGTTGATTGATATCATTATATAGATTACACATTGTTGCTAAACGAAATGACAGATTAATAGTGTCTGAAATTTTTTCTGTGAGGTCTAATGCTTTTTGACCATATTCTAATGCTAATTTATATTGCCCAAATCGACTATAAACAACTGTTACATTATTATACGCACGTGCCAATAAATTATCATCTTTACTTTTTCTAGCTAACGCTACATTTTTTAATGCATAAGCAATTGCATTTTGATAATCACTCCTAAAAAAATAGTGCTCAATAAAGCAGACATTTATTACGCTTTCAAATCTATTTGGCAATAACTTTGTATTTAGTTTTTCTGCCTGACGCATATACATACTGGCAGTATCTACATTAATTTGGCTATATACATCTTGTAAGTACAATAGCGTTCTTACTTTATTCGTATCCTCATTTTGTGTTTTTAATACTCGTAATAGACTATCTAAATTGCTACCAAAGCAAGTAGAAAAATGAACTATCAAATAAAATAATATTGCAATTCTTTTTTTCATAAATCTGATGTTACAAAGTAAGTAATTACTTAAAGGTAAGAATATCCTACTTTTTAAGGATATTTTATTGCATTCAAAAAAATCCTTAATTCTAAGGATAAAACCAAGCAACATTGTAGCATAAGTTTGTACTATCAAAAATAAATAATTTCAAATCAAAAAATTATAACAATGAAAAAAATAAGTTTAATCTTAAAATGCTTTTCTTCTTTTTTACAAAGAAACAAAGGCAATCTATTCATCATCACATGTGTGTTAATAATAAGTGCATGTTCGCCAAACGACAACAACAACACACCAAATGTATTGACAGTTACCACGAACACACCAAGCAACATTACTGATACGATGGCAACTTTGGGTGGCAACGTAACTAAAGATGGTGGCAAAACCGTTACTTCTAAAGGTATTTGCATAGGCATTGATACCAACCCAACTATCGACGATGCTAATGATATTGCAGTTGAAATGGGAACAGGTATTGGTTCATTTTCTGATGATTTTTATCCGTTTGAACCCAACACCACTTACCATGTACGTGCTTATGCCACCAATGCTGATGGTACTGTGTATGGCGAAGATAAATCATTTACTACTATGGAAGAACAACAACCTACTGCTTGCAATGTAATAACTTTAGATATTAACGCAGTAATTAATACACCAACAATCTGGACAGCAGGTAATGTATATGTTGTACCAGGTAGAGTTGATGTTTCTTCTGTTCTTACTATTGAACCTGGTGTAGTCATAAAATTAAAAAACAGTGGTGCATATATTACTGTATTAAGTTCAGGTAGAATTATAGCTAATGGTACGGCAAATAATAGGATTGTTTTCACTTCATTGCTAGACGATAGTCATTGTGGTGATAGCAATGGTGATGGCAATGCAACTACGCCACAAAAAGGTGATTGGAATCGATTATATCTAGATGGTAATAGTAGCGAATTCAGATATTGTGATTTTAAATATGCAGGTAAATTAGGATATAGAACTATCGGTGGTTCATCAACAGCATTTACTTTTGATAATTGTACGTTTGCTCATACACTTGATGATAATTCTACAACTTCTTTTGCTTTTAATATAGACTTGCAACATAGTGCACAAGTAATTACCAATTGTGCTTTTTGGGACAATAATATTCCTATCGTTACACGTATCAAATACCAACTTTCAAATACAAATATTTTTCACAACCCAAATAATCCAAGTGAAAAAAACAAGAGAAATGGTATCTGGATCACTGGTTCATCCAACTATTTAGATGGTAATACGGTACAGTTTAACATTACAGAAGTTCCTTATGTTTTAAATAACTATTATTATGTAATTGCTCCTTCAAATTTAATTATTGGTGCAAATGTAGTGGTAAAATCTACAAATGCATCATATGGATTATCTAGAGCTGCTACAGGAGATATGTCATATCATAGTACTTCTATATTTACCTCTTATAAAGATGATACAGCTGGTGGAGACACCAATGGCGATGGTAACTTAACTTCGCCTGCAACAGGTGATTGGAAAGGAATCAGAAATGCTTGGATTACTAACTCTACTGCTGCTGGCGCATGGGAAACTGGTGCTAACATACGCTATTCAACCAATTAAAAAAACACGTATTTTTCATAGAGCATTTTTGGAGTCCGCACTTTTTTAGGTGCGGATTTTTTATTAAAACAAACTCAATTGCTCTGGTTTTAAAAGTTGGAAAGTCTGTCGATGATGAATACAACTGCCAAATTCTTTCACCGCTTTTCGATGTTCTATTGTTGGATAACCTTTGTTTTTTTGCCAGTTATAAATGGGAAATTCCAAGCTTAATTTTTCCATGAGTTCATCACGATAGGTTTTTGCCAATACAGAAGCTGCAGCAATTTCTATATATTTTCCATCACCTTTTATAATAGTTTCGTGTGCTATATTTTTATAAGGTTTAAATCGGTTGCCATCGATAATTAACAAATCTATTTTTTGATTTAATTTATCTATTGCCTGATGCATCGCTAAATAAGTTGCTTGTAAAATATTCACTTCATCAATTGTATGGTTATCGATAATTCCAATTCCATAAGAAATGGCATTTTCTTCAATAATGTGTCGTAATTCATTGCGTTGCTTTTCTGTCAATTGCTTAGAATCGTTTAAAAAATTGTGTTTGAAATTTTTAGGTAAGATGACAGCGGCGGCAACCACTGGGCCAGCAATGCAACCACGACCAGCTTCATCTACGCCACAAATAATTTTAGTTGATCGAAAATGTTGTAACACTATTTTGAATTTACACTTTGCAAGTT
>Ga0209480_10001798_pt1 | contig 15358 bp, 10 predicted proteins | sample JI61114C2DNA_FD_187501 | JGI IMG/M metagenome (GOLD analysis project Ga0209480, IMG submission 187501) | Wastewater effluent complex algal communities from Wisconsin, to seasonally profile nutrient transformation and Carbon sequestration -... | ecosystem: Engineered > WWTP > Effluent > Algae...
GCCTTGTTCAGGATCAGCTCCAGGGCGGCGCGTGCGACCTCGCCGAGCACGGCGAAGATGAAGTCAGGGTAAAACACCGCCCCGTCGCTGTCGAGGCCGCGCACGGCGGTGAGGGCGGCCAGCGCGATGTGCTCGGCGCCGGGGTCGCTCCCGTGGGCAGCGACCGAGAGCACGGCGAGCTCGGGGGCACGGCGGGCCTCGTCGGCGTCGACGATGGTGGGGATCTGGGCCGGCCCGAGCACGAGCGGGAGGATCGTGCCGCGCTGGCGACCGAGGTCGATCGGCTCGGCGCACCAGGCGGCGACCCGCGGATCGAGGGTGATGACCACCAGGGTGACCGGACAGCCGAGGCGCGCGCGCAGTCCAGTGACGTACACCGGCCAGCTCCGGTGCTTGCGGACGTCGATGTCATTTTGGGCCTCGATCACGAAGGCCTCGGTGGGTGTGTCGTCGGGACCGACGATGATGACGGCGTCGGCGCGGTACTCCGCGAGGTTGAGGTCGACCAGCTCGGCCGCGGTGATGCGTACCTGGGCCTGCGCGGGCAGCTCGAGGCCGAGCTGGTGCTGCAGCAGACCGACGATCGCCTCCGGTGCGGCGCGAACGAGGTGGACCAGCGCTTCGTGCGAGAGCTTGGGCATGCCAGGGCCGGCCAGTGTAGTGGGCAGCGATCGCCGCGCAAGGCGGCCCCTGTCGATCGTACGCGCCAGCCTTTGGCGAACACGCGCGGACTACCGGGCCCCGGGGGCGGGGGGTACCACGCGTCTTATTCGGGTCCTGGCCCTCGCGTCACGCCTGATGTGAGCGCTGTGGATCCATCCCGCCGCCGAATATGTCTTTCGGGACATGGCGGGCGGTGGAGCGACTCGTCGAGCCTCGTGTCATGGATTCGACGTCCCGGGCGCCGACAGCCTCCTCGGCGCAGCGGGGGCCGGCCCGGGAAGCAGGCGGAAGGGGCCCGTTGACCGCACGCAGGCGCGCCCAGCGATGGACGCGGTCTGGGCGACGAAGTCGCAGGACCCTGCAATGCGCCGACGATGGGCAGAGTCCGATCGCAAACCGCGGCGCCGAGTACGGGCAATGGGAAGGCCCCCGCCGTCGCAGGGACCCGGTGTCCGGCCCCCGCCCCGCCGCCGATCGCTTCCTCGCACAAGAAGCTCGCGAACCCAAGTGCTGCGCGCGTTGGTCGACGATGCGAGACGCGGCGCCCGAGCGCCGAGCGCCGAGCGCCGAGCGCCGAGCGCCGAGCGCCGAGAACCGAGAACCGAGCGCCTACGATCGACGACGACGACGAGCACCGAGAGCGAGGAGGAGCAGCAAGCTGGCAGGTCCGGGAGCACCCGCGACCCGACAGCCGCCGTCGTCACCACCGCCCACCGCGGTGCCGGACGCAGAATCGGAGCCGGAGTCCGAGGCCGCGGTGGTGATTCCGGTGATCCCGCTGTCCCCGCCCTCACCCTCGGTCGAATCGTCCCCACCACCCTCGGTCGGCACCGAGTCGCCGCCGCTGCTGCCGCCGCTGCTGCCGTCGCTGTCACTGTCACTATCGCCGCTGGTCGTGGTGGTGTCGTCGCCGGGGACCGCGGACTCGACCGTGAACGAGAGCGTCTTGGTGGCGTAGTTGCCGGCCATATCCATGGTCTCGAGCTGGAACTTGTAGTTGCCGGCGGGCGGCTTGACGAACTTCGAGAAGTCCCAGGGCTGGTCGACCTTGGACCAGGCGGCGTAGGTGTCGTTGCAGACGTCGTTGGTGCAGCGGGTGTAGCCGTCCTCCTGCAGGTCGGCGGGGAGGCCCTCGAGCCAGGTCCACTTGACGCCGACGAAGTTGGAGTCGTCGGTGATGGTGGCGCTGACCGTGAAGGTGTCGTCGGTGGTGAAGACGGCGCCCTCCGCGGGGATGATGGCGACGATCGTCGGCTTGGTGGTGTCGGTGACGCGCGCGCCGAACACCCCGAGCAGCTCGGCGTGGGAGTTCTGCTGCTCGCCGGCGCCGTTCGGGCAGTGGAGCTTGTGCACGTAGCCGCACTGGGTCTTGCCGGAGCCGGTGGCGTGGGAGATCTCCATGCACTCCTGGCGAAACTGGCCGGCGCCCTCGAGGTAGGGGTACATGAGGTCGGATTTCAAGCTGGTGTGCTCGAGGCCCCAGTTGTGGGCGCTCTCCTGGGCCGCGGTCTCGGCCGCTGCGCCGCAGGAGCCGGGGAAGCTCAGCGAGACGTGGTTGCGCTTGGAGCCGTCGCAGGAGACGTTGGCGATGCCGCACACGCCGTTGGGTTGGCCGGCGTTGCTCGAGGTGCCGCCGATGACGGCCATCGTGTAGGGGAGCCAGTCGGGCGGGCGCTGGTCCGTGACGAGGATGTTGAAGTCGGCGTAGTACTGCGACAGCTTCTGCAGGATGGCGCTCTTGCTCTGGGGGCTGCCCGCGGACGGGAAGTCGGTCGGCTTGTCGACCAGCGGCGAGCAGTTGAGCGCCGCGTTGGCGGTCTGGGCTCCCCCGCAGATCGGGCTGAGGGTCACGCCGTCCATCGCCAGGTACAAGATCCCCGGCGTCGGATCGTGATCGACGGCCGTCGAGGGCGGCAGGTCCAGCGCGTGCAACATGTCCGCGCCGAGGCTCTCGCCGTCGAAGGTCAGGGTGCCGCTGCGGATCGTCGGGAAGCTCCGCGGATCGATGCGCCGGCCGGTGAGCTGCTCGAGGTGACTTCGCGCGCCCTCGGGCGCGATCGCCCACGGCGCTGTCGGCGTGATCGGCTGACCCGGCTCAACGGCGGACAGGGTGAGGAGCAGGATCGGTAGGCTGGAGAGCATCTTTCTCCACCCTACAAACCCGTGTTCTCACTGTCCAGAGCCTACGAAAATGTCCTATGTGACAAAAACAGCAAGACCGGCAATTCGATCATTGCGGTCCTCGACGCGGGCGAGCGAGCGAACCGGCGGCGTCAGGCTTGCGGGACCTTGCCGCTGCCGATGGGCGAGCCGACCAACCATGCGGGGTCGATGCCGATCGAGCGCAGGGCCTCGGCCCACATCGACTCGGGATCGGCCGACCACAACCATGTCGGACGAACGCCCTCGCCGCTGGTGCCCTCGGGGCGCAGCGGGACCGGCATCCAGCTGCCGGCGGCCATCTCGGCCTCGAGCTGACCGGCGCCCCACCCTGCGTAGCCGAGGAAGGCAAGCGCCGGGGCGCCGTTGGCGGCGAGGCGGGGCCTGTCCTGGTCGCTGGCTTCCTTCACGGCGTCGAGCGAGGTGGTGAGGAACAGCTCCGGGGTCAGGGCCTCGGCGAGCGGGTCCCACTCGGGGCGGTCGTGGAGGATGAAGCCGCGGGAGGGCTCGACGGGGCCGCCGAGGCGGACCTGGGCGTCCTCGGGGCCGGCCCAGTGCAGGCCGATGGCGCTGGCCATCTCTGCGGTGCTGGTCGGCAGGACGTTGTTGAGGACCAGGCCGAAGGCGCCCTTGCTCGTGTGGTCGACGATGAGGATCACCGAGCGCACGAAGTTGGGGTCGAGGAGCTGCGGGACGGCGCACAGCAGCTGCTGCGCGAGGGAGGACGCGCCGGAGGTCGCTGCTGGGCGCTGCTCGTCGGTCATGGGCTCGGGGTGCCAGAGGTCGGACTCGAACCGACACGAGGTTTTGCCTCAACGGATTTTGAGTCCGCCGCGTCTACCGATTTCGCCACTCTGGCGAGGGCTGCGAGGCTTTAGCACGGAGCCCGGGAGCCTCGCAAGGGGCGCCGCGGCTGTGGCGCGGCTGGGCGGACCGGAACGGCGATCACCGCGATGGGCGGCGACCGTCAGGGGCCGAGCAGCGAGACGCTGATGTTGCCGCCGGGGGCCTCGGCCCAGACCTTGACGCTCCCGGCCCCGACCTGGCGCGAGAACTCGCCGCGGGTGACGGTCGAGACGGTGCCGGTCTGGACGCGGAGCTCGGCGCCGCGGAGCACGAGGTCGAGGTTGGCGTCGGAGCGCAGGCGGATCTCGATGTCGCCGCGAGCGACCTCGACGATGATGTCGTTGCCGCCCGCGCCGTCCTGCCAGATCTTCGCGCCGCCGTTGCGGGTGGTGGCGTCGATGTTGCCGGTCGACACGATCTCGAGGTTGCCGTCGCCGGTGCGGACCGCGACGCCGCCGGCGCCGCCCTCGATGTGCACGTGGCCGACGTCGAGGTCGGCGCTGATGTTGCCCTGGACGGCGATCACGTCGATGTCGCCGAGGGTCGTCCGTAGCTCGACGTCGAGGCCGGGCGGCAGGCGCAGCTCCTCGAGCTCGAAGTCGACCTGGCCCTCGGCCGCGAGCGGCACCACGGCCCGCAGCTCGGCGAAGGAGCCGTCGACGGACCACTGGAGGCTCGAGCTCGCCGCCAGCTCGCGGGCGCCCGCAGCGTTGCCGCCGATCGAGTGCCAGGCGCCGCTGAGCTCGAGGCCGGGGGCCAGCTCGTCGCCGATGATCGTCAGCGGGCTGGCGCCGAGGTCGACGCGGACCGCGCTGATGTCGGCGACCGGGTAGCTCGCGCTGACCAGGACCTCGCCGCGGTAGCCGAACACGCATGCCCCGAGGGACAGGGCCGAAAGGCCAGCTGCGAACGTGCGAGAGGAAATGCCGCGCATCAGAAGTACACTCCCACGCCGGTGCCGAGCTCGAGGGTAGCGGCGCCGCTGGGGACGGCGCGATCGCCGGGGCCGTTGAAGAAGCGCGGGCCGGCCAGCGGCGCGCTGACCCGCGGGATCAGGTTCAGGGACCAGCGGTCGACGATGAAGAAGCGCAGGTCGAGCTGGGCGTAGGGCACCGCCGCGAAGCTGCCCTCGCTGGCGGGGGCCGGCGCGTCCTCGGGGATCCGCAGCGGGGCGGGCCGGGAGAAGCTGCCCTGCAGGATCACACCGGCCGCGGCGCCGAGCCACACGCGGTCGCGCTCGAGGAAGCGGTAGTGCAGGCGCAGGCCGCCCTGGATGCTCGTGCGCTCGAAGCCGCGGCCCTGCTTGATGCTGAGGTCGCCGGCGCCGACGCTGAAGCGGCGCGCGACCTGGCCGAGCACGCTGAGGCTCCAGTCGGGGAAGAAGCCCGCGGCCGGATCGCCGGGGCGCAGGCCGATCGTGGCCATGCGCGTCAGGTCGAGCGAGACGCGGTGCTTGCTGCGCGGACGCGGCCCGCTCACCCCGGCCGCGGTCGCGTAGGCGTCCATGATCTGGGCGGCGTAGAGCATCTGCAGGCCGCCGCTCAGCAGGCCGTAGCCGACCGCGCCCATCGCCTCGGTGCCGAAGCTGTTGCTCCCCAGGCCCTTGCTCGAGACGTCGGTGCCGCCGCTGGTGCCCATCATCACCGCGGCGCCGACCCCGAGCGCCAGCGCGCCGAGCAGGAAGCCGACCCCCTTGCCCGGCTGGCGGTTGACCATCTGGCCGAGGCCGGGGAGGCCCGCCGAGAGCAGCGGCGCGCCGACCCGCTTCCACCGCGGACGCGCGGTCGCGGACGAGGTCGCGGTCGCAGGCTGCGGGCCGACGGGCGGCAAGGCGCGCGGACCCTCGCCGACGACCCCGCGCGCGCCGTCGGGGCGCAGCTCGAAGCGCGAGACCTTGCCGGGCTCGACCGAGAGCGTCAGGCGGCCGCCCTGGGCGCTGTCCTCGACGCTGTACACGCCGGGCGGCAGGGTCAGCGCGACGTCGTTGCCGGGGCGGAGGTCGATGGTAGCGATCGCGTCACCGGCGGCGTCGCGGACGACGACCGGACCACCGCCGACGCGGGTGCCGGCGAGCTCGAGCGTGCCGGGTGGCGCGAGCGGTGCCGGCACGGCGCTGATGGCTGGCCTCGCTGCGGGTGACGGCGTCGTTGCGGGTGACGGCGTCGCTGCGGCGGGTGACGGCGTCGCTGCGGCGGGTGACGGCGTCGTTGCGGCTGACGTTGCTGCCGACCTTGTCGCGGATGACGAGACGTCGGCGGAGCCGCTCACCGGAGCGGCGGGGGGCGCAGGGCCGCCCGGGGGCGGAGCGGCCAGCGCGGCGACCAGGAGACAGCGCAGCACCTGGCGGTTATAGGCGCAGTCGCGCCCCGGCGTCCAGCGCTCACCGGGCCCGGTGTCCGCCGGGTCCGGGTCCAGGGAGGCCGCGGGGCCACTCGGTGTGCACGAAGTGACCGGGCCGATCGCTGCGCTCGTAGGTGTGGCTGCCGAAGTAGTCGCGCTGGGCCTGGATCATGGCCGCGCTGCCGCGTCCGGTGGTCAGGGTGTCGAACCAGGCGAGCGAGGCCGCGAGGCCGGGGATCGGGCGCCCGGTCGCCGCGGCGGCCGCGACCACGCGGCGCCAGCCCGGGAGGCGGCGGGCGAGGTCGGCGATGAAGTCGGGCGCGAGCGCCAGCAGCTCGGGCGCGGGCGCGCTGGCGAAGGCGGCCCGGATGCGATCGAGGAACACCGCGCGGATGATGCAGCCGGCGGTCCAGATCCTGGCGACCTCGGCGAGGTCGGTGCCGTAGCCGCGCTGCTCGCTGGCCTCGGCGAGCAGCGCGAAGCCCTGGGTGTAGCTGCAGATCTTGGCGGCGTAGAGCGCGTCGCGCAGGTCGTCGACGCTGACGCCGGCCAGCGGCGCGCGCACGGGACGCAGCGCCGCCTCGGCGCGCACGCGCAGGTCCCTGGCCGCGGAGAGGTTACGGGCGTCGACGGCCGCGGCGATGGTCGGGACCGGGACGCCGTGCTCGACCGCCGCGAGCACGGTCCACTTGCCGGTGCCCTTCTGCCCGGCGCGGTCGAGGATCGCGTCGACCAGCAATTGCGAGGGGTCCTGGGGATCGGGGAAGCGCAGGATGTCGGCGGTGATCTCGACGAGGAAGCTGCGCAGCTCGCCCTCGTTCCAGCCGCTGTACACGTCGGCGACCTGGGCGGCCGGCAGACCGAGGCCCTCGCGCAGCAGCGCGGTGGTCTCGGCGATCAGCTGCATGTCGCCGTACTCGATGCCGTTGTGGACCATCTTGACGAAGTGGCCGGCCGAGCCGCGGCCGCAGTACGTGACGCACAGGCCGGACTCGCTGCGCGCGGCGATCGCCGCGAGCGCGGGGCGCAAGCGCAGCCACGCCTCGGGGTCGCCGCCGGGCATGATCGAGGGGCCGTGCAGGGCGCCGTCGGCCCCGCCGGACACGCCCATGCCGACGAAGCGCCAGGGCCGGGCCGCGGCGCGGGCGTCACGGCGGTCGGTGTCGGTGTAGAGGCTGTTGCCAGCGTCGACGACGATGTCGTCCTGCTCGAGCAGCGGATCGAGGGCGTCGAGGGCCTGGTCGACGGGCGCGCCGGCGGGGACCATCAGCACGATCCTGCGCGGCCGCTCGAGGCTCGCCACCAGCGTCGGGTAGTCGAGCGCGATCCGCAGGTCGGCCTCCGGGTGGGCCGCGGCGAGCGCGAGCGCGTGCTCGTTGTGCAGGGAGGAGCCGGCGACCCGCAGGCCGCGGCTGGCGAAGTTGCGGGCCAGGTTCGCGCCCATCACGCCGAGGCCGACCACGGCCACGTCACACAGCTTGTCGTCGGTCATCGCATCACTCCTCGTGGATCCGTCGGCGGGTTCAACAGCGAATCGAGGTCGGTGAAGCCCTCGAGGCCCTGCTGGTCGGTGAAGACGATCAGGCGCCCGAGCGCGCTGGCCGGCAGCGCCGCGTCGCCGCGTCGCAGCCGGAGCAAGGCCTCGCGCTTGCCCGCCCCCATCGCCACGACCACGCACAGGCCGGCGCGGCGCAGCAGCGCCAGCCCCAGGGTCATGCGCCCGGCCGGCGGCTTGGGGCTGTCGGGGATGTGCAGCACCGGATCGCTGGACGCGAGCGCGGGGTGGCCGGGGAACAGCGAGGCGATGTGGCCGTCCTCGCCGAGGCCGAGCAGCGCGACGTCGAGGCCGTCGGCGAAGTCGGCGGCGAGGCCCGCAGCGACGCGGGCGCGGGCCTCGGCGGGGCCCGCGTCGTCCGACCACAGCGGCAGGACGCGGGCGCAGTCGGCGGGCACCAGGCCGGCGCGCATGGCCTCGCCGTGGTTCGAGGCCGGGTCGTCGACGGGGACGCAGCGCTCGTCGACCCAGGTCAGGGCGAGGCGCCGCCGCGCGGCCTCCGGCAGGGCCGCGAGCAGGCCCGCCATCACCTGCAGCGCGGAGCCGCCGGGGATCGCCAGGCGGGCGCGACCGGAGCGCTGGTCGGCGGCGAGCAGGGCGCGGAGGATGCCGGCGGCGGCCCGCTCTGGGGCTGTCCTGGAGGACATGAACTCTCGGACATGTGCCATCAGACCTGTCCTCTCGACCAGCCGCCTTCGCAGCCGCGGAACAGCTCGTCGGCGCCGTCCGGGCCCCAGCTGCCGGCCGGGTACTCGGCCAGCGGCGGGGCCTCGGGGCTGTCCCAGGCGCGGCGGTAGGCGTCGACGAAGTGCCAGCTGGCCTCGATCTCCTCGGCGTGGACGAAGAGGGTCGCGTCGCCGAGGAGGGCGTCGAGGAGCAGGCGCTCGTAGGCGGGCGCGGTGGTCTGGCCGAAGTGGTCGCGGTAGTCGAAGGCGAGCTCGGCGGGGGCCATGATCATCGCCGCGCCGGGGGTCTTGACGCCGAAGGACAGGTTGATGGTCTCGCGCGGCTGGATGCCGAGGGTGAGGACGTTGGGGCGGATCTGGCACAGGCTGCCGTCGCGCAGCTTCTCGCGGAACTCGTCGTCGCCGAGGCCGTCGGGGCGGTTGAACAGCTGCAGCGGCGGGACCCGGAACTGGACCCGGACCTCGGTGAACTTCTGCGGCATGCGCTTGCCGTGGCGCAGGAAGATCGGGACGCCGGCCCAGCGCCAGCTGTCGATCTCGGCGCGGATCGCCACGAAGGTCTCGGTGCTCGAGCCGGCGGGCACGCCCTTCTCTTCGAGGTAGGCGGGGACCGGCTTGCCGCCGTGGCCGCCGAGCTGGCCCGCGGTGTAGCGCGCGCGCAGCGAGTGGCGCAGGGCCGACTGCGGGCCGGGCACGTGCAGCGAGCGCAGCAGGTTGACCTTCTGGCTGCGCAGGTCCTGGGCGTCGAGCGAGCTCGGCGGCTCCATGGCGACCAGGGCGAGCACCTGCAGCATGTGATTTTGCAGCATGTCGCGGGTGGCCCCGGTGGTGTCGTAATAGCCGGCGCGGCCGCTCTCCATGCCGAGCTGCTCGGCGACGGTGATCTGGATGTGCTCGACGTGGTGGCGGTTCCAGATCGGCTCGAAGATCGCGTTGTGGAAGCGAAAGCCGAGCAGGTTCTGGACCGTCTCCTTGCCGAGGTAGTGGTCGATGCGAAACAGCTGGTCCTCGCGCAGCGAGTCGTGCAGCGCGTGGTTCAGGGCCTGCGCCGAGGCGAGGTCGCGACCGAAGGGCTTCTCGACGATCACGCGGCGAAACGGCGCGCCGCCCTCCGCCTGCTCGAGCAGGCCCGCCTGCTTGAGCGCGGCGGTCGCCGCCGCGAACAGGTCGGGCTTGAGGCTCAGATAGTAGAGGCGACCCGCGACGCGCCCCGCGGGGAGCTCGTCGAGGCGGGCCGCGAGGCGGGCGACGTCGGCCGCGGACTCGACGTCGGCCTGCGCGTAGAACAGCCGCGGGGCGAGGCGGGTGAACGCGTCCTTGAGCTCGGCGGGCATGCGCTCGGCGACCTCGCGGCGGTAGTCCTCGTCGGTCTTTGGGCTGCGCGACACGCCGATGACCGAGAAGCCGCCGCTCGGGCGGTCCTTGCCGGCGAGGCTGGCCAGCGCGGGCATGAGCTTGTTCAGCGTGAGGTCCCCGCTGGCTCCGAAGATGACGACCTGGGCCGGATCCTTGACGTCGGTGGCGGGCATGGCGGGGGCCGGACTGTAGCAGCAATTGTGATATCAGGGACGGCGATGGACCCTGAACGGATCAGGCTCGAGGAGCTGCGGCGCGGGGCTGCACGCTGGGACCAGTTCGGTCCGTATCTCAGCGAGCGGGCCTGGGCCACGGTGCGCGAGGACTACAGCGCCGACGGCGACGCGTGGGCCTACTTCCCGCACGAGCACGCGCGCTCGCGGGCCTATCGGTGGAACGAGGACGGCCTCGCGGGCATCAGCGACGACCGCCAGCACCTGTGCCTCGCGCTCGCGCTGTGGAACGGCCAGGACCCGATCCTCAAGGAGCGGCTGTTCGGCGTCACGGGCCCGCAGGGCAACCATGGCGAGGACGTCAAGGAGTGCTACTGGTACCTCGACAGCACGCCGACGCACAGCTACATGCGGATGCTGTACCGCTATCCGCAGCGGGCCTATCCGTACGCGGCGCTGGTCGCCGCCTCGGCCGCGCGCGGGCGCGACGAGCCCGAGCTCGAGCTCGCCGACACCGGCATCTTCGCGGAGGACCGCTTCTTCGACGTCGACGTCGAGTACGCCAAGGCCGACCCCGACGACCTGATGCTGCGCATCACCGTCACCAACCACGGGCCCGAGGCCGCGCCGCTGCACGTGCTGCCGACGCTGTGGTTTCGCAACACCTGGTCGTGGGGCCGCGACGAGGCCCGGCCCGCGCTGTCCGCGGTCAGCCGCGGCCTCGGCAACGCCGACGAGCGGGTGCTGCTGTGCGTGCAGGCCGACCACCCGCAGCTGGGCGAGTTCCTGCTGTGCTGCCCCGAGGCCGACGAGCTGCTGTTCACGCACAACGAGACCAACGCGGCGCGGCTGTGGGGCGCGCGCAACAGCAGCCCCTACGTGAAGGATGCGTTCCATCGCTACCTGATCGAGGGCGAGCGCGGCGCCGTCGACCCCGGGCAGACGGGGACCAAGGCGGCGGCGCGCTACAGCTTCACGCTGGCGCCGGGGGCGACGCGGGTGTTGAACCTGCGCCTGGTGCGGTGCCACGACTGGCACCCGGGCGCGGGCGCGCTGGTGCCCGACAGCGACTGGAGTCGGGCCCTGCTGCCGCCGGCCCTCGACCTCGACGCGCTGCTGGCCCGGCGCCGGCGCGAGGCCGACGAGTTCTACGCGCCGCTGCTGCCCGGGGCGCTCGGTCTCGAGGAGCAGCGGGTGATGCGGCAGGCGCTCGCCGGCATGCTGTGGAACAAGCAATTCTATCACTACATCGTGCGCGACTGGCTCGACGGCGACCCGGGCCAGCCGCCGCCGCCGAGCTCGCGCCGCAAGCAGCGTAACCACGACTGGCGCCATCTCTACAACGAGGGCGTCATGTCGATGCCCGACAAGTGGGAGTACCCGTGGTACGCGGCGTGGGACCTCGCGTTCCACTGCATCCCGCTGGCGATGGTCGACGTCGGCTTCGCCAAGCAGCAGCTCGACCTGCTGGTGCGCGAGTGGTACCTGCACCCGAACGGGGCGGTGCCGGCCTACGAGTGGAACTTCAACGACGTGAACCCGCCGGTGTACGCCTGGGCGACCTGGCGCGTGTACAAGATCGAGCAGCGCAGCCGCGGCGCCGGCGACCGGGCCTTCCTCGAGACCCTGTTCCACAAGCTGCTCCTGCACTTCACCTGGTGGGTGAACCGCAAGGACTCGGAGGGCAACAACATCTTTCAGGGCGGCTTCCTCGGCCTCGACAACATCGGCGTGTTCGACCGCAGCGCCGCGGTCCCCCGCGGCGGCACGCTCGAGCAGAGCGACGCGACCAGCTGGATGGCGATGTTCTCGCTGAACATGATGCAGATCGCCCTCGAGCTCGCGCGCGACAACCCGGTCTACGAGAACATCGCCAGCAAGTTCTTCGAGCACTTCCTGGCGATCGCCGACGCGATGAACGACCTCGGCGGCCGCGGCATCGGCCTGTGGGACCCCGACGACGAGTTCTTCTACGACGTGCTGCACCTGCCGCAGGGCGGCTACCAGCGCCTCAAGCTGCGCTCGCTGGTCGGCCTGATCCCGCTGCTCGCGGTCGAGACCGTCGAGCCCGACCTGCTCGCCCGCCTGCCCGGCTTCGCCGCGCGCCTCGAGTGGTTCCTGAACTATCGCCCCGACCTCGCGGCCCTGGTCGCGCGCTGGCAGGACCCGGGCGCCGGCGAGCGCCGCCTGCTCGCCCTGGTCCGCGGCAGCCGGATGAAGCGGCTGCTGCGGCGCATGCTCGACCCCGCGGAGTTCCTCTCCGACTTCGGGGTCCGCTCGCTGAGCAAGCACCACGCGAGGCACCCCTACGAGCTCGAGCTCGGCGGCGCCCGCCTGCGCGTCGGCTACGAGCCCGCCGAGTCGCAGACCGGCCTGTTCGGCGGCAACTCGAACTGGCGCGGGCCGATCTGGCTCCCGATCAACTTCCTCCTGATCGAGTCGCTGCAGAAGTTCCACCGCTATTACAGCGACGACTTCCGCGTCGAGTGTCCGACCGGCTCCGGCGTGTTCCTGTCGCTGAAGGAGATCGCGGACGAGCTGTCGCGCCGGTTGATCGGCCTGTTCGTGCCCGACGAGCGCGGCCGTCGCCCCTTCGCCGGCGACGATCCCCGCGCGCGCGACCCCAGGTGGAGCGAGCACCTGCTGTTCCACGAGTACTTCGACGGCGACACCGGCCGCGGCCTCGGTGCCAGCCACCAGACCGGCTGGACCGGCCTGATCGCCGAGCTGCTGCTGCAACAGGGCGAGCGCGGCTGAGGCGCCTGCACGGGCCCGGCCGTGTTAGCGTGGGGGCCTCATGCACACGCTCTGCATCGACATCGGCGGCACCGGGATCAAGGCGAACGTCTACGACGCCCTGGGCCAGCCGCGCGGCGAACGGCTCCGCGTCGTGACGCCCAGGCCCGCGACGCCCGAGGCCCTGCTCGCGGCGATCGACGAGCTGCTCGCGGGCCTCGGCGAGTTCGACCGCGTGGCGGTCGGCTTCCCCGGCGTGGTGGTCGACGGCACCACCCGGACCGCGCCGAACCTCGACCCGGCGTGGGCCGACTTCCCGCTGGCCGCGCGGCTGACCGCGCGCACCGGCAAGCCCGCGCGCGTGGCCAACGACGCCGGTGTGCAGGGCCTCGCGGTGATCGAGGGCGTCGGCGTCGAGCTGGTCCTGACCCTCGGCACCGGCATGGGCTTCGCGCTGTATACGAGCGGCCACTACGTGCCCAACATCGAGATGGGGCACCACGTCTTCCGCGACCGCCGCACCTACGAGGACCGGGTCGGCGAGCCGGCGCGCGCGCGGGTCGGCGACAGGCGCTGGCGTCGGCGGGTGCTGCAGGTGATCGCGTCGCTCGATCCGGTGTTCAACTATCGCGTGCTGTACATCGGCGGCGGCAACGCGCGGCTGCTCGATCCGGCCGATCTCCCGGGCAACGTGCGCGTCGTCGACAACGTCGCGGGCCTGCTCGGCGGGCTCAAGCTGTGGGCGTGACCGCGGGCTCCGCCGCGTCGAAGCGCCAGGGTCCGAGGCGGCCGGGGGCGCGCATGGCCGCGTCCAGGGCCGCGAGGAAGCCCTCGCGCTCGAGCTCCTGACCGCCGAGGCCGCGCAGGTGCGCGGTCGTCATCTGACAGTCGATCAGGCGATAGTCCCAGCGGATCAGCTGGCGCGCGAGCGCGATGAAGCCCTGCTTCGAGGCGCCGGGCTCGCGGCTGAACATGCTCTCGCCGAAGAAGGCGCCCCCGATCGCCAGGCCGTAGAGGCCGCCGACCATCATGTCGCCGTCCCAGACCTCGACGCTGTGGGCGACGCCGAGGCGGTGGAGCTCGGTGAAGGCGGCGACGATGCCGGCGGTGATCCACGTGCTGTCCTGATCGATGCGCGGCTGGACGGCGCAGGCGGCGATGACGGCGGCGAAGGCGAGGTCGAGGGTCACGCGCAGCGGCCGGCGACGCAGGTGCTTGTGCACGCTGCGGCCGATGTGCAGGTCGCCCGGCAGGCGCAGCACCATCCGCGGCGAGGGGCAAAACCACATCAGCGGCTCGCCCTCGCTGCTCCACGGGAAGATGCCGCGCGAATAGGCCAGCAGCAGCCGCGCGGGCTCGAGGCCGCCGCCGAGCGCGAGCAGGCCATCCGGCTCGGCCTGCCGCGGATCCGGGAACACCGGCAGGTCGTCGGGCAGCAGGAAGATGGGCATCGCCGCGCGACCATAGCGCAGGCGCGCGTGAGCGGCGAGCTGGCTCTTCGGTCAGGTGCTCACGCGGCCCGCCGCGGGCGCTAGCGCCGGCCGATCGGGAGGCTGAGGCCGTACGCGCGCGTCGCGTACTCCTCGAGCATGCGATTGGTGTTGAAGTAGGAGGCGGCGAGGGCGATGCAGTCGCGCATCATCTCCGCCCAGCGCGGCTTGTTGACGGAGTACATCGCCAGGATCTCCTCGTCCAGGACCCGATAGAGGCGCTGGGCGTCCTGCTCGTCGACCGGGGTGTCGCCGCTGTGGTTGGGCTCGATGACCCATCCGGTGTGACCGGCGATGTAGCCCTCGCACCACCAGCCGTCGCGCACGCTCAAGTTGGGGACCCCGTTGTGGGCCGCCTTCATGCCGCTCGTGCCGGAGGCCTCGAGCGGGGCCGTCGGGGTGTTGAGCCAGAGGTCGACGCCGGCGACGATGCGGCCGCACAGGCGCATGTCGTAGCCGGGCAGGAAGACCATGCGCACGTAGGGGCGCAGCGCCTCTTGCTGGCGGAACACGGCCTCGATCAGGCGCTTGCCCTCGTGGTCCTTCGGGTGGGCCTTGCCGGAGAAGACGATCTGCAGCGAGCCCCAGCGGCTGGCGATGTCGCGCAGGCGCCCGACGTCGCGCAGCAGCAGGGTGAGGCGCTTGTAGCTGGTGACGCGGCGGGCGAAGCCGATGGTGAAGCGGTCGACCTCGAAGCCGTGGGGGCCCTGGGCGTTGATCTCGTCGATGAGGATCTGCTTGGCGCCGCGGTGGGCGGCGACGATCTCCGCGGTGGGGATGCGCTGGGCGCTGCGCAGCGTGTGGCCGTTGCGGCGCCAGCCGGGCAGGTGGCGGTCGAAGACGATCTGCATCGCCGGCGAGGTCCAGGTCGCCGAGTGCACGCCGTTGGTGACCGCGTGGATCTCATGGCCGGGGAACATGCCGCGCGAGACCTCGGCGTGGCGGACCGCGACGCCGTTGACGAAGCCGCTGAGCTCGAGGCCGAGCACGCTCATGTTGAGCTCGGTGGTGAGGAGCCGCGGGATCGAGGCGACCATCTCGACCGGCTTGACGCCGAAGATCTCCTCGGTGAGCGCGCGCGGGAAGCGGTCGTGGCCGGCCGGGATCGGCGTGTGCGTGGTGAACACGCAGGCCTTCCGCACCGCGGAGATGCAGGCCTCGAGCGAGGGGTCGGGCGTGCTCTCCCAGTGCTTCTTGAGCAGGTCGATCGCCAGCAGCGAGGAGTGGCCCTCGTTCATGTGATAGCGGGTCGGCTGGAGGCCCAGGGCCTCGAGCATGTGCCGGCCGGCGATGCCGAGCACCGCCTCCTGCGTGAGCCGGTAGCGCTCCTCGCCGGCATAGAGGTGGTCGGTG
>Ga0209480_10001800_pt1 | contig 15345 bp, 11 predicted proteins | sample JI61114C2DNA_FD_187501 | JGI IMG/M metagenome (GOLD analysis project Ga0209480, IMG submission 187501) | Wastewater effluent complex algal communities from Wisconsin, to seasonally profile nutrient transformation and Carbon sequestration -... | ecosystem: Engineered > WWTP > Effluent > Algae...
AGCTTGCTGGTCTCGGCGAGCAGCACGGCCCGCTGCCGCGCGGCCCGCTCCTGGTGGAGGACGCGGTCCTTCTCGAGCTCGGCGGTCTTGCGCGCGGTGATGTCGACGAAGGAGGAGACGACGGAGCGCGGCTGTCCGGGGCCGAGCTCGGGCAGCGGCTGCGAGACGATGGAGACCCAGGTGAGCTGGCCCTCCGGCTTGTGGAGGCCGACGATGGCGCCGGCCTCGGGCTCGCCGGTGTGGAGGGTGAAGATCGGGCAATTGGCCTGATCACGGAAGGGCGTGCCGTCGGCCTGGACGGCGCGCCAGCGCGGGTGCAGCGGGGCCAGGCCGGCGACCTGAGATTCGCTGAGCCCGAGGATCCGCCGGGCGCTGGCATTGAGTGTGTGGATCGTGCGATCGGCGTCCTGGACCAGGATGCCCTCGTCGAGGACCGCGATGAGCGAGCGGTAGCGCTGCTCGCTCACGCGGAGCGCGGCGGCCGCTTGCCTTTGCTCGGTGACGTCGATCGCGCCGCCGAGGAGCCCGACGATCCGATCGCCGTCATCGCGGGTGACCCGGCCTTTCACGAGCACCCAGGCGATCGTGCGGTCCTTTCGGACGATGCGGTATTCGAGGTCGGGGAATTCGCCGGTCATCGGGGCTCGCCGGAATCCCGCGTCGACGAACGAATGGTCGTCTGGGTGGGCGCACTGCAGCAGCGCCTCGAGGGTGGCCGGCGCCTCGGCGCGCGAGCGGCGATGGATCTGCAGGACGCCGGCGTCGACCTCGATCGCGTCCGTGCGCGGGTCCCACGACCACAGGCCGAGGCCCGAGGCGGCGATGGCGACCTCTAGCTGCTTTCGGCTGGCGCGCAGCTGCCGCTCCAGCTCGACGCGCAGGGTGATGTCCCGGGCGATGATGGTGAGCGCGATGACCTCGGCGCCGCGCTTGACGGGGGCGACATGCGACTCGTAGCGGGCTTTCTCGCCGTTCGAGCCGAGCCCGAGCGTCTCATAGTGCCCGGCCTGGCCGGTCGTGGCGACGTCGCGGTAGCAGGCGCGTGCGACCTCGTGGTAGCCGGGATCGAGGAATTCGAAGATGCTGCGGCCCGAGACCTCCGCCATCGTGAGGCCCGCGTAGACCCGGTTGATGAAGCGGATCACGCCCTCGGGCGAGATCAAGACCACGAAGTCGGGCGACGCCGTGAGCAGCGCGAACAGGACCGGCGCCAGACGCTCCAGATCGTCGGCCTCGATGGCGCCTGGATCTATCGAGCTGAACAGATGCATGGCATTCGCTCGATAATGTGCCCGCGAAAGCCCATCACCGCCGCCGCCGGGCCGGCACCCCGACGATCGCGCGGCTACAGCTGCGGCGTGGCCCGCGGCGCGTTGGTGGCGGTCCCAGCGCGGGACCCGGTCCACGCCGGGGCCGGCTCGTGCGCGCGTTACAGGGCCCGCGCCAGGGCCTTGGCGACTCCGAGCATGGCGGCGTCGCGATTGGCCTTGGCGTTGCTGCCGCTGACGAGCAGGGCGTCGGCGGCGACGTTGCTGATGAACTCGACCTCGATGAGGATCGAGCGGCACATCTTGCCGCTCAGGCCGATGCCGGCGTCGCGCAGGATGCCGAGCGACTTCAGCTGCGTGTCGGTGTCCGGCTTGGCGCCGCGGTTCTTGGCGCCGGGGTCGAGCGCACGGATCGCGGCGTAGAGGCCGTCGTTGACGGTCTGCGCCAGCGCCTTGTCCTCGGCCTCGTTCGACTGCTGCGGGTTGGACGCGGACTTATAGAAGGTCTCGGTCCCGCGGGCGGACGCGCCGCCGCCGTTGAAGTGGATGCTGATCAGGATGTCGGCCTTGTTGACGGTGGCGACCGCGACCCGCTGGCTCCCTGTCAGATTGATGTCCGTTTCCCGCGTCAGGATCACCCCGACGTCGCAGTAGCCCCGCGACTCGAAGATCGCCTTCACCTCGGCGCTCGCCAGCTGGAGCCGCAAGCTCAGGGCGAAGTCGAGGGTCAGGGTCTTCTCCTTGGGGCCCGACACCGAGGTCGCGTTGTTGGCGCTGCTGCCCGGCTTGTTCTCGGTGCCGCCGTGGCCGGGATCGATGACGATGACCCGCTTCTCGCTGCAGCCTCGTTTCACCCCGTCGACCGGGGCGCTGGCGTTGGCCCCCGAGTAGGGGCTGGCGGGCGGTTTGGCCATGGTCATCGGTCAGTCAGCTCCTCAGGTTCTTGAGCACGGCCCGCAGCCAGATGAGGGCCCGACGCTCGAGCTTCGTGGCCACGTGGTCGGCGTCGGCCGGCGCAGTGGGCTCGAGCGTGCTCCCGATCCACGGGTAGAGCGGATCGCGATCGCAGTCATGGCCGAAGGCGAACATCAGCACCGTGAGCACCAGGGCGGCCCGGGTGGACGTGAAGCCGTGGTCGATGCGGGCCCGCGCGGCCGCGTTGGTGATCAGCGCCTCCAGCGGCGCCGGACCGGTATATGCGTACTTCTCGGGGTGCAGCCGCTTCAGCAATTGCAGCGTGTCCGCGGTGAAGTGCTCCGCGCGGACGGCGAGCTCGTGGTCCGCGGCGGCGGCGAGCCGCTCCAGGGCCGCCCGTGTATGCTCGTTCTCGGCGCCGCCGACCTGGCGCAGGTACTCGCAGGCGCGGCCGTGCAGGGCGTCGGCCCGGTGCATCGGGTCGCTGTACTCGTCGCTGTGCAGGAGCTCGGCGGCCCAGGGGTACTGCGGGTCAGCGGCGAAGCCGCTGCCGAACAGCAGCGACAGGTCGATGTAGAGCCGCGCCGAGCCGCGCGTGCACAGGCCGTGGGTCGCGGCGCGATCGATCGCGTGGCGGATTGCGACGCGCAGCTGCTCCTCGCGGAGCGTGCGGCACAGGTGCGGCGAGAACTCCCGGCAGTGCGCGACCATCTCGGCCTCGAAGCCGTCCCGCGCCCACTCCTCGAAGGCCCTGACCTGCGCCCTGCCTAGCGTGATCACTGGCGCACCCCGACCGCGTCGGTCGCCGCGTCGCGGCGCGGACCACCAGGCTCGCCCAGCCCGTTGTCGTCGAGCGTTTTCACCGGAATAAGTCCGCATCTGACCAGCAGCGGCGGGACCTGTCAAACAGTATCTCGGGCAATGCGCGGACCCGCCGATGCGGCGAGGGGCATCGCGCGCTATCACGGATCTCCGCCGCCGTTGTGGGGGCCCGACGACTGGGCGCGGGGGCGGAGAAGCGTTACCATGCGCGGCGGCGAGCCCCGTGCAGTCACGCGACACCCACTCCGAATCGAGCCGGGCCCCGGACCTGCGGGCTGCGCTGGCGCGCCTGGCCGGGCAGGGGGAGGCCGGGCGCGGGGCCGTGTTCACGCGGCCCGAGGTGGTCGCCGCGCTGCTGGACCTCGCGGGCTACACGGTCGACCAGCCGCTGCACACCTGGCGGGTGCTCGAGCCGTGCTTTGGCGCTGGAGATTTCCTGTTCGCGGCGGTCGAGCGCCTGCTCGTCGCATTCACGGCGGCCGGGGGGCGGCCGCGCGAGGCCCTGCGGCTGCGCGAGGCGGTGCGGGCGGTCGAGGTCCACCCCGCCTCGTTCGCGGGGACGAGCGAGGCATTATACCGGCAGCTGTCGGCGTGGGGCGCGAGCCCGCGCGACGCCGGCGCGCTGTGCGCCGCCTGGCTGCTGTGCGACGATTTCCTGCTCGCGCCGCTGGCGGGGCGCTTTGATGTGGTCGTCGGCAACCCGCCGTATGTGCGGCAGGAGCGGATCCCCGGGCCCTTGCTGGCGGAGTACCGCCGGCGTTATGCGACGATCTACGACCGGGCGGACCTGTATGTGCCGTTCTTCGAGCGCGGCTTGCAGCTGCTCGGGGCCGACGGGCGGCTCGGGTTCATCTGCGCCAATCGCTGGCTCAAGAACAAGTACGGGGGGCCGCTGCGCGGCCTGATCGCCCGCGAGTTTCACCTCTCGCACTATATCGACATGGAGGGCACGGACGCCTTCCATTCGGAGGTCATCGCATATCCGGCGATCACCGTGATCCGGCGCGGTCAGGGCACCGTCACTCGTATCGCGCGGCGACCGGAGGTCGGGCAGGCGCTGCCCGGCTTGACGCGCGTGCTGCTCGCGCCGGGGCCGGTGAACGACGCGCGGGTCGAGGAGGTCGAGCACGCGGTCCGCGGCAGCGAGCCGTGGCTGCTCGACGCCGCCGATCAGCTGCGGGTGGTCCGTCGGCTCGAGCGGGACTTCGCGGAGCTCGAGCACGCCGGCTGCAAGGTCGGGATCGGGGTGGCGACGGGCGCCGATCGGGTGTTCATCGCCGACCTCGGCGAACTGCCGGTGGAGGCCGCGCGCAAGCTGCCGCTCGTGATGGCCGGCGACCTGCAAGATGGCGCGATCGTCTGGGGCGGCAAGGGCCTCGTCAACCCCTTCGAGGCGGACGGCGGCCTGGCTGCGCTCGACCGCTATCCGGCCTTCGCCGCGTACATCCGCGCGCACGCGGGCGCGCTGGGCGAGCGCCACGTGGCGCGCAGGACCGCGAGTTGGTACCGCACGATCGACCGCGTATACGCCGAGCTCACCGGCACGCCGAAGCTGCTGATCCCGGACATCAAGGGCGAGCCGATGGTCGTGCTCGACGAGGGCAAATATTACCCGCACCATAACCTCTATCACGTGACCTCGTCGACGTGGGATCTGCGGGCGCTGGCGACGGTGCTGCGCTCGTCGATCGCGGTGCTGTTCGTGTCGACCTACTGCGTGAAGATGGCGGGCGGCTTCCTGCGGTTTCAGGCGCAGTACCTCCGACGGATCCGCGTCCCACGGTGGGAGGCCGTCCCGGAGGCGCAGCGCGCCGCCTTGATCGCCGCGGCGCCGACCGACCGCGCGGCGATCGACCGGGCCACCTTCGCGGCCTACGGGCTCACGCAGGCCGAGGCCGAGACGACGCGGCGGGCCGCCAGCGCTGCGCTGGTGGCGAGGAAGTGGCCGACCTGTAAGTAATCCTTACAAGTTGCCGCGCGGACGGTCACGCGACGGGGTCGGCGGGGGCTTCCTCGATCTGCCAGCGCTCGAAGACGGCGGGCTGGGTGTCGACCTCGATCAAAAACTTGCTGGGGCGCAGCATGTGGGAGGGGCCGTCGCGGGTCTCCTCGATCACGGGGTAGGTCATATAGAGCTCGTCGCCGGCGCGGGTGACGGCGACGTAGAAGAGGCGGCGCTCCTCCTCGATGTCGGAGGGCTGGCGCATGGCGGTGGCCATCGGGAAGCGGCCCTCGGCGAGCCAGAGCACGAAGCAGACCGGCCACTCGAGGCCCTTGGCCTGGTGGATGGTGGATAGTACGAGCATGTCGTCGGGCTGCTCGGCGCCGAGCACGTTCTCGGCGCTGATGCCCTGGATGAGGGCGAGCTCGCCGAGGAAGTCGCTGGCGGCGGGGTAGCGCTCGGCGTAGCCGGCGAATTGCTCGAGGTCGTCCTTGCGGGCGGCGGCGTTGGGAAAATTTCGGTCGGCGTATTCGCCGTAGTGGCGCTCGACGACGCGGCGGATCATGTCGCCGGGGTTTTGCAGGGCGGGGTCCTCGAGGATGGTCCAGAGCTCGGCGAGGCGGGCGAGGGCGTCGCGGGTGCGGCCGCGGGCGAGGGCGGCGGCCTCGGCGAGGCGGCGGGCGCTCGAGGTCTGGCCGTTGGGGGCGTCGACCGGGCTGGAGGCGGAGCCGACCGGGGCAGCAAGGGAGGTGGCGAGCTGTTCGGCGGTTTGGGCGCCGATGCCGGGCCACAGGCGGAGCAGGCGGACCCAGCTGAGGGCGTCCTGGGGGTTCTGGCGGGCGCGCAGGTAGGCGACGACGTCCTTGATGTGGGCCTGCTCGAAGAAGCGCAGGCCGGAGCGCACGGTGAAGGGGATCTGGCGGCGGGTGAGCTCGACCTGGAGCTCGAGGCTGTGGCTGTGATTGCGGTAGAGGACGGCCATGCGTGAGAGCGGCATGTCGTACTCGTGGTGGAGCTCGAGCACGCGCTGGGCGACGAACTCGGCCTGCTGGAACACGTCGCGCAGGGGGATCACGGCCGGGCGCTGGCCCTCGGGCTTCACCGCTTGCAGCTCCTTGGGGTATTGATTGCGGTTGTGGGCGATGCTGCGGTTGGCGAGGGCGAGGATCTGCGGGGTGGAGCGATAGTTGATCGTCAGTTTGTAGATGTCGGCCTGGGGGTGCCTGGCCCGGAACGCGCCGATCTGCGTGAAGTCGGCGCCGCGGAAGCTGTAGATGGATTGCGCGTCGTCGCCGACGCAGGTCAAGCTGCGGTGGCCCTCGGCCATCGCGTCGCACAATGCGCCCTGTAATGCGTTGATGTCCTGGTACTCGTCGACGAGGACGTGGTCGTGGCTGGCGCGCAGCTCCTCGCCCACGTCGGCGAGCGACGGGTCCTCGAGCAATTGCAGCCAGCTGGCGAGCAGGTCGTCGAAGTCGCACATGTTCATCTGGCGCTTGCGCTCGGCGAAGCGGCGGGCGACCTGGGCCATGGTGCCGGCCTGGTCGAGGAGCTTGAGGTTGTGCTGCTCGACGACCTTCTCGAGCGGCTGGCGGGTGCCGCTGGCGAGGCTGATGAGGTTGAGGAGGACCTTCGGGGTCGGGAAGCGGCGGGCGGTGAGGGCGGGCACGCCGAGCTCGGTGATGACGGAGGCGAGCAGGGTGCGGGAGTCTTCGGGGTCGAGGATGCCGAAGTCCGGGGACAGGCCGATGGCCTGGCCGTGGCGGCGGAGGATGCGATTACCGATGTGATGGAAGGTGCCGGCGGAGCAGCGGCGCATATCGACGCCGAGCAGGGATTCGACGCGGGAGACCATCTCGCGGGCGGCGCGGTTGGTGAATGTGCAGAGGAGGATGCGCTCGGGGTGGCAGCCGGCGGCGACGAGTCTGGCGACGCGATAGGTGAGGGTGCGGGTCTTGCCGGTGCCGGCGCCGGCGAGGACGAGGAGCTCGCGGGGAGGGGCCTCGACGACGGCGATCTGCTGGGGGTTCAGCTCGCGGGTGAGGTCGAAGGCGTGGCGCTGGGGTGCGGCGGTCTTGAGGACGTACTTCATCGATCAGAGGTTCTTGGCGATGAAGTCGAGGATCTGCTGCTCCATATGCACGCGGTCCTCGAGGCGGCGCGGCATGTGGCGCTCGTCGGGGAAGAGCAGCAGCTCGTAGGGCTTGCGGGCCTTGATCAGGGCGTTGATCAGGCGGGCGGTGTGGCGAAAATGCACGTTCTCGTCGATCATGCCGTGCACGAGCATGAGCTTGCCGGTGAGCTTGTCGACGTGGTGCATCACCGAGCTCTCGGCGTAGCCCTTGGGGTTGGTCGCGGGCGTGCCCATGTAGCGCTCGGTGTAGTGGGTGTCGTAGCCGTCCCAGTGGGTGACCGGGGCGCCGGCGACCGCGAGCTTGAAGGTCTCGGGGAAGCGGACCACGGCCATCGCGGCGAGGTAGCCGCCGTAGGACCAGCCGTAGATGCCGACGCGGTGGGGGTCGACGAGGCCCTCGGCGGCGAGGAGGGCGACGACGTCCTGCTGGTCCTCGAGCTCGACGCGGCCGAGGTCGTGGCGGATCGCGCCCTCGAAGGCGAGGCCGCGGCGGGCGCTGCCGCGGTTGTCGATCTTGACGACGAGGTAGCCGCGGCTGCGCAGGGCCTGGGCGCGCATGTCGACGGTGCTGCCCCAGGCGTTGACGACGCGCTGGGCGTGCGGACCGCCGTAGATCTCGACGAGGGTCGGGTAGGGGCGGATGGCGGCGTCGGGGCGGTAGATCGCGGCGTGGAGGGTGTCGCCGTGGCGGTTCTCGAAGCTGCGCAATTCAGGGGGGCGCAGCTCGAGCTCGGCGAGGCGCGGGTCGGACTCGTGGGGGATCTCGCGGAGCACGGCGCCGTCGTCGAGGCTGCGCAGGGTCAGGCGCGGCGGGGCGGCGGTGCTGCTGTGCACGTCGACGAAGCGGCGCAGGGCGTGGTCGATGACGACGCCGTGCATGCCGGGCTCGGGGGTGATGCGGCGCGGCTCGCCGCCGGTGAGCCACACGGAGTAGAGCTGCTGCTCGGTCGGGTGCTCGCGGTTGGCGAGGAAGTAGACGATGCCGCGCGGGCCGTCGATCTCGGGGATCGCGTCGACGTGCCAGGGGCCGGCGGTCAGCGGGCGGACCAGCTCGCCAGCGCCGTTGTAGAGGTACAGGTGGCGAAATCCGCTGCGCTCGCTGGCCCACACGAAGTGGCCGGCGAGCGGGCCGTCGTCGATCGGGCGCAGCAGGTCGTGGAGGTTGATCCACACGTCGCTCGACTCGGTGAGGATCACGCTGCTCTCGCCGGTCTTCGGGTCGAGGCGGAGCAGGCTCAGGCGGGTCTGGGCGCGGTCCTCGACCTGGGCGGTGAGGCTGCCGTCGGGCATCCACTGCACGCGCGCGAGGTACTGCTCGGGGTCGTCGCCGAGGTCCATCCAGGTGACGCGGTCGCTGCCGGCGGCCGCGACCACGCCGAGCCGCACCTTGGCGTTGGCGGCCCCGGCGAAGGGGTAGGCGTGGTCCTCCTGCGCGTCCGCGCCGACGCCGTCCTTGCCGGCGTGCATGATGCGAAACTTGGGGATGTGGGTCTCGTCGACCTCGGTGAAGGCGAGCGAGCGGCCGTCGTGCGACCACCAGAAGCCGTGGCTGCGGCCCATCTCTTCCTGGGCGATGTACTCGGCGAGGCCGTGGGTCTTGCCGGTGCCGCGGGCGCCGCGGGTGCGCTGCGAGGGTGGGCCGCCGGCGGCGTCGACGACGTAGAGCTCGTCGTCCTGGACGTAGGCGACCTTGTTGCCGTCGCGCGAGAGCTGGGCGTCGAGGGTGGGCTGGCCGCCGGCGCCGCTGACGAGCAGGCGCAGCGGGCCGTCGACGCCGTCCTGGACGTGGATGTCGCCGCCGAGGGGGACGAGCAGGCGCTGGCCCTCGCGGGCCCAGGCGTAGCTGGTGACGCCGATCTCGCGGACGCGCTGGCGCTCGCGTCGCAGCTTCTCCTCGTGTGAGAGGTTGTCCTCGGTGACGCCGCCGCCGGGCGGGGTGACGAGCGGGTGCTCCTGGCCGGTGGCGAGGTCGAGGCGGTAGAGCTGGCGGCTGAGGCTGCGGTCGGGGCTGCGCAGGTAGGTGAGGCCGGCGTCGTCGGGGGTGAAGGCGAGCGCCTGCGGGGCGAGCATGCCGGGCAGCGGGTAGGCGGCGGCGTCCTCGAGGCTGAGCGGCGCGTGGGCGGGCTGTGCGGCGGCGGTGGTGGCCGGGAGCGCCGGCGCGGCCGGAGTGGGATCGGCGCTGGCGATGGAGCGGGGAGGTGGCGTCGCGGCGGTCATGGGCTGGGGCCTCGGCGACGAGCAGGCGGCGAGCGCAGAGCACAGGAGTGGGACGATCGCGGCGCGGAACATCGCGGATGCAGGATCGCAAGTGTCGCACTCGCTGTCCACGCCCGCCGCCGCGCCGCACGGACGATCGCAGGAGGGCGTACGGGGCCCCTGGGCCGGTATTTCGGGGGGTCGGCTGGCGCTTGCGTCGCCGCGGGAAGTCGGCGATATAAGCCCCCCGATGGCCCGCCTCGCCGAGATCCTCACCCAGCCCGAGCTTCGCCCCCAGGTCGTCCGCGCCTGCGCGGAGCTCATCGACGCCGAGGTCCAGAGCAAGTCCGGCTTCTCAGGCCTCGCCGTCAAGGCCGGCTACAAGCTGGTCAAGACCATCAAGCCGAGCATGATCCCCGAGGTCGTCGACAAGCTGCTGCCCGAGTTCGCCGAGGCGATGCAGCCGATGTTCGCCGAGGTGGAGCAGCAGGCCGCGAGCACCGGCCGCCCGCGCGGCGAGGTGTTTCGCGCGCACATGCAGAGCGACCCGGCCCGGGTCGCCGCGGCCCTGGTGACGGTCACCGACCGCCGCGCCGAGAAGGCCAGCGGCGCGCTCAAGAAGACCTACGCCCGCCTGCGCGACAGCGCCGAGGAGCACGTGCAGGCGGCCGTGCCCGGGCTGGTCCGGACGCTGACGCCCTTCGTGTGAGCGCGGCCGCGGGTCTACCCACATTCGTGGGCCCGGGTTATCATGCGCCGCCCTTTGCTGGAGGCGCGGGCCCGATGAACGAGACCAAGAAGTGGCCGTGGGACAAGTCCAGCCTCGAGAGCATGGTCCAGGCGATCGGCCGCGTGGGCGGACAGACGCAGCCGCAGATCTTCGCCTACTGTCACGATCTCGGGATCGCGCCGAAGGTGAACCCGGGCCTCGACCCGGGCGGGCCCTCGCTCGACGCGGCGGGTGACGGGCGCTACGCGCTCGGCCAGGAGCTCGGGCGCGGCGGCGGCGGCGTGGTCTATCTCGGCGCGGACCGCAGCCTGCGGCGCAGCGTCGCGCTCAAGGTGCTGTCGCCGGAGCTGGTGACCGACCCGACCCGGGTGCAGGCCTTCGTCGAGGAGGCGATCATCACCGGCGGCCTCGAGCACCCCAACATCGTGCCGGCCTACGACCTCGGCTGCAGCAGCGCGCTGGGGATCTACTACACGATGAAGCGGCTGACCGGGCGGCCGCTGGCGGAGGTGCTGATCGAGCTGCGGCGCGGCGAGCCGGCGACGGTGCAGGCCTTCGGGATGTATCGCCTGCTCGGCTGCTTCATCGAGCTGTGCCGCGCGCTCGCCTACGCCCACTCGCGCGGGGTGCTGCACGGCGACCTGAAGCCGGAGAACGTGTTCATCGGCGAGTACGGCGAGGTCGTGCTGGTCGACTGGGGGCTGGCGCAGGTGCTCGGCCCCGACGGCAAGCACCAGGCGCGCGCGCGCATGAAGGCCGGCACGCCGGAGTACATGGCGCCGGAGCAGATCACCAAGAGCGGCCAGGACCTCGACGTGCGCAGCGACATCTGGTCGCTCGGGGTGATCCTGTACGAGCTGCTGACGCTGACGCTACCGTTTCAGGGGGCCAACCCGCGCGAGGTGCTGATGCGCGTGATGGTCGAGCCGCTCGAGCCGCCGACGCAGCGAGCCCCCGGGCGGCCGGTGCCGGCGGGGATCGAGGACATCTGTCGGCGGGCGCTGAGCAAGAACCGCGAGTTGCGCCACGGCTCGGTGGCGGAGCTGATGACGGAGCTGGAGGCCGAGCTCGAGGGCACGCGCGAGCGGCTGCGGCGGGCGGAGCAGGCCCGGCGGGCGCTCGACGCGGCGCGGGCGCTGCTCGAGCGGCTCGCGGTGCAGGAGCTCGCGGTCGACGAGCTGATCGAGCGCCACCCGACGCGCGACGACCCGCGCGAGGCGGCGCACGACGACGATCTGCGGCTGGCGCGGCTGCGGGGCGCGCTGCTGGCTGGTTACCAGGAGGCGGGCGAGCAGCTGCTGCGCGGCCTCGACGACGATGAGGGCGGGCAGACCCTGGGCGAGGCGGCGGGCGACCTGTACTGGCGGGTGTTCCTGCGGGTCTACCCGTCGCGCACGCCGACGGTGCCGGCGAGCCGCGAGCTGGCGAGCGAGCTGCTGACGCGGCTGAGCGAGCGGGCCTTCGCGGCGGTGGTGCGAGCGGGGCGCCACCTGGCGCGCTCCCGTGAGTTCGCCTCGCTGTCGACCCTCGACCTCACGCTCGGCGATCCGCAGGCCACGGACCCGTGGCTGAGCGTGGTCTCGACGCTGTGCGGCGGCGAGGACGATGAGCTCGACCCGAGCCACGCGCCCTCGGCCCTGCGGACGCTGCTGACCCGCATCAACTGTCTGCAGAAGATCAGCCTGTTCGCGGCGGTGCCGACCTGGCACCTGATGCCGATCGCGGAGGCCTGCCACGAGGCCGGCTTCACCGACCAGGCGCCGATCTTTCGCCAGGGTGAGCCCGGCGACTCGCTGTGCATCCTGCTCGCGGGCACCGTGGAGGTCGTGCGTGACGGCGCGGTGATCAACCGCCTCGGGCCTGGCGAGGTCTGCGGCGAGGTCTCGGTGCTGGGCCTGGCGCCGCGGACGGCCGGGGTTCAGGCCGTGGGCGAGGTCCGCACGCTGATGCTCGAAGCCGAACGTTTCCGCCGGATCGTCCGCGAGAACGGCGATATCGGCCTGGCTGTCATCCAGGTGCTCGCGGAGCGGCTCCGGGTGGCCACGGAACGGGAGAGCGCGCTGCGGTCGCTGACGGGGACGATCCTGCGTCAGCGGGTCGACGGGCCCCCGCAGTGACCAGCGCTAAGTGCGCATGTCGTGGTTCTTGCCCGTTTCAGGTCAGGCAGGCTACAGCAGGGCCTGCGGCGACGCTTCGCCACCCGTCCTGACCAGGAGACCATTCGTGACCCGAACGCACACAACTCTCTTCTCCCTCGTCGCGGTGCTCGCGGCCGCTGCCTGCAGCCCGACCGTGTTCGAGGACGCGACGGCGCTCAACGTCATCGGTGACCCGCCCCCGCTCCCGCCGCCGCCGCCGCCGCCGCCGCCCGAGCCCGAGCCCGAGCCCGAGCCGCCCAAGCGCGTCGTCGTGGAGAACAACAAGATCGTGATCATGGAGAAGATCCAGTTCGACCTCAACAAGGCGACGATCCGCCCCGAGTCGGACAGCCTGATGACGGAGATCATCAAGGTCATCAAGGAGAACGCCCACATCAAGAAGATCGCCATCGAGGGCCACACCTCGAGCGAGGGCAGCGACAAGCACAACCTCAAGCTCTCCGACCAGCGCGCCAAGGCGGTCATGGACTACCTCGTCAAGAAGGGCGAGCTGCCCGCCGCGATGTTCACGGCCAAGGGCTTCGGCGAGACCAAGCTCATCGCCGACGAGGCCACCGAGGAGGGCCGCGAGCTCAATCGCCGCGTCGAGTTCAACATCATCGAGCAGACCGTGACCGAGAAGAAGGTCGAGATCGACGAGAAGTCCGGCGCGAAGAAGGTCCTCGAGGAGAGCACCAACACCATCAGCACCGAGCCCGAGCCCGCGCCCGCAGCCGAGGCCAAGTGAAGGAGCGACCGACCATGCGCATGAACACCATCCTCAGCGTCCTCCTGCTCGCCGCCTCGGCGGTCGTCCCCGGCTGCACCTGCGTCGCCCGCGACGCCGAGACCTACCGCGCCGACACCCGCACCGTGCTCGAGACCCGCAACGACGCGGTCAAGACCTGCTACGACGAGGCCCTCAAGGCCGACCCCGCCGTGAGCGGCGACGTCGTGGTCAAGTTCAAGGTCGAGAAGAAGACCGGTAAGATCCTCGACGCGGCCGCCGATCTGACCCGCACCAACGCCCCCGCGGCGCTCAGCGACTGCATCGTCAAGGCGCTCGACGGCCTCGCCCTCGACCCGGTCGACCAGCGACAGGGCGACGCGACCTTCAGCTGGGCCTTCAAGGCCAACCCGCCGAAGCAGCTCTAGCGCTCACGAGGCGCCCACCAGGCGCTCACGAGGCCGGGCGACCGCGAGGTCGTCCGGCTTCATCGCGTCGGTGGGTCCGGGTCCGGCGGGAGCGTCAGGACCTCGAAGCCGTCGGCGGTGACGGCGATCGTGTGCTCGAACTGGGCGCTCCAGCGCCCGTCGGCGGTGAGGACGGTCCAGCCATCGGCGTGCAGCAGGACCTCGGGGCTCCCGAGGGTGAGCATCGGCTCGACGGTGAACACCATCCCGGCGCGCAGGCGCAGGCCGGTGCCGGGGCGGGCGACGTGCGAGACCTGCGGGGCCTCGTGCATCTGTCGCCCGATGCCGTGGCCACAGTAGTCGCGGACGACCCCGAGGCCGGCCTGCTCGGCGACCGTGACGATGGCCGCGCCGACGTCGCCGAGGCGCGCGCCGGGCCGCACCGCGGCGATGCCCGCGTCGCGGGCCGCCCGCGTGCGCTCGACGAGGCGCCGCGCCGCGTCGTCGACGGCGCCGACGCAGAAGGTCGCCGAGGTGTCGCCGTGGAAGCCGTCCAGCTCGGTGGTGACGTCGACGTTGATGATGTCGCCGTCCCGCAGCAGGTCGCTCGCGCGCGGCATGCCGTGGCAGACGACCGCGTTGCGGCTGGTGCAGACGCTCGCCGGGAAGCCTCTGTAGCCGAGCTGGCTCGGCCGCCCGCCGCGGCGCGCGGTGTCCTCGCGCACCCACGCGTCGATCTGCGCCGTCGACACCCCCGGCCGCAAGCGCGCGCCGACCTGCGCGAGGGTGGCCGCCGCGGCCAGCGAGGCGCGGCGGATGCCCGCGATCTCGCGCGGCCCGTAGATCGTCACTGCCATGCCGGTGACAGTGGCGCAGCGGGCCCTCGGCGATCCAATACCATTTAAGTATGAAGGTTGTGCCCGGGCCGCGGCCGCGGCTACGCTGCCCGGGTGAGCCTGACGCAGATCAATTACTTCGTCACGGTGGCCGAGGAGCAGCACGTCGGACGGGCGGCCCGCAGGCTCCACGTCTCGCAGCCGCCGCTGTCCCGGCAGATCCGCGGCCTCGAGGACGAGCTCGGCGCGCGACTGTTCCAGCGCACGCCGCGGGGCGTGACGCTGCTGCCCGCGGGCGAGCGGTTCCTGGCGCACGCGCGGGCGATCCTCGCCGAGGTCGACGCCGCCCGCCGGGCGGTCGGGCCTGCCCCTGGAGACATGTCCCTACGGACATCTCTCAAGGACCCGCGACGCGGCCCCGGCGCTCGACGCTCGTAGGGTATCCGCGGGCGGCGGCTCAGCCGCCCGCGATGTAGCCGAGGGCCGCGGGGCAGGCGGCAGGCAGGGCGCCGAGCTTGAAGCGCCCGGGCGCGCTCACCGGCTCGAAGCCGGCCGCCGCGATCAGCTCGACCTCGCCGCTGGCCGCGTCGAAGCGGTGATCGACCTTGTGCTCGCTCCGTGTCACCGGTCCCTCGCTCGGCTCGCCCTCGAGCATCGGCCCGGTCTCGTCGACCACGGAGACCTTGAAGGCGCCGAGCCAGCGCGGGGCCTCGCCGTCGAGGCCGAGCACCGCGACCATGCGCGCGCTGGTGCCCTCGGTCGTGTTGTCGCCGTAGTCGCCGTCGTGACGGTCGTGTCCCAGGGTCAGTACGAGCTCCGGGCGGCCGCCGGGGACCAGGTCCCGGGCCTCGATCGCCTCGACGGTGAAGCTCTCGCCGATGTAGCCGACGCCCGGGTTGTAGGCGCTGCCGAGCGAGGTGACGAACCAGCGGTCGGCGTACAGCACCGCGAGGTAGGTGACGTCCTCCGAGCCGCCGGACTCGAGCCAGTGGTGTATGTCGAAGTGGGCCACCTTGATCCCGCCGGCGACCTCGAGGGCGATCTTGGTGGTCGGCTCGCCGCCGGCGGGCGTGCCGGCGGCGTCGACGACGACCTCCCCGGGCTCGGTCGCCTCCGCGTCGCACTCGTGCCGCGAGTACAGATCGTCGACGGGCATGCCGGCGACCAGCGCGGCGCAGAGGTCCTGCGGGGGCCGACCGGGGTGGCTCTCGAGATCGCAGTCGTGGCCGG
>Ga0209480_10001801_pt1 | contig 15341 bp, 12 predicted proteins | sample JI61114C2DNA_FD_187501 | JGI IMG/M metagenome (GOLD analysis project Ga0209480, IMG submission 187501) | Wastewater effluent complex algal communities from Wisconsin, to seasonally profile nutrient transformation and Carbon sequestration -... | ecosystem: Engineered > WWTP > Effluent > Algae...
TCACTGCCCGCGGGTCGCTACAAGGTCACGGCCGGCGGCGACGCCCGCGATGTCACCGTGCTGGTCTCCTCCGGCGCCCAGGTCGACTTCGGCGACGCCACGACCACGCTCGGCACCGTGACGGTGAATGCCAGCTCGGTTCCGGTGATCGACGTGTCCCAGACCGACAGCCGCACGGTGTTCACCGCCGAGCAGCTCCAGGAAATCGCGGTGGCCCGCGACATCAACGCCGTGGCCCTGCTGGCGCCGGGCGTGATCAACTCCACCGCCTACAACAGCCGTTCCTCCAACGTGGGCAGCTTCGGTGGCGCAGCCGCCTCCGAGAACGCCTACTACATCAACGGTTTCCCGGTCACCAATCCGCTCACCAACATCGGTTCCACCACCCTGGGCTTCGATTCCATTGCCCAGCAACAGGTGCTGCTGGGTGGCTACGGTGCCGAATTCGGGCGCAGCACGGGTGGCGTGATCAGCATCATCACCAAGCGCGGAACCAACGACTGGAAGGGCGGTGTGTACGCCATTTACACGCCTGCATCGCTGCGAAGCGATTTCAAGGACATCTACTATCCGGACACGGGCTTCTGGAACGCGACAACTCACTACAACACCACTGCCGGCAACAATCCGGCGAACTGGACCGATGGCCAGTTGTATGACCTCAACCGCTACAACAAGTCCGGAACCCAGGTCTACGGCTTCTACATCGGCGGCCCGATCATCAAGGACCGGTTGTTCATCTATGCGAACGCCGAGCGGTCAAAGACCGACAGTGAATCTTCCCGCTATTCCGCCAACCTGCTTGGGAAGACTGCTGCGGGCCTGCCGGCACTCAGCGCCACGAGCCGCGCGCAAGCATGGGGCGTCAACGAATCCACCGACCCGCGCTGGACGGTCAAGCTCGACTGGAACATCAACGACGACCACATCATCGAATTTACCGGTGTGCAAGACAACAACAAGTTCGAGTCCGAGTACTACGGCTACAACTACGACACCAACGAGCGCGACAATGTCCTGTTCAACACCAACAAGACGGAATCGAAGACACGCCTGTACATCGGCAAGTACACCGGCTACCTGACCGACAACCTGAGCGTTTCGGCCATGTTCGGCCAACAGAAGATCGACACCCTGGCCAACCCGCTGGACGGCTACGATCCGAGCAAGACGTACGTCAGCATTTCCCCAACGGTGGTGCCCACGGCGTTTGCCGGCATCAGCAACCCGCAGAAGTTCGGGCCGACCTACAACTACGACGGTCTGGACGAAACCAAGGCACGCCGTTTCGACATCAACTACTCCATCGGCGACCACGAGTTGCGCGCGGGTTACGACTACTTCGAGGCCTTCTCCTACCGCGGCGATAACGTCGTGGGTCCGACCGGCTACTACTGGTCCTACGGCCTTGCCAGCAACCCGAACGCCGCGCTTGATGCCAGCCACTATGTCGGCTCACCTGCTTCCGGTGGCGGTCTGGGTGCCAACGGCTACTACGTAACAAAGAACTATTCCGAGCACGGTGGCGGCACGACCGTCAAGCAGAAGGCGCTGTTCATCGAAGACCGCTGGCACATCACCGACAACATCCTGTTGAGCCTGGGGCTGCGCAACGACGGCTTCACCAACTACAACGGCAATGGCGAAGCCTATGTGGAGCAGAAGAACAACTGGGCGCCTCGCATCGGCTTCAGCTGGGACGTGAATGGCGATTCTTCGTTCAAGGTATTCGGCAACGTCGGTCGCTACCACCTGGCCCTGCCGAACAACGTGTCGGTGCGCGGCTCCAACCCGTCCTTGAGTTCCGCCCAGTACTTCACCTATACCGGCATCGCGGCCGACGGCACGCCGACCGGCCTGACCGCCATTCCGTACACCAATGCCAACAGCCCGTACACCTGCGCCAATGGCGGCATGTCGTCCAACGTGGAATGCGGCTACCCGAAGGATCCACGCACGATCGCCCAGATCGACCTGAAGCCGCATTACCAGGACGAGTTCCTCGTCGGCATGGAGCGAACCGAAACCGACTCGTTCTCATGGGGTGCCAAGGCCACCTATCGCGACCTCAAGAACGCCATCGACGACATCTGCCCCACCGAATGCTTCATCTTCAACGCGGGCACGAACGTCGCGACCTTCTATGAAGACGACGGCACCGGCAACCTGGTGGCAGTGACGCACGACTTCGCGGTCGATTTCGGCACCGCGTTCCCGAAGCTGAAGCGCAAGTACCTGGCGTTGGACATGTACGCGCAGTACCGCAAGGGCGACTTCTTCGGCAAGATCGACTACACCCTGTCGCACAACTGGGGTAACGCGGAAGGCCAGCTGAACTCTTCGGTCGACACCGGTGCGGGCGGCCAGGGCGATGTCTCGGTGACCCAGGACTGGGACCTGCCGGAACTGATGTTCGGCGTGAACGGCTCGCTGCCGAACAACCGCACGCACCAGATCAAGATGATCGGCACCTATCGCTTCTCGGAGGAGTGGCGCGTGGGTGGTTCCGCCATCGTGCAGAGCGGCCGTCCGCGCAGCTGCTACAGCTACTGGCCGTACGCGAAGCCGGGCCTGTACAACAACGCCTACTACAGCTACTGCGGCGTGCCGGGTGCGCAAACCGCGGTCAACAATCCCAACGTGACCCCGAATGCGGACTATGTGTTCTCGCCGCGCGGCAGCGTGGGCGAGACGCCGTGGACGGCGACGTTCAATGCCAACGTGTCCTACACGCCCAACTGGCTGGACGGCCTGACCCTTTCCATGGATGTGCTGAACCTGCTCAACAAGCAGACCGCGACCGGCTACTACGAGCGTTCGGCCAGCAGCCGCACCACCGTGAATCCGCGCTACGGCCAGGAGCTGTACTTCTCCGCACCGCGCAGCTTCCGCTTCTCGGTTCGCTACGACTTCTGATCCACGGATCGAAGTCGCATGATGTACGTCGACCGGCCCCGCGAGGGGCCGGTTTTTTTTGCGCATCGATGCAGGCGCGACATGCCTGGCGGGGCCAGGCCGTCAGAACCCGTAGCGCAGGAACCCGCCGTCCACCGCGATGCATTCGCCGGTGATGTAGCTCGACGCCGGCATGCACAGGAACGCCACCGCCGCCGCCACTTCCTCGGGTTCGCCGACGCGGCCGAGCGGCGTGCGCAGCAGGACTTCGTCGAGGTAGTCGGGATCGGCCAGCTTGCTGCTGGTGCGGCGGGTGCGGATGTACCACGGCGCCACCGAATTCACCCGAACCCCGTCTTCCGCCCACTCCACCGCCAGGTTGCGGGTCATCTGGTGCAGCGCGGCCTTGCTCATGCCGTAGGGCGCGCCGCTGCGCACATGGGTGATGCCGGACACGCTGCCGACGTTCACGATGGCCGATGACGCGTGTTTCGCCAGCAACGGATACGCGCCGCGGCAGAGTTCGAACGCGGAGAACAGGTTGACCTCGAAGATGCCGCGCCACTGGTCTTCGCCGTAGTCGAGCACCGGCCGGGTGACGTTGCCGCCGGCATTGTTGACCAGCAGGTGCAGGCCGCCCTGGTCGCTGGCCCAGTCCAGGATCTCGGCGCGCTGTTCTTCGTCGGTGACATCGGCCGGAAGCGCCAACACCGCGTCCTCGGGGCCGGGGAACTCGTCTTCCAGTTCGGCGCGCGCCTGCTCGAGCATGTCGGCGTCGCGCGCGACCATCAGCACCTGCGCGCCGAGGCCCAGCAGCTCGCGGCAGATGGCCAGGCCGATGCCGGCACTGGCGCCGGTCACCAGCGCGCGTTGTCCGTCCAGGGTCCAGCGGTGCGATGCCATGCGCGGCTCCGTGTGTCGGGGTCGGGCGTAGGATAGGCCACGTCCGAACCGCTGGAGCCTGTCATGCGCATCGCGTCGCCACTTGCCTGCCTGCTGGTCATCGCGCTGGCAGGATGCTCGCCGCCGAAGCCGCCGGAAGAGGAGCGTCGCCCCGAACCCCAGGCCGCCGCGGTCGTGCAGGCAGCCGATGCCTACAAGGACAGCGCGCGCGCTGCGGTGGCGAAGACCGAGGACGCGGCCGCGAAGGAGAAGGCGGCGCTCGACGCCGCCACGCAGTGACCGTCAGTCCTCGGCCTTCGGGTACGCGAGCAGGATCACCAGGTCGTCGTCGCCGTCCTGCATCAGCGAATGGGTACTGCCGGTGCGGGTGAGCATGGCGTCGCCCGGGCCAACCTCGCGGATGCTGCCATCGATGATGTAGCGGCCCTTGCCGCTGACGACGTAGTACACCTCGTCCTTGTCGTGCTGGTGCAGGCCGATGCCGGCGCCCTTGTGCAGCACGCGCTTGCGGAAGAAGAACGACAGGCCGGGCGCGTCGGCGAAGAACGGATACGCGGTGGTGGTGCCGGCGCCGCCATGCGGGCCGGGCTGCAGGCGGGCCAGGTCAGCTTCGCGTACCACCTGCGAGGGATGCGCCTGCGCGGCGCGATCGGCCAGCGCGGTGTCGCGCGCGCCGCAGTCGGTATCGCGCACCACGGTCTTGGCCAGCGCGGGATCGAGCGCTTTCCAACCGCCCACGACCAGGCAGGCCACGGCGGTCGCACCACGCGCCTGCAGGTGGGTGTCGTCGACGAGGTCCTGCTCGGGCACGTGCATGTAGAACGGCTTCGAGGCTTCGTCGCCGAGCGCGCGCAACCACGCGGTGCTGAGTGCATCGAGATCGATCAACCCGATCTGCTCGCGCGTCGCCAGCGTGCGCACCGCGATCGAATAAGCGCCATGCGTGTCCAGCAACTGGTCGATCTTGCTCCCGCGCTCGAACTTGCGCCGCGCCAGAGGGGTGATGAGGATCGGCGTGGCGCCCTTGCCGCGCGCCAGCGCGACGTAGCGCATCAGCCACTGCGGATACGCCTGCGCGGGCTCGTTGTAGCGGGTCGGGTCTTCGGCCTTCTCGTCGTTGTGGCCGAACTGGATCAGCAGCACATCGCCGCGGGCCAGGTCTTTCTCGACCGGTTTGAGCCAGCCTTCATCGATGAAGCTGCGCGCGCTGCGCCCGGATTGCGCGTGGTTGCGCACCTGCCATGCGGCGGGATCGAGGAAGGATTGCAATTGCATGCCCCAGCCCTGGCGCGGCGCGCGCTCCGGGCCGTATTCGCTGGCGGTGGAGTCGCCGACGATGAAGACGCGTTGTGGCGTTTGCGCCACGGCATGCCCGGCGAAGAGCACAAGGACGAAGACAATGGCGCGCAGCATTCGCATCGGCATCAGCAGGAAGGCGGAACAGGCAAGGCGAAAGTCCTGGAGAGGGAGCACAGCCGCCCTGCCTGTTCCATAGGTCTTGAACGCGGTCAGCGTGCCAGCCAGCCGCCGTCGACCGGGATCACCGCGCCGTTGACGTAGTCGGACGCGCTCGACGCCAGGAACACCGCGGTGCCGCCCAGGTCCGCCGGCACGCCCCAGCGACCTGCCGGGATGCGGTCGAGGATCGCCTTGTTGCGGCCTTCGTCGGCGCGCAGCTGCGCGGTGTTGTCGGTGGCCATGTAGCCGGGCGCGATGGCGTTGATGGTGACGCCCTTGTTGCCCCACTCGTTGGCCAGCAGGCGGGTGATGCCGGCGATGCCGCTCTTCGACGCGGTGTACGACGGCACCCGGATGCCGCCCTGGAAGGACAGCATCGAGGCGATGTTGATGATCTTGCCGCGGCCCTGGGCGATGAAGTGCCGGCCCGCCGCCTGCGACATGAAGAACGCGGACTTGATGTTGACGTTCATCACGTCGTCCCAGTCCTTCTCGGTGAAGTCGACCGCGTCGGCGCGACGGATCAGGCCAGCGTTGTTGACCAGGATGTCGAGACCGCCGAGGCCGGCGACGGTTTCCTCGACGATGCGGCCAACCGGCTCGATGCTCATCAGGTTGGCCTCGATGTTGACGAAGCGGCGGCCGAGCGCGCGCACCTTCTCCGCGGTTTCATCCGCCGGGACGATGCCGGCACCGGCGATGTCCGCGCCGGCTTCCGCCAGCGCCAACGCGATGCCCTGGCCGAGGCCGGTGTTGGCGCCGGTGACCAGCGCGACCTTGCCTTCGAGACTGAACGGATTTGCCATGGCGACGCTTCCCCTTTCCATTGCCTGTGGTGAGGCCGGACCGCGGCGCGGTCGCGGCGATGCGCGGTGCTTACTTGAGCTGGCAGATGTCCAGCACGTGCATGTCGGTGTAGTCCAGGTTCTCCCCGCCCATCGCCCAGATGAAGGCGTAGTTGCTGGTGCCCGAGCCCATGTGGATCGACCACGGCGGCGAGATCACCGCCTCGTCGTTCTGCACCACGATGTGGCGCTGCGCGTCCGGCTCGCCCATGAAGTGGTAGACGCGGTCGTTGGCGCCCAGGTCGAAGTAGAAGTAGATCTCGCTGCGACGGTCGTGCAGGTGCGGCGGCATGGTGTTCCACACGCTGCCCGGCTTGAGCACGGTCAGGCCCAGCAGCAGCTGCGAGGACTGGCAGGTGGCCGGCACGATGAACTGGTAGATGGTCCGCTCGTTGCTGGTTTCCAGCGCGCCGCGCTCCAGCGCCACCGCATCCTTGATCGACAGCTGCTTGGTCTCGAAGCGCGCATGCGCCGGCGTGGAGGCCAGGTAGAACTTCGCCGGGTTGGCGGCATCGTCGGAGGCGAACACCACGTCGACGCTGCCCATGGCGATGTACAGGCCATCCTTCGGTCCCAGCGCGAACGTCGCGCCATCCACGGTCACCGTGCCGCTGCCGCCGCCGACATTGATCACGCCCAACTCGCGACGCTCCAGGAACGGATGGCCTGCGGCGGATGCGGGCTCGGCCTGCTTCGGCAGCACGACGGCCTGGCCCACGGGCGCCGCGCCACCGATCACGAAGCGCTCGTTGTGCGAGTAGCTCAAGCGGATGTCGTCGGCCACGAACATCTCGCCGACCAGGTAGCGGTCGCGGAGCTGGTCGTTGCTGGCGCCGGACATCATGTCCGGATGGGTGGCGTGGTAGGTCTTGCTGAACATGCAGGTGACTCCGGCGGTGCTGCGTGGTGCCCGGGGATGGGCAGCGGACGTGGGGTTTCGGGGATTCTAGCGAGTTCTGGACACCGGTGTCATTTTGCGCTGCGGCACAAGCCGGTAACGCAACCAGCGTGGGTCATTCGGGTGGCTGGGCGGAGTCGCGGATGATCAGGTGCGGGCGGATGCTGGCCGCCGACAACGCGACCGCGGCCTCCGGCTGGATCAGCATCGCCGCGGCGATGCGGCCGGTGTCGCGGGTATGCCGGCGCACCGAGGTCAGCGACGGCCACAGGCGCGAGGCGAGCGGGCTGTCGTCGAACCCCACCACCGAGAGCTGGCGCGGGATGTTGATGCCGGCACGCATGGCGACCTTGAACACGCCGGCGGCCATTTCGTCGTTGCCGCAGAAGATCGCGGTGGGACGCTGCTTGCCGAACAGCAGCTTCTCCGCCGCGGCCACGCCGGATTCGAAGGTGTAGCCCGCCTCGACCACGCGCGCCTTCGGCACCTGCACGCCCTTGCTGGCCATCGCCTCGATGAAGCCCTGGGTGCGCTCGATCGCCGAGCGATAGGCCGCCGGGCCGGTGATCAGGGCGATGTCGGTGTGGCCCAGCCCAAGCAGGTAGTCGGCGACTTCGGCCGCGCCGTTGCGGTCGTGGGTGACCACCATCCGCGCGGGTTCGTCCATCGCCACCGAGGCGATGCGCGTGTAGCGGCAATCGATGTCGGCCAGCATGTCGGCCAGGGCCTGGTCTTCCGACGCACGCGGCACCAGCATCACCCCGTGCAGCTTCTGCTGCTGGACGAAGCGGCGCACGCCCTCGATATAGCCGGGGCTGCGGCTGTCGCAGGGGTGCACGACCAGTTCGAACGGCGTATCGCGCAACGCATCCAGCGCGCCGTACTGCATGTTGACGATGTACTGCGCGGTCGGGTTGTCGTAGACCATGCCGATCAGGAACGAGCGGCGGAACGCCAGCCCGCGCGCCATCGGATCCGGCGAGTAGCCGACCTCGCGCATCACCGCCTCGACCCGCTCGCGGGTGTCCTTCCGGACCAGCGGCGAGTCGTTGATGATCCGCGACACCGTCTTCTTCGACACCCCCGACAGGCGGGCGATGTCGTTGATCGTGGACGCCTTGCCCGATGCTGCGCTTTCGGAACCGGCGGATTTCCTGCGGACGGTCATGGACGGTTCGGGCTCTTCGAAGGCGATGGACGTGGTTCGATTCTAGCGACCGGCGTCCCCGCCAGGGCGCAAGCCGGCCCGTGCATGCTCATGCCTTCAGCGCCTTCGGCAGCCACATCGACAACTCGGGCACGAAGGCGACCAGCAGCAGCACGACCACGCCGGCCAGCCAGAACGGCCAGATCGTGCGCAGGCTCTGGGCGATGGTGATCTTGCCGATCGCGGTACCGATGAACAGCACCGACCCCACCGGCGGGGTCACCAGGCCGATGCCGCCGGCCAGCACCAGCACCAGGCCGAAGTGGATCGGATCGAGGCCGTAGGCCTTGGCCACCGGCAGGAAGATCGGCGTGCAGATCAGGATCAGCGGCGCCAAGTCCATGAACGTGCCCAGCAACAGCAGCATCACGATGATCATCAGCAGGACCATCGCCTTGCCGTGGGCGAACGACTGCAGGAACTCGACCGCGGCCGCCGGCACCTGCAGGTAGGCCAGCAGCCAGCCGAACACCGCCGCGGTGGCGATCACGAACAGGATCACGCCGGTGCTGCGCGCGGCATGCACGACGGTGGCCAGGAACTCGCGCACGTCCAGCTGGCGATACAGCACGCTGGTCACCAGCAGGGCGTACACCACCGCGATCGCGGCCGATTCCACCGCCGTGAAGATGCCGGCGCGGATGCCGACGAAGATCAGCGTGACCAGGCCCAGGCCGGGCAGCGCGGACACCGTGCGCGTCGCCACCGCGCGCCAGCCCGGGAACGCCTCCACGCCGTAGCCGCGACGGCGCGCCACCACGTAGCCGGTGACCATCAGCACCACCGTCATCAGCAGCGCCGGCACGATACCGGCCGCGAACAGGTCGGCGATCGAAAGACCGCCACCGGCCGCTGCGGAAAAGAGGATCAGGTTGTGCGATGGCGGCACCAGCAACGCGACCAGCGCGGCGGTCACGCTGACATTGACCGCGAAGTCGCGGTCGTAACCGCGCTTGACCATCTGCGGGATCATCGTGCCGCCGACCGCGGAAACGTCGGCGATTGCGGACCCGGACACCCCGCCGAAAAACAGCGAGGACAGGATCGACACCTGGCCCAGACCGCCGCGCAGGCGACCGACCAGCGACGCGGCCAGCGCGATCAGGCGTTCGGAAATGCCGCCGCGCATCATGATCTCGCCGGCGAAGATGAACAGCGGGATCGCGATCAGCGACGCCGAGCCGGTGCCGGCGGAAATCTGCTGGACCAGCACCACCGGCGGCAGGCCGAGGTACAGCAGGGTGGCCAACGCGGAAGCCGCCAGCGCGAACGCCACCGGCACGCCGATGACCAGCAGCAAGGCGAACACCAGGAAGAGCAGGGAGATCGCCATCAGAGATCCCCTTCCTGCGGCGCGGGCGCGACCGCTGCCGGTTCCTGCGGGCCAAACGCCAGGACCAGCCGGTTGAGCGCGAACACCACCATCAACGCGCCGCCGATCGAGAGCGGCAGGTAGTTGATGCTCTGCGGCAGGTCGGCGCCCGCGGCCTTGATGTCCAGCCCGTCGAGCAGCAGCACCGCACCCCAGTAAGCGAGCACCGCACCGATCGCCACGATCACCACGGTCACGATCACGTCGATGGCGCGGCGCATGCCCGGCCGGACGTGGTCATGCAGCAGGAAGAAGCCGAAATGGCGATGGGTGTGCACCCCGCAGGCGGCACCGAGGCTGGTGGCGGTGGCCAGCAACAGCAAGGTCACCGGCTCGGTCCAGCTGGGCGAATCGTTGATCACGTAACGGGCGAACACCTGCCAGCCCTGCACCACCACCAGCCCGAACAGGGCGGTGGCGGCGATGCCGATGGCAAGGCCGGCGATCCGGCCAATCAGGCGTTGGGCGGCGGTGGCCGGGGGCGCGGTCATCTCTGCGGACATCCGTGTATTCCTGGGCTGCTCAGGCGACGTCGCGGATGCGACGGTAGAGGGTTTGGATCTCGGGCTGCTGCAGGTAGCGGTCGCGCAGCGGGCGAGCGACGTCGCGGAACGCGGCCATGTCGACCTCGTTGCTGCGGATGCCGGCATCGAGCACCGCCTGGCGCGCCTTGCCCTCCGATTCGTCCCACTTCGCGCGCATCACCACCACCGAGGCGCGCGCGGTGTCCCGCAGCAGCGCGCGATCATCGGGAGCAAGTTCGTCGTACGTGCGCCGCGAGAGCAGCAGGATGTCGGGTGCGTAGGAATGTTCGGTCTGCGACCAGAACTTCGCGGCCTCGAAGTGGCGGCTGGAGTGGAAGCTGCGCATGTTGTTCTCCGCACCGTCGATCATGTGCGTCTCCATGCCGGAGAAGGTGTCGCCCAGCGACATCGGCGTGGGGTTGGCCCCGAGCAGGCGCACCAGCTCGATGAAGATGTCGGAATTGGCCACGCGCAGCTTCAGGCCATGCAGGTCCTTCGGCGTCACGATCGGGTGCTTGGTGTTGTAGAAGCAACGCGCACCGCTGTCGTACACCGCCAGCCCGACCAGGTCGCGCGCCGCGAAACCGTCCAGCACCGCGTCGGCCAGGCCGCCATCCAGCGCGCGGCGCATGTGTGCGACCGAATCGAACACGTACGGCAGGCACAGCGCACGGGTCAGCGGGAATGCGTTGTTCAGCGCACCCGAATACACGCGGGTGATGTCGATCGCGCCGAAGCGGGCCATGTCGATGGCTTCGGACTCGCGGCCGAGCTGGCCGGAGTGGTACAGCCGCAACTTCAGGCGGCCGCCGGTCTCGCGTTCGAGGGTCTCGCCGATCCAGCGCACCGCCTCGACCGTCGGGTAGTCCTTGACGTGCACGTCGGTGGCGGTGAGCAGGCGATCGCCCGCTGCCGCACGTGCAGCGCCCGCGAACAATGGCGTGCCGGCGGCCAGGCTGGCGCAGGCGGCGCCGGCACCGGCGAACAGCAGCCGTCGACGACTGATCCCGCTCATCCCGCGTGCCCGTCCGGCGCGGCGGCAGTCGCCACCACCTCCAATGCGCCCAATCCAGCGAACACCACCTTGCCGTGCTGGCCAACCTCGATGTCGTGGATGCCGGTGGCATTGCCGGTGGCGACCCATTCGCCACGGCGCAATGGCCGCCCACGCCGGGCCGAACGTGCCAATGCGAACGCGAACGCACCGCGCAGGCCACCCGGCAGGCGGCAGGCACCGCCGGTGCCGACGCTGGTGCCTTCGATGAAGGTCTCGGCGACCAGGCCATCCTCGTCGCGCGCGGTCCAGTCCGGCACTTCCGCGCCAAGCAGCAGGCCGTTGTTGTTGCCGAAATCGGACACCACCACGCGCGGCCCGAGCACATTGATCGTCGCCAGCGGGCTGCTGGCCACCTCCAGCCCCAGGAACAGGGTGGCGGGCAAGGCCGCCGCTTCGTCCGCCGTCCACTCCAGCTGATCGGCCGGGGCGTCGGCGTCCAGGCGCAGCACGTATTCGGCCTCGATCGCGGCGAACCCGCCGGCGAACACCGGGATCGGCGCGATGCCGCCAGTGGCCGTCCAGAACTGGCGGGCGAAGATCGGGCCGAGCAGGCGCTCATCGCCGGAGGCATCGCGGCGGTCTGGCGCGATGTAACCCACCTTCCAGCCCACCACCTGGTCCGGCCACTGTCTGATCGCCAGGTCCTGCACCTCATAGGCGGCGACCAGGTCATGCGGGATCTCGCCGGGGAATTCCGCCAGCGACGCGCCATCCCGGCGTGCCTGCAGGAATGCCCCGACGATCGCGCTGCGCGCCGCGTCCGTCGTGTCGTTGCTGTTGTCCATGCCCAATCCTTGACTCCCCATGTTGCGGTGCAGATCGCCGACCGCCGGAGTTCGGTATAAGGTAAACCGGTGTCATTGACAATGTGCACTGCCGCAAAAATGCTGCCGCCCGGCACCGATCCCACGCCATGAGCCTGCCAATCCCCCGAGGGAGTTCCCACTGATGATCCGAACCGTCCCGTGCATCCGCCCCGTCCTCGGCGCAACCCTCGCCGCGCTGCTGGGGGTGGCCTCGCTCCACGCCATGGCCGCGGACAGCGCCATCCCTGCGTTTCCCGGGGCCATGGGCTGGGCCGCGCAGACGCCGGGCGGGCGCGGCGGCAGGATCATCAAGGTCACCACGCTGGCGCCGACGGGACCGGGCTCGCTGCGCGAGGCGCTGGACGCCAAGGGACCGCGCATCGTGGTCTTCGAAGTCGGTGGCGTGATCGACCTTGGCGTCGAGACGGTCAAGATCAGCGAGCCCTTCCTGACCATCGCTGGACAGACAGCGCCGCAACCCGGCATCACCCTGATCCGCGGCGGCATCGACATCACCGCGCACGACGTCATCGTCCAGCACATCCGCGTGCGTCCCGGCGACGCCGGCCTGCCGAAGATGGGCGGCAACGACTTCGACGCGATCAGCACGGTCGGCGCCTACAACGTGATCGTCGACCACTGCTCGCTGACCTGGGCCAGCGACGAGAACCTGTCGGCCTCCGGCACCCGCTTCAAGGGCGACACCCCGGAGCAGTGGCGCGCGGGCACGTCGCACCGGATCACCTTCAGCAACAACATCATCGCCGAGGGCCTGGCCCATGCGAACCACATCAAGGGCGAGCACTCGAAAGGCTCGCTGATCCACGACAACGCGCGCGACATCCTGATCGTCGGCAACCTGTACGCGCAGAACGTCGAGCGCAATCCGTTCTTCAAGGGCGGCACCCAGGGCTGGGTGGTCAACAACCTGATCTACAACCCAGGGCAGCGCGCGATCCACTACAACCTGATCGCGGCGGAATGGGCCGGGCATCCGTACCAGGCCGGGCGACTGGCGGTGATCGGCAACGTGATGCATGCCGGCCCCGACACGCCGGCCAACGCGGCGTTCTTCATGTTCGGCGGTTCCGGCGAACTCGACCTGTACCTGCATGACAACATCGCGGTGGATCGCATCGGCAACCCCATCCCGATGCAGGGCCGTTACACCACCGCGCCGGTCGCGCCGCGCATGCTCAAGGCCGCGCCACCAATGCCGTTCGGGGTCGAGCCGCTGCCGGCCAACCAGGTGCAGGATGCGGTGATCGCGAACGTCGGCGCGCGCCCGTGGGATCGCGACGACATCGACCGCCGCATCCTCGAGAACACCATCGAGGGGCGCGGCCACATCATCGACAGCCAGGACGAAGTGGGCGGCTACCCGAGGCATGCCGAGACCAGGCAGGCCTTCGTGCCGGCGGACTGGAACCTCGACACGATGGAACCGCTGAAGCCGCTCAAGCAGCGCGACCCGCTGCGCTGAGTCGACGATGGACCGCCAGCGCCGCGACCTGCTGAAGGCCTCGCTCGCACTCGGGCTGGCGGCCGCCGCGCCGGCCTTCGCCGCGCCGCGCCTCGAACGCAGCAGCGCACGCACGCGCAGTGGCCGCGTGCTCGGCCTGCGCAATGGCGACCTGCATGTGTTCCGCGGCATCCGCTACGGCGCGGATACTTCAACGCATCGCTTCCAGCCACCGCAACGTGAACTTCCGTGGCGCGGCGCACGTGAGGCGCTCGCGTTCGGCGCCAGCGCACCGCAAGGCGGCGGTGACGGCCCGGGCAGCGAGGACTGCCTGTTCCTCAACCTCACCACGCCCGGGCTGCGCGACGGAAGAAAGCGACCGATCCTGTTCTACATCCACGGCGGCGGCTTCAACAATGGCAGCGGCAGCGATCCGCTGTACGACGGCAGCCAGCTGTGCACGCATGGCGACGTGGTGGTGGTCACCGTCAACCATCGCCTGAACGCGTTCGGCTATCTCTATCTCGGCGAGTTCGACCAGCGCTTCGCCGAGTCCGGCAACGTCGGCCAGCTCGATCTCATTGCAGCATTGCAGTGGGTGCGCGAACACGCCGCGGAGTTCGGTGGCGATGCCGGCAACGTGACCGTATTCGGCCAGTCCGGCGGCGGCGCGAAGATCGCCACGCTGATGGCGATGCCGGCCGCGCGCGGGCTGTTCCATCGCTCATGGACGATGAGCGGGCAGCAGGTCACCGCCGCCGGCCCGCGTGCCGCCGCGCAACGCGCGAAGTTGTACATGGATGCGCTCGGCGCGCGCGATGTCGACGCGTTGCTGCGCCTGCCTGCGGCGACGCTGCTGGAGGCACTGCGCACGCGTGATCCGTCGCGTGTCGAAGACACGGCGCTGTACTTCGGCCCGGTGCTCGCCGGCGAGTCCTTGCCGCGGCATCCGTTCTGGCCGGATGCGCCATCGCAGTCCAGCAACATCCCGATGGTGATCGGCAACGCCCGCGACGAGACCCGCGCCTTCCTCGGCAACGACCCCGCGAATTTCGCGCTGACCTGGGACGCGCTGCCGGCAAGACTGCGCGCGCAGCAGTTCGTCGACCTCGACCCGCGTGAGGTCATCGCCGAATACCGCCGTCTGTATCCCGCTTACACGCCTTCCGAGGTGTTCTTCGCCGCCACCACCGCCGGCCGTTCCTGGCGTGGCGCGGTGGAAGAGCTGGAAGCGCGTGCGCGTGCCGGCAACAACACCTGGGCCTACCAGCTCGACTGGCATCCTGACACCGAGGAAGGCCGGCGCACGCGCGCCTTCCACACGCTCGACATCCCGCTGGTGTTCGACACCATCGCGCAGCCGGGCTCGCGCACCGGCACCAGCGACGAAGCGCGTGCCGTGGCCGCTTCGATGCGTGATGCCCTGCTCGCCTTCGCCCGCAACGGCGACCCGCGCACGGGTGCGACCTCGGCCTGGTCGCCGTATTCGTTGCCGCGGCGCGACACCATGGTGTTCGGTGCGACGCCGGTCATGCAGGACGACCCGCGTGGCGGCGAGCGCACGTTGTATCAACGCGTGCCATTCGTGCAGCGCGGGACGTTCTGAGCCGAACCTCGAACAACGTGCTCAATACGCCAGCGCGCGGTACCTGAAGTCGACGAAGCGCACCCTACCCTCGCCCGCGGCATAGATCGCCGGCTTCAACGCGAGGAACTGGCCGGCCACGTTGTGGTGGTAGCCGGAGACTTCCATCTGCACGGGATATTTCACCCATGTCTTGCCGTCGCTGCTGGTGTGGAAAGTGACGATGTGCTGGTTGTTGGTGACCCGCAGCCACAGCGTGCCGCCCTTGCCGGGAGACAGTCCACCAGTCGGCCGTTCCTGGCCGTAGCGATGCATCACGAACTTCTCGC
>Ga0209480_10001805_pt1 | contig 15330 bp, 15 predicted proteins | sample JI61114C2DNA_FD_187501 | JGI IMG/M metagenome (GOLD analysis project Ga0209480, IMG submission 187501) | Wastewater effluent complex algal communities from Wisconsin, to seasonally profile nutrient transformation and Carbon sequestration -... | ecosystem: Engineered > WWTP > Effluent > Algae...
CGCTCATGGGCGTGTTTGTTTGGGTGGATTGGTAACCACAGCCGCGGCATTTGTACCGTTGCTTATTTCCATGAAAACCTTGTTTGATGATTTCTAGCGATTGGCATTGATGACATTTATTCATGCACACAGATTAGCGTGAACGCAAGTTTATCAAAGAGATGCCTTATTAGATCTCATAGTTGAAACCCTCGGATTTTGATGCCCACGGCGTTGATGCAATTTTAAATCTGCCCGAGGTTCAGGGCTATCCCAATGATTTTGACCAGATGGTAGCAAGATTCAATGCTTCCTGTGCTCAGTTGGAATACAATCACCCAATTATGATGAAGACGGATTGGGGCGACAACTATGACAACGGCGGTAACTTAGTGCCAGCGGCAGGCTTTGCCAATAAATACTACCCAATCTTGCAAACTCTTTGTGGCAACTATAATAACCCACCGGTGGACGACCATGACAAAAAACACTTCCCGATGAGCAAGGTCCTGAAAGATGAGCATGGCGCACTAAGAGATGTGGCGGTTGTTGAACAAAAATTTTTAGACCATCTAAAAAAAGCCACTTATTTTTGCGAAAAATTTCTCTTTGCCGGTGCTTTAAAGCCTAATAATCAAGGAAAAGTATCCTTCTCTCACGTTAGGGTAAGTCAAAGCCATATGCTGACGGATTTAACTCCAAGCGCTGACTATAAAAGCTATTTGGAAATCATCAACCGACCTCACCAAGGTCTGCCCTCGGCAAATTTTGTTGCAATAATTAAGAACTCATTAACAGACGCGATTTTAGCTGAGGCTGTCTACACTGAAGACGGAGATCGTCTTGAGCACGGTACCAGAGGAGCCAATGGTGGACAGCCTAACCGACAAGGAGGCATTGTTGCTATACCACGTACTGTTGCTAATAATCCTGGTTTTTTAAATGTCGGTGTTGAAAGAGGCCATATCAACAATGCACTTGATGGCTATCGCGATAATCTACAAAACTGGGAAAAAGGTTATGATTACGATAAAACCCGTGTCTATTTGCGGCTTATCGCCGATAAAATCGGCGACGATAATGCAGTAATAGCCTACCTGCAGAGAGCCTATGGCCCTGGTGTCTATGTTGCCAATAACGCTCGAGAAGGTTTTGCCGGCGTATTGGCTCACTGCGGCAGGCACTGTAAAGATGCTAAGCGAAAAACTATTGAAGAGCTAGCAATTAACTTGGACCCTGATGGAGTAAGAAAAGTTCGTGAACTAGATGGGCTTATTTTGGGGAAAAATAACCTTAGCTGGATTTTAAGGGGCTCCTTATCTCCCCTAAAAACTGAAAAGTATAAGAACTGGATCGATGGCATGATAAAAACTCGCAATGTTTTTGAAGCATTGTCTACTATTGCTGGAACTTGGGCTAAATATCGCAGAGACTTCGGAATACATGCTGTCGAAGTAGCTCACAATTTTACCCAGAATATGGATACGACTAAATTTTTCGAGCACAAGGAAAACGCGGCACCGCAAGCAGGGCAAGCGGCTAACTTTAGCCCAAACGGTGGTTATTCTGTTCAAAATATCTACTTATTTATGCTTAATTATATGAACTCATACAATGCAGATGCCAATCAGAGCAATCAACTTCAAGCAATCAGAAATGAAATATTCGGTCCCTTATGGTTCCTCTTTGATCCTGATCCAGGTTATGAAATATGGAAACAAGGAGGGAATCTATTTGTTGAAAAACACCCAATTGTTCTGCCCCTGCTGGTTCGGTTGGGCATTTTAGAAAAAACCAACTAAAATAAAAGATTAAGCCAAAACTCAGGGCTAAGCTTTCAAGGCTGGGCCATGAGTTTTGGCTCTTTTATGTGCTGCACCAAATATTTTAATGAATGCACTCTTGGTGAGACTAGGCTTGTTCAAACTCAAACCATAAGCAGTTGTTTAGTCTGGCTTATGGGTGGTATCAATCACACTGAGTTGATCGCCTTGGCTTAATCCCAAAACAGCCATGCTTTGTTCGTGGAGGAAGATTTTTTGGGCGGAAGCAAGATAATAATAAGCAGCCAGTGTGGTTCTAAAGCGTTGGCCGCTTTGGTTACTGGGGCAAAAGCGGCCAACTAAACCTACTCGTAGAGCCTCATCACCATGATGAGGTATTTGTCCGGTTGAACATATGGCTGTGCCATGTAGGGCTTGTTTCATGAGAGAAATATCGGCCCAATCAGCTTCAAAATGGGGGCCACCATCAAAAGGATCGACTCGCTGGCTATAGCGAAAACCAATTTTGGCTAATAAATGAGCGGCTGCTCTTGAGTTTATGCCTATTTGACCGATAACTTCCTGCGCACTATCTGGCAATAAAGATAAGTAAATTTCGTTGGCGGGAAACAAGGTCCTAATAAACTCTTTATTTTTTCTCGACAGCATATCTGCTTCATAATAATTAAGACCGGTAAACTTACGACCAATAGCCTCCCATAAGGCTGATTCAAAATTAGGCCCTAGAGGGGGTAAAAGCTCAGCCAATATGCGCTTAGAAAAAAAATCTGGATTCATAGCCATAAATAAAAATCTGACAAAGCTTAAATTACGACCTAGCCTAGACGGCATCGAACGGTACTTTTTATCGAGTACCAAACTGCCGATCTCGGTCGGACCGTCAAAATTTTGCCGTAAGTGAAGCGTGCGATGGCGAAAATGTTTATGAAGCGTTTCTGAATAGCGCTCATCATAATTGAGCTCAAAAAAACTATGGGGTGAATCAAGACTGCCATGTTTAGCAAAAATTTGGCTCGTACCAATCACTTGATCAGCGCTATTTACTAACACAAATAAAAAAGACCTTTTGTTAGGGTTATGCTCTTGCAAAGAAAAAGACTGCCCAGAACTCCAAATAACCTGCTCAAGTTCAGCTTTATCAGCCGGTAGATTAACCGTGTTAAGTTGAGCCCCCAAGGTATAGATGTCATTAATATCACTCATCTTAGCATCGCGAATGATAAACTCATGAGCAACAAAATCTTTAACTCTATCAAGCACATGACCCTCCAAGTGGTCTTATCGCCAATATATCATGCAAAAACGCTATTGACCTAGCTGACCTCACCATTAAACTGCCGCACAGTTAATAATCAAACAGGCTCATCACTATGATTAACCAGGATATTGTTCATTACATCAACGAAACCGAGCCTAAACCTCGAGCTCTCTTGGCAGCCATTGAGCTTCATCATCCTAAGAGTGCTTTGGTTACCTGCAATGAAGCGTCTGAATGTGAGCTTCTCGCTCGCTACTTAGCCCGCTTTGGCTTTAGAACGTTCTATGCCTGCGATGACTTCCCGATTAAAGATTTTGCTGAACAAATTATCCACTGCGCCCAAGAAAAAATCGATATTTTAGTGTGCCAGAACAGCATGGTTAGCAATCAGCTATTAGAGCCTATTAAATATATTATTAATTATGATTTTTTTGAGCATAACTTTGGTGAAAATCATCAGGTGATAAATCTTTTAAGCAGCCGTGAACAGCCTAAACTTGATTCAGCGGTAGTAGCTTTACCAAGTTCTGATCAAACCTTGAGTCTTAGCGCTGAGCGTTTACTGAAAAATATTAGCCAAGAAGCTCAGTTGATTGAACTGGGCCAGTTCACCTATTTGGCAGAAAAAATGCTGGCTCAACCGGCCCTAAAAAATGTTTTGGCTTTGCTTTTACGCAATCACTTGCTAAAATCGGGCCCCGATAAAACTAAAGAAAAACCCTGTACTGAGCAAAAAAATCCCCCCGTGGCTGATTCAGGTATAACCAGACTATATGTCAGTCTCGGCCGACAAGATGGTTTAGGCGATCTCGCTTCTTTGGCCCAATATTTGAGCGAGCATTCGGGTGTGGATCTTGGACATTTTTCGGGCTTAGGCATGATTCGTGAGCATAGCGCACATATTGAAGTAGATAGAGATGTCGCTGAAACTATCATTAAAGCTATCCACAATAGCCCACGACAACCAAATATTGATGATATTAACGGTGAGGCCAAACCTATTGTCTGTGAACCAGCCAAACAGACTAACGATCGCACTAAATATCGTAGACCTCACCATAGTGGCAGATCTTATCGCCGATAAAGTTGACTCAACTCTAGAGCTAAATCTGAAATAAGAGCGCCATGGTGCTGATTGATAAAACTGAGCTCTTCACCCATGCTTTTATGGCCCCACAAGATTAGTTTTAGACCCGCCTGATTAACTTGATTTAAGAACTGAGGGCTAAGTAAATTAATATGCGGATGCAAAAAATCTATTTTGTCTATTATAGGCAGGGATCTTAATAAACTTATCCATAAATTTTTATGGTCAAGCAATAAACCTAAAGCATAGCTTTTATCAAGTTTCCACACTAAAGATAGTATGGCTGGATCAAAGCTTGAAATGATCATATCTAGTTTATTCTTATGAGGCTTTATTACTTCAAGTACAGCAGCGATACTTTTTAAGCCCTTGCTAATCGTGGTTTCTTTGAGCTCAATATTGATAAGTTTTTTAGGAGGCATATGATTGAGCACTTCAGCCAAACTCGCTATTCGATAACCAGAGCAATAATTATCACTGGTCTGATAAAGTCTAGCTACCTCGCTTGAAGAAAGCTGATCAATGTAATGATCTACCCCTGTCAGCCTTAATAAATGCCGATCATGAAAGACAAAAGGAACGTCATCCTGGCTGAGCTGTACATCAAACTCAACACCATCAAGGCCTTGATGAAGAGCGCTTGTAAGTGCTGCCAAACTATTTTCTAGATGGAGCGAAACCAGACCTCGATGAGCGAGATATAACATATGCTCAGCTGAAAGATGCAACCGATGTTCACGCTTGTTTAGACTCTTCGCCAAGCTATTGGCATAGATACTGAGCAGCATGTTAACCCCGAGGTCCAAATAGTTTGGAGCCAATTCTTAAATAGCTGGCACCATGAGCGATTGCTTCACGAAAATCTTCGCTCATACCCATGGATAAATCTAAACCAAAAAGCTGGCCCAGAGCATGAAGGCGCTCAAACCAAAAAGCAGGCTTTCTTGATGCCACCACTGGACATACCATCATCAGACCCAATAAATTTAGCATAGGCAAAGCTTTAATCTCCTTGATTGCATCAGCTAAATCTGCTTGTGTAAAACCTTGACGATGATCATCAGGATTAAGATTAACCTGTAAAAATATGTCAATATTTTTGGTGGCTATTTTATCGAGTAATTCAGCATGTCTAACCTGGCAAATACTGTGAATAACATCAGCACTAGCTATTAGTTTTATTTTATTGGTCTGAATAGCCCCTAAATAGTGCCACTTAATACCATCAAGCTTATTCTCACGAGCAAGCTGCTGTTTCATAGACAGCTCTGCTGCGTAGTTTTCACCAAAATCACGCATACCAAGCCGATAGGCCTCAACAATAGCCGTAAAACTCTGGCCCTTTGATACGGCAATCAAGCTAATTTCATGGAGGTCCCGGCCTGCCATCTGACAGGTATCAGCTATTTCTTGTCTCAGTGGCTCTAAGTTCATGATTTATTTTCTTAGCTGGCGTCGCATACGAGACTGACGCCATAGTTGTCTAATTCTAGACGGCTTATATAAACCAAAGCTAAAAATAAATGCTGCCAAAATACCACCAAAATGAGCGGCACTGGAGATATTATTGGCTGATACGGCATATAAAACTTCGAGACCGATAGTCACATAAACCATCTGACGGCCACTGAGCGGCAGAATACCGAAGATATACATTTGTTGCTGCGGCCAAGCCAGACCCCAAGCAATCAGTAAGCCAATTGTTGCCGCTGAAAAGCCCAAAACAATAGAGTTACTAAGACCAAGTAAATATGACAAACAAACCAGCGTGCCACCTAAGAGAATTGCTGCCATCACAAATATTAAAAAGCATTTTTCCCCCCAGCGTTCCTCAAGCTGCGGACCAATCATGTACAAAAGCAGACAGTTAAAAATAACATGCAACGGTGAACTTCCATCATGCAAAAAAGCATAGCTAATCATGCGCCAAACTTGAGCACTAGCTATTACCGCATGAGGATCTAAAACCAATAAACGATAAACTCCGGCTCCTAGTTGGCTATGGCCAAACACGGCAAAGAGCAAAAAAGTCGCAATAATGATGATTAAGAAACTGGTGACAGTGGGCGTTGGGTTACTAAATCCTAATTGATTCCTCATTTCATGTCCTTCGCTATCACCGGCTTGAAAAAACCGGCCATGCCCATATGATCAAGGGGCAGATTTATCCGCGAAATATAGTTTAGGGAATCGTAATGAGCAAGCTGCCTATAACCCCTCAGGGTTTTGAAAAATTATCCAAGGAATTAGACCATTTAACCGGTGTAGTACGGCCACAGGTGATCGCTGATATCGCAGAGGCCAGAGCACATGGTGATATTTCAGAAAACGCCGAATACGAAGCTGCTAAAGAACGTCAAGGCATGGTTGAGGCACGCATTCGCTTTTTAAAATCGCGCATTCTGCTTTACAACGTGGTTGACCCCAAAACGCTCGAAGGCAATAAAATCACTTTTGGTGCTACTGTGTCGATTGTTGACTGTGAAACAAATAAAGAAGACAGTTTTCAGATTGTTGGTGAAGACGAAGCCGATCTCAAAGAAAAGCGCATCAGCATCACTTCACCGCTAGGTCGAGCTTTAATCGGCAAAGCAGTAGGCGATGCGGTTGAAATTAACACCCCCAAGGGCATTAGAGAATGCGAAGTGACAGCAGTACGTTTTTAGATAAAAATATCGCGACCCTTAAAGGAGTTGGCGAAAAGACTGGCCAAGCTTTAGCTGCAAACGGTGTTGTCAGTATTTTTGACGCCTTACTCAGAGTCCCCAAATCAATTGTCGAAGAAATGGCCTGCCCTGGTTTTGCTCACATGGAAGCCGGCCGTACCTATGTGGCCACCGGCACGGTAATGGCTACCAAAGTTACTGGTATGGGTGTGAAAAGACGACTAGAAGCTATCATCGAAGATGATTCTGGCCGTATGTACGCGGTTTTTTTTGGTAATGCTGTTAACTATGCAACTAATATTTTAAAGCATAAAGCAACTGTGGCCCTTATTGGCGAGGCCAAAAACTTTCTTGGCCGTTTACAAATGGTTCATCCTAAACTTCCTCCGCCTAACAGCAATCTGATAGAACCAGCTAGTCAATCACAATACTCGCAAATAGCCGGCATCAGCCCGCAGGTTTATAAAAAACTGATTGAGCAAAGTCTGAAACTTATTGCCGAACATAATCTAGAGCACCTAGCTGAGCATACTTTAGAGGCTTACCAGCTAGCCCCCCTTCAGCAAGCACTGTTAAAAATCCATAAACCTGATTCAGGCACTAATGCTTGGGATCAACGCAGCCAAGACTCTCACTTTAAGCGTCTGGCTTTCGAAGAGCTACTGGCTTTTTATCTACGTATGTTTGGTGAGCGAGCACCAAGTAAGCATACTCAGTCTTACCTAATTCCTCCACTGGCTTGTGAAGACCTAAGCAATAACTTCCTGCCCTTTGCTCTTACTAAAGCTCAAGAACGGGTTATTAGCGAAGTAATCAGCGATTTAAGCACAGCTCAAGCAATGACCAGACTAATTCAGGGAGACGTTGGTTCAGGCAAAACTGCCGTAAGCGCTTGTATTGCCCGCCATGTGATAAGCTCAGGGCTTCAAGTAGCGATTATGGCCCCCACAGAGATCTTAGCTGAGCAACTCTTTAGTGTTTTTACTAAACTTTTTGCCAACACTGCCACCATTGCTTTTTTAAGCGGCAGCACCAAAGCTAAACAACGTCGCGAAATTGTCAGTCAGATAAGTATGCACCAGATACATATAATCATCGGTACTCATGCACTGCTGAGCGAAGATCTAAGTTTTGCTAGATTAGGTTTAGTTATTATTGATGAACAACATCGCTTTGGTGTTAATCAGCGCGCAGCTTTAGTTGAGCGTTTTTCGCACAATAATCTTCACCCTCACTTACTGGTCATGTCAGCCACCCCGATTCCACGCTCATTAGCGCTTACCATTTATGGCGATCTTGATTTGTCGGTTATCGATGAACGGCCACCTGGGCGAGTAGCTATTAGTACCAAGATTATGCAGGGCTTACCACTGACCAATCTTGAGCGTTTATGTGAAAGGATTATCCTAAGCGAGCAAAAAGCCTTTGTGGTATTTCCCCTGGTTGAAGAATCAGAACATTTTGACTTAGAAAACGCCACCAAAGCAGCTCTTCACTTACAAGAAAAATTTGGGACCAATAGCACACGTCTTTTAACCGGCAAAATGAAATCAGATGAAAAACAAGCATCCATGCAGGCCTTTCGCGATAATCACATTCGTTTTTTAGTATCCACTACTGTAGTAGAAGTCGGTGTAGATATTCCTGATGCCACCTGCATGATTATCATCCATCCTGAACGCTTTGGTTTAGCCCAGCTACACCAGCTACGAGGTCGCGTCGGCCGTGGCCAACTTGCCAGCTTTTGCTTTTTACTCACCGACATCAAAAATCGCTTTGGCACTGCTTTTAAACGCCTTGATGCCATGTGCCGTAGCGATAATGGCTTTGAACTGGCTCAAGTAGATCTCGACCTCAGAGGTCCCGGTGAACTTTTAGGCACCAAACAAGCAGGGCTACCCAATTTTTTAGTCTTTAACTACAGTGATTTTGGCCACTTAGTTGAACCAGCAAAAAAACACGCCCAAACACTAGCAAAAGTCGGCCCTAATCCCCAAACCAGACATCTTTTTCCTAAACAAAACGCTCATTTTTCATAAAAGCACGCCCAGGCAGATTTACAAACATCTCAAGCGTTCTTAGAGTCTCTTCGATTTAACACACAGACAAGACATTGACATTTGGGTTCTAAAATAACATAGTGCGCTATGATTAATAGGTTATATATTATACTTTATTTTTTACTTGTTTTTGTTCTTTTCGCTTGTGCTGGCGAGCTTCCTCAACCTGTGCTTCTTATCGAAAACAGTGATAAGCTAACTAGCTTAAAAAAAGAGGCTAAAGCTAAAATAAGCCTAGCTAAATCTAGGCTTTGTGAAAACTATCAAAAAAGAGATGTTAGTCCAATTGGATATTCTTACGCAATAGCAATCATAAATATGAGGAGTCAATCTCGAACTTCAAGTAGTGCTTTAAATGATCCATTTGAGATGCATTCAGACATTTTATGTGCCTTAGAGGATAAAGATGAAAAAGCATTGTTCATCAATGATATATTAGAGGAATATAGTGATCATGGAATAAGATATCCAGCTGAAGAAAAAAAGCTGGAATCATTGATAGAGGCATTGAAAGTTGGCTTTATCGCTGGTCACCCACTGGTAGGTGTATTATTATCTACCTCTGGACACCAAATTATGGCTGCATTCAGAGATAATGGAGATTTTTATATTATTGATTCTATGGGTGGAATAGTACTCAATGCAGAAGTTTTAGCTGGCAAACTTAATCAAGCAGATATAAGTGATAAAAATGGTTTTTTAATTAAATTCAGTGGCAAAAATATCAGCACGAGTCTACAGAAAGGTGGCAATGACTGTATAAGATTGGCTGGTCTTTATCTCAGACAGATTATCCTAGAAAATGACCTTGATGCTTATGAAAAAGTCAATGGAGCCTTTGTTGATGGCTTACTTAAAAAATTTGAAGATATCGATAAAATCAAGCAGGCCAGAAAGCTCAGTAGAGTAAAAGAAAATATCGATCGAGATCGAGATGAATTTATGACTTCTTGGGATCATCGAAATTATGGCATAACGACGCACGATGATGGTTATAAGGGTATTGAGATTGGTAGTTTAAGACCCATGAGCCATGGTGGTAAAGAACATGAAACTAGCCATTTGATAAATCTATGGAAAGTTAAGAAGGGCTTAGATGCTTGTTTTTATCTGTCTCGTATTTTTGTAACACAAGACTGTGATGCTGGTATAAATTTTTGTGTTGAAGGTAAAAAATCTAAGAATATATTTTTTCATAACTATATAGACATAAACCAAATATCAGTCATGGCTGATAATAACACAGAAAATCATGTTAGCAGGCTGAGTAATTTAAATGAAAAATTATCGTCTATTTTAGATAAATACAGCAATTATGCTGACCATGCTATTATATACCATCATGCTAGTAGATTTTTTTACCTTGTTAAACTGAACAATTGATTATGTCGACCTTGGTATTAGTACCTCGGTGACCAGAAAAAGCAGGCTCATCGGCGTATTTGAAACTAGGCACTCAAGCTCCAGCCTCAGGGGCAAATTATCAACGTGGTCAGACATAGTTGAGCCATTTTCGACTGGATGCTCGCTAATATACGCGCTAAAATGGTGGCTCTCTTTAATCACGGCGTCGACCACTAACTCGCCAATCGTCTGCTTGGGGCCAGGATAAATCAGCGAAATAGCCTCACGAACCTTCACGGGATCTGCTCAGCTGTGATAGCAAACTTCGCTGACTTGCTCAGCGTTTGGTTGCTTACGATGTGGTCAGCTTGCATGATCAGCATCGGGGCAGCTATGACTTTTGAGAAACCTATCGCGGTTTTGATTTGATTGGGGACCACATTGATTAAAAACTGGCCAAACTCGGTCATTTTTTCGATTAGATAAGCATCAAAGCTTTTCCCCCAATCACGAAGCCCTTTAAGAAAAGACGGCTCACCTTTGGACGCTGACCATAAATCTTCAACTGCGAAAGTTAAAGCCACCACACCAGCTGTAGCCGCAGCACTCAAAGGATTAATAGACACCAAAGCTAAACCTGCTTTGATTGCTAAAAACACCAAGGCCTCGCCTAAAGCAATGACACCTAAGCGAAGAAGCTTAGAAGTGGTATCAGATGACTGCATATGAATTGACAAGTTTGACTAACTTACTCAAAAATAACTTTGACTTTATCGATGAAATAGTTTTCATCGACAATAGCATCTTTCGTATTGACGGGAACAATGAGACCTTGCTCGATAAGCTTTAGTGTATCTTGCAGTACACCATCTTTCATGGGGGAAATAATCCATCTATTATCAGCAGTCCCATCAGCGTTGTCGTCGAAGAAGATAGTGGTTTTATCACCAATAATAAAAAGTTTACCTCCCTTGGCCTGAAACTGATTTTCTTTCCAGAAATTGTAATCATCTTGGATACCGTAATGGCCCGGCATGAAAATGAGCTCTGTCATAGAAATTGCTTGTTTAGATGATCCCTCGATGATAAAGGTGTCTTGGTCACGCTTACCGAAGGCTGTGAATTTTAAAGTCGATCGGCTTTCAAGAAGATTTATTACCTCAGCAAGATCTTTGCCAAAGGTGCGCAAATAAATTGAATATTTGCCGGCGTGTTCTGTTTCCAGCCACGTAATAAATTTATAAAAAGAAGGGAAAATGACCATTTCTTGGTGCGATAAAATCTCGATCATCTTATTGAAGTTTTCTTTATATTGCCGGTAAAGATCAGGATGAAATTCGGTTAAATATTTAGGAAACTGTTCTATGATGGCGTGTTTTTTCTTTTTCATCTGGTCGCTACCGCGAGGCAAATTGGGGTGTGTTCGAGCAATGTTGTCCATAACAAAATTGGCATATGACTGTTCTTTAGAACTATCCCACTTATGATATGTGCCGTCTGCCAAAATCTCATTGATGGTGGTGGGCACATCCTTATTCTGTGCCGTATCAAGTGCAATGATAGTTTTATTGATATCGACGTTAATAACAATTTTTTCTTCACCAATATCTGCAGCAACAACGTGAACAACTTGTTGGACAAAAAGAGCAAATGCAATGATGGCTCGTCGGATCATTTCCTTCTCCTAGGTGTAATAAAAGAGGCAAAAAGACAAGGTTGTTTAGCTTTAGAGGAAGGGCTCTACCCCACTGAATATTAGGACCAAAGGGCGTTTATCCTTCAACCGGTTCCCAGTAAAACTATGCTCATTTTCTGGCCAACAGCTGACCTGGGCCCCAAAAACAACGCTGGGCCTTGGATCTTTATTTCATGATCCTTGTTTCTAGGTTCAATTTCCTAGAAACCTTGCCCATGTAGCTTTTTTTAAGAGATTTGGTACATGAACTAAATCAAAAAAAGGCGTTTATGGTGCCTATAAGCTCCTCCTATGCAGATGAATACTGGTTTTCTTGGTGCAGCTTGAGCTCTGATCATCTTCACTACTGCTTGAGTCTGAGTCAGCATCATTATGATGAAGGGTAGAAATCGCTACAGATAGTTCTTCCGCATCGCCACAGTAAACTTGATGGCCAGGTTCGGTTTGAGTGGGGCAAAAATCAGTCTTACAGTCTTGGCTGGTTTGATCGGTTTTACAAGCTTTTTTTTGTACTTGCTTAGTTTTTTGTTGGTTGTGCATGGCGTTGGCACCGAGCGACAAAGCCATGGTAAGGAAAATAGTTGAAAAAATCATTGATGTTTTCATAGACCTACCTCATGTAGTTTTGAGTTCTTGCTAAGCCAAGCAAGTGGATATAGGTATTCATTCCTTAAAAATTTCTATCCCCCAGTTTGGGCCATGGAAAATAAACGACGAGGCTTGTTGAGCCTGGGGTGGAATGAAACCTTGCTAGCCCCGGTCCCCGGTAAAACTGTGCTCATTTTCTGGCCAATAGCTGCTCTGGGCCCCAAAAACAGGGCTGGGCCTTGGATCTTTACTTCATGATCCTTGTTTCTAGGTCCAATTTCCTAGAAATCTTGCCCATGTAGCTTTTCTTAAGGGATTTTGGTACATGAACTAAATCAAAAAAAGGCGTTTATGGTGCCTATAAGCAACGTGCATTCAAGGAATCCATGTTAGGAGACAAAGAAAATGCGCTTATTTACGAAGAATGTGCATACCATCTTTTGTATGATTCAGGAGAGTGGAACTATAGCTCTTCGCTGCTGAAAGCTGGAGAGTGAATACAAAATGTATGGCTTAGTAGAACAGGTGAAAAATATAGAAACTTATGTGAATCGAATTACGCCGATCGACCATCAACAAGTGGTCGATTTTGCTGGAAATGCTCGTGTAAAAACGTTTAAAAAAAATGAGCATTCCCTAAGAGAGGGCGAACAGTGCGCTCAGCTCTTGTTCGTACACCAAGGAACTTTTAGGTATTATATAACCAAAAATGGCAAGGATTTCACCAAGGATTTTTGTCTTGATAGCACTAACCCATTTTGTACTGGATTTACGAGCTTCGTTACACAAACAGCTTCTTTGATCAACATAGAAGCGCTCGAAGATTCGTTGGTTTCAGTTTGGAATGAAAGTTACGTTAAAGAGCTGTTTAAGAATTTGCCTTGGCTTGTTTTTGCCAGAAAAATTGCTGAATTGCTTTTTGTTAGAAAAGAAAAGCGCGAGATATCATTACTGCGTGATTCAGCAGAAGAGCGCTATAAAATTTTCGTTAAAGAATTAAAAGACGTGATGCAAAAAGTACCTCAGTATCATATCGCTTCATATTTAGGCATCACGCCTGAATCTCTATCACGTATTCGCATGAGCATTGCCAAGCGATCTTGAACGTGCGTCAAGCACGATGGCCAAGAGGCTCATCGAGGTCACTATACCTGCAATGATGAGGTTTGGCGGAATCAGCGCAAATGGCTCTATACCATCTGGCCATGCTGATGTGCCTGGCATGAACATACTTGGGAAGAAACTGCCCCAAAATAGAACAGGGGCTAAGCCTGCTATTACAACTGATAAGCGACTACCGCGATCTGCATATTGGCCCCACAATAAATACAGGGAAATGATATTCAGTACCGTGATAGAGTACCACTGAATACTCCAATGAAAGCGAGCATGGGGCGCCCACAATGGATTTGTCATATGCGTGCTATTGAGATCCATGATGCTTGGAATCACAATGGTTATGATGGCAGAAAGTGTAATTAATACTTTTGAGCTGTCTGTTTTATTGCTATTCATGGAGCAAACTATGCATGCTTGGATGCTGAAGTACATTGATCTATGGTAATAATCAGACATTTATTGATCTAGATCAATGTGTTTGTTTAGGATTGCGCTAAACCTTATTCAACGACAATAATAAGGATGTGTTCATATGCTTTTTAATAAATGTTTTTTCATTATGCTTTTATTAGCAATCAGTGGTTGCCAGGCACAGTTAGCACAGGTTAGAAAAAATCCCTTGCCCGATGCTAAACCATTGGTACTCAAAAATCGCGATAAGCTCACAACAGTTGGTCATTTGGCAATAACAAGAATCGCCCACTCTGGGGTACTGCTCGATTTTAATGGCCACTACATTTTAACAGACCCGTGGTTTTCTGAGTCTTCGCAGTACCACCCTGGTGAACTCATAGGTATCGCTTTGGATAAATTACCTAAACTTAGCGCCATTATTGCCAGCCATGCTCATAGCGATCATTTTGACCTCAACGCGTTGCGTCACTATCCCGATAAAAATGTCTTGTTTTTTGTTGGGCCAGATATGGTGAAAGAAGCGCGTAAGCATGGCTTCACCAATGTTCAGGAGCTTAAACCATACGAATATGGCCTAGTAGATAAAATAAAAATTACGGCTGTTCCAGCAAGACATGGGGTTGCCGAGGTCAACTTTATTTTACAAGGCAATGGCTATACCGTATTTTTTGGCGGCGACACCTTGTTGATACCTGAGCACGATGAGATCATTTCGAGATTTCCCCATATCGATGTTGCATTTTATCCGGTTAACGGATTAACGATTCGGCCCTTAGGAAATAAACAGGTGGTGATGAGCGCTGAGGAGGCTGCGATTTTGGCACAAAAAATGCGCCCTCAGCTTGCCATACCTATCCACTATGCTTTTAAAGGTGGATGGTTCACGGAAACATTTGTATTAAAACGTAAGGGTAATGCGGAAGAGTTTTTACATCATATAAAAACAAAAGCACCCGATATTCAAGCAAATATCCTAGAGACGGGGCAGCGATTGTTCATCACCAAATAATTTCAAGCAGGGCTCGCTTCTAAAACTTTTAGGGTGGTGGTATTCAATAAAAGTAAATCTGCTTCTGTCTCATTATGTCATGAGTCTAGATAGCCTGTTGACCTACACCCGGTCCCCAGTAAAACTGTGCTCATTTTCTGGCCAATAGCTGCTCTGGGCCCCAAAAACAGGGCTGGGCCTTGGATCTTTACTTCATGATCCTTGTTTCTAGGTCCAATTTCCTAGAAATCTTGCCCATGTAGCTTTTCTTAAGATATTTGGTACATGAACTGAATCAAAAAAAGGCGTTTATCAACTATGATTTTGAAAAAAATCAAAATTTCAGA
>Ga0209480_10001810_pt1 | contig 15318 bp, 13 predicted proteins | sample JI61114C2DNA_FD_187501 | JGI IMG/M metagenome (GOLD analysis project Ga0209480, IMG submission 187501) | Wastewater effluent complex algal communities from Wisconsin, to seasonally profile nutrient transformation and Carbon sequestration -... | ecosystem: Engineered > WWTP > Effluent > Algae...
AGGCACCATGCCTAATGCCTGGGGATCCCAGTTGCCTACGTTGTTGATATTCATGTCAGCCCTTGTTTTTGCAAATATTGATTACAATCAATTCCATTGTCGCGTTTGCGACAAAGTTCCGGATTACTGCTTCTGACCCATAAGCTCATCAAAAGCGGCAGCCTTGTCGGTCACCTTGGCCTTGCTTAATACCCATTCCACCACATTGCTTTCAATTGCCACGCCTTCCACTTCGCCAAGACGTTGCGGTTGAGCGTAGTACCAGCGAATGATCTCTTCCGGTTGCTCATAGCTTTGGGCGGTTTCCTCGACCATTGCACGAACCTGTTCCGGAGTTGCCTGCAATTTCTCTGTCTTGACCAACTCAGCGAGAATCAGACCCAAGGTGACACGGCGTTTGGCCTGCTCGGTGAACCATTCCGGTTGAATCGGGAAGTCAGCATTTTTCATGCCGCGCTGTTCCATATCCTGACGGGCGGCTTGCATCAGGCGCTGAATTTCCATCTCGACCAATGAACTCGGTAGGGAGATCGGGTTAGCTTTAATCAGTGCTTCCATAACCTGATCCTTAATCTTGGCCTCAATCCGGCGTTTTACTTCACGCTTCAGGTTGGCTTCAATTTCAGAACGCATCTTGGTGATATCGCCGTCAGCGATTCCCATTCCGATGGCAAACTCTGCGTCAATTTCTGGAAGCTTGGGCGCCTGGACTTGCTTGACCGTGATTTCAAACTGAACGGTCTGTCCTGCTAAATCTTTCGCGTGGTAATCATCCGGGAAAGCTAGGTCAAAAGTCTTGGGTTCACCAACTTTGGCACCCTCAACGGCCTTCTCGAAATCTGGCAGCATCATGCCTTGACCAAGAACAAATGGGTAATCAGTTGCCTGGCCGCCCTGGAACGGTTCGCCATCCTTCTTGCCGAGGAAGTCGATCACGACGCGGTCTTCGACCGCAGCGGCGCGGTCGGTGTCAGCATACGAAACACGTTGTTTGCGCAGAATATCCAACGTCTTGTCTATTTCGGCGTCGCTGACTTCAAGCACTGGACGTTCGATTTCTGCGGTCGACGTGTCGCCCAGCGTGATTTCTGGGTACACCTCAAAAATTGCGGAAAATTCGAGGTGAGTTGTGCTCTCTGTGACCTTCGGCTCAATGCGCGGATAGCCCGCAACGCGCATTTTTTGAGTGGTAACCGCTTCGCCAAACACGCGGTCAAGTTCTTCTGAAAGAACTTCGTGGCGCGCTTGGTCGCCGTGCTGTTGCTTGACGATGCTGAATGGCACCTTGCCCGGACGGAATCCTGACATTTTCATATTCTTGCCCATACGCTTCAGGCGTTGTTCCATTTCCTTCTCGACATTGCTAATAGCAATGGAGAGATCGACGCGACGTTCAAGGTCGTTAGCTTGTGCGGTAGTTGGTTCCATGAGAATTCCTTGTGCCTACTGAGCCGAAAAATAAAGCTGTAAATTCTATCACGGTGAATAGAATGCGGATTAGTCGTAATAAACAAGAGAATGTTTCAAAATTCGCTAACCGCCTGTTGACAACCTTTTCGAGCTGTCTATAATGCGGCCTTCTTTAGGCGGTTAGCTCAGTTGGTTAGAGCGCCACGTTGACATCGTGGAGGTCGTTGGTTCGATTCCAATACCGCCTACCAAAATTCCTAACGGTAGCTAACTTAATGAATTTCCGAACTTGCCCTGCTGTTCAGAAAACATAAATAGAGTTGGCTTTCTTTTGACCAAAAAAGTGCGGCTCATGCCCGCACTTTTTTTTTGCCTAGAGATCCGCCATGCCTAATATCAAATTGCCTGATGGTTCAATTCGTTCCTTTGAGCAACCAGTCACGATTTCCGAGGTTGCCGCCAGTATTGGTGCAGGTTTGGCTCGTGCGGCCTTGGCGGGAAAGGTGAATGGCAAGTTGGTAGATACATCTTTCTGCATTGACGAGGATGTTGATCTGGCAATCATTACTGACAAAGATGCAGATGGCCTGGATGTTGTCCGGCACTCGACTGCCCACTTGCTGGCTCATGCGGTAAAAGAGTTATTTCCTGATGCGCAGGTAACAATTGGTCCCGTCATTGAAAACGGATTCTTCTACGATTTCGCCTATAAACGCCCGTTTACGCTGGAAGACTTGGCAGCCATAGAGAAGCGTATGGCAGAGTTGGCAAAAAGAGATATTCCGGTGGTTCGTGAGGTGTTGGGGCGCGATGAGGCGATTGAGCTTTTTCTCGCGAAAGGTGAAAAGTACAAGGCTGAACTGATTGAGGCCATACCGGCGGGTGAGCAGTTGTCGTTATATCGCGAAGGGGATTTTGTAGACCTATGTCGTGGGCCGCATGTCCCGACTACTGCCAAACTCAAGGTCTTCAAGTTGATGAAATTGGCCGGCGCCTACTGGCGTGGCGATCATCGTAACGAGCAACTGCAGCGTATTTACGGTACGGCTTGGACCAAAAAAGAAGATTTGGAAGCCTATCTCCACATGCTTGAAGAGGCGGAGAAGCGTGATCATCGTCGCCTTGGTAAGCAATTCGATCTATTTCATATGCAGGATGAAGCGCCTGGGCTTGTCTTTTGGCATCCCAAGGGTTGGGCCATTTGGCAGGAAATTGAGCAGTACATGCGGTCGGTCTACCGTAACAATGGTTATCAGGAGGTGCGTTGTCCTCAGGTTCTGGATAAGACGCTGTGGGAGAAGTCCGGTCATTGGGAGCATTACAAAGACAATATGTTCACCACGTCGTCGGAAAATCGGGACTACGCCGTCAAGCCGATGAATTGTCCAGGGCACGTCCAAGTCTTTAATGCTGACCTGCGCTCCTATCGTGAGTTGCCGCTACGTTATGGTGAATTTGGCTCTTGTCATCGAAATGAGCCGGCCGGTGCGTTGCACGGGCTAATGCGTGTTCGTGGCTTTGTTCAAGATGATGGTCACATTTTCTGTACCGAGGATCAGATTGAAGCTGAGGTTACGGCTTTCAATGCACTTGTTCAGAAAGTTTATGCGGATTTTGGTTTTAATGACGTGGCTGTCAAGTTGGCGTTGCGTCCGGAAAGTCGTGTTGGCTCTGATGAGGTTTGGGACAAGGCGGAAGATGCGCTGAGGGGTGGGTTGCGTGCCTCTGGTTTGGCTTGGACGGAGTTGCCGGGTGAGGGGGCTTTCTACGGTCCTAAGATTGAGTTTCATATCAAGGATGCCATCGGTCGTTCCTGGCAATGTGGAACTGTGCAGGTTGATTTTTCAATGCCCGGTCGCCTCGGTGCTGAGTACGTTGCGGCTAACGACGAGCGCAAAGTCCCTGTCATGCTGCATCGGGCCATTCTTGGTTCGCTAGAGCGCTTTATTGGTATCTTGATCGAGAATTTCTCGGGAGCCTTGCCGCTGTGGCTGGCGCCCGTGCAGGCAGTAGTTCTAAATATCTCCGAAAAACAGGCCGATTACGCGGCTGATCTAGCGCAAAAGCTACATCTGGCAGGCTTTCGGGCGGAGGCGGATTTGCGCAACGAGAAAATTACCTATAAAATCCGCGAACATAGCTTGAATCGACTGCCTTATCAGCTGGTTGTGGGTGATAAAGAAAAAGCAGACGGACTGGTGGCCGTGCGTACTCGCGGTGGTCAGGATCTCGGACAGATGTCCGTGGATGATCTGGTCAAGCGACTTCAGAACGAAGTCGCGTCGCGAAGTGGCACGGCTTAATTATTGATGTTTTCGGGGGTTTTACCATAGCTCAGAACAAGGCGCATCGCCTCAACGAAGAAATTACCGTGCCGGAGATTCGTCTCCAGGGTGTCGAGGGTGAACAGCTGGGTGTGATGAGCATTCGTGCTGCACTTCAGTTGGCTGAAGAAGCGGGAGTCGATCTCGTTGAGATTGCGCCTCTCGCCAAGCCGCCCGTTTGCCGTGTCATGGATTATGGCAAGTTCAAGTATCAGGAACAGAAGCGCGCACACGAAGCCAAGTTGAAGCAGAAGCAGGTGCAGGTCAAGGAAATCAAACTGCGCCCAGGTACCGACGAAAACGATTACCAGATCAAGCTCAGAAACATGACGCGTTTCCTGGAAGAAGAAGACAAGGTCAAAGTGACTTTGCGCTTCCGGGGTCGTGAAATGGCGCACCAAGAATTCGGTATGCGCCAGTTGGAACGAATTAAAGCTGATCTTGAGGTGGTTGGCCAAGTCGAGCAGATGCCCAAGATGGAAGGTCGTCAGATGATCATGATCATCGCGCCGGCCAAGAAAAAGCCGTAATACGTAGTATCTATAAGTGCTTTCGGGTAATGGAAGTGTTCCCGCCGGGAACCACCTGACGGCATGTCATTAAGGAGCAGAAAATGCCCAAAATGAAGACCAAGAGCAGCGCCAAGAAGCGCTTCAAGGTTCGCGCTGGTGGCAGCATCAAGCGTGGTCAAGCCTTCAAGCGTCACATCCTGACCAAGAAGACCACCAAGGTGAAACGTCATCTGCGTGGTTCAGCTGCTGTTAACGAGCGCGACGTTGCATCTGTCCGCGCCATGATGCCCTACGCGTAAGGAGATAGAAGATGCCTAGAGTTAAACGTGGTGTAACGGCGCGCGCGCGTCACAAGAAGATTCTCGTCCAGGCCAAGGGTTACCGCGGTCGTCGCAAGAACGTATATCGCATCGCCAAACAGGCGGTGATGAAGGCTGGTCAATACCAGTACCGCGACCGTCGTCAGCGGAAGCGTCAGTTCCGTGCTTTGTGGATTGCCCGTATCAATGCTGCAGCGCGTGAGCTGGGCATGAAGTACAGCACCTTCATGAACGGTCTGAAGAAGGCCAATATTGAAGTCGACCGCAAGGTTCTGGCCGATCTGGCTGTCTTCGATCAGCCAGCATTTGCTGCTCTGGCCAATCAGGCCAAGGCACAGCTCGGCGCCTGAGCGAAAGCGTAATTAAAAAAAGGAGGCGCAAGCCTCCTTTTTTATTGGTGGTTCTGTTGGTGGAAGTCTATGGATAATCTTGATCAAATCGTTAGCGAAGCCCAGTCCGCTTTCGCTGCAATTTCTGACCCGGATGCGCTGGAACAGGTCAAAGCCCGTTTCCTTGGCAAGAGCGGTCAGATCACCGAACTCCTCAAAGGCTTGGGTAAACTGCCGCCGGAGGAGAAAAAGACTGCTGGGGCGACGATTAATCGTGCCAAGGAGGCCGTCGAAACTGCGCTAAATGCACGCCGCGATGCAATCCGCAAGGCGGCGCTCGAAGCTCGTCTGGCTGAAGAAGCTCTGGATGTGACACTGCCCGGTCGCGCTGAAGCGCGCGGTGGTTTGCATCCGGTGACGCGGACGCTAGAGCGCATTGAGTCATTGTTTCGTTCAATTGGTTTTGAAGTTGCCGACGGCCCAGAAATCGAAACCGATTTCCACAATTTCACGGCATTGAACACTCCGGAAGATCATCCAGCACGTTCGATGCACGATACGTTTTATTTGCAGGGTAGCGACGGCAAGGTGGCCGACGGCGTGTTGCTACGCACCCATACCAGCCCGATCCAGGCGCGTTACATGCAGGCGCATGTGGCGCGCTACGGTCAACTGGAAAAAATGCCCGAAATTCGCATTATTGCGCCGGGCCGTGTTTACCGCGTCGATTCTGATGCAACCCATTCGCCGATGTTTCATCAGGTTGAGGGTCTGTGGGTGGGTGAGGGCGTTTCCTTTGCCGACCTGAAGGGCGTTATTGCTGACTTCCTGCGCAGCTTCTTCGAGAGCGACGATCTGAAGGTCCGCTTCCGCCCGTCTTTTTTCCCGTTTACCGAGCCTTCCGCCGAAATCGACGTCGCTTTCATGAGTGGCCCGCTTGAAGGGGGCTGGCTGGAAATCGCCGGGTGCGGCATGGTGCATCCCGATGTCCTGCGCATCGCCGGGATTGACCCGGAAAAATACACCGGTTTCGCTTTCGGTTTTGGTCCGGACCGCCTGACCATGCTGCGCTACGGCGTAAATGATTTGCGCCTGTTCTTTGAAGGCGACCTCCGTTTCTTGAGGCAATTTGTATGAAATTCTCCGAATCATGGCTACGTACCCTCGTTGCCCCCGAGTTGTCTAGCGAAGAGCTTTCCCATCTGTTGACCATGGCTGGCCTCGAAGTTGAGGAGCTCGACCCGGTGGCTCCTCAATTCAATGATGTCGTTGTCGCCCATGTGCTGGAAGTGACCAAGCATCCGGATGCCGATCGACTGAATGTTTGCAAGGTCGATACTGGCCGCGGCGAGCCGACGATTATCGTTTGTGGTGCGCCAAATGTTGCCGTTGGCCTGCGCGTTCCCTGCGCTTTGCCCGGCGCCCGGCTACCCGGCGATTTCGTCATCAAGATCGCCAAGGTACGTGGCATCGAATCGTCTGGTATGCTTTGTTCCGCCAAGGAGTTGGGTATTGCCGAAGAGGCTTCCGGGTTGTTGATCCTGCCGGTTGATGCGCCGGTTGGGCAGTCGATTCGTCAGTATCTCGATCTTGATGACAATCTCTTCACCCTGAAGCTGACGCCAAATCGCGCCGACTGCCTGTCGTTGACTGGGGTGGCCCGTGAAGTGGGGGCGATTGCCGATGCGCCGGTCAAGTTTGTTGATGTGCCGGAAGTTGCCGCCACTATCGCTGATCAGCGCCAAGTTATTCTCGATGCCCCAGCCGCTTGCCCGCTCTACTGCGGCCGTATCATCCAGGGGGTCGATGCCAAGGCGCCGACGCCGGAATGGATGAAGCGTCGCCTGGAGCGTAGCGGTATCCGTGCCATTTCTGCGCTGGTCGATGTGACCAATTATGTGATGCTTGAACTTGGTCAGCCGCTGCATGCTTTCGACAATGCCAAGCTCAGTGGCGCGGTGCATGCCCGCATGGCACGGCCTGGTGAAAAACTGCTGCTACTCAACGAACAGACGATCAATATCGATAGCGATATTCTGGTTATTGCCGATGACGTCAAAGCGCTGGCCATGGCAGGAGTCATGGGTGGTGAAGAGAGTAGCGTCACCCTCGAAACCACCGAGCTTTTGCTTGAGTCGGCATTCTTCGCGCCAAAGGCAATTGCTGGCCGGGCTCGTCGATACGGTTTTAGTTCCGATGCCTCGCACCGTTTTGAGCGTGGAGTCGATTTTGGTGGTACTCGTCGCGCCATTGAGCGCACTACCCGCCTGGTTCTCGATATCTGTGGCGGTGCTGCCGGACCCGTTGTCGAAGCCCGTGCAGAAATGCCGGCCCGCAAACAGGTTCGCCTGCGTACCGACCGCGCCGCCAAGGTGCTCGGTATGGCTATTACAGCCGAGCAGATCGCCAAGCTTTTCTCCGGGCTTGGCCTGTCGTTTACCCGTGATGGCGATGATTTTTTGGTTCAACCGCCAACGTGGCGTTTCGATATTGAGATTGAAGAGGATCTGATCGAAGAAATCGCCCGTCTCTACGGCTACGATAACATTCCATCGCCAGCGCCGCGTGGCCCGCTGTCCATGCTGGTGCAACCGGAGGCGCAGCGTCCGCAGGCGGAGGTTCGGCAGTTGCTGGTTGATCGCGGCTATCAGGAAGTGATCAATTTTGCTTTTGTTGAAGAAGCTTGGGAGGCCGATTTCGTGGCCAATACCAATTTGATTCGTTTGGCTAATCCGATTGCCAGCCAGATGGCAGTGATGCGGTCGACCCTGTTTGGTGGGCTTATTTCAAACCTGCGTACCAATCTTAATCGCAAGCAGAGCCGCGTTCGTCTGTTCGAAACTGGCCGTACGTTCCATCGCGATGCGAAAGGTTGTCCAGTTGAAGGCTTCCATCAGCCGAGGAAACTGGCCGGATTGGCTTATGGCGGCGCGTTGCCCGAAGGTTGGAGCGATGGCGGTCGCAAGGTCGACTTTTTCGATGTAAAGGGTGATCTTGAAGCCTTGCTTGCGCCAGCAAAACTCCGCTTTGAAAAGCTGCAGCATCCAGCCCTCCATCCAGGTCGTGCGGCGAAGGTGCTGCTTGATGATCGTGAAATTGGCAGTATTGGCGAACTACATCCGGAATGGGTTCAGAAATACGATTTACCGCTAGCGCCAGTAGTCTTCGAGCTCGATTTTGATGCGGTCAAAGCGGCGAGCGTTCCGTCATATATCGAAGTGTCGAAGTTTCCGGCGGTGATTCGCGATCTTGCCGTTGTCGTCGATCAAGGTATTGCGCTCCAGGCGATTCTGGATGGCTTGAAAGGGCAGTTGCCGGCTCTAGTTAATGATGTCCAGTTGTTCGATGTTTATGCCGGCAAAGGGGTCGCTGAAAACAAGAAAAGCCTTGCTTTACGGATAGTTATGCAAGATACTCAACGCACTTTGCTAGATTCGGAAGTTGATGCTGCGATGCAGCAACTGGTGTCTTGTTTGGAACGGGCATTCGGTGCTCAACTGCGTGCCTGATGGAAAAAACAACGATGACGCTCACCAAAGCCGAACTCGCCGACCTGTTGTTCGAAAGCGTTGGCCTTAACAAGCGAGAGGCTAAAGATATGGTTGAGGCATTTTTTGAAGAAATTCGAAATTCGCTGGAAACCAGTGATGGTGTAAAGCTATCCGGCTTTGGTAACTTTCAATTGCGTGACAAACCACAACGCCCTGGACGTAACCCGAAAACAGGTCAGGAAATCCCTATTACTGCCCGCCGCGTGGTTACTTTCCATGCAAGCCAAAAACTAAAGTCTGATGTTGAGCTCGCTTTCGATGGAACAACGGCCTAAGACCACTTCCGGCGACGAATTGCCGCCGATTCCTGCTAAGCGCTACTTTACCATTGGTGAAGTTAGTGAGCTTTGTGGCGTAAAACCGCACGTTTTGCGTTACTGGGAGCAAGAGTTCAATCAGCTCAAGCCGGTAAAGCGACGGGGGAATCGTCGGTATTATCAGCACCATGAGGTTTTGTTGGTGCGCCGTATTCGGGAACTTTTATATAGCCAAGGTTTTACGATCAGTGGGGCACGAAATCGTCTTGATGAAAGTGGCTCTGTTGAGTCGCCAGTAGTCAGTAAGCAGGATGTTGTGAAACCGAGTGGTGCTCTGCGCAGTGAATTTCAATCAATTATCGAAATGTTGCGCTTATAGTTTTCAGTAAGTTCGGATATAATGCGCAGCTTGTCGGGGCGTAGCGCAGCCTGGTAGCGCACTTGCATGGGGTGCAAGGGGTCGTGAGTTCGAATCCCACCGCCCCGACCAATAGCATAAAGTAGTGAGGCCAATCCTAGGATTGGCCTTTTTGCTTATGGAGGTTTTTTTTGTGAACTTTTCCTAATCTTGGCCATGTGTTTTATCTGGCGGGAAAGGAGTGGTGCGTGATGCGCCTGAATGCCGAGTTTTGATCTGGTTTGTAAAAGGTCTGGGTGCCCGTTGGGTTAAGTTTGTGGTCAATCGCGTAACTTTGCTCAACGCTTGCTTTGATCTGAACCTGATCAAAAACAGTGCAGACAATCAGGTTTTTAGGCTGTCCTACAGCGTGTTTCGCCAGCTTTAGCCTCTTTCCAAATTCCGCAAGTCCTCCTTCGATATAATTATGACCTTCTGCACATCCCGAGATTATCTCTAAATGGCTGACATTCTTTGCCTCAAGGGCGACGCCGCCTTTTCCGCCTTTCGTCTGCAACGCCTGCAAGCCCGCCTTGGCGCGGCCGTGTCGGATATCGAATCAGTGGTGGCCGATTACTGGCATGTCGTGGCGCAGAAGCGCGCGCTGAATGCCGACGAGCGCGCCAAGCTGACGACGCTGCTGGAAGAGAAGGTGGCCGGCGCTGAAGCTGGTGAGCTGTTTTTGGTGGCGCCCAGGATCGGCACCATTTCGCCGTGGTCTTCCAAGGCGACGGACATTGCGCTGAACTGCGATCTGGATGCCATCGAGCGTATCGAACGCGTCATCGCCTTCCACGTGGTCGTCAAAAATAACCGTGTCCTGACGAGCGATGAAAAGAAGACCGTCGCCGGCCTGCTTCATGACCGGATGACCGATTCAGTACTGCCCGGCTTCGAAGCTGCTGGCGAACTGTTCCGCCATTTCGAGCCGAAGCCGCTTGCTACGGTCGACGTGATAAAAGGCGGTAAATCTGCCTTGGTCGAGGCCAATAACTCGCTCGGTCTGGCCCTATCCGAGGACGAAATCGATTACCTGCTGGACATCTTCACCACCGCCGGGCGCAACCCGACCGATGTCGAGCTGATGATGTTCGCCCAGGCCAATTCCGAACATTGCCGCCACAAGATTTTCAATGCCTCCTGGGTGATCGACGGCGAAACCAAAGACAAGACGCTGTTCGGCATGATCCGCGAAACCCATGCCGCCCACCCGCAGGGTACGGTGATGGCTTACGCCGACAATTCGTCGATTATCGAAGGCGCCAGCATCAAGCGTTTCTACCCGGATGCCGACCGTGGCTACAGCTACAAGGAAGAGCTGACCCACATCCTGACCAAGGTTGAAACGCACAACCACCCAACCGCTATTTCGCCGTTCCCCGGCGCGGCGACCGGTTCCGGTGGTGAAATCCGCGACGAAGGCGCGACCGGCAAGGGTTCCAAGCCGAAGGCCGGCCTCTGCGGTTTCTCGGTCTCCAACCTGAATATTCCCGATGCGGTGCAGCCATGGGAAACGACGGAACAGCGCGCCTACGGCCGTCCGTCGCGCATCGCCTCCGCCCTCGACATCATGCTCGAAGGCCCGATCGGCGCCGCCGCCTTTAACAACGAATTCGGCCGCCCGAACCTGACCGGTTATTTCCGCACCTACGAGCAGGATGTCGCCGGCGTGGTCCGTGGTTACCACAAGCCGATCATGATTGCCGGCGGTCTGGGCTCCATCCAGGCCGAGCAGTCGTTCAAGGACGAAACTTTCCCGGTCGGCACCAAGTTCGTGCAACTGGGCGGCCCCGGCATGCTGATCGGCCTCGGCGGCGGAGCTGCGTCGTCGATGACGGCCGGTGCCAATGCCGAAGACCTCGATTTCGCCTCCGTCCAGCGCGGCAACCCGGAAATCCAGCGCCGCGCGCAGGAAGTCATCGACCGCTGTTGGCAGTTGGGCAAGAACAATCCGATTCTGTCGGTGCATGACGTCGGTGCCGGCGGCGTTTCCAACGCCTTACCGGAACTGGCCCACTCGGGTGGCGTCGGCGCTATTTTCGACCTGCGCAAAGTGCCGACCGAAGAGCCGGGCATGTCGCCGGCCGAAATCTGGTCGAATGAATCACAGGAACGCTATGTGCTGGCCATTCCGCCGAACCGCATCGCCGAATTCCAGGCCATGTGCGAACGCGAGCGTTGCCCGTTCGCTGTCGTCGGCGAAGCGACCGGCGACGGCCATTTGACCGTGACCGACGCCCATTTCGGCGTCAATCCGGTCGATATGGAAATGGAAGCTTTGCTCGGCAAGCCGCCGCGCATGACGCGTGATGTCACGCACCAGCCGGAAACCTTCGTTTCCTTCGATGCCGCCTCCGTTGAAATGAAGGATGCCGCCTATCGCCTGATGCGTCTGCCGACCATTGCCGACAAGACCTTCCTGATCTCCATCGGCGACCGCTCGGTCGGCGGGATGACCGCCCGCGACCAGATGGTTGGCCCGTGGCAGGTGCCGGTGGCCGACGTCGCCGTGACGACGATGGGTTATCAGGGTTATCTCGGTGAAGCCTTCGCGATGGGCGAGCGCACGCCGCTGGCTGTGTTCGATGCCCCGGCTTCCGGGCGCATGGCGATCGGCGAAGCGCTGACCAATCTGGCCGCCGCCGACATCGGCGATCTCGGCAAGGTCAAACTTTCCGCTAACTGGATGGCACCGTGTGGTGTGCCGGGCGAGGATGCCCGCCTGTTCGACACCGTGGCTGCTGTTTCCGAATTGTGCAAGGCGATTGGTGTCTCGATTCCGGTCGGCAAGGATTCGCTGTCGATGCGCACCGCCTGGGAAGATCAAGGTGTCAAGAAACAGGTGGTTTCACCGCTTTCCCTCGTCATCACCTCGTTTGCTGCGGTCGACGACGTGCGCAAGACCAAAACGCCGCAACTGGCCGTCGATCAGGGCGAAACCGACATTCTGCTGCTCGACCTCGGCAAGAACCGCCTCGGCGGCTCGGCGCTGGCTCAGGTTTACAATGCCACCGGCAGCGATGCCCCGGACGTTGATGATCCGGCCCAGCTGAAGGGGCTGTTCGATGCCGTGCAAAAGTTGAATCGCGATGGCCTGCTGCTCGCCTACCACGACCGTTCCGATGGTGGCCTCTTCGTTGCTGCTTGCGAAATGGCCTTCGCCAGCCGGCGCGGCGTATCGCTCGATCTCGATGGCATTTGTTTCGACGCCCAGGCCTGCGATATCGATGGCAGCGAAAAGCGCCCCGATCTGATGGCCGGCCGCGACTTTGAAAATATGGTCAAGGTGCTGTTCAACGAGGAACTCGGCGCGCTGATCCAGATCCGCCGCGATGACCGCGCTCAGGTGACGCCGATCCTGCGGGCTTGCGGCGTGCCTTATCACTTTGTCGGCACCCTGAACGAATGGGACGAAATCCGCGTCACCCGCAACGCCAAGCGTGTACTGCGGGAAAAGCGGGTCGATCTGCAACGCGCTTGGTCCGAAACCAGCTACCAGATGCAGACGCTGCGCGACAACCCGGATTGTGCCCAGCAGGAATTCGACCGCATCCTCGATGTTACCGATCCCGGCCTGACGCCGAAGGTAACCTTCGATCCGCAGGACGATTTCACCCAGGTTTATCTGCAAGTCAGTGATCGCCCACGTGTCGCCATCCTGCGCGAACAGGGCGTCAACAGCCATTATGAAATGGCTGCGGCGTTCGATAAAGCCGGCTTTGCTGCGGTCGACGTCCATATGAGCGATATTTTGAGTGGCCGCGTCAGCCTCAAGGATTTCAAGGGCCTGGTCGCCTGCGGCGGCTTCTCCTACGGCGACGTGCTCGGCGCCGGTCAGGGCTGGGCCAGGACCATCCTGATGCACGACGGCTGCCGCGACGAATTCGCCGCCTTCTTCCAGCGCAAGGACACCTTTGCCCTCGGCGTCTGCAACGGTTGCCAGATGATGAGCGCGCTCAAGTCGATCATTCCTGGTGCGGAACACTGGCCGGCTTTCCGCCGCAACCAGGTCGAACAGTTCGAAGCCCGTTTCGTCATGGCCGAAGTGCTGGAATCCCCGTCGCTGTTCTTCGCCGGCATGGCAGGTTCGCAAGTGCCGATCGTCGTTTCGCACGGCGAGGGCAGGGCAGTGTTCGACAATGCCGAAGACCAGAGCAAGGTGCTGTCAGCCGTGCGCTATGTCGACAACAAGGGCGAGCCGACCGAAGCCTACCCGTACAACCCGAACGGTTCGCCGGGCGGCTTGACGGCAGTGACCACCGAAGACGGTCGTTTCACGATCATGATGCCGCACCCGGAGCGCGTCTTCCGCACTGTGCAGATGTCGTGGCACCCGGAAAACTGGGGTGAGGATTCGCCGTGGATGCGGATGTTCCGCAACGCTCGCCGCTGGGTGGGTTAAGCATAAATAAAGGCAGCCTCGGCTGCCTTTATTGTTTGTGGGGCTTGGTGCGTCTTAAGTCAGGTTAATCGGAGGGTAGCCTCAAACATCAAGTGGAATGCCGGGCAATGCTGCGGTCAACCGCAAAAAATGCTTAAAACCAGATAGACCTGTTTTGTATTACTGACGGTGAAATAAGGGGCTGCAAAGTGCAGGATTGGCAGTACTTGGTAGCCAATCCCCAAATGGCCTTAGTGGCTTTCACTAAATCCGGGTATTCATGCCAATTTGATAGATTGAGAAACTGGGCTCTTCCGGAAATAAGGAGAGCTACATGTTTGATATGCACTCGCTTGCTCTAATCATCGCCGATGTCTTGTCGATTGTTCTCATTCTCTTGCTGATCGAGAACGTGCTGGCGTGAGTCCTGGACTTCGATGCCAAACCGGCCAACCGGCCTGATCAGCTATCCAGACAGGCGCGGAAGTTATCGAGTTGCCCGACCAGTTGGTGCGAGGCTTCGTTAAGTTCCGGCAGTAGCAGGTCAGCGCAATCACCCAGGCCGTTGTTGCTGAGTTCGACAATTTCATTGGCCAGGGCGTGAAAGCGATCATGCTCAATGGTCAATTGCCGGTAAGTGGCGGATTCCTTGTCGATACCCTCAGCCTTGCTCAGGGTGATCGCAAGCATGCAGCTACGGTGTGCTGAAAGCGGCATGTCGGCGTAGTTGCCGCCGGCAAAAGCGTTGAGAAACTGACGACGCCATTGCGTGTGCGATTTTATGGCGCTGTCGATATCGATACGCTTCATTTACTGTGCTCCGGGTGTTGGATGGCTGGCGGCTATGTTTCCGCTTCTTGCCGAAGGCTGAATTATGCCGCAGGGGCGTTTTGCTGCAAGTGCCTCGGCTAAATTCAGTCATCCGTAGAAGGCAGTGCCAGTCAGTTCTCCCTCAGGCCGGCTGCGCCACCACGTTGCTGAGCAAAAGCTGAATGCGCTGGCTGATCGAGGTGCGGCGAGGCAGGTTTGCCGTGTCGAGCTGAAAACGGGCATTGCTGATGCTCTCGATGATCAGCAGACCATTGCCTTTCACCCGGTAGCCTTGGCTGGCCGTCAGAAAAATATCGACGGATTCTCCCGCCATGGTGATCCACAGCGTGCCATCGGTGCAGGTAATGTGCAGCCCGTTGGCCGAACGCAGGCTGAGAGGATGATTGTCCTTGAGGCAAAACTCAGTTGATTTCAGTTCGATTTCCATGGCCCGCTCCCGCTTTTTGTTGAAGATAGTTTAGGGCGGCGCTGGTGGCGGATACAGTTGCAAAATAATAGAATTGTAATCAGTACAATTCCTGAAAATATTAACTGTGCTCCTCCAAATAAATGCCAACTGTATTGCTGACCCAAAATGACTGAATTGCTGCGTTACGAAAAACTCGCCGGCGAACTTGAGGGGATGATTGCCGGTGGCGTCTTGCGTCATGGTGAACGTTTGCCCTCGGTGCGGCGTTTATCGGTGGAGCGCCGTTTGTCGGTGACAACCGTCGTGCAGGCTCTGCGCCAACTGGAGGATCGCGGTCTGGTCGAGGCCCGGCCGCAATCCGGCTATTTTGTCCGACGGGCGCTGGCGATACGGGCTGAACCAGCCTTGCGCTCGACACCCGAAGCCGCGGTGCCGGTGGATGTGACGCAAAGGCTGGTGCGTATTCTCCAGTCGGGTTGCAAGCCGCTGGTGGCCCCACTGGCGGCGGCGCTGCCCGATCCTTCCTTGCTGCCGGTGGCGGCGCTACAACGTCTTTATGCGGGGGTGGCGCGGCGTCATCCGACGCTGTTGGCTGGC
>Ga0209480_10001812_pt1 | contig 15312 bp, 15 predicted proteins | sample JI61114C2DNA_FD_187501 | JGI IMG/M metagenome (GOLD analysis project Ga0209480, IMG submission 187501) | Wastewater effluent complex algal communities from Wisconsin, to seasonally profile nutrient transformation and Carbon sequestration -... | ecosystem: Engineered > WWTP > Effluent > Algae...
AGGACACTCCGGTTGCATTCCAAACGGGCGAATGGGTTACGGTTAAGGTGCATTTTTTGTTTAGCGAAACCAATAACGGTTATATTGAACTTTGGCAAAATGGTATTAGAATAATGGAAGTTACAGGCATTAATCTACCCCTTTTCAATTCCATCCAAAACAGCCTAGAGGTGGGGATTTCAGCTACTCAAACCGGCTGCGTATTACTGGTTGACGATGTTCGACTATCGCCTGTTCCCTTTTAAAGGCAGGGTTTTTGTATCTGATTAAACCAACTGTTTAATTATTAGTCTAATCAAAAACCTTTATGTATGAAAAAAATAGTATTAGCAACTGTATTTACCATCGGTGCCTTTTATGTACAGGCACAAAATCATGATTTGCCGCCTGCCGATCAAAGAGCAAAAAAGCAAACTGAATTAATGGACCAGAAATTAAATCTTGACGACGCACAGGAAAGTGCAGTTGCAGATATTAATTTAAAATTTGCCAAACGTGTAGACGAAGTTTTTGCTGCTGATGAATCAAAAAAAGAAAAGGCAAAAAAAATGAAAAAAATAAATGATGAAAAAGAAGCAGCATTGCAACCAGTGTTAACACCGGAACAATTTGCAAAATATGTGGAATTAAAAGATGAGTTTGTAGAAAAAATAAAAGAACGTCATCAATAATTAGTTCATTCTGATAACATAAAAAAAGCGCCTGTAATTCAGGCGCTTTTTTTGTAGTTGTATTATTATTCTTTATCCATCATTCCAGGAATTGTAGCTCCGTGGTTGTGCACTTCGCGTTTTATTCCAAGTAATTTGAATACCCATGTTTTAAACTTATCGTTGTATAAATACATAACCGGAACAACTAATAAGGTAATAAATGTTGCATATCCTAAACCAAAAACAATTGTCCATGCTAATGGTCCCCAGAACACAACGTTTTCACCACCTAACCATATATCAGGTTTACCTTGTGTAAATAACCCAATAAAATCGATATTAAACCCGATTGCCAGTGGAATCATACCTAAGATGGTGGCAGTTGCCGTTAATACTACCGGTGTCATACGAATACGAGCTGCTTCAACAACAGCTTCTCTAATTGGCATTCCACCTGCAATGAGCAAGTCGGTAAATTCAACCAACAAAATACCATTTCGAACAACAATACCCAGCAAGGCTACAACACCCACACCCGTCATTACCGCTGAAAAGTCCATACCGAAAATACCATAACCGAGTAATACCCCGATGATACTAAATATAACTTCAGCAAAAATGATGATTGGTTTAGAAATAGAGTTAAACTGTGCCACCAAAATAATTACAATCAGGAATAAAGAAATAATCCAGGCAACGCCCATAAAGCTGATTGTTTCTTCCATGTCCTGACTAGCACCTGTATATCCTATCGATACACCTTCAGGTGTGTCATAATCTTCTAACGCGGCTTTAATTTCATTCATAATTGCCGGCTGTGCACTTTCATAACCGGATAATAAGTTGGATGCTAAAGTAACTACACGTTTCTGGTCTATACGTTTAACACCTGAATAGGTAGTTGAATATTTAATTTCAGCAAAAGCACTTAAAGGAATCTGACGAATTTGACCAGTCATCATATCGCGATAAGTAATTTTTAAATCTTTAAGCTGGTCGATATTTTTCCTTTGTGTTTCGTCGTAACGAATTACAATAGGGAAATCATCATTACCTTCTTTAAATTTAGAAACCTCCCAACCGTATACCGCATTCCTGATTTCACCACCAACGGTTAAGGTAGAAATACCTTCACGATTCATTCTCTCTCTGTCGAGGTCAATGGTAATTTCAGGTTTATTTGCCTGTAAATCGGTTTTTAATTCTTCAATACCTGCAATATTTAAACCTTCCAAATAACGTTTAATGTCGTTGCTGGTTTGAATTAATTCATCAAAATCATCACCTGAAATTTCGATATTAATCGGCTTACCTGCAGGAGGTCCGTTTTGTTCGGCTCCGACAGTTATTTCCGCACCAGGAATATCTTTTACCGCTTCACGGAATTTATCCATATATGGTTCAGAAGTTTGGTGACGGCGATCGGCAGGGTCGATAAATGCCACACCAACTTTACCCTTGTTGGTATAAGAACTCTGATCAAATGGGTCTTCATTGGCTCCGATAGTTACGTTACTAATTACAGACTTAACCAAAGGATTATTTTCTCCCAAAACATTATAAATTCTTTTTTCCACCAATTTGGTAACTGAGTCGGTAGTTTGTTGATCAGTTCCGTCAGGCATAACTACATAAGTATAAATAAAGTTAGGATCTCCGGTTGGGAATTGTTCAACACCCGGTTTAGTAATACCTAACATTACGATAGCTAATATTAAAGTTCCAATAATTGAAGAGAATAAAATGATTGGATGTTTTAATGTCCATCTGAGTACCGATGCATATCTCGCCTGAATATTTGGCCATCCGCGTTTTTGGAATCCTTTAACTGCTTTTATTAATACTAAGTTATAGAACCAGAAAATAGCGACAAATGTAATCATCACATTTCCTAATAATGGATTACCACCTAATGAAATTAATAAACCAAGACCAGCAACTATTGCAGACCAAATTCCCTGTTTTCTTCTATTTGGTTTATCAGTATCATGATGCGGTTTCATAAATGTTGCCGCAAATACCGGATTAATTAAATACGCTACCAACAACGATGCGGTGAGTGTAATAATTAATGTAATAGGCAAACCTTTCATAAATGAACCAATCATTCCCGGCCAGAATAATAAAGGGAAAAACGGTGCTAAAGTTGTCATTGTTCCTGCAAGTACCGGAAGAAACACTTCACCTGCCGCATTTTTAGCAGCTGTTTTAATTGGTACTTTTCCGTTTGCAAAAATCCTGTGGGTATTTTCAATTACCACAATCGCATCATCTACCACAATTCCCAATCCGAGTAAGAAGGCAAACAACACAATCAAGTTCATACTTATACCTAACAAACTTAAAACGATAAATGCAATAAACATGGAAAGTGGTACCGACAAACCAACAAACATCGCATCGGTTGCACCCATAAAAAACATCAACACAATGGTTACCAGAATAAATCCGATAATAATGGTATTAATTAAGTCGGCAACCTGCGTTCTGGTTAAAGTAGAAGTATCACCGGTAACGGTAACATCAACATCACTTGGGATTTCTTTTTTCTCGAGTTCAACTAAAAGCGCATTAATATTATCAGATGCTTCAATTAAGTTTTCACCGCTTTTTTTGATGACATTTAATGTGATTACATTTTTGCCATCTAAACGCGCAAAACTTTCCTGTTCTTTAAAATCATCTTTTATCTCCGCAATATCTTTTAAATAGATTGGGAAATTATTGGCATTGTTAACCGTTAAGTTTTGAATTTGAGCAACATTGTCAAACTCACCACTTACTGTAATGGAACGACGCATGTCTTCCACTTTAATAGTACCACCTGATACAATGCGGTTTTCATTGCTTACTGCAGCATAGATATCATACATTGTAAGCATTGCTGCCTGCATTTTGTACATATCCACATTAATTTGAATTTCCCTTTCCGGTGCACCAATTATATCTACTTTAGATACTTCCGGTAATTCTTCAATTTCATCCTGAATTTTTTCAGCATATTTTTTAATGGTAGCTAAATCATAGTCACCACTAACGTTTACCTGAAGAATAGGAAAATCAGAAAACTCAACTTTTTGCACATTAGGTCCAAATGTTGGATCTAAGTCGCTCGGTAAATTAGGTTTTGCCTTATCAACCGCATCTTTTACTTTCTGGTTAGCATCGTCAATATCGGTACCGGAAACAAATTCCACCTGAATGCTGGAAAAATCCTGTACAGAATTACTGATGATTTTATTTATACCGCTAATTGCCCCAATCTCTTTTTCCAATTCTTTGGTAATGAGATTTTCCATATCGGCAGGCGATGAACCCGGATAAATTGTAGCCACATAAACAGTAGGCATAGTAATATCCGGATATAATTCTTTCGGCAGCGCATTATAGGTAGAAATACCCATAATGGTGAGCATGATGGTGATAATAAAAATGGTTGTTTTATTATCAATTGCCCAGCTCGAAGGTTTAAATTCCTTGAATACGTCTTTCATTGTTTAATATTTTTTATTGCCGCGGGTAAAATACTTTACTTTAAGCAACCCTGATTTATCAATATTTAATTTCCTGACCAGCAATTAAATTCTGGTATCCGCTGGTAATTACTTTGTCTCCTTTTTCAAGTCCGGAAGTAATTTCTGCCATACCATTATAAATTTTACCTACGGTAACCACACGGCGTTGTGCAATTGTTTTACCATTTTCTACTGCAGCAACATAAACAAATGATGCGTCAGCTGATTTTTGAATCATATTTAAATCCACAACCATTGCGTTAGCCACTTCATAATCGGCAATTTTAATAACTGCAATCATGTTCGGTTTTAAATTACTTTCAGATGGTAATTTAGCTTCCACAGAAAAAGTTCTGCTTTGCGGATTAATTACACTTGAAGCAAATGAAATTTTCGCATCAATTTCTTTATTTAAATCAGTCAAAATAATTTTAGTATTATCGCCTGCTGATACAAATTCTGCATGAGATTCAGAAACTTCACCTTTTGCTTTTAAGGTGCGCATATTTACAACACGAATTCCCTGAAATCCCGGTGAACCAATTTGTCCAACTTTTACATCAACTGCATCTACAACACCTGAAATTGGTGAAATTAATTTGGTTGCACTAATTTGTTCGTTAGCAGCAGCAATACTTTTTTCCAATGTTTCTACATTATTTTTTGCAGATAAGTATTGAATTTCGCTACCGATTTTCTGGTCCCATAATGCTTTTTGTTTATTGAATACATCTTTTGCAAATGCTAATTGAGACTGCAATGTTTCAATGTTTTTAACCATTGCATCATTATCTGTTTCGGCAAGTACCTGGCCTTTTGATACACTTTGTCCAACTACAACATAAACAGCATCAATTACACCCGGAATTTGTGGTGTAACCATAACATTTTCATCTGCATCTATTTTACCTTGCAGTTCAATATAATGTGTAAATGGAATAGGTAAAATTTCAGTAACCACTACTAATTCACCTTTATCTGATTTAGTAGTGTCATTTAATGCCAATTCTTTTTCAATGGCTTTAATTTTATCATCGAGTGCTGAGCGCTCTTTTTTAAGTGTTTCCAATTCTGCTTGTTTGTCGCCAGATTCTTTAGCGCCACATGAAGCGAGGAAAACGATTACGGTTAAATATAATAAGGTCTTTCTCATAGTATGTAAGTTTTAATAATATCCTAATGATTTGTTTAAAGCAGTTTTTGCATTGAGCATATTAAACATAGCGCTCACATAACCTCCCTGCGCCTGGTATAATGTACTTTCTGCACTATTTAATTCAAGACTTGATCCAACACCTTCGCGATACTTAATTAAAGCGGTATCGTAAATGCGTTGTGCAAGTGCAATATTTTGTGTTTGCACGTTCAGGTCGTTTTCAGCATTGATATAATCTGTTTTGGCTTTTTCAATTTCCAATAAAATACCTTGTGTAGCCAATTGCTGTTGAATACGTGCCTGGTCTAAATCGATTTGAGCAGCTTGAAGACCGGTTTTTCTCTCCATTCCAGAAAACACAGGAATAGAAAGTGTTAAACCGAATAATCCTGTTTCGAACCATTCCTGATCACCGTCTAAAAAGTCGAAACTATTGCGTTGCGCATTTTGTGAGTAAGAACCATAAGCAACTAAGGTTGGTAAAAACATTGCCTTGTTCATTTTTACATTCAATTCATTTAATGTAATTGTACTTTGTAAAATGCTGAATTCCGGTCTCGACAAATAATTTGTTCCAACCATATTCACTTCTGTCATTGTGCCAAGCGAATCGGTTAATTCAATATTGGTTGCCATGTCCAATCCCATCGAAAATTTCAAATAGTTGGTTGCCAATTGTGTTTGTCGCTGCGCATTTTCCAACTGACCATTCAAGGTAAGTTTACTAATGGTAAGACGGTCAACATCAATACCCTCAACAAAACCTTGTTTTTGCATTTCGGTAACTTCAAATAAAACAGCATCCAGATTTTCAATGTTTTTTTGCAATACCTTTTCAAATTCTTTTGCAATTAACACTGAATAATAAGCTGTTTCTACATTTTTTTTCACCTCTGTTTCTGCAAGTCTGGTTTGCTTCTGAACCAATGCAGCATATTCTTTTGCTGCACTAATACCAACTAACCAGGCACCGTTGAATAATAATTGCGAAGCAGAAATCTGGGCCGTCATGTTTTGTTCCGTTCCAAATTGAACAGGAATAAACTGACCCGGTTCGCCTCCAAAAAATTCAGCGGGAATTAATGATGTGGGTAATTTGAAAAAGTTTTGGTAATCGAGCGATGCATCAATTTGTGGTAATCCGCTAGCGATGCGATTGTTCACCGTAATTTGCGCATCCTGCTCATCCAGCGCCGCGGATAAAATTTGAGCGTTGTTTTTAATGCCGTAGTCCATTGCTTCCTGCAACGAATATTGTTGCGTTTGAGCAAACAAAGCAAATGGAACCACCAGGGCAATTAAAAACGCTTTGAGTTTATATGCCATTGTTTTCTGATTTTATTTTTTCTAAGTATTTAATTCCTTTGGTTGATGCTAATCCACGAATATGATAATCCATGAACACGTTAAATGTTTTTTCAGGAGGAAATTTATCATACGGGAATATTTCTGCATCTAAAAACATTTCCATTCTTGCTATGTAAATTCTGGCTAACACTTCGGTATCTAATTCTTCGCGATATAGTCCTTCTTTTATACCTCTTTCCAAATTGTGTTTTATACAATTGTAAACTTCCGTATTCCGATGGTCATTAAAAACCTGCCAGCTTTGTGGATGATACTTTTTTAAATCAAATACCAAACTTGGGCTTAAATTTTTGCTCATGGTATTCATCCAGTTTGAAATGCCTATCATTTCATCAATTGCTGTCTTAGAATGATGAATAATATGTTCAATCACTTTGTTTTGACAAGTGAAATGGTTTTGGGTAACCTTGTGTATCAGCTCTTCCTTATTCTCAAAAAACTGATATAAAGTTTTTTTGCTCATGCCCAATTCGCGCGAAACATCATCCATGGTCACGCTTTTAATGCCATATCGCATGAACAGACGCTCACATTTTTCTAATATTTTAGCTTCTTCACTCATAATTTGGCCGCAAAGGTAAATACACGAAACTCAGGAAACCAAATTTTGTTCAAAAGTTTCCATAGTTTTTTGATTTATTTAACATTTGGGAAACTTTCAGCGTTTCCGAAGGCAAAGTTGGGAGCCAAAACCCGCATTACGACAAAGTTTTAGATGAACGGGGTGTTTTTAGGGATGAATGATGGAAATTTGGGTTGTATCGGAAACGGGCTTTTTTGACGGTGTCAGCGCTCAAGCCTGAAAACCCGGGGTTAAACCAATCGGCGTACCGCTGTATCTGCGAGTTGGGTTTGGGTAGATGTAATTCCGGTTAAAACATTAACGCCCGGTTTTTTCCCTTTTTCGAAGGTGCCATATTGATTGTTTATACCCAAAGCTTTAGCTCCGTATTGAGTCGCCCATCGCAGTAAGTCGGGAGTAGGAATTTCAGGAAATTGATTTTGTATGGTCTTGAGTTCATCCAAAATAGATAAACCATGGTTGGAAGCAAGGCTATCGGTACCAACTGCTAAATATTGGGCGTGTTGCATCAGCATAGGAATATCCGGCAACCGATCTTCTATAAACAAATTAGCCTTGGGGCAAAAACACCAAAATAAATTGGGGTGAATGTCTTCTGCCCATTCAACATCCCATGAAGTGGCAATGGTATTATGCACCAGTAAAGTAGTTACTTCTTTATTAAAATAGGGTAATAAACTTTCTAAAGCCGTTTTGCCAGTCGGATTAAAATGTTTGATATCTACACCTAACTCTCTGTACAATTTTCGATATAAACCAGAAGCCTGAATATAAAATTCATTTTCATCGTTACTTTCCAACATGTGAATGGAAGTAGGTTTTCCATTTGCGTAACAACTGGTATTTATATTTTTTATTAAATCGGGACTAACGCTATAGGTGGCATGTGGTGCTAATGATGCGTGTATGCCATATCCTCTAGCTGCAGATAATAATTGTTCACCATTTTGCATTGCAGCATTTGCCTTAGCCGGATCAAATGCAATTAATTCAATAAATGTGTGATAATATAAATTGCGTTTTGCTTTTATATGAAATGAATTGCTGTTATTAGAGATGTCACCAACGGCTACAATACCATTTGTTATCATTTCTTTTTCAGCCATCTCCATCGCTTCATTAATTATTTCAATGGGAACATTTCTTTGTTGTGTGACTAAAGATAAAAATTGCGGCAATCCTGTTTTTTCAGGAAATTTATTTTTGAGATGAGATAATTCCAAATGACAGTGCGCATTAACAAAACCGGGCACTAGCGCACCACTTACTTTTTCTAGTGAAGCATTATCAAAATCTGTTATTGGTAAAATGTCTGCTACAGTGCCATCATCTGCTAGTACTAACACATGATTGGTTAGTGGTTGTGTATGAATAGGAAAAATAATATCAGCAGCAATTTTCCGCATGTGGTAAAATTAACCATTTACTATAAAAACAAATGGCAATTGATTTTAATTAATTTTAAAACACAAACCAAATCGCACATTACCACTAAACGTATTTAATGAAGCATCCCAATTGGTTAAATCAAAAGCTTCTCCATCTATATAATACTGTTTCAAGGTAAAATCATTGCGTGTATATTCAGCCTGAGCAAATACACCGGCGAATTTAAATATATACCAATTGAAACCAAGGTTTACCCCAAAATGTCCACCGCTGTAATTAGATACTTCTTCAATATTGCCTAAACTTGGATTTAATTTTCGTATTTCAAGAAAAGAATAACCCACTTCAGGGCCTATGTATAAATTAAATTTTTCTCCGTTAACAGGATATAATCTTAAATCAAAAGAAATAGTGCCGACATTATTTCCATTAGCACTTACATCGGAAGTATCTTCTAAATACGAGCCGTAAACAAATGTAGCGCCGCCCGACAACCAGTTTAATAAATTATATTGTGCGCCAAAACTAAACATCGACGTTGCTGCTCCACCTGTATCTGTTTCAATGGGCAACCCAAGGAATTGCGATTTATATAAGGTGCCGTGCAGACCAAAATCATAACCCGCTTGAAACGACAATGTTCCTGCCTGCTGGCCTTGGCCAAAAACAGATATGCTCAATATTATGAACGTGGTAATTGCAAAAAGTTTAATTCTCATATAAAGCAGTTTGTAGATGAAGAAATTACTATCTTTTTCAAAATTCAATTATAATGCCATGAAAAGTCAAAGCGGAACAAAAACAATTGTTTAATAATTAATTACCTGCTCCACAATATTTTCCGGAATAGCCCTTTCCTCATATTGCTGATTACGCAATTGTGGTTCAAATCCCGCTTCGCGAATTGCATCTTGAATAGTTTTATACGTAAACCTGTGCGGGGCACCGGCTGCGCTCACTACATTTTCTTCAATCATGATACTGCCGAAGTCATTTGCGCCGGCATGTAAACAAATTTGAGCGACATTTTTTCCCACTGTTAGCCAGCTAGCCTGAATGTTTTCGATATTGGGTAAAAACATTCTGCAAATAGCAATTGTGCGGATATATTCATCAGGTGTGGTGTCATTTTTCGCACGTCGTATTTTTTTAAGTGTGGTGTCCACATCCTGAAATGTCCATGGAATAAATGCTAAAAATCCCTTTGCATGTGCAGGTTTTTCACTTTGCACCTGCCTTATTTTTTCTAAATGCAAAAAGCGCTCTTCAATGGTTTCGATATGACCGAACATCATAGTAGCACTCGTGGTAATATTTAATTTATGTGCCACACGCATAACATTTAACCACTCATCGGCGGTACATTTTCCGGTAGAAATAATTTTCCGAACACGGTCAACTAAAATTTCGGCTCCTGCACCGGGTAATGAATCGAGTCCGGCTTTAACCAACTCCGTTAATACATGCTCATAAGTGTGGTTGCCTAAAGAAGCAATATGATGAATTTCGGGCGGACCGAGCGAGTGTAATTTAATTTGAGGAAACATTTCTTTTATTTCCCTAAACGTTTTAGCGTAAAATTCAAGTCCCAAATCCGGATGATGCCCGCCTTGTAATAAAAGCTGTTCACCGCCATATTTAAGTGTTTCTTCAATTTTAATCCTATATGTTTCCTTATCGGTGATATAACCTTCAGCATGCCCCGGAACCCTGTAGAAATTGCAAAATTTGCAATTAGCCACGCAAATATTGGTGGTATTCAGGTTGCGGTCAATAATCCAGGTAACCTTATTACCCGGCTTTTTGCGCTTGCGAATTGTATCGGCAACCTGCATTAATTCAGCAGTGGGAGCGTTTTCAAACAAATACATCCCTTCCTCTACCGAGAGAAATTCAAGATTTAAAGCTTTTTGATAAAGCTTGCCTAGTTCCATATCCACAAAGGTAAAACAAAGAATTATGGATTGGGTTCGTGAAGGGATGGATTTAATAAATCCTAGTATAGATTAATGGCAATAAATAAAAAAAGCACCTGAAGGTGCTAGTTGTGGGCCCACTTGGAATCGAACCAATCCCGATAGCTATCGGGACTACTGATTATGGGTCAGTTGCTCTATATTTAAGTAATAAATTTTCTCCGATTTCTGGATATTGTTTTAGATTTTGTAAATACCTGGTACTTTTCATTTTTTTGATATGAACTTCAATAGCTTTAGCCTGGATAAAAGATTTACATTCAATTACTAAAAACATCTCCCAAGGTATTCCTTTGCGTGTAAATGCATCTGGAAATTTTATTTGGTTGTGTTCGTCAAGTCGCTCAACAGGGCTCAGGCTGGTGGAACCTATGTAGAATTTATTGAGTGATTTGCTAAATAAAATATAGGTGTAAAAAGGCATAAACAAAAAAAGCACCTAAAGGTGCTAGTTGTGGGCCCACCTGGAATCGAACCAGGCACCTACTGATTATGAGTCAGTTGCTCTAACCGAATGAGCTATAGGCCCGTTGTTTTTTGGGATTGCAAATATAATACGTTTTATTTTTATCGAGGAATATTATCTGTTTTGCGCTGGCAAATTAACGCGTATGAGCCTTAATTTAACTACGCTTCATTATACTTTTTCCTATAATCCACCGGCGACATACCTGCCGTTTTTTTAAACACATCTCTAAATGCTTTCAAATCGGCATAACCTACCTCAAACATAACCTCATTAACTGTTTTGCGGCCAGATTCTAGTAAACTTTTTGCTGCTTCTATTTTTACTCTTTGCAAATATTCAGCGGGCGAATTGGAAGTAGCTTTTTTAAAACGGCGTTCAAATGTGCGGCGACTTAAATTACTTAGAGCAGCTAATTCATCAACGGTAATCTTGTTTTTGTAATGTGTTTCGATATATACCTGTGCTTCCAGAATAACACAATCGCCATGGTCTTTTTGTCCTTTGAAAATGGAAAATGGGGACTGACTATTTAAATTAACATTCAACAAAAAAAACTTTGAAGCCATTATTGCCATCTCCTTATTGGTGTATTTTTCAACCAAATACAATAATAAATTCCAATAGGCCATAGCGCCGCCGCTCGAATAAATTCCGTTTTGATCAACTATCACTCTGTCGTCTGCTAAGGTTACCTCCGGAAATAATTGTCGGAACTGATTGGCAAACATCCAATGCGTGGAACAGCTTTTTCCATTTAATAATCCGGTAGAAGCCAACAAAAACGCACCAACACATAAACTGGCAACTTCTGACCCGCTTTTATAGCGATTTACTACCCATGGTATTAAATCGCTATTCAGGGCTATAGCTGCTTCCATATCGCCACTCAATGCCGGAATTATTATTAAATCTGTTTCACTCACATCCGCTAACAGCAAGTCCGGCCGGACACTTATTGTCCCCTGATTTAAAAAAATCTCTCTTTTTGCCGCTACTAACTGCACTTTAAACGGCACCGGCAACCCTACACCTCGGTGAAATTCATTCACTGCGTTAAACATATAACTCGGGTCTACTATAGCAGCAGGTATAGCTGTTTCAGGAATTAAAATCGATATTGTTTTCACATGGCAAAAGTATTATAATATCTTGTCGCAAACAACCCCTTACATTGTCGTTTTTCCCCTCTTAAAGATGGGCATTTGCGACATAGTTTTGTGGCATGGAAAATCAAACTGAAATCACCATAATACCTGACGACATAGTAGTTTGCTGCATCCGCGCAGAATCTTTTCCGGGTGGTGTTTTGGCAGCACACCAGCAATTGCATCGGTTAATTCCACAAAAACCGGGTAGAAATTATTACGGTATTTCATATCCGGATGTAAACAGAACAATTTTATATAAAGCTGCTGTTAACATGCTAAATTATGATGAACCGGAAAAATTAAATTGTGAAACAGATGTAATAAAAGCAGGTAAATATTATAGCACCATTTTAACTGACTTTATGAGCGATATTCCTGCAATAAACCATATTTTTAACCAATTATTACAACATCCGGATTTAGACCCGGATGGCTATTGTTTAGAAATTTATATAAACGATACCGATGTTCAACTACTAGTCAAATTAATTTAATTCAAAAAAAACAAAAAATGGCAACTCAAATTTTTATTAATCTTCCTGTGAAAGACCTGCAAAAGTCAATTGGTTTTTTCACACATCTTGGATTTACTTTTAATCCGCAATTCACCGACGAAACGGCAACTTGTATGATTATCAGTGAAAACATTTATGTAATGTTATTAATTGAATCCCGTTTTCAGGAATTTACAAAAAAACCTGTTAGCGATGCCAAAACAAGTACTGAGGTACTCATATGTTTAGATGCAGAAAGCAGAGATGCGGTTGACACCATGGTAAAAAATGCAGTTGATGCAGGCGGAAGAATTTACGCCGACCCTATGGATCATGGCTGGATGTACGGACATAGTTTCGAAGACCTTGATGGCCACCAATGGGAGGTAGCTTATATGGACATAACTGCATTTCCTCAACCAGAAAATAATTAATTATGATTTCAAATTTATATCCTTACATTAACTTTAATGGAAATTGTGAAGCGGCACTCACATTTTATCAATCTTGTTTAGGTGGTGAAATAAAATTATTATCCGTTAAAGATTCACCCGCTGCACCGCAATTACCTTCAGAAATGCATGAAAAAATAATGCATGGAGAAATTAAATTCGGTAATATGATGATAATGGCTACCGACATTAATGACCAGCGCTCACAAACAGGAAATGCCGTGTCGTTATTTATTCATTTTACAGAAGAAGATGAATTAATGCGTGCATTTGAAGCTTTGTCTGCCGGTGGTGCAATTACACTTGCAGTGGCAAAACAATTTTGGGGTGCTACCTATGGTGAGCTAACCGATAAATTTGGCATCAAATGGCGATGCAATTTTCATCAAATGTAAAAAGAGAATTTTTTTTGAGCGACTTAATATTAAAAAATATTAAGTCGTTTTTTTTTAATCAATTACAGCTGTAGCTTCAATCTCCACCAAATATTCAGGAGCAATGAGTTTGCTTATTTCAACCATGGTAGTGCATGGTTTTATATCTTTAAAAAACTCGCCATGTGCTCTGCCGTATTCTTCCCAGCGTGAAATATCTGTAACAAAAATGCGCGTGCGTACTACATGTTTTAATTCGGCACCACATTGTTGTAAAACCTTTTCAATTTTTTGAATCACAAATTTAGTTTGTTCATAAGCAGAATCTCCACCAACTAAATTATTATCTGCATCAACCGCAACTGTTCCTGTAACTTCAATTGTATTATTAATAATTACGGCGCGTGAATATCCAACAATATCCTCCCATTTTGCGCCTGAAGAAATATTTTTTCTCATATTAATTGTCTCCGTTTTTTTTGCGCATGGTTTCCCAAATTTCCAGCATATTATTTGCCGCTGCCATTTGTTTCATTTTTTGACGCGCTTCACTTGCCGGAGAACCAAAATAGGTTTTTCCCGCTTCTAAATCTTTACCTACTCCACTCTGTGCTAAAATGACAACATTATCGCCAATATGCAGTGTTTTCGAAATGCCAACCTGTCCCCACGCAATTACATTATTACCAATAATTGTTTTACCACCTATACCAACCTGTCCGGCAAATAAACACATTTTACCAATTTCAACACCGTGGCCAATATGAATATGATTATCGAGTTTAGTTTGTTCACCAATAATAGTATCTCCACTCACACCTTTATCTATTGTACAACACGCACCAATTTCAACACCATCGTGAATAATTACGCGACCACAACTTTCCATTTTATCAAAATGTTTTTCGCGTCTTTTAAAATAAAATGCATCAGCGCCTAAAACTGTATTAGCATGAACAATAACATCATTCCCAATAATTGCATTGTCATAAATTACCACATTAGGATGCAGGATACAATTTTTTCCAATAATTACATTATTGCCAATATATACGCCGGGAAAAACAATAGTGCCTTCACCAATAACCGCATTATCCGCAATATTCTTTAACGAAGGTGTAAATGGTGCAAAATGTTTTACCAATTTTACATAATCGCGAAACGGGTCATCGCTAAAAATTAATCCTTTCCCATCGGGGCAGGCAACTTCTTTATTAATGATAACAAAAGTTGCTGCAGAGTTAAGTGCCTTATCGTAATATTTGTGGAAATCAACAAAAGTGATATCACCACTGGTTACTTTATGAATTTCATTTATTCCCGTAATAAGCGCATCGCCGTTTCCTGAGTATGTAGCATGTAACAATGCGGCACAATCTTTTAACGAAATAGGATTTTTCAACTTCATGCTGCAAAGGTAATCGGTAAAAATACGCGGAGTGTAAAAGCCCGGAAAATTTGTCTGCCTATTACTTCCCTATCCCGTATACAAATGTTAATCAAGCTATCCCGCGAATGGCTTATCTTTGCGCCTGCCTTTGCCTTTTTGAGGGTAAGGGCTAAACTTCAAACTATATGAAACAAACTGCGCTCACACAATTACACAAAGACCTCGGCGCCAAAATGGCTGAGTTTGCGGGCTATGAAATGCCTATTGTTTATTCCGGACAAGTTGAAGAACACCATACCGTGCGCAATGCTGTTGGGGTTTTCGATGTGAGCCATATGGGTGAAT
>Ga0209480_10001813_pt1 | contig 15295 bp, 14 predicted proteins | sample JI61114C2DNA_FD_187501 | JGI IMG/M metagenome (GOLD analysis project Ga0209480, IMG submission 187501) | Wastewater effluent complex algal communities from Wisconsin, to seasonally profile nutrient transformation and Carbon sequestration -... | ecosystem: Engineered > WWTP > Effluent > Algae...
ACTTCATCGGAGAGCACGACGATATCGGTGCCACGCAGCAAATTAGCCAGTTTTTCCAGGTCGACCGCAGTCAGCAGGCTACCGGTCGGGTTATGCGGCGAATTGATGATGATCAGCCGCGTTTTCGGCGAAATCAACTGCGCCACCTGTCCCCAATCCGGGGCGTAATCGGGAAATTTCAGTTGGGCAAACACGGCCCGACCGCCCACCGTTTCGATCGCCGGCACATACGAGTCATAGACCGGCTCGAAGACGATCACCTCGTCACCCGGCCGGACGAAGGCGGCAATGGCGGTAAAAATTGCCTGCGTCGCCCCGGCCGTCACCGTGACTTCCGACTCGACATCGAAACGCGGCCCGTACAAGGCGGCGACCTTGTCGACAATCGCCTGACGCAGTTCCGGCACACCAGTCATCGGCGCGTACTGGTTGCGCCCGGCCAGCATGTGGCGGTGCACCGCAGCAAAAAGCGCCGGCTCGGCCTGAAAATCCGGGAAACCCTGCGACAGGTTAACGGCACCACATTCGGCCGCCAGCGTCGACATGACGGTAAAAATCGTCGTGCCAATCGCGGGATGTTTCGAGTCGATTGAAACTGCTGTTTGCATAAGACCTCCAATTGGCCATCAGGTCGCCCAATGCTGACGACGGAGGCGCGAATATCGCACTCCGTCGTTCAGAAATCCATTTTTTGGCTCAATCCGGACGCGGCGCTGGTGCGAAGAGAATGCTGCGGTCAACCGTAAAAACCGGGCAAAATCATGCGTCGCTGACCGGTGAAGAACGTGGCTGAATCGCGATAGCCCGACCGGCATTCAGCTCAGCGCATCCCCAAACCGGGTCGGGAATGCGGCCTGTTTCAGTGCCAGCTTTAGAGCTTGGCGGCCATCGCCTGCAAAGCGTCGAGACGGGAGAGCAGCTCGTTCAAAGTAGCCATGCCTTTGGTCAGTTCGTCGACGTTGGAGAGACTCTTTGTCACCTGCTGATGCTCACGCGCCGCATCGGTCGTCATTTGCTCAATCTGGGCCGAGGCCTGTTCGCTCTTGGCCGTGAGCTGGTTGATCGCGCTCAGGGTTTCTTGGGCGATCTGGCGAATCCCGGTAATGGTACGCACGGCTTCCTGAATGCTGGACGCCGTGGCATCGGCCTGATTTTTAGCCGACTGGGCGAGCTTGCGCACTTCGTCGGCGACAACGGCAAAGCCGCGACCGGCTTCACCCGCGCGGGCGGCTTCGATGGCCGCATTGAGGGCGAGCAGATTGGTTTGATCGGCAATGGCAATAATGCCGCCGGTGATCGAACCGATGGCGTTGGAAAGGCGCTCCAGATCATCCAGCCCGGCCCCCAGACTGGCCTGGGAATTCTGCGAGGCTTTGGCCGATACACCGACATCGGACATCAGCGACATGGCCTGCGAAAGCGTTTCGGCCTGTTGGCGGAAGCCGGTTGCCAACGACGGTAGCGTATCGATAACCGGCTGCACCGTGCGCTCGTATTTCAGCACCTGCTCCATCATGCCGCCCTGCATGCCGTTCATGGGTGATCCAGCGTTGCAGCGCACGTTGGGTGTAATGCTTTGAAAAAGCGGAGTATTGCACCGGAAAGGCGCTCATGAATGGATCGTTGTTGTTGGCAGTTTCCCGGAAGAAAGTCAGTGCCGAGAGCGTCTGGTTGATTGGAATACCGAGAATTTCACCGAAGGTCGAAAGCCCGGCAGCCGGCGTGTCGGCAAAGAAATCGGCGCGGCCGAGCACGGCTGAATTACCCAGGCGACGCAACACGCAATCGCTGAGCAACATGGCGATCGGTGTACCTTTTCCGGAAAGAAACTGCTGCCAGTCGCGCTGCGTGGTGGTGATGAAATCGGTGACCTTCATCAGATGCAGGCAATCGCCGAATTCGATGTCGCAGAAAAAACTGGTTTTGTCGGCACCGAGCGCGGCAATGGAGCGAATAAACATCTCCTCGCCCACCGAAACGGCAAAAGTATGACCCACCAGGTTTTTCTCGACCTCGCTTTCAGCGCAACGGAAATGCGCGGCGAGCGCCGTCATGAAGCGCTGCGTCTTGGCACCTTCGGCAAAAACGCTGGTGACGGTTCGCGCCACCGGATCGGCCTCGGCCACCAGCCAGCTCTTGCCAGCGGGGACAAAGTTCTGGGACTTGAAGGGCGAGAAACGAATCCCTTTCTTGACCTTGCAAAAAATGATCATCGCCTGCCCGGTCAGCACGCGCTGCCCGTTGTGCATGTAGGTGGCTGAAAAATCCAGCTTGCCGCCGGCCGAACCGCCAAGCGCCAGGCAGGGAAAGCGCTGGCTCTCGTACCAGGCGCGCATCAGGAAACCTTCCGAAGCGGAGAGGCCGTCGCAGAAGATCAGCGCAAAGGTGTCATGGGCGTTGATCGGAAACGAAGGATTGATGCCCTTCAACTCCTGCGCAATCTTGCTGACGCGCTCACCGACGGTCGCGCCCTGGCCTAATTTGAGATCAATTGAATGTATCTCGCACTGGTCGACAATTTCATCCGAGAGCCAGAGGAAGCTGCCTTCGCGGTCGTTCGACTCGGCACCGCAGTAAGTCGATACGCCGCCGCTGCACAGAGCACCGGTTGATGAGAGCGCGGCAAATGTCGTTGTCGCGCCCGACGAAGCAATCCGGCTCAGCCCATCGGCCACGCTTTGAAAATTGGCATAGGGCGGCACGAAACCGAGGAACAAGCCACCACCGGAAGCAGGCAAGCCGAGTTCTTCCCGGCTCATGGGCAGGCGATCGGCATTGAACCGTCCCCGAACTGCCGTAGCGGATTGCGCTGCAGCGCGCGCCTCGGCGGCTGAAGTCGACTGTTTCGATTTGAAGAATGAAAACATCGGGCGTCTCCGTTTTCTCTACCGCGAAAACGGTATGTATTTTTGAGAAAGTATTGGCGGAACAATGACCTATTCGTCACACAGGATCAATAGCGAAAATATTGAATTTTGTGATTTTCGATCTTTTTCATGGTGATCACCGCAGATCGGGTGATCCCATCAAGCCGCGACTGCGATAAATCAAATGCGTGCTTTATAGTCAGGCGCGAGAACGGCAAAATGGCAGCTCATCACCTCTTCACACTGGCCCTGCACTGAAGCAGTACTGAAACAGCATTCGCAGCAAAAGCATCAGGCGGATGCCCATCCATTTCAATGACGACATCGAATCGCAAGACATGAATATCGACGGCACCCCTACCCGCACCCTGCGCGCCCAGCCTGAACGAGGCGTTATCGACATCATCGACCAGACCCGCTTGCCGCATGCCCTGCATTGGGTAGGCGTCGCGACGCTGGACGAAGCGGCGCACGCCATTCGCGCCATGCAGGTGCGTGGCGCGCCGCTGATCGGCGTTACCGCGGCTTACGGGCTGGCGATTGCGCTGGCTAGCGACACCTCGGATGCCCATCTGCAGCACGCCTCGGCATTGCTGCGGTCAACCCGGCCAACGGCGGTAAATCTGCATTGGGCATTGGCCCGGATGGAGAGCGTGCTCATCCCGCTTGCCTCCGAAAAGCGCTGTCAGGCGGCCTGGGCCGAAGCCGCTGCCATCGCCGAGGAAGATGTCGCCCAGAACGCCGCCATCGGCCAGCACGGCCTCGGCCTGTTCCGGCAAATTTCTCGCCGTCAGGGCACCGCGCTCAACATCATGACGCACTGCAACGCCGGCTGGCTGGCCACCGTCGATTGGGGTACGGCTTTATCGCCGGTCTACGCTGCCTACGATGCCGGGCTGCCGGTGCATGTATGGGTCTCCGAAACCCGGCCGCGCAACCAGGGCCTGCTCACCGCCTGGGAACTGGCCCAGCATGGCGTGCCGCATACGCTGATCGCCGACAACGCCGCCGGTATTTTGCTGCGTCAGGGCAAGGTCGATGCGGTGATCGTCGGCGCCGACCGCATTGCCGCCAATGGCGATGTCGCCAACAAGGTCGGCACTTACCTGAAGGCGCTGGCCTGCGCCGACAACAACATTCCGTTCTACGTCGCGGCGCCACGGTCGACGCTGGATTTCGCCTGTTTTGACGGTGCCGCCATTCCGATCGAGGAACGCGATGGCGACGAATTCCGCCGGGTGCACGGCCTTGATTCCCGTGGCGTGCCATCGGCGCTCAGCCAATTACCGGACAAGGAAGCGGTTGCCAACCCGGCCTTCGACGTCACGCCGGCCAGGCTGGTCACCGCCATCATCACCGAACGCGGCGTCTGCCCGGCCAGTCGCGAAGGTTTGCAAATGCTCTACCCGACGACGACCTGACATAGTGAGACAATCGCCGTTAAACGCGACACCACTGAGGATAGCCAGCATGACCAGCGCCACGCCAAAGCCGCACCTGATTTCGCCCGAGGAATACCTCGTTTTCGATGCTCAATCGCCCGAGAAAAATGAGTATGTGGATGGCGAGATTCATGCCATGACCGGAACCACGGTTCGCCATAACAGGATTTCCCTAGACCTCGCCCTCTTGTTGAAAAACCACTTGAAAGGGCAGCCCTGTGAAACCTTCATCGCCGACATCAAAGTCCACGCTGTGCGCGCCAACGCCTTTTATTACCCGGATATTGTCGTGCGCTGCAACCCCGACCCGCTGCTCGACGAAGCGCGCGTCATCGATGACCCGACTCTGATTATCGAAGTGCTTTCGCCGTCGACCGAAGCGATTGACCGCCGCGAGAAGCTGGCGGCCTACCGCCGGATTCCCAGCGTGCAGGAATACGTGATGGTCGCCCAGGATCAATGCAGTGTTGAAATCTACCGTCGTCAGGGCGATATCAACTGGACGTATCAAGCGTTCACCGATGATGAAACTGTCACCCTGAGCAGCGTTGGCCTGACGCTGGCGATGGCCAGTATCTACAACCCGTCTTGACGATCGGGAAGTTCATGATGACCGACCTGCGCCAGCAACTGATCGCCACCGCCCAGGCCATGCAACCGGCCGGCCTCAATCGCGGCACCTCGGGCAACGTCAGCGTGCGCAGCGGCGACGGCTTTTACATCACGCCGACCGGCCTGCCCTACGCCAGTCTCAGCGCCGACGACATCCCGCTGATGGCGCTCGATGGCACGCATCATGGCAGCCGCAAGCCCTCCTCCGAATGGCGTTTCCACCGTGACCTTTACGCTTCACGCCAGGCAGTCGGCGCCGTGCTGCACGCCCATTCGCCGTTCGCCGTTAGCCTGGCCTGCCTGCGCTACGAGATTCCGCCCTTTCATTACATGATCGCCCGCTTCGGCGGCGACACGATCCGCTGCGCCGACTACGCCATTTTTGGCTCGGAATTACTGTCGACCGCAGCACTGGTCGCCATGGCAAACCGCAAGGCCTGCCTGCTCGCCAACCACGGCCTGCTGGTTGCGGGGCGCGATCTTGACGAAGCGCTGGCCCTCGCCATCGAACTCGAAGAACTCTGCGAACAATACTGGCGCGCCTGCCAGCTCGGCCAGCCGGTGTTGCTTTCCACCGACGAAATGGCGGCCGTGCTGGAAAAATTCGCCAGCTACGGACAACAATGAACAACACGCCGCACGACCTCAGCCGCTGGACCCACAACCATAGCTTTACCACTGGCAACCCTGCCGCCGAACGCGGCACCCGCCTGGTGCTGTGGATTACCGTCGCCACCATGCTGCTCGAAATCACTGCCGGCTGGTGGTTCAACTCGATGGCGGTACTCGCCGACGGCTGGCACATGAGCTCGCACGCGCTGGCCATCGGCCTCTCCAGCTTTGCCTACGGCGCCGCCCGGCGCTACGCATCCGACCCGAGTTTTGCCTTCGGCACCTGGAAAATTGAAGTGCTGGCCGGCTACACCAGCGCCATCGGCCTGCTCGGCGTCGCCGGCATGATGATCGTCGGCTCGCTCGAACGCCTATGGTCGCCGCAAACCATTCATTACCCGGAAGCGATGGCGGTCGCCGGGCTGGGGCTTGCGGTCAACCTCATTTGTGCAGTGATTTTGGGGAAAGCGCACGATCACGGACATAGCCACGAGCATGGTCACAGTCATGGTCACAGTCACCAACACGACCACCAGCACGACGACCTCAACCTGAAATCCGCCTACATCCACGTCATCACCGACGCCGCCACCTCGGTACTGGCGATTGGCGCGCTGGCCGGTGGCTGGTTCTATGGCTGGGACTGGCTCGATCCGCTGACCGGGCTGCTCGGCGCGGTGCTGGTCGCGTTATGGTCAAAAAACCTGCTTGGCCAGACCAGCCGGGTCTTGCTCGACCGCGAAATGGATCATCCGGTGGTTGCGGAAATCCGCGAGGTCATCGACCAGCTACCTGAAGCCGGCAACACCCGGCTAACCGACCTGCACGTCTGGCGCGTCGGCACCGGCGCCTACGCCTGCGCCCTCAGCCTGCTGACCCATGATGCCGAACTGACGCCGCAATTGATTCGCGACGGACTCGGCATCCATGAAGAAATCGTCCACCTGACCATCGAGATTCATCTCTGCCCCGAGTGCGACCCGGCGCCACAAACGGCTTGAACGAACAGCGACTGGGCCGCCAAACGCCTTACTTGATCAGCGTCAACGGCAGTTCGGTCAGTTTCATAAGTTGCGAGGTCACTGAACCGAGCAGCATGCTGCCGATGGCGCCCAGCCCACGCGTCCCCATGACGATCTTGTCACAGCCATTTTCGCTGGCATAGCGGGCAATGGTTTCGGCCACCGGGCCAACCAGCACCACCGGCGTGTAATTTACACCGGCCTGATCGAGCAGGGTGCGGGCCGAGGCCAGCGCATCGCCGCCCCGGGTTTCCTGCATCGCCTCGATCTCGCTGGCCGGCATGTGGCCAAGCAACTCGGGCGCATCGGTGGGTACCTGGACATTGAGCAGGAGAAGCTGATAACCGGGGAACAAAGCGACCGCAGAAATAACATGCTGCACGGCACGATCCGAGTGGGCAGAGCCGTCGACGGGGAGCAAAACTTTCATGGCGATTAACTTTCGTTTGGATTTGATGCGTAAAGTCTAGCCGAATCCTTGGCCATGCGGCGGCTCGAAAAGGGGGTTCTACGGGTAAATACCAAGGCGCGAACCACCGGTTTCCGACGGCTGGCACGCTCAAGCTTACTTGCTGATAAACCTGTTCAAGAGGCAAGCCAGTGAGCCTCAGGCAAAGGGGACCAATCGAGAAAACCCACCCTAGGGAAACCCACAAGGCCGCGGAATGGCCATCAATGCTAAAATTTTCGCTAATTCAAGGTTTGGGGAAGTTAATGAAATCACTGCTTGATGCACGCCGACTAAGTTTCGCAGCCGGACTCCTGGCCCTGCTTGCCGCCCCGCTCGCCCTGGCAGCGCCGGGTGCAGAAGGACCAACCGTCGCAGGCATCCCCGTCGACTTCATCCTCTTCGCCGCAACACTGCTCTGCGTCGCGCTCTTCCACCACTACGTCTTGCAGGTTGCCCTGACCGGGCTGGCCACCATCGCCACCTACAAGATTTTGTTCACCGGTTTCAAAACCGGCGTCGGCCTGGCCGGCTTTGGCCTGCACATGGCCCACGAGTGGGTGCTGCTGGTCAATCTGCTCTGCCTGCTGGTCGGCTTTGCGCTACTGGCCAGGCATTTCGAGGAAAGCGGCATTCCGGAAGTGTTGCCTAAACTGCTGCCCGAGGGCTGGCTCGGGCCATTCGTGCTGCTCGTCATCATCTTTCTGCTCTCCGGCTTTCTCGACAACATCGCCGCAGCGCTGATCGGCGCCACGGTGGCGGCCAGCGTTTTCAAGCGCAAGGTGCATATCGGCTACCTGGCTGCCATCGTCGCCGCCTCGAATGCCGGCGGTGCCGGCTCGGTGGTCGGCGATACAACAACAACGATGATGTGGATCGACGGCGTCAGCCCGCTCGACGTGCTCGAAGCCTACCTGCCAGCCTCCGTTGCCGTCATTGTCTTCGGCATCCCGGCAGCGCTGGCGCAACACAAGCACATGGCGATCAGCCGCGACTTTCAGGCGGCGCATCGCATCGACTGGGCCCGCGTCGGCATTGTTCTTTTTATTCTCGTCGCCGCCATCATCACCAATGTCACGGTCAACCTCAAATTCACCGCCATGGCCGACCACTTCCCCTTCCTCGGCGTGGCCGTCTGGGTCGCGCTGCTGCTCGCCGTGCCGGTGCGCAAACCGGAATGGAGCTTACTGCCAGGTGCCGTCAAGGGCTCGATCTTCCTGCTCGCCCTGGTCACCTGCGCCTCGATGATGCCAGTCGAAAAACTGCCGCCCGCCTCCTGGCCGGCCACCCTGGCGCTGGGTTTCATCTCGGCCGCCTTCGACAATATTCCGCTGACCGCGCTGGCCCTCAAGCAGGGCGGCTACGACTGGGGCTTCCTCGCCTATGCGGTGGGTTTCGGTGGCTCAATGCTGTGGTTCGGCTCCTCGGCCGGCGTCGCAGTGGCCAATATGTTCCCGGAAGCCAAGTCGGTCGGCCAGTGGTTGCGCCACGGCTGGATGGTGCCGGTTGGTTATGTCGTCGGTTTCTTCGTGATGCTGGCCGTCCTCGGCTGGCATCCGCATGAAAAGCACAAGGATGACGCAGTCGCGCCGCCTGCAGCCGTTTCATCAATGCCTACGCCAGCACCAGTTGGCGGACACAACTGATGCGTACCGCACTGCTCGGCCTGTTGCTGTTGCCGCTTTCGGCGTTGGCGGCGGGCAGTGATGTGGTTGGTGAAAACCTGCTCTGGCTCGCCATCATTCTGATGAGCGCCCGGCTATTTGCGCCGCTGGCGCAACGGCTCGGCTTTCCGGCGGTGCTTGGTGAACTGTTGCTCGGCGTCGTGCTCGGCAATCTCTCGCTGTTCGGTGTCCAGCTTTTTGACACCATCGCCAAAGACCCGATCATCGCTTTCATCGCCGAGCTCGGCGTCATCGTGCTGCTGCTGCAAATCGGCCTTGAAACGCGGCTGGCCGACCTGATCAAGGTCGGTCCGCGCGCCTTCGCGGTCGGCGCCCTCGGTATCGTGGCGCCTTTCGTCCTCGGCGCATTTGTCGTCGGGCCGTGGCTGCTGCCGGGCCTCAATGCCAATGCCTATCTCTTCCTGGGCGCGACGCTTGCCGCCACTTCGGTCGGCATTACCGGCCGCGTTTTCCGTGATCTGGGCAAGCTCCACATCCCGGCGGCGCGGATCGTCCTGGGCGCGGCAGTGATCGATGACGTCCTCGGCCTGGTCATTCTCGCCGTGGTTTCCAGCCTCGTTAAAGTCGGCTCGGTCAGTGTCGGCGAAGTCAGCTGGATCATTGCCCAGGCGGTACTTTTCCTCGCCGGCAGCATCTGGATCGGCCGCCTGATCGCGCCACACTCCAGCCGCTGGCTAGCCCGCCTCGATGCCGGGCCGTCGATGCTCTTCGCCCAGGTGCTGGCCACCGCGCTGACCCTGGCCTGGCTGGCCCACGCCATCGGCCTGGCCCCGATCATCGGCGCCTTCGCCGCCGGCCTTCTCTTCGAGCCGCTGTTCCTCAAGGACTTCAACCAGCCACAGATCGTTCGCGAGATTGAACCGCTGATCCCCGCCAGCGCGCCTGGGTTGGCCGACAAGTTGCGCCCGATATTGCTGAAACACTCGGGCCATCAGCACGAGCACATGATCGAACCGATTGGCTATTTCTTTGTCCCGGTTTTTTTCGTACTCACCGGTATGCAGGTGGACCTCAACACGCTGGCTGACCCGGCCGTTCTTGGTGTCGGCCTCGGCATCACTGCAGTCGCCGTCATTGGCAAACTGGTGGCCGGGCTGGCGGCGGGCGATAGCGGCAAATGGCTGGTCGGCTGGGGCATGGTGCCGCGCGGCGAGGTCGGCCTGATTTTCGCGATGGTCGGCAAAAAACTGGGGGTGATGAACGAGTCGATGTTTTCGGTCATCGTCATCATGGTCATTCTGACCACGCTGATCACGCCACCCGTACTAACGATGTTGCTGCGTCGGCGCGGCGAGTAAAAAGTCGGCAATGCCAGTTTGGAGGTTTGACTGCTGACGAGGGACCAAACCTCTAAACCATTTTTAAGCCAATTCGTGGCGTTCGCGCTCAAGCCTGCCGATGTAACGCTGGATACGGTTTTCGTCGTTGACCGGCAACTTTTTGAACGCCAGGCCAAGACGCCAATGACGCACTCCCGAGCGGGCTTCATGTTCCGACATGTGATTGAGTGTTGCATCAAAAAACAAATCACGATCGTCCCCAGGTAAGGGGAAATGGCAGTTTTCCAGCGCCTGACCGGATGCGAGTCCATCGGGCGGCTTTTCTGCGGTCACCCCGGCGCCAGCCACCGAAATATCGTGCAGTGAAAACTTAAGCGAAGCACCACCCGGCAAGCGGCCAAAAAACTGCAGCGGCTTCGCCCGTGGCGTTGCGATACGGAAAAAATCGCGGCGCTGCAAACGCACCACAAATTTTGGCAAAGCGACTGAAAAGGCTTTGCTGCCCGTATATACGACCTCGGAAACTGCACCGGTCGTAAATTGCACACGAATACCACCCGGCCGGCCAACGAAAATATTTTTCTCGCTGCCCAGTAATTTGCGATTGGTTTCAGCACTACCGCTACAATCAAAAATGAACAGGCCTTTATCCGGCTTTACGGCAAGCAAGGTGGTCAAAAACATCTCCTGCCCAGCCTGAAACATCACTGAAAACTGCTCGTTTTCCTTGGCAAAACCGGCCAGCATGAAAGCGACCGGCCGCGTGCCGGCAATGTGGAAACGCTCCTCGATTTCAGCTTCCGAGAGTTGGGCAATCTGGCTCATCGAATCTCCAGCACGCGTAGCAGCGACGACGTATCGTCACGCCCCCAACCCTGCGCCATCAGCGCATTCAATTGTTGGCTGACGGCTGCGGTCAACGGCATGGGAACGCCACTTTTGCGGCCGGCTTCAAGCACCAAGCCAAAATCCTTGTGATGCAATCGAGCCTCGATGCCGGCCGCAAAATCACGTTTGACCATCCGCTCACCCATCACATCGAGCACCCGCGAGGCCGCCGAACCGCCGGCCAGCGCCTGCCGTAGCTTGGCGCAATCGACGCCGGATGCCGCACCCAGCCGAATCGCCTCCGCCGCTGCCTGAATGGCGGCGACCATAATCATTTGATTGCAGGCCTTGGCAACCTGGCCAGCCCCGTTCGGGCCGATATGGACGATGCGCTGGCCGAGACATTCAAGCAGCGGCCGAACGCGTTCAAGCGCCGCAGCCTCGCCGCCCACCATGATCGCCAGCGTTGCATCGATGGCGCCCTGCTCGCCGCCGGAAACCGGCGCATCGAGCATGGCGATACTCTTTTCACCCAACCGGGCAGCAATTTCCCGGGCGCTATCGGGTGCGATAGTCGAACAATCGATCAGTACCGAGCCCGGCGCCATCCCCTCAATCAGCCCATCCTGGCCGAGCGCCAGCCCTTCGACATCGGCGCTGGAAGTCACCACCGTAAACACGACGTCGCAGAAACGCCCCAATTCAGCCGGCGTGGCGCACCGCGTCGCCGCCAGATCGCCAACACTCTCCGGCCGCCGTGCCCAGACAAACAGCTGATACCCAGCCCGTTGCAAGTGCCCGGCCATCGGCCGCCCCATGGCGCCGAGGCCGATAAAGCCAATTTTCATTCCTGCCCCGACAACCGTTCGAGCAGCTTGAGCACGGCAATCGAATCCTCTTCGCCCATGCCGGAACCAACCATCGCATTGAACATCTGCGCGGTGGCTGCCGAACCGGGCAGGCAGAGGCCGAGTTCATGCGCCGTCTGCATGACAATATTCAGATCCTTCTCGTGCATCCAGCTTTTGAAACCAGGTTTGAAATTGCGGTCGAGCATGCGCTGGCCGTGGTTTTCGAGAATTTTCGAGTAGGCAAAACCGCCGAGCAGCGCCTCGCGCACCTTGCTGCGGTCAACCCCATTTTTAGCGGCAAAAGCAAAGGCCTCGGCCACCGCCAGCACGCCCATGCCGGTCACGATCTGATTCGCTGCCTTGGTCACCTGCCCGGCCCCGGACGCGCCGACATGAACAATATTTTTGCCCATGCACTCAAAGGCCGGTCTGGCCTTGGCAAAAGCGGCTTCGGTACCGCCCACCATAATCGACAAGGTGCCGGCAATCGCCCCAACTTCGCCGCCGGAAACCGGCGCATCGAGAAAATCGACACCGACCGCTGCAAGCGCCTCACCAACTTGGCGCGCTGCCGCCGGGGCGATGGTGCTCATGTCGATGGCAATCAGGCCGGGCTCGGCAGCGGCAGCCACAGCGCGCATGACCTCGGCAACGTCCGGCGCATCGGCCACCATGGAGATCACGAGTTCGTTACCCTGGGCCGCATCGCTGGCGCTGCTGGCCGCTTTGGCGCCGGCATCGAGCAAGGGCTGCATGGATTCGGCCCGGCGCGCCCAGACCGAAACCGTGTGGCCACCCTTGATGAGATTAAGCGCCATGGCGCGCCCCATGATGCCAAGGCCGATAAATCCAATCTTCATGCTGAACTCCAAGTCGACAAGGCCGAAATTTTAGCAGGCCGGCCGGCCCTTGGCGCTACCGGGGATCAGCCCGGCAGCCTGGCGCGGCGAAAATTATCGCTCAATGCGACCACGGCATCGGCTGACACCGGCCGGGAAAAATGGAAGCCCTGGGCGCGCTGGCATTTCCGGTCGCGTAAAAACTCGGCCTGAGCCGCGTTTTCGACCCCTTCGGCGACCAGTTCCAGCCCCAAGGTACTGCCCAGCAAAACAATCGAGGCGACTAACGACGCGGCATCAGCGTCGGATTCGACGTCAGCGACAAAGCTGCGGTCGATTTTCAGGCGATCCACTGAAAACCGGCGCAAATAGGCGAGCGAGGAATAGCCGGTGCCAAAATCATCAATCGCCAGTTTGATGCCCATTTTCTTCAGCTCGGCCAATACCTTGATCGATGAATCGGCACTGTGCATCACGGTGCTTTCGGTGATCTCCAGTTCCAGCCGTTCGGCAGGCAAGCCGGTTTTGAGCAGGACGGCATGGACCGATTGGGCGAATTCGGGTTGATTGAACTGAAGGGCCGAGATATTGACGGCGATTTCGCCCAATTCCAGCCCGGCATCCAGCCAGGCTTTAGCTTGTCGACAGGCCGCCAGCAACACCCAGTTGCCGAGCGGCAAAATCAGGCCGCAGGCTTCGGCCACAGGAATAAAGTCGCTCGGTTGAATCAAGCCGTGCTGCGGATGCTGCCAGCGCACCAGTGCTTCGACAGCGACCACCTGGCCGCTCGATAAATCAATTTGCGGCTGGTAGTCCAGTCGCAGTTGATCCAGAGCCAAAGCGTCCCAGAGTTCGCTTTCCGTGCTCAGCCGCTTGTTGGCTGCCGCGTTCATCGGTGCAGCGAAAAACTGGTAATTGTTGCGGCCGTGCGCCTTGGCGAAATACAGCGCGGTGTCGGCATTGCGGATCAAGGCTTCGGCACTTTCGCCGTCACCGGGATAAAGACTGATCCCGATGGACGGGCTAATGTGCAGCAGCCGCGTGTTGATTTCACAGGGTTTGCTCACTGCCAGGAAAAGTTGCTGGACCAGCTCAACCACCGTATCGGTATGCGCCACGTTGTCCAGAACGACGGCAAACTCGTCTCCGCCCAGCCGAAAAAGACGGGCTGGCGAGGCGAGACGAGGCGAAGCTGCAAGCGCACGGCAATTTTGCGCAAAAGCTGGTCACCGGCATGATGGCCGAGCGAATCATTGATCGTCTTGAAGTTGTCGAGGTCGATGATCAAGACTGCAAATTGCCGGCCGCCCGGCGTCGCCGCGGCGACCATCTTGGCCAGATCCAGATCCATCGCCAGGCGATTGGGCAAACCGGTCAAGGTGTCATGGTGGGCCAGAAAATCGATGCGCGACTCTTGCGCTTTCTGCGCGCTGATATCGGAGAACATGGCGACAAAATGAGAAGCCGGGTCGTGTTCGCTGGCGCGAACGCTGCGGATGCGAATCTGCGTCGGGTAAATGTCGCCACTCTTGCGCCGAGCCAGCACTTCGCCCTGCCAGGCGCCATCCTCGGCAACACGGGCCCAGGCCTCAGCCAGGAAGGCCGGCTCACGAGCGAGACCGCTCAGTAAATCCGGCGAATGCCCCAAGACCTCAGCGGCGCGGTAGCCGGTAATTTGCTCAAAAGCTGGGTTGACCGCAACAATGTGCCGGGACTGGTTGGTCACCAGCATGGCTTCGGCCGAATGCTCAAAAATATTGCGCTGCAAGCAGAGTTGCGCCGCCGCCTGGCGCTGGGCGCGCCAAACACAGCGGGCGGCAAAGGTGAACAACAACGCAAAGGCCGCAACGCTGGCAAGGATGGAAAGCATGCCTGGCGCCAAGGCAAGCGGCCACACTTCGGCCACCTCGCTCGCCCCCTCGCCAGCACCCGGCAAGCCGTGCCGGCTGTTCAACGCCCACAGGTCAAAACCGACAAAGGAAAGGAAGAGAGTGATCAGGCCAAAGGCCGACAACATGAGTTTGCGGCCGCACAGGGCCGGGGCTTGCATCAAGGGTGGACCATCGCTCCGGGTTAATGGGGCGGCAGTTTACCCGAGACGACACAATGTTTCGGTTAAAACTAGTAAAAACTCAAAAACAACCAATTTGCATAAACTGAATCAGCTGTATGCAGTGCCTTCGCTTAGGGAGGCGCTGATTAATTCGTCATCCCCGCGAAGGCGGGGATCCAACACCTTGTTTCTCATGGATTCCCGCCTGCGCGCACTACTGTCCGGAATAAATTCACACGAACAATCCGGGCTGTCGTTGAGAGAAAGCGAGGCGTTGTTCTCGTCGTCTCCGGTCGCGTGCGACTTCGAGAGAGGGACGTTGGAACAGTGAAGCGCGCGCCGTTGCGAGGAGCATCCACAAACTGCCGGTGAAGGCGTGTGCCTTCTTGTAGAGGGCCAGCAGGAGGTAGCTGATGAGTGCGCACAGAATCTGGATGCGCACGGCGTTCTCGCTGCGTCCGAGGAAACGTTTGATCTTCAGGTGCTGCTTGATCCATTTGAAGAACAACTCGATCTGCCAGCGATCCTTGTAATGCTGGGCGATGACCGAGGCCGGGGAATCCAGGTCATTGGTCGCGAGGATCAAAGGGCGCGCCTTGTCAGGCCGAGCGACGACGATACGCCGGAGTGGCTTCTCGTAGCGATTGCGCCTGCCACCCCCCTGATGCCGGTAGGCGAAGCGCACGATCTGATCTTCCAGAATCGTGTCGCAATCCGCCGCGGCGATGGGCCGTGATGTTTCAACGCGCAGGGCAG
>Ga0209480_10001815_pt1 | contig 15283 bp, 8 predicted proteins | sample JI61114C2DNA_FD_187501 | JGI IMG/M metagenome (GOLD analysis project Ga0209480, IMG submission 187501) | Wastewater effluent complex algal communities from Wisconsin, to seasonally profile nutrient transformation and Carbon sequestration -... | ecosystem: Engineered > WWTP > Effluent > Algae...
CGAGGCGGGGCTGCCGACGCTGCAGAGCTCGGAGCCGTCCGAGGACGTGGCGACCCTGGTCGCGGCGGCGTCCGAGATCGGTTTCCCGGTGTTCTTGAAGGCCGTCTCCGGCGGCGGCGGACGCGGCATGCGGCGCGTGGACGACCCGGCCCGGCTCGAGGCGTCCATCAACGAGGCCATGCGCGAGGCGGACGCCGCGTTCGGCGACGCGCGCCTCTACCTGGAGCAGGCGGTGCAGAACCCGCGGCACATCGAGGTGCAGATCCTCGCCGACGGGGCGGGGCACGTGGTGCACCTGTTCGAGCGCGACTGCTCGGTGCAGCGGCGCCACCAGAAGGTCGTCGAGCTCGCCCCGGCGCCCAACCTCGACCCGGCCCTGCGCGACGAGATCTGCGCGGCGGCCGTCCGGTTCGCGCACCACATCAACTACGTCAACGCGGGCACGGTGGAGTTCCTCGTGGGCTCGAACGGCGCGTTCACGTTCATGGAGATGAACCCCCGCATCCAGGTGGAGCACACGGTCACCGAGGAGGTGACGGACGTCGACCTGGTGTCGAGCCAGCTGCGCATCGCGTCCGGGGAGACGCTCGACGACCTGGGGCTGCGCCAGGACGAGATCCGCGTCCGGGGGGCGGCGCTGCAGTGCCGCATCACCACCGAGGATCCGGCGAACGGGTTCCGTCCCGACACGGGCACGATCCAGGTGTACCGGTCGCCGGGCGGCGCGGGCATCCGGCTGGACGGCGGCACGGTGTTCGCCGGCGCCCAGGTCGGCGCCAACTTCGACTCGATGATGGTCAAGCTGACCTGCCGTGGACGCGACCTCACCACCGCGATCCGGCGGGCGCAGCGGGCGCTCAGCGAGTTCCGCATCCGGGGCGTCAGCACGAACATCGGCTTCCTGCGGGCGGTGCTCGCCGACCCCGACTTCCAGGCCGGACGCGTCACGACGTCCTTCATCGACGAGCGGCCGGGGCTGCTGCACCCGCACGAGTCGGCCGACCGGGCGACCAAGCTGCTCACCTACCTGGCCGGCGTCACGGTGAACAAGCCCTACGGCGAGCCCCGCACCAAGATCGTCGCGCGCGAGAAGCTGCCGGCGCTGACGGCGTCCGAGCTGACCAACCCGCCCGCCGGATCGCGGCAGCGGCTCCTCGACCTCGGCCCGGCCGGGTTCGCGAAGGCGCTGCGCGAGCAGACGTCGGTGGCCGTCACCGACACGACGTTCCGGGACGCCCACCAGTCGCTGCTGGCCACGCGCGTCCGGACGCGGGACCTCATGAACGTCGCCCCGCACGTCTCGGCGCTGCTGCCGCAACTGTTCTCGGCCGAGGCCTGGGGTGGAGCGACCTACGACGTGGCGCTGCGGTTCCTCAAGGAGGACCCCTGGGACCGGCTCGCGGCGCTGCACGAGGCGATGCCGAACATCCCGCTGCAGATGCTGCTGCGCGGCCGCAACACGGTCGGCTACACGCCCTACCCATTAGCCGTCACCCGTACGTTCGTGGCGGAGGCGGCCGCGACCGGTCTCGACATTTTCCGGATCTTCGACGCGCTGAACAACGTCGACCAGATCCGTCCGGCGATCGAGGCGGTGCTGGAGACCGACCACGCCGTCGCCGAGGCCGCGATCTGCTACACGGGCAACATGCTCGCGCCCGACGAGAAGCTGTACACCCTCGACTACTACCTCGCGATGGCCGAGGAGTTGGTCAAGGCGGGCGCCCACATCCTCGCGATCAAGGACATGGCCGGGCTGCTGCGCGCGCCGGCGGCGTCCAGGCTTGTGACCGAGCTCCGCAAGAACTTCGACCTGCCGGTGCACCTGCACACCCACGACACGGCGGGCGGCCAGCTCGGGACGCTCCTGGCCGCGATCGACGCCGGAGTGGACGCCGTTGACGTCGCGTCGGCGGCGTGGGCGGGGACGACGTCCCAGGTGTCGATGTCGGCGCTCATCGCCGCGACGGACGGGACGGCCCGCGAGACCGGCCTGTCGCTGGACGCCGCCACCGCGCTGGAGCCCTACTTCGAGGGCGTCCGGCTGCTGTACGGGCCGTTCGAGTCGGGGCTGGCCGGGCCGACGGGACGCGTGTACCACCACGAGATCCCCGGCGGGCAGCTCTCGAACCTGCGTCAGCAGGCGATCGCGCTCGGGCTCGGCGACCGCTTCGAGGCCATCGAGGACATGTACGCCGCCGCCAACAAGATCCTGGGCAACATCGTGAAGGTGACGCCGTCGTCCAAGGTGGTCGGCGACCTGGCGTTGGCCCTGGTCGGACAGGGGATCGACCCCGTGGCGTTCGAGGCCGACCCGGGCCGCTTCGACATCCCCGACTCGGTGATCGGCTTCCTCAACGGCGACCTCGGGACGCCCCCCGGCGGCTGGCCCGAGCCCTTCCGCACCAAGGCGTTGGCCGGACGCCGCACCAAGCCCGTGGTCACCGAGCTGTCGGACGCCGACGCCGCGGCCCTGGCGTCCGACCCCCAGCGGACGCTGAACCGGCTGCTGTTCCCCGGCCCGACGAAGGACTACGAGGACGCCTGCGAGGACTACTCCGACCTGTCGGTGCTGACCACGCGGCAGTTCCTGCACGGTCTGCAGCTTGGGGTCGAGCACCAGGTGCCGATCGAGAAGGGCAAGACGCTGCTGGTCACGCTGTCGGCGATCGGCGAGGCGGACGAGCGCGGCCTGCGTCCCGTGATGGCGACCATCAACGGGCAGATGCGGCAGGTGTGGGTGCGCGACAACTCGGTGAAGTCGACGGTCGTGGCGCGCGAGAAGGCCGACCCGGCGGTGCGCGGGCAGGTGGCCGCGCCGTTCTCGGGGGTGGTGACGCTGACCGTCGAGGTGGGCCAGGCGGTCGCCGAGGGCGAGCAGGTCGCCACCATCGAGGCCATGAAGATGGAGGCCGCGATCACCTCGCCCGTCGCGGGTACCGTCGCGCGGCTCGCCATCGGCCACGCCCAAGCCGTCGAGGGCGGGGACTTGCTGGTGGTCGTGGGGTAGTTCCACCGAACTAGCGCAGTAAAAGTCACAATCTGGTCGTTTTGCGACCAGATTGGAGAAAATAACGCATACTGTGCCCATGATTCTCCTGCGGTTCACGCTGCGCAACCACGCCAGCTTCAGAGGTGAGGCGTCTCTGAGCTTCGTGTCCTCGGCGCTGAAGACAAACGTGCCTCGCTCCGGCAACTGGGCCGACTATGTGACCCCGGTGGCCGCGATCTACGGAGCGAACGCGTCCGGCAAGAGCGTGCTGCTCGACGGTCTCCGCTACATGCAGGCGATCATCGCCAACTCGGCGACCTCATGGTCTGGGCAGGCGCGGCTCCCTCGGGCGCCCTTCCGGCTGGACGATTCGGCGGCGACGGAACCGTCGAGGTACGTCCTCGAGTTCGTGGCGGACGACGGACTGCGCTACGAGTATGGGCTCGCGTTGACGGAGGAGAGGATCGTCGAGGAGTGGCTGCTTGGCTACTGGACTGCGAAGCCCACCATGCTGTTCGATCGAACGCCCGCCGGGCTTGAGGTTGGACGACGACTCAAGGGTGGATCTGCACTCCTTGATCGCATTACAGGTGAGCGTGAGTTGGTGCTCTCGCGAGGGGTGACCGCCAAGAACGGACTGCTGACATCGATCGCGGACGCGATCACCTCAAAGCTGGACTTCGCGTCCTTTGGTGACCTCGACCGTGGCGAGCGACTGGACCGACTCGCGACGCAGCTCGCGGAGGGTGCCATTTCCACTGATGAGCTGGTGACACTCCTACGCGTAGCGGACATCGGGATCAGCGATGTAGAGGTGCAAGAGCACGAGATCCCAGCCGGCCTGCGTCGCGTCATGAAGATCTTCGTCACCGAGGCGAGAGCTGAAGATGTCGATTCTTCGATGCGCAAGGAGGCGGCTCTGAATGACGAGGAGATCGACGAATTGGTCCCGACGCTCCGTCGGGCGCCGCGCTTCCACCACGTCGGGGCGGGCGGGCACTCCCATCCGCTCGACCTTGTCGTCGAGAGTTCTGGGACGCTGACGTGGTTGGGGCTGGCGGTGCCCGCGCTCGAACGCCTGCGTGAGGGTGGCCTACTGTGTGTCGATGAACTGGACGCGAGCCTGCACCCCCAACTGGCTCAGGTCCTGGTGGCGATGTTCACCGACAAAGAGGTCAACAAGCGCGGGGCGCAGTTGCTGTTCACCACGCACGACACCAACTTCATCGACGCCGACAACCCCGATCGGCTCAGCCCCGAGCAGGTGTGGTTCACCCAGAAGGACTCGACGGGCGTCAGCGAGTTGTTCAGCCTGCTGGAGTTCCCCACGCGCGCTGACCAGAACTTCGCCCACCGCTACCTTGCCGGGCGATATGGCGCGCTCCCACGCCTCGTACCCTCACAGTTGCGGGGATTGGTGGGTGAGCAGGAGCCGTTGCCGCTGGAGATGGCGTTGTGAACCGGGCCACGCGAGACCTCCGGAGGCCTGGCCCTCGGCGAGAAGAGTCCCGCACCATTCTGGTCGTCACAGAGGGACAGACTGAGAAGGAGTATCTGGAGGGATACCGTCAACACCTCCGGTCGCTCCCGGTGAGTGTTACGACCGTCAAGGTGGTCAACGGTAAGGGTGAGCCAAGCAAGGTCTTGAGGACCGCGCAGGACAGGAGTGCGGCCGGCGACTTCGATGAGGTCTGGCTGCTCATGGATGTGGATGAGCACGCCCGTCTGCCAGAGGTTCTGGGGGATGCCCGCGGAGCAGGCTTCTTCTCGGCTGTCTCGAATCCGTGCTTCGAAGTCTGGGTGGTGTGGCACTTCGGCGAGGTCCGCCCTGAGGTGGGGCGCCGCGAGTTGCAGCAGGCCGCGCGACGGAACGGTGTCGACAAGTCGGTGCCCGGTACCTTCCCGTTCGACCGGGTGGGCGAAGCGCTCACGCGCTCCGCCGGCCACCCCGCGGCCGTGAATGAGATCGGGCCGAACCCGTCGACGGCCGTGCCCTCTCTGATCGAGGCCATCAACGCCGGGACGCGGCGTCCCTAGAACGCGGACGGCACGTGCGGACGGTAGTGCTCCTCCAGCGCCGCTGTCTCCTCGGGCGTGAGCTTCAGGTCGAGTGCGGCGACGGCGTCCGCGAGATGGTGGGGCTTGGTGGCCCCGACGATGGGCGCGGTGACGGCCGGGTTGGCGAGCACCCAGGCGAGGGCCACCTGCGCCATCGGGACGCCGCGGGCCTGCGCGACGCGGGCGACGGCGTCCACGATGGGGGCGTCATCGTCGAGGTCGAAGCGCTTGCCGACGGGGTCGGCGTCCATGCGGGCGGTGCGGGCGCCCCAGGGACGGCAGAGGCGTCCCTTGGCCAGCGGCGAGAACGGGATCGAGCCCACGCCCTGGTCGGCCAGCAGCCCGAACATCTCGCGCTCCTCCTCGCGCATGAGGAGGTTGTACTGGTCCTGCATCGAGACGAACGGCGTCCAACCACCCAGGCGCGCCGTGTACTGCATCTTCGAGAACTGCCACGCCCACATCGCCGACGCGCCCAGGTAGCGCACCTTGCCGGCCTTGACGACGTCGTGGAGGGCCTCCATGGTCTCCTCGACCGGCGTCTCGGGGTCGAAGCGGTGGATCTGGTAGAGGTCGATGTAGTCGGTGCCGAGGCGGCGCAGGGAGGCGTCCACCTGCTCCATGACGGCCTTGCGCGACAGGCCCGAGCCGCCCGGGCCGTCGTGCATCTTGAAGTAGAGCTTGGTGGCCAGGACGACGTCCTCGCGGCGGGTGTACGTCGCGATCGCCCTGCCGACGATCTCTTCGGAGGAGCCGAAGGTGTAGACGTTGGCGGTGTCCCAGAAGGTGATGCCGAGCTCGACGGCCTGGGCGAAGAAGGGCTGGCTGTCGGCCTCCGAGAGCGACCACGCGCTGAAGCCGCGGGCGGCGTCCCCGAAACTCATGCAGCCGAGCGCGATCCGGCTGACCTTCAGGCCCGAGCGGCCGAGGCGGGCGTACTCCATGTCAGTTCTCCTTGGTGGACACCTCGGGCAGCACCTCGTTGAGGCAGGCCAGGGCGTTGAGGCTGCGGGGGTAGCCGTTGAACGGGATCAGCTGGGTGATGACGTCGAGGAGGAAGGCCTTGTCGCGTCCCAGGTTGGCGTTGCCCGCGACGTGGCCCTTCACCTGCGGTTCGCAGCCGCCGAGGGAGATCAGGATCGCGAACGTGAGCACCTCTCGGGTGGCCAGGTCGAGGCCCGTGCGGGTGTAGTGGTCGCCGAAGCAGTTGGCCGACAGGAACTTCTGGATGTGCAGCTGGGCCGGCGGGGCGGCGGCGTACATGGCGTCCACCCGCGCGGCGCCGACGATGGCCTTCTGGGCGGCCAGGCCGTCCGCGTGGCGGGTGGCGGGCGTCGTCGTCGACTGCGGCGGCAGGGGCAGGGGGACGCCGCGGGCCGCGAGGACGTCGTTGGTCACGTTCAGGGCGTCGTAGACGCGTCCGATGCCGACGTAGGGGAGGCACTGGTAGACGACCTCCTTGGCCTCGATCGGGCTGATGCCGACGTTCAGCGCGGCGCCCAGCATCGCCCGGTACTCGCCCATGGTGTTCTGGGCGATCAGGGAGGCGAGGATCAGCAGCAGGCGCAGCCTCGTGGGGAGGTTGCTCTCGGCGATGACCTCGTCGAACGCGAAGTTGTCGAAGAAGGCGACCAGTTCGGGGTCGGTGGCGGCCAGGGCCGAGACGTGGCCGGGGAAGAGTTCGTCGTGGTAGGCCCGCGCCGCCGCGGAGATCTCTGTCATGCGTCCAGCACACCACCCGTGGCCGCCGCGAGGAAGGCACGACCGTTACGGGTACCGGCAGTACCCCCCTGAGCGGCGGATGGGGCGCAGTGGTACTCGCAGCCCGAACACATGGTGAGTTCGGTGACCGTACTCGGTCACCAAACTCACCATTAGCGCACCGGCCCCAGCCGACCCGGGTCGAGAGGCCGACCACGAACTCGACGAGAGCCTTCTCAACGCCCGTTCGGGGGCGTTTTCGGGCCGAATTCGCCGCTGAGCGGGCGCTGCTCGTGTTGCTGCTCGATCTGTGCCCGGGAGCGCGCCCCGGACGGTGTGCGTCGTCGCCGCCAACCGCTGGGAGAATCGATTCATGCCGATCACCACCGTGTTGCTGGACGCCGACGGCGTCATCCAGGGGAGCGTCCACATGCTCGACGCCATGCGGGACGCCCTTGGCGGCCGGGCCACGCTGCGCGACCTCTGGGACGTCGAGCACCCGACCATCACCGGGAAGGTGGACCTCCGCGAGAGCCTGGAGGTGTTCGTGGCCGAGCGCCGGATCCCCACCTCGGTCGACGGGCTGCTCGACATCTGGCTCAGCGTCCGGCCGATCCCCGGCGCCATGGACCTCGTCGACGCCGTCCGCGCCCGCGGCGTCCGGGTGTATCTGGCGACCAACCAGCAGCCGATCCGCGGGGCGCACATGCAGGCCAACCTCGGCTACGAGCGGCACTTCGACGGCGGCTACTACTCGTTCGAGCTCGGCGTCGCGAAGCCGGACGTCGCGTTCTTCGCCCACATCATCGCCGACCTGGACGCCGACGCGTCCGCGACGCTGTTCGTCGACGACATGGCCGAGAACGTCGAGGGTGCGCGGTCGGCGGGGCTGGTCGCGCACTGGCACGACCGCGACAACGGCCTGCCGGGGCTCGCCGCCATCCTGCGCGGGCACGGGGTGCTCGACTGAGCGGTGAGGGGAAAACACGGCACCCTGGCGGCCCTGACCGCCAGCGCCACCGGCTGAGAAGCGTCGGTCAGGACGCCACGCCCGAGCCCACCTCAGCAGTCCGCCGGATGCGGTCGAGGGTGTCGACGATCACCGCGACCTCGCCGTTCGGGAACATCAGGTCGGGCCCCGTGGGCGCGTGGTCGATGAACGGCGACTCGAACAGCCGCCCGGGCGCCACGACCCCGTTGGCCGTGAGCTCGTCGATGATCAGGTTCACGAACCTGATCTGGTTGACCGAGTAGACGTCGGCGTCGAGGAACCGGCTGAACGCCTCCGCCGCGGCAGCGCGGTCGAGCCCCACGAGCGACCGCACGAACAGCCCGAGCCCCCCACTGCCCCTCGCGGCAGACTCGATGTCGGACGGCCCGCCCCCGGCCTCGGCCAGCATCCGGGCCAGGGCGTCCAGATCGGACGCCGTCAGTTGCCGGTTGCGCCGCAGCTTCGCGAGGGCGATGTCGTCGGCGTGGGCGCGGAGGTAGGCCTGCGTCTTGGCCCGGAACCGCTCCGGGTCCATGCCGGGCGTCGTCCCGGGCAGCACCACCGTGGACGCCTCGCCCAACTGGTCGACGAAGTCGGTGTAGACGGGGTTCCGCCTCGTCTTCTCGATGAAGCCCACCAGTCCCCGCAGGCGCAGGCGGGCCACCTCCAGTTGCCCGAGGGTGACGTCGACCCACCACTCGTCGCCGGCGATCTCCTCCAGCAGGCGGGCCTGCGCGGCGACCGACGGGATGGTGGTCTTCCCGAGCAGGGCTGTCGCGATGCCCTGCACGACGCCACGGCAGCGGTCGGCGGTCGCGGCGTCTCCCTCGAGCTGGGCCAACTGGCGGCGCAGCAGCACCAGGTCGAAGCGCTTGGCGTCCTCCTCGCCGGCGACGACGGACGCCGACGGCAGGCCCGCGACGGCGAGGGCGTCGGCGGCCAGGTCGGGGGTGAGGGCGTCCCAGGACTCGCGGCGTCCCAGGGCCTCGACGGCGCGCCGATGCGGCCGGACGAGCACGTTGCCGAGCGTCATGCCGGCCACGAACCGGTGCAGGTCATCGGCGACGGACGTCCGCAGCCCGTCGCCAGGCGGTAGCGCCTGGAGCAGGGCGACCCGGGCCTCGTTGATCCGCTGAGTCAGCGACGTCTGCACGGCCCCCTCGACGCCGGGCAGGTCCTGGCTGAAGAACTCGAGGTTGCCGCAGAAGTCGAAGACGTAGAAGTCGGTTTTGTCCTCGCCAGGACCGAACAGGTCGGGGCACAGGCGGGTACCGCGTCCGAGCATCTGCCAGAACTTCGTCTTGGCGTGGACGGTCTTGAAGAACACCAGGTTGACGACCTCTGGCACGTCGATGCCGGTGTCGAGCATGTCGACGCTGATCGCGATGTGCGGCGCCTTCTCGGGGGAGGCGAAGTCGTCGATGAGCGACTGGGCGTACGGCGTCCCGGAGGTGATGACGCGCGCGAGGCGTCCGGCGTGCTCGGGCCAGCCGAGGTCGAAGCGCTCGCCGACGAACTCGGCGTGGGCCTGGCTGCGGGCGAAGATGATCGTCTTGCCGATGCGCTCGCCGCCGGCGACCCGGTGGCCCTGGCTCATCAGCGTGGCCAGCACCTTGTCCACGGTGTCGGCGTTGAACAGGAACCGGTTGAGCGCCTCGGCGTCCACGTCGGTGGGGGTGCCGCCGTCGCCCCAGTCGAGGGCGTCCCAGGCGTCCTTCTCATCCTCGGTGAGGTCGGCGTAGCGGATGCCCTGACGCAGGAACTTCGTGCCGACCGAGAGCGCCTTCGGGGGCACGAGGTAGCCGTCGCGGACGGCGTCCGAGAGGCCGTAGGCGTCGGTCGGGACGCCGTCCTCGAGGTGGAACAGCCGGTAGGTGTTGTGGTCGACCTCGTTCTTCGGGGTGGCGGTCAGGCCGACCAACAGGGCGTCGAAGTGGGTGAAGATCGCGCCGTACTTGGCGTAGACGGAGCGGTGCGCCTCGTCGATCACCACGAGGTCGAAGAAGCCGGGACCGAACAGGCGGCGGCCGGCGGCGTCCTCGTCGGACAAGCGGTTCAGCATCGTCGGGTACGTCGAGACGTAGACGCGTCCGCCGGCGATGTCGTCGGGGGACGCCGTCAGCAGGTTCACCGTGGTGGCGGCGGGGAGGTGGGCCTTGAAGGCGCCCGTGGCCTGGTTGACAAGGGCGGTGCGGTCGGCGAGGAAGAGGACGCGCTTGACCCAGTTCGCGCGCATCAGCTGGTCGACCAGGGCGATGACCGTGCGGGTCTTGCCCGAGCCGGTCGCCATCACCAGCAGGGCCTCGCGGCGCTTGGCCTCGAGCGACGCGTCGATGGCCCGGATGGCGCGCTCCTGGTAGTAGCGCCCCGCGATGGCCGAGTCGATCGGCTCCGCCGAGGGGGGACGCCGCGTCGTCCGGCGCTGCACCAGCAGTTCGAGTTCGTCGCGGGTCGCGAAGCCGGCGACCTCGCGGGGCGGGTAGCCGGCGGCGTCGTCCCAGAGGACGTGCGTGTAGCCGTTGGTGTAGTAGATCGCGGGGCGGCGTCCGAACCGGGCTTCGAGGCAGTCGGCGTAGAGCTTGGCCTGCTGTTGGCCGTCCTGGGCGCTGCGGCGGGCGCGCTTGGCCTCGACGACTGCCAGGGGCAGCCCGTCGGCGCCCCACAGGACGTAGTCGACGTAGCCGACGCCCGCGCCCGTGGGCATGCCGGTGACCTCGTACTCGCGGTCGCGGGGCTCGTCGAGGGTCCAGCCGGCCTCGGCGAGCAGCAGGTCGATGTAGAGGTCGCGGGTCGTGGCCTCGTCGTAGTCGTGGTCGTCGGGACGGGGGTTGGCGACCTGGGCGGCGGCGATCTGGGCGCGCAGGGATTCGATCTCGGCGTCGCGGGCGGCCAACAGGTCGTCGCGGGCGGCCAATTCGCGGGCGTGGGCGGCGTCCTGCTCCTTGAAGCGCGCGGCGAGCCGGACGAGTTCGTCCCGCGAAAGCGGCGCCGCCTTCGCGGCCAGCGCCGGGTCGAAGCGGGACGCCGTCGGCGCGAGTTCGGGGTGGGGCGAGTGGTGGAAGGCGGCCCACACGAGGAGGTGGAAGAGCTCGCGCAGCACGTCGCCGGCCACGGCCGGCGCGACCGGGCGGTCGGAGTGGACCGCGGCGTTCGACACCTTCCGGATCAGGTTCAGCTTCGTCCGGACGCCGGTGCCCACCTTCGCCGAGAAGGCGGCGTCGTTGACCAGCGCCGCGAAGTCATCGCGGTAGGGGGTCTGGAGAGCGAGGACGTCGTACAGGTGGCCCACCAGCAACTCGGCCGCGCGACGCGCGTAGAAGCAGGCCGCCCGCGGGTCGGTGGTCAGGTAGGACTCCGCGTGCGCGCAGTCGGCGTGCAACTGCGGGATCGTCGCGCGGACGAAGTCGAAGTTGCCCATGAGTGCCCTGTTCCCGCTTGTGCGCGTCGGAGTTCACGCGACCCAGGGTCAGGCTAGCGAGCCGGGAGCCTTTCGTTGGGGATCGGGTGCCGGCGGGCGATCGGACGTGGCGGGCGGCGGGGCTCGCCACCGGGCCGAGCGGCGGGCGGCGGGGCCCGCGCCCCCGCCCTGCTCCGGATCGTCCGGTCGCTTCGCGACGGGACGATCCTCCGCAACGCCCGGCCCACCCTGGGCGCGAGCCCTGCCACCCGCTGCCAGGGCGACCCTCCACATTCGGACTCTCATTCACTGATTCACCAGGGAAAACCTTGTTTGATTCGAACGTTATGACTATAATGGAGTCATGGGAACGATGGTGCAGCGCAGCGTGACGGACGCCTTGTGCGCGCTCGCCGACGCCGTCGAGTCCCAGCGCGCGGCCGAGGTGGCGCAGGTGTTGGCGATCGCGACCGTGTGTGAGCTGTACCGGGTCGACGAGGATGCCGTGATGGCCGGCTCGGAGCGGCTGCTCCAGTTCGGCGGGGCCGGGACGCCGTTGCTCGGCGAGTTCGTCCTCTCCGAGATCGGCCCGATCCTGGGCGTGTCGTTCGAGTCGGCGCGGCAACGGGTCGCCGAGGTGCTGGATCTACGCTTCCGGCATCCCCGCCTGTGGGCGGCCGTCGCCGCAGGAAGAGTCAGGCCGTGGCAGGCGGTCAAGGTCACCCAGGCCACGAATGCCGCCCAGCTGGACGCCGACGCCGCCGACTGGGTCGACACCCAGGTGGGGATCGCGTTGGCCTACCAGCCGATCGGACGCGTCCTGTCCCAGGTCGCCGGCTGGGTCGTGCAGGCCGATCCCGCCCTGGCGGCCGAACGTGAAGCCGAGAAGGCGGCGTCCCGGTACGTCAGGTTCAGTGACCTGATCGACGGGCACACCGACCTGTGGGGCAGGTTGGACGCCGCCGACGGTATCGCTCTCGACCAGGCGTTGGACACGGTCGCCGACGACCTCGCCGACGCCGGTGTCGCCGGCGGACGCGACGTCCTCCGGTCCACCGCGCTTGGCGTCCTCGCCCGGACGGCCCTCGGCCAAGACCCGCTGGGGCTGGCGGCTGCTCGCGGTCAGGCACTCCACGGCATCTCCCCCGAGTTTGCGGCATGGTCGGACACCGACCGCGCCCAGGGGGCGCGGAACCTAGCCACCGCCGGACCCATCGAATGCGGAACTCCCGCGTCGACCAACCCTTCTCGCGACAAGCCCGCCAACCCGACCACCGGGAGCACCGTTCGGGAACCGCGGCGGGCCGTCCTCCACATTCACCTCAACCCCGACGCCATCACCGACGGCGTCGGCGTCGCCACCATCGACGGCTGGGGACCGCTGCTCACGGACCGGCTCGGCGAACTCCTGGACGGCTGCAAGGTCACCGTCCGGCCCGTCATCGACCTCAACCAGACACCCGCTGTCGACAGCTACGAGATTCCCGACCGGCTCCGGCAAGCCGTCTGCGCTAGGAACCCCGTCGACGTGTTCCCCTACGGCACCCGCCGCGCCGAGTCGTGCGACCTCGACCACCGCGACCCGTACGTCAGGGGCGGCCCACCGGGCCAAACGTCACTCGAGAACCTGGCACCCCTGTCGAGACGAACCCACCGGCTGAAGCACCAAGCCCGCTGGAAGCTGTACGCCCACCCGATCCCCGGCTACCACCACTGGAAATCACCCAGCGGCTTCGAGTACCTCGTCGGACCCGACGGCACCACCCAGATCGGCCGCCCCGACTGGCACGACCCCGACTGGATCGACCCCGCCTGGATCCACTTCGACGACGAATTCGACTGGATGCTGGCCGAATCCGCCTCGTAGCGCGCAACCGTTCGCAACCCCGGCGTCGACACTCGCCCGTGGACGTGTGCAGCGCACCCGCTCGTGCGCACGATCGGCACCGACCCGCCGATTCCCGGCCCTCCCACTGCGGCGGGCTTGCGGTCCGTCACGACGGTGCGCAAACGGCAACCGCCACCAATGTCCGGCCGGAAGGGTCAGTGCCCCGCTCGGACGTAGTGCGCGCCGCGTCGCTCGCCTCGGAGTTCAAGCTCCCCGGAGGCGACCAGACGTCGCAGCATGTTCCGCGCCTCCCCCGGTGACAATCTGCAGAGTTCGGCGGCCTTGCTGCGCGTGATGGTGCCCCACGCGTCAACGTAGGACAGGACCATCTGGTCTTGTTGGATCGGTTCGAACCCGCGCACCCTCACGTACGCGCCGGCGTCCGCCGCTCGATAGAACGAGGGGGTTAGGTGGTAGCGACGGCCTCGTCCCGATCCGCGTACCTCGATCAACCCGGCCTCCGTGAGGCGGAGCAGGTCTGATCGGACGGCTGCCTCGTTGCTGGTGAGCTCGCGGGTGAGTTCGCCGACGTCGGCTGGTCCTGAGGTCTTGATCGCGTGGAGAATCCAGAGTTGGCGAAGAGGGAGCTGAGCGCCGGTTGACTCTTCGTGGTCGATGACGAAACGCACCATTTCGAGGTCGGCGTCCGAGGTGGGGATCGACACGATCACCGCATGGTCGTTGGTTGCCGAGAAGTCGGGGCCGTTGCGTCCCAGGCGGAACAGGGTGTCGAACATGCGCGGGACGCCTCGTCCCGCCCGATCGACGAGCCCGGCCCTCTTGAAGGCGTCGGCCAGGATCACGCTACGGGGGTGCGAGTCGTCGACCACATTCGCCAAGGTGATCCCTGGCGGGAACCCGCCGGGGCTCTTGACCCGCAGACCGGTCTCCGTGAGGCGGATTGTGATGGGGCCCAGTTCCGAGTAGTCGCGGTGGACCATCGCGTTGGCGACGACTTCGCGGACGATGGCCTCAGGCAGCCGGGGGACGCGAACCCGATGCAGCCCGATCTGAAGCTCCTGCTCCGCATTGCGGGCGTCGAGGAGATCGGCGACCCGCTCGGCCGAGCGGAGCAATGGCGCTCGGATCTGCTCGTCGAGGACGATGGCGCCGGATCGCTCCTCCTGCACAATGACCTCTGCTGTGGGGACGACGGACGCGAGGGCCTGGGGAGTGCCGAACATCAGGATCGCCCCCAAGGTCAGTGCGCCTGTGCCAGGTTGCTGCAGCCGTAGGGCCCGCAGAACGTCCTCGTCCGATGCCTCGGCGAGGGTGCTGTCACCGCGACCGGTCGCGCAGAGCGAGCGAAACCGGTCGAACTCCGCCGGATCGAGGGCCTGTGACGTCAGATCGCGCAACGCGGTCTCGGCGTAGTCGCGACCCTGGGCGCTCAACCCCGCGGAGATGATCTCGTGGGCGCGGTAGGGAACACACTCCGGCGAGCCGTCGGCCCTCGTCGAGCGTCGGACGAACAGCCCGTCCTTGGTGCCGACCGGCGTCGCGCTCGGGGTGATCTGGACGACGATGATGTCCACTCCGCCGACGGACACGACCTCGACCGTCGTGGCGAGCGCGGGCTCGGTCTTGTTGAGGATCATGGCGCGCAGCTTGTCCGGGTCGGTCCGATCGCCGTGGCGCGGCGCCGCCCCGCTGATCGTGCCGTCGTCATCAACGCCCAGGAGGAGGTGGCCGCCTCGGCCGTTGGCAAGGCAGACCGCGGCGATCACGATCCTGGAGTCGCTCAGCGCCGGGTCGCTGGCGCGCTTGAACTCGACCGTGAAGGTCTCGCCTAGTGCAACGAGTTGGAGAACGTCATCGGGGGTCACCGGTCCATAGTTATGCATAGTTATGGACGATGCAAGGGGCACGACCAACACTGACCATAACAATGCATAACTATGGACGCTGGCCCCTAAGCCGCTGGCTGGCGCTCCGTGGTCAGGACCTCTACGCCCGGCCTGGCTCGACCATGCCGTGGCCTGTGCGGTAACTGGCCGTTCCGTTGATCGCCGACAGGAGCAGACGACCCTGTCGGGGGTGTCAGAGTTGACGCTCCACACCCTAACGAAGGGCACTGAGAGTCTGGCCGTGCGGCGCCGTCAGAGGTCGCCGCGGAACGCCCGGGACTGTAACGACGCGAACAGCTCCTCGTCCAGCGCGAGGGCCCGCTCCACCGCCGCCCGGCGCTCGTTGATCGCCGCGACCTTCCCCGCGAACTCCCGCTGGAGGGGGAGGGGTGGGACCGGGACGGGCATG
>Ga0209480_10001817_pt1 | contig 15262 bp, 13 predicted proteins | sample JI61114C2DNA_FD_187501 | JGI IMG/M metagenome (GOLD analysis project Ga0209480, IMG submission 187501) | Wastewater effluent complex algal communities from Wisconsin, to seasonally profile nutrient transformation and Carbon sequestration -... | ecosystem: Engineered > WWTP > Effluent > Algae...
TTGCTAAAATCATTACGTACGTTATCCAACAATTGTGTCGTAAGTTATTTTGTATTCTTTATCGTCCGCGAAATATTCCATTCCAAGGTCCAACCATTCTTTAGCAGCTTCACGATTTGATCCGCTTAGGGCCGTAGCGTGTCGAGTAATTGCTTCCTTCAAAAGACCAAGTTGTTCAGGGCTTTGGCTTGCCTTTTTTTCTGCAAGAAGAGCTTTTGCCTTTTTAAAACCATCTTCACTTTCCTTTTTGGATTTCAGTGCTCCAAACGCAAGACCAAGCATCAACTGCGAACCTGCGTCATTGGGATCCATGTCCAGGAGCTGGTCATAAAGTTGTTTTGCTTTGCTATACTTCTCAGTATCCATCATTGATTCAGCTTCAGCGATTGCGGCTTTGCGCAATGCAATGAAAAAATCTTCATACTCAGCGGTATATTTTTTCTCTTTGTCTTTCGAACCATACTTTGAAATATACTTCATGGCATCCTTGAATGCATTCGGATATTTTTCTCTGAATTCATCGCGCTTTGACATTTCAAAATAGCAACGACTCATGTACATGTATGGCAATGGATCCTTTTTAGACTTTTCATCGAGTGTATAGCCTTCTGCTTTGTAAAGACATTTTTCATACTTCTCGCCAACGAACAACGTCAACAGATCTTTATAGTCTCTGTCCGTTTGAGCAAAAACATTCAAGAGAGTAAAAGCAAAAAACAAAACTGCGAATAATTTTTTCATGTGTTCTTTTGTTTGGTGAACGCGTCGGATTTTCAAAAACGATGCCTAATTTACACACGCATTCAATTCGTTGCAAAAATGGGAAAAATCCTTCAATCTATAAGCTATAATGACGCCTGATTTGAAAAGATCATACGCATGGATGAAATCAAAGAGTTGGACGCCTCAAAAATTTCAGATTCAATCGTGGGAAGCGCTGTCCATAGGGCAAGACGGCATCGTTAATGCGCCCACAGGTAGCGGAAAAACATATTCATTGCTTCTCCCCTTTCTGGCTCGTTTTTCAGAGAATAAGAAAAAAGTCCATGGGTTACAGCTTGTTTGGCTCACCCCTATTCGCGCCCTGGCAAAAGAAATTCGAATTTCGGCACAACGAGTAATCGAAGATCTTGAACTCCAAATAACGGTAGGCATAAGGACAGGCGACACCACAGCAGAAGAGCGAAAATCGCAAAAAAAGGAAGTTCCCAATATCCTTATCACAACACCGGAAAGCCTTCATCTCATGCTCTGCGCGAAAAATTATCCAGCTTTTTTTTCCTCGCTGCAGCTCATTGTAGCTGATGAGTGGCACGATCTGATGGGAACGAAAAGGGGCGTTTTGGTTGAACTAGCACTCAGCAGGTTGAAATCAGTGTCCGCCAAACTTCAGATATGGGGCATTTCCGCCACCATCGGCAACCTCGAAGAAGCCATGCAAACTTTGTTGGGCAATGATAGAGGTGCATTCGGACAACTCATTCAGTCAGGGCTCACAAAAGAAATCGAATTGATATCTGTGCTGCCCGCAAAAGCAGAAAGGATGCCATGGTCTGGACATTTGGGCACCAATCTTCTTCCTCATTTATTGCCAATAATTCATTCAAGTGAATCCACATTGATTTTTACCAATGTGAGATCACAATGCGAAATCTGGTATCGCAAACTACTAGAATCAGATGAAACATTGGCAGGCGTTCTCGCGATGCATCATGGCAGCATCGCTCGTGAAATTAGAACGTGGGTTGAAGATGCATTGTATGAAGGACGCCTCAAAGCTGTTGTTTGTACAAGCAGTCTTGACCTCGGAGTAGATTTTGCACCAGTCGAAACCATTGTTCAAATCGGTGGACCAAAAGGAATCGCCCGATTTGTGCAACGTGCAGGCAGAAGTGGCCACAGACCGCAAGCGAAATCGAAAATACATTTTCTTCCAACCCACTCACTTGAACTAATCGAAGCCGCAGCACTTCGGCAAGCAATCAAAGAACAATACTTAGAAGAACGCCAAGGCATGTCAATGTGTTTTGATGTGCTCATTCAGTATCTTGTCACATTGAGTATTGGAGAGGGCTTTATTGCAGATCAAATCAAAAAGGAAATCAAAACAACGACTTGCTTCGAAACCATTACGGACGAAGAATGGAATTGGGTCATTTCTTTTGCATCAAAAGGAGGCGAGTCTTTAAGTTCATACAGTGACTACAATAGAATTAAAGAGGAAGATGGAAAATTCAAAGTGTCCAATCAACGAATAGCACGGCGACATCGTTTGTCCATTGGAACCATTGTGAGTGACACAATGATGAGTGTAAAACTGGGGCGCGGTGGGCTTGTCGGTCACGTTGAAGAATCCTTTATTGCTTCATTAAACATCGGTGATAATTTTTGGTTTGCAGGTTTGAATCTTGAATTGGTTCGTGTGAAAGAACTAACAGCATATGTAAAAAAAACCACGCAGTCTGGCGGAAGAAGTCCTTCCTGGCTTGGAGGCAAGTTGCCACTTTCTTCAAAAATGAGCGATATGCTTCGTTTAAAAATGCAAGAAGCATCGGTTGGCAATTCCACCACTAAATGGAACGACATTGAATTGAAATTCATACAGCCAATTATACAATTGCAAAAAGAACGATCTCATGTACCTACCCAAGATGAATTGCTGATAGAAATGTTTGAGACCAAAGATGGCTACCATGCCGTGGTTTATCCATTTGAAGGTCGGTTTGTGCATGAAGGTTTGGCGGCGCTTTTCGCTTTGCGCATCAGCAGAATGTATCCGGTCACATTTTCATTCGCTTACAATGACTATGGATTCGAACTGCTCAGTGACCAGCCCATTCGTTTGGAGGATGCACTTGGCGAATCTTTGCTCGATCCTGAACATTTGGAAAGAGATGTGCTTTCTGGTGTGAACTCATCTGAACTTGCTCGGCGAAGATTTAGAGATATAGCAGCCATTTCGGGTCTTGTTTTCAAAGGATATCCTGGAGAGCCAATCAAGGACCGACATCTACAAAGCTCTTCCCAATTGATATTCCAGGTCTTTGAAGATTATGACCCAAAAAACTTACTGTTGCGTCAATCCTACGATGAAGTGGTGAATTATCAATTGGAAATGCCACGACTTGTGAAAGCCATGCATCGCATGTTTAATCAAAAAATCATCATTAAGAAGATGGAAAAACCGTCTCCATTTGCTTTTCCAATTATGGTAGATCGGCTTCGTGACCGACTAAGTAGTGAAACACTCGGAGACCGAATCAAAAAAATGACCATTGACTGGGAATAAAATATTCGGATTCAAAAAGAAGATTAGAAAAGTGGATTTCCAGTCATTTCATTCGGCTTATCAATGCCTAGTAATTTCAGAACTGTTGGAGCCACATCAGCAAGAATTCCATTCTTCACTTGGCTTACCGCATTCGAAATTATCCAAACAGGAACAGGATTAGTCGTATGCGCAGTATTTGGTGATCCGTCTTCATTCACAGCATAGTCAGCGTTGCCATGATCAGCAATAATGATGAACGAATAACCAGTTGACAAACCTGTTTCCACAACTTGCTTTAAACAGCCATCAGTTGTTTCAACTGCCCTTACAATAGCGTCAAAGACACCTGTATGCCCCACCATATCTGGATTTGCAAAATTCAATGCAATGAAATGTGGAGGATTCGTTTTCATTTCGTGGCAAATAGCATCAGCAATTCCCTGTGCACTCATTTCAGGTTGCAAATCGTAGGTCGCAACTTTCGGTGATGGAATCATGATCCGTCGTTCACCAATAAACTCTTGCTCTCTGCCACCACTGAAGAAAAAAGTCACATGCGGATATTTTTCCGTTTCAGCAATTCTAATTTGAGTTCGACCATTTTTCTCTAATACCTCGCCCAAAGTCATGCTCAAATTGTCCTTATCATAAACAACATGAACATTTTTGTATTTGTCATCATAATTTGTCATGGTAACATAATACAATTGCAAAGGCTTCATCTCATGTTCGCTGAACTCGCGCTGAGTCAGTACTTCTGTAATTTCTCTGCAACGGTCTGTTCTAAAATTGAAACAAATAACAACATCGTCATTCTTCAAAACAGCTAATGGCTCGTTATTGGTGTTCACAATAATTGAAGGCTCGATGAATTCATCCGTGATATTGTTCTGGTAAGAAGTTGAAATTGCTTCAGAGACAGAATGATAACGATGGCCAATGCCATTTACCAATAAATCAAATGCCTTTCGAATGCGTTCCCAGCGCTTATCCCGGTCCATTGCATAATATCTCCCGATCACCGAAGCGATTTTTGTTTCTGTATTACGAATGTGATTTTCAAGATCAGATAAAAAACTCTCGCCGCTTTTAGGATCTGTATCTCGCCCATCGGTAAAAGCATGAATAAAGGCCTTTACTCCAAAATGCGAAGCCATATCACATAGCGCTTTCAGATGATCAATGTGCGAATGGACACCACCATCGCTGACCAAACCCATAAAATGAATTTGTTTGTTATTCTCTTTCGCATGGAGAAAGGCTGCAAGCAATTCAGTTTGCACTTCAAAAGTATTTTCCCGAATGGCGATATTGATCTTCACCAGATCCTGATAAACAACACGACCAGCACCGATATTCATGTGCCCTACCTCACTATTCCCCATTTGACCTTCGGGCAAGCCAACATTTTCGCCATCTGTGCGCAATTGAGCAACAGGATATGTTTTATTCAGTAAGTCAACAAAAGGCGTATTGGCCATAAAAATAGCATTGCCTTCGTCACTTTTGCCTTTGCCCCAGCCATCCAGCACTATGAGGCATACTTTATTTTCTATACTCATTTTTTAAACATCGGTAATGTGATTGCAAAGATGCTTCCTGATGGTGAATTATTCATGACAGAAATCTTTCCATGATGCAGACGAACAATATTCGAACAGATGTACAAGCCAAGACCAGTTCCTTTTGATGTCCTTGTTTCTTCATTGCCAGAGCGATAAAATTTCTCGAAAATTTTCTTTTTTTCATCGTCAGTAATTCCTGATCCGTTATCACTAACACGAAGAGTTAGTTCATCGTTTTCGCCAGCCAACTCGACAGTAATTTGGGATTTACCTCCATACTTCATTGCGTTATCCAGTAAGTTTGCTACCAGAGCTGAAAGCATTTGTTGGTCACCAGGGAGAATTAAATCATTTTCCATTTCAGAGACAAAAGAAACGGCCGAGAAAGAGGCGAATCGTTGAATTTCATCAAATACGACTTTTGACATATTGACTCTTTCGTGCAACATATTAGCCTGTTTCTGATCCAGGCGAGTTGCCAATAGAATATTTTCAGTCAAAGATTGCAAACGTCGAGTTTCCGAAAGTGCATTGCCAATGAGTTGAGCAGATTGCTCCTCAGAAAGTTTGCGCGATTTCATTGTTTCCAATTGAAGTTTGATAGCGGCGATTGGTGTTTTAAGTTCATGTGTAACTGAAAGAAGAAAAGTCTTTTCCATACGTGCCAGCATCAATTCGCGAATAACTGTTTTTTTGATGTACCAAAATCCAAGAGCTAGTAGAATAAAAAAAACTGCACCTTCGCCAATCACCATCCACACTTTTGCGCGAAGCAGGTCGAGTTGAGAAGCACCAATCAAAATGGTTTTCAATTCAAGGATTTCGGAGTTCAGTTTTACCAGATTAAATCCCCACCAGACCAATTGAAAAAGGATATAAACGGTGAGAATATAAAGAATAAGCAAAGCACGCTTTTCCTTTTTTTGAGACAAGCCATCAGGCATGATACATTGACCGCATAAGAGCAGCGATGCAAGTTAATTCAATTTGTATGTTCATGGCCATCACATTTTAAGGATCATTGAATGCTTCGAAAAACGGGAAAACAAAAAAGGCCAACCCTTAGGTTGACCTTTTCTTCTTATCTATTCCAGAAATTATTTCTTCTTATCCGCCGGCTTTGAAGGCTGAGGAGTTTTTTCACCTGGCTTTGTCGTAGGTGTTTTTTCGTTTGGATTCACTTGAGTATCCGGAGGTCTGTTGCCTTCAGGACGATCAGGACGTGGTTTACCAACTCCACCTTCAGCATTTGGCTTACGTGGCATTCTTTTCTCAAATACGAAGTGTGTTTCCGTTTTATTGTCTCTGTCGTTTGTAACATAGTTCTGTTGGAATTTGTAACCCAAAGAAGCCATATAATTCAATGCATCAGGCATTGAAGGAAAAGACATCGTGCGAAGTTCCGTTAATTGTTTTGTAACTTCTTTGTCAGTCAAAGAAGAAATGATTTCACGACCGAAGTCAGCTTTGATCACTTGAGCACCAGTTGAATTTGAAGATGAGATCAACTCAACAAAAATCACTTCCGGGTTTTCGATTGCGAATTTACTTTCGCTTGTTTTTGCAGGTGTAGCAGCCGTGCCTGTGGTGGTTTTGTCTTGACTAAATGCTACGAAAGGCATAACAGCCAATGCGAGAATCAGAATTTTTTTCATTACTTAATTAGTGTTTTATTTTGAAGGTCGTCAAAAGTAGAATAACCGTGCCAAGTGATGTACAACGAAGTGTTAAATTCGATGAACACTACGGCAATCTCAAAACAAAATGTTCTTTCTCTGGCCTTTTCGTCAAAAACAAAATACCAAAATGAAAAAAATCCAGGCTCAATGAAAACTCCTTCCTTGCGCGCAATTCATCCCACGCCTCCATCATTTCCCGCGACCAATAAATGTCATCCAGAACGATAATGCTGTTCGAAGAGCAGAAAGGCAGAATAGTATCAACATAATGTATTGTCGGATCATATAGGTGATGCCCGTCTATAAAGGCAAAATCGACATACTTCATTTCCTGCAACGTGCCAGCAAGTGTATCGAGAAATCTTCCTCTTCGGCAAGTAACATTATCAATGTTCAATTCATCAAAAACCGATTGAGCCCGATCTGCAATGACGGGTGAGCCTTCCAGAGTCCACAGGTGCCCATTTGAATTTGCCTTAGCGAGATAAGACGCCGTAATTCCCAGACTGGTTCCAAGTTCTAAAGAACGTGAGGGCAGAAAATGTCTTACCAATTTGAACAAAGCCTGAGCGCAATGCGCCGACTGCATAGCTGAAGCTGCAATAGAGGACACTTTTCTTTGTTCATCGTCACTGATTCGAGAGCCCGCTCCAAAATCCAACACAGACAAAACGCTGTTATCACTCAACAACTTTTTTCGTTCATTCTCGATCAAATCAAAATCAGGATTAAAATTTTTTCTCGAAAGCACTTGGGTTATCAGCTCATAAACCAAAGGTGAATGAACACCATGTGGACCAGATGCAAAAACAAAATGTCGAATAAGTTTTTTAGCTTCAAAAAAACGATCAGCGAGCATAAGGCCAACAATTACAAAATGACTTAAGATAAGATGCAGACGAGGATGCATAATCCTCGATTCTTCAAAACGAATTACAGAACTTTTTTCTGCAATTCTTGCACCTGTTGCATGATTTCCGGCAGTTTCCGGAATCCGACATACGACTTTTTATAGTCCATAATTGCAAAGGCCGGCGAACCTTGCACAATAGTGTTTGGTTCCTTAATATCGTGACCCACTCCACTTTGTGCAGCGATTTTTGTCCCATCGGCTATAGTGATGTGGCCAACAATACCAACTTGTCCACCGATCATACAATTTTTTCCAATCTTCGTTGAACCGGCAATACCTGTTTGAGCGGCAATGACTGTGTTTTCACCAATTTCAACATTATGAGCAACCTGTATCAGGTTATCCAGTTTTACTCCCTTTCTAATAATGGTCGAGCCGAGTGTTGCCTTATCGATAGTTGTGTTGGCGCCCACTTCAACGTGATCTTCGACGATGACATTTCCAATTTGTGGCACTTTACTATAATTGTTTTCACTATTTGGATTAAAGCCAAAACCATCTCCACCAATGATGACTCCGCTGTGCAAAGTGCATTCAGCACCGATAATGCAATCGGCATAAATGCGAACACCGGCAAAGAGTGTTGTGTTATCGCCGATTCGAACGCCATCGCCAACGTAGCATCCCGGATAAACCTTCACATTAGCACCAATGACTGCATTATCTCCGATAAAAGAAAACGCACCGATATAAATCAGCTCACCCAATTTTGCAGAATCAGAAACATGGGCTTTTGAGTCTATGGAAGGTTTGGGCTGACGAAACTGATTGTACGCTTCCAGAAGCTTCGCAAAACTCCCATAAGCATCAGCAACGCGAATGAGAGTTAGCGTAGCAGGCAAACTTCGTTCGGCACTAAAATCATTCGATACTATTGCCACAGAAGCTTCTGTAGTATAAATATATTCTGTGTATTTTGGATTGGCAAGGAATGTTAACGTACCAGGAACGCCTTCTTCAATTTTCGAAAGGCTGCTTACTGCAGCATCTTCATTTCCTTCGACAGTTCCACCGAGCATTCCGGCTATTTGAGCAGCAGTAAACTTCATTTAATACTAATATTTGGCTGTGTTTATTTTCACTCCCGTTCATTCATTCAAATGAATACGCGAATATATCAGGCTTTTCTCAATCCCGCATTCTCACTTCAACTCCGCATCAAGCCAAAGGAGCCTATTATGCAGCCAGTCTTTCATGTTTTCAATTTCGTTCTCATGACTGGAAGACGTTCGCATTTCCTTTGTAGGCGCTTGATTATTAAAAACCGGCCAGCGTAAAAAATTACGTTTGATTGCATCGGGAGAAATGTCATCTACAAGCGAATCCATTATTCCGCATAATGAAACCTCATTTAAGATTGTTTTTCTCCAAAATGCATATCGTGATTTTAATGCTATTTGGAAATCAGAATTTTTAAAAAGCCTTCGAAAATTTTCATTAGCAAGTGAGGATTGTGAGGCCATGAAGCCTTCTGTCAAATGTGCATTTTCCGAAATAGAATTGCCGAAACTATAATCGAAATCCCAAACAGGGCCAGCCTTGACTCGATTATCAATCTTCCCCTTATCCTTGTGGATATAAGTACTCACGTGAAAAGCGTCGACATTTTTGGCCAATTCCTGAATCAAAACAAAATCGACAAAAGAATTCACATCTAGTACTTCATCACTCAAATCTGAACTGAATGATTCCATCGCTGCGCTGAGGGCATCTTTGACAGCCTCCTTATACCTCTGTGTTATTCGCATTTTCGTAGGATCATGCACTTGCAGTCTCATTCCAGCTACGTGTAACAACGTATCATCCTTTTCTGGTCTGTTTAATTGCACGAGGAAAGCATCTGAATCAGAAATTTCTGTATTCAAGTCCAATCTACCTTTTCCAATTTCAATTCTTTCCATCCATAAATAAACACCTTGATAATTGTTGTTTATGACAACTTCAACGAACTTGCTTTGTGGCGCCCAATGGCCCATTCGACGCCACAATTCATACATGAATGCATTGCGAATAAGTGAATGATCTGAATACGGGCCTTGCAATATCCATTTTGAAGACGCATTCAATCCGAATACTGACTCTACATTTTTCTTAGAAGAGTCATTCTCCAATTTTATACTGAATTGCTTTTTTGGGAAACCTGCGGAGGTGAATCCGCGAATTTTAATCCGTGCTTTACTTTCAAGATTTCCACAACTACAATACACATTTTTCGGACATGTTACAATGAACTCAGCATCGGAGACCTGGTCACGGTGGATATTTAAATTCTTCACCATCACGTCCAATCGCGGTAAGTGATCTGCATTAAATATTTGTTGCTGCGGCAGATCATAATCTGTTTCGTTGGATTGGCCCACTGTTGAAACAAGAAGTGCTGATCGGCTAAAATCGTACTCCTCACCCTCTTTAAAATAGACAATCAAACTGATTGTATTTGACTCCTTTTTTGCATACTTCCAAACCGTCTTAGAATCTATGAGATAAGGTCTGGGCGATTTGCCGTTGGTGTAAATTGAAATTTGAGTCGGGTCATTTGTAGACGGCCATGCGCCGCTGTATCCTTTCGTTCTGATCAAGGCCTCACCATTCAGATAAAGATCAAACTCCATGGAATCCGGAGCATAAAAAACAAAAACGCCTGTTGAGTCAAATTTCTGACTCACTATCAGTTCGCGTGTTTCTTGTCTCAAGAGAGATTTGTCAGAAAATTGATTAACTGATTCAACAGATTTCAACGTCCATTCAGATACAGGAATACCAATACGCTTCCATACTTGGCCCGATTTCTTTTCACTACAAGAGAGGCCACAGAAACACATGAATAAAATGAGGAACACACTTGATATATGTTCACTATTACGCACCAGCATTGGCGAAAAGATTCACTTTGCCTTGCACAGATTGAAGCACTTGAAAAAATTCCGGAAATGATTTATTGACACATTCCGCGCCTTTGATAGTCATTCGTGCACCTGCCACACCAAGAATTGCGGCAGCCATAGCGATGCGATGGTCGTTATGTGAATTGATAATTGCAGGACGAACGTGCGCCGGATAAATTTTCATTTCATCATCACGTAAAGTGATTCGAATATTTGCTTTTGCAAACTCTTGCTGCAGCGTTTTAGCTCGATTGCTTTCTTTATTCAACAACCGTTTTACGCCGAACAAAGTACTAACGCCATCGGCAAATGAAGCAAGAACAACAAGAGGAGGAAATAAATCCGGGCAATCATTGGCATCGAAATCAAAGGCTTTGATTTCGCTTGATTTGACGAACACAGAATTGTCATCAACAAGAATATTGGCATTCATGCTTTGAAGAACACTTACAATAGCCTGATCCGACTGTGTAAATTCGTTATTCAAATTTTCTATTCGGATTCCTGTTTCAGAACAAAGGACTCCCGCAACAATTAGAAACGCAGCACCGCTCCAATCTCCAGGAACGTGAACCGAAGTTGGGCTCAACAGCGCAGGCTGGATGGTAAACTGTTCAAGATTTTGAGTGGAAATCTGTGCTCCGAATTTTTCAAGGATTTGCAGTGTCATTTCAACATAGGGCCTACTTCGAAGTTTGCGCACCACAAGTGAAGAATCTGAACCAGCTCTAGAAAGTGCCATAAGCAAACCTGTGAGAAACTGAGAAGAATCACTTGCATCCATTTCAACATTCGTAGTTTGAATCGGACCCTGCACAGTTACAGGCAATCTTCCAGAATTGGTTGTGTACTTCACGCCAAGTTGTGGCAACACTTTTTCAAAAGACTCAAAAGACCTTTGAAGAAGAGAACCCTCACCTACAAAAGTAATTTCCTGATTGTGCAGAGCTGCAATAGGAATAAACATGCGTGAAGCAAGTCCAGATTCACCACAAGCAATTTCGCTTTTCGGATTTCTGATTCCGGATAAAAATGCACTGGGAAAACCGCCCGAAATGTGGACTGTACTTCCCTTTACTGTCACAACTGCTCCAAGTGATTGTGCAATTTCCAATGCTGCTTTGCAATCATTGCTTTGCGGGAAATTGTAAATAGTGGATTTACCTCGAGCAAGCAAAGCACATGCAACAAAACGTTGTGCAGCACTTTTACTTCCTGGAGCTACAATACTCCCTTTTAATTCAGAAGGAAAAACTTCAACTTTCATTTTCTACCAAGATAGATACCCGCGATACCGCCTGTCAAAGAAATATAAGAACACTGGGTGTATCCAACCTTTTTCATGACGTTGACAAAATCTTCACCTGCGGGAAATGCCTCTACAGATTCAGGAAGATATGTATAAGCGCGATGATCTTTCGAAACCATACGACCTATCAACGGAATGATATAGCGAAAATAAAATCCAAATAGTTGTTTAATAGGAAACCGTGTAGGTCTGGAAAATTCAAGAATTACTCCAAGGGAACCAGGCTTCAGCACACGCAGCATTTCACTTAGACCTTTCTCGAGATGTTGAAAATTCCTCACACCAAAAGCAACTGTAAATGCGTCGAAAGAAGCGTCGTCAAAGGGTAGGTTCTCCGAATCACCAACTCTCATTTCTATAATTTCAGACCATCCCTTTGATGCAATTTTTTTTCTACCAACTTCAAGCATTCCTTCACTGATATCGACGCCAATAATTTTCTCCGCGTTCAGTTTCATTCGAACCGCTTCCAATGCAAAGTCTCCCGTCCCTGTGGCGATATCTAAAACACGTTTTGGGTTTTCCTTTTTCAGAATTCGTATTGCCTTTTTTCGCCAAAGCACATCAATGCCAAGTGAAAAAAAGTGATTTAGAAAATCATAGGAGCTAGAGATATTGTTGAACATCTGAGCTACTTGCTCCTTCTTTTCTCCTTCCGGAGTGTATGGTTTTACTTGTGTCAAATCGGAAGAAAAAACAAATTAGATAGTGATATGTTCAGAGGATATTTTTAGCAGCGCTTCCTTCAATAATAACTCCTTGTCGATAGGAACTACGCCTACTTTTTCGCACACCAATCCACCAGCTAAATTAGCAAGGGCAGAAAAATCAGCAGTGTTTGCTTTAGCGGCTAACGCGAGAGAAGCCACGCTAATAACCGTGTCGCCAGCACCACTTACGTCCAAAATTTTACGAAGATGTGCTTCCGTATGATGAAAACCCTTGTTATCCTTTGTCATTACGCCGAGCTCTGATAATGTCACCATAGTGACATCATTTCCGAGCTCCTCTTCCAGTTGCAGAATAGACGAACGAAGAGCATCAAAGTCGTGCTTGTCAAAATCAAGTTTCAAACCTTCTTTTAATTCTTTTAAGTTGGGTTTAAAAAGAGAAACACCTTTGTAGGCAAAGAAATTAGTCTTTTTGGGATCAACAGTGGTTGGAATATTTTTCTCTTTCGCCCAAGAGATGACGGTAGAGATCACTTTTTCAGTTAAAATTCCTTTGTTATAATCTTCAAAAATGATCACATCCACCGACTGTTTGGTAAGAATATTCTTCACACAATCCAGCAGATGTCTTTCATCCGTTGCAGAAAGCGGCGTAGTGATTTCCTCATCAACGCGAAGCATGTGTTGCCCTTGGCTAATAACGCGCGTCTTCACGGTGGTTGTGCGGTGAGGAGAGTCAATAATACCTTCAGTAGTAAAATTATTTTCCTTCAATGTTGTTCTGAAAATATCACCCTTATTTCCATCACCGACCACAGAACAAATAATTGCTTTGCCTCCAAGACTTTTGATATTGAGAGCAACATTTGCAGCACCACCCAAACGATTTTCTTTTTGCTGCACTTGCACAACCGGCACGGGGGCTTCGGGGGAGATACGCTCAACCTTTCCCCAATAATAAGCATCGATCATCACGTCACCTATCACCAAAGCAGTAAGTGAATTGAATTTGTCGAACAGTTCTGAAAGTTCCCTGTTGTTCATGCTGCGATTATGCAAGGTTACTAAGCCCTCTTTTGATTCTTTTCAATGCTTCGCGAAGAATATCTTCGGAAGCTGCGTAAGAAATACGAATGCAATTTTCATCACCAAAAGCTTCTCCGGTTACAACCGCGACATATTCTTTCTGTAGCAGGTAAGTAGACAAGTCTGTGGCATTGTGTATAACAGTATCGCCATCTCGTTTTCCGAAATAAGAAGAAACATCCGGAAAAAAGTAAAACGCACCTTCAGGCTTATTTACTTTCAAACCTGGGATGTCCATCAACAGATCATACACCAAATTTCTGCGTGACTTAAAAACATTGATCATAGGCGTTACCATATCTGGATCTGCCTCGACGGCCGCTTTGGTGGCCATCTGAGCAATGCTGTTCGCTCCGCTGGTGATCTGTCCTTGCATTTTACTGCAAGCATCTGCAATCCATTTTGGCGCGCCGATGTATCCGATTCTCCAACCAGTCATAGCGAAGGCTTTAGAAACGCCATTCACTGTAATTGTGCGCTCTATCATATTGCCGACAGAAGCTATACTGGCAGATTTACCAGAAAAATTGATCAGCTCATAAATCTCATCACTAATGACATACAATTCCTCGTAGCTCTCGATTATTTCTGCGAAAGCTTCAAGTTCCGACTTGCTGTAAACCGAACCCGTTGGATTGCATGGAGAACTATAAATAATGAGCTTGGTTTTTTCGTTGATTGCATCCTTCAATTGCTGTGGCGAAATTTTGAATTCATTTTCAACCGTAGCGTTTATCAAAACTGGAATACCTCCAACCAATTTCACCAATTCGGCATAACTCACCCAAAAAGGACTAGGCATAATCACCTCGTCACCCGGATTTACCAAAGCGTAAATAGCGTTTGCGATAGCCTGTTTTGCGCCAGTAGAAATGACAATTTGATCTGCAGAATAATGCAGACCGTTGTCACGTTTGAATTTGGCTGCAACTGCTTTTCTAACCTCCAAAAAACCGTTGACCGGAGGATAGTGAGTAATATTATTATCCAGTGCGTCCTTCGCGGCTTGTTTTATCGAATCTGGTGTATCGAAATCAGGTTCCCCGAGTGAAAGGCTCACCACATCGAACCCTTGCTGAGCGAGTTCTCTGCTAATTCTAGCCATAGCCAGAGTAGCTGATTCATTGAGTTGGCTAAGGAGATTAGAAACCTTGCCAGTTTTGTTCTTAAGAGTTTGTTCCATCGACTTTATCTGCCATTCTCTTTGATCATTGAAAAGAGAAGGTGCAAACTTAAAACATGCAGCTATAATTCACGGATAAAAAGTGACATTGAAAACTTGCGGAGCTGGAGGGCCCATATGAATGTTGAAAGAGAAAGTGACTGACGGGTATACGTCCGACTTATATCAGAACTGGAAATAGATAAATGGATGCATATCGGCTGACATAACTTGATAAGCGAAGAAAATAGTTACAAAGCACGCAGTTGTTATGACCCATATCGGCATTTCAGAAAATTTGGAGCGATATGTCTCCTTCCATGCGGCTGGCAGCCAGTGAATGATTAAGCCAAAAAGTATGACGAGAAAAACATTCCAATAACCTGCAATGACTTCTGGTGCCACTGACCAGTCCATATGAAAGAATATTTGCTCCAGCATGGAGGTTGCCGATAAAAACTCCGAAGTGATGTCATGTGTTTCGCTAAGGCCAGTCCAAGAGGTATTGCTCCCAGCGCGAAACCATACCCTGGTAAATGTGATAAACGAAAAAGTGAGAAAAATTGCCCAGGCGCGCACCAGCCAGAGATTCTTATGTGCTTCCCACGGACTGATTTTTTTCCAGAGTTTGTAAAAAACGAGTGCAAATCCGTTCAGAGCGCCCCAAATCATAAAATTCCAGGATGCGCCATGCCAAAGCCCTCCAGCAATCATTGTAATC